>Ga0182024_10009432_pt1 | contig 20179 bp, 14 predicted proteins | sample P32metaG_FD_120480 | JGI IMG/M metagenome (GOLD analysis project Ga0182024, IMG submission 120480) | Permafrost microbial communities from Stordalen Mire, Sweden - P3-2 metaG (Illumina Assembly) | ecosystem: Environmental > Terrestrial > Soil > Wetlands > Permafrost | place: Sweden: Stordalen... | reverse complement strand
GTGAAGCGGACCATCAGCAACTACCCACGGCGTCCCCGTGGCAGTCCAAGCTGGCCCGGAGTCGATTTTCGGAGGGCTATCATTATTGTTAAGTGAACAGTATTTGGTTATAACCCCTGGCGTCAGCCAGGGGATTCGATCGCTAACGAAATCGCTAGCTGAGGCAACATCTTTAACGCGCCCTCGTGAACTTGAGGGCTTCAATGGCCGCGCCGCGCGCGCCGGCGGTATCGCCGTTGGGCATGATATGAATCGGAATCCCGGCCTGCTCCGCGCGCTGGCGAGGCATGCCGCGACGGGTTTCCGCGATAAACCAGCGCTGGAACTCGACGCCGGTTTCAATGGCGCCGCCGCCGACGATCAAGGCGTCGGGATCGAAGGTGTTTACCATCTCGTCGAAGAACAAACCGAGCGCGTGAGCCTGCACGCGGAAGATATCGCGACAGAGGGGATCTCCTTTCTCGGCCATCCCGCGCACGAATTTTGCCGCCTTGCCGGGATCGATTTTAGAAAGCTCGTGGCCCGGATAGCGAGGGAGGAAATAGGGCAGCAGCGTCAGGGCGATGGCGGTGAGCGAGCAGAGCGATTCCAGATCGCCTGTGCGGCCGCAGTTGCATTTCGGCTGGAGGCCTTCGATGCCGGAGATGCTTTGATAAGGAACCAGGACGTGGCCGAGTTCTCCACCGAAACCCATTTTGCCCTTAACAACGTTTCCCTCGACGATGACGCCGCCGCCGAGTCCTGTGCCGATCACGGCGGAGATCGAAGTCTCCCTGCTATCGGCGCCAAAGATGGTGAAGTGTCCCCACAGGGCGCCGGCGTTGCCATCGTTCAGATAGGTGACGGGACGGTGGAGACGGGCTTCGAGGCTCGAGCGGATATCGAAGCCGGTCCAATCGTCGTGGACGAAGTTGGTGGAACCGCGCGCGCTGAGAACTCCGGAGGAGCTTGCGGGGCCCGGCGTGTCGAGGCCGACTGCGATGATGTCGTCAAAACTCACGCCAGCCAGCCCGACGGCGATCTTCAGACCGTCCTCGATCTGCGCGAGGCAGACATCCGGCCCCTGTATAGAGAGCGCGGGGTGCTCGCAGAGTCCTTCAATGAGGAACTGCTCCCGCTCGTTGACGATGGTGTAGTTAATGGCGGTCCCGCCAAGATCGACTCCGGCAACTACGTTCACGATGGATGCTCCATTTCGGCGGAAAATGCCAGAAATGCAAGCTTAGCAGAACGATCGTCGGTTAACTTTGCGCAAGGGACAGACGGAACGCGACCATCTCCTGGCCGTTACGAACCAGCAGGACGTCGCCGACCAGCACCGGGTGGTTCCAGGTCTTCCCCTCGATCGCCGGGAAGTGTGCGAGCTCCTTGAACTGGTCGGGCGTGGCGGAGACCAGCGCCAACCCGCCTTCCTCCGACAACACCAGCAGCACGTCCTGGTCGGACAACAGGACAAGCTGGCCGTGGCCGTAGCGCCCGCCCTTCCAGGAGCGCTTGCCGTCCTTCAAATCAATGCACGCGAGGATGCCTCCGTCGAAGCCGTAGGCGTGGCCGTTGTGCAGGACGAAGTCGTTGAAATAGGGCTTGAGCCCGATCGAGGTCCAGCGCTCTTCGACGGACCAGCCGCCGGTTCCATGCGTGACCGCGAGACGTCGCGTGCCGCTGCTGTCGCTGACGCTGATCAGGACATCGCCATCCGCGGTCAGGGCCGGCTGCACGATGGGGTAGCCTGGCCACGCGTATTTCCAGAGCAGCGTGCCATCGGCCAGCGCGACGCTGGTTACGCCGGACGTGCTCAACAGCAGGATCTGCTCGACTCCGCCGATCGTCGCCAGAAGCGGCGAACTGTAGCTGACGCCGCCGGCGGGACCGAACCAGCGGGGTTCGCCGGTGGCAAGGTTATACGCGGCGAGTTTCCCGGCCGCGGCGACGATCACGAGATCGTCGAGCACCAAAGGCGAACTTGCAAAGCCCCAATCAGGGATTTTCGTCGAGGTGTCGGACGCGGCGTTGCGCGACCACACGACGGCTCCAGTGCGGGCATCGAGTGCGTTCGCAATTCCGGTCGCCCCGAAGGTGTAGACGCGATCGCCGCTGAGGGTCGGCGTCCCGCGTGGGCCGGGGCCGGCATTGGACTCCCAGAACCGGGCCGCGTCACTGTGTCTCCACACAGGCTTGCCGGTACTCACGTTGTAGCAGGCGACGACCTCGTCGCTGCCGCGCTGCTCCTGGGTATAGAGGAGGTCGCCGCGGACGGCGAACGATGACCAGCCCGGTCCGATCGGCCGCCGCCACATCTCGACAGGCGGCACTCGAGACCAGTCCGTCTCGATCCGCACGCCTGAGGCGATGCCGTCGCGATGGGGTCCGCGAAAGCCGGGCCAGTCGGGTCCTGACCTTGTTACTACCGGCGCTACTGCCGGGGCAGGCTCGTGCGCACGGGCTACGACCGGCTCCGCGAGAGTCTTCGCTGCTGCCGGAGCCGACGCGATGGCTGCCGGTTCGGGAATCTTCACTGCTGCCGGAGGCGGCGTAGCCAGCGGCGTGTCGTTTGCCACGAGCCGCTCCTCGGGAGTCTTCGCCCAACGCCACGCGAGATCCGAAGAGAATTCGGCGTTAAAGCCATTAGTCCGCACCAGGGCCCACGCACCGCAGGCGAGCAGCATGGTTGCAACCATGGTCGCGCGCCGAGTTCCGTCAGAAAGGTTCCGGGTAGCCACCGCCCAAACGACGAAGGCGAGGCAGAGGAGCGGGATGGCATACATGAAGTACAGGAACCCCATCGCGCCCGTTGCAATGGAAGGGTCGAGGATACGCCGTGCCAGGGCCAGCGCGACGACCATCAGGACGACGGCGCCCAAGCGCTCGACCCAGGGTGCACGGCTGAAAAAAACCCACCACAAGACGATCGCTGCCCCTCCCCCGATGCCGCCCAGGACGCTGTACATCAAGCCGTCGGGCCAGACGACGGGGAGGGCAAACCGCAGTAGCAATAGCAGGGTTACGAGAAGGACGCCGGGCCATAGCCGGAGCGGCTTCCGAGGAGTCGGTTCGTTGGTCTGCGGCATAGTCACATCAAAACGATACTATCCCCGCGGGCAATTTGTTCCCTTTTTCTTGGGGGATGGTGGAACAAGCAGGCGCAATCTATGGGCGCCGTGTGTGAAGCTCGGCTCGGATTTCGGTCCAAATCTGGAAATAGAGCCATTCTGGCGGCGGGTCGGCTTCGGAAAAGTGGTCGGGCAGCAGGGTCAGGTCGCCGCTGGCCAGCAGGATCTCGCGGACTTTGGGATTCTGCTCCATCTTTGCGCGCATCGCTGCTACGATCAGGCCATAGTGGGCGGCTTTCGTCCTCGATCTGTACTCGGTCCTCTCATTTTCAAAAGTCACCCAGTCGATTCCGATCAGGCGCATGTTGCTCTCGGCTGAAGTTCCGGCATCTTTTGGCCTCAAACCCCACCGTCGAAGCCCACGGATACTCCATAATCGGGTCCTACAGCAGGTTATCGTGTCAGCATTTGGAGGGTGAAGGAGCCGTGATTATTTTTCTATTGTCGACTCGGCCATATTCAGAAACACATTGCGCAGGCTGTCCGTACCGCCGTCGGCCCGCTGAATCAGCAGGATTGAAATGAGCCCGTTTACCGGGTCGATCCAGCCCTGTGTTCCAAAGGCACCCCCATGGCCGTAGGTTCCTTTGGAATGTCCCGCCAGTTCGCCCAGAGGATCGGTGACTACTTCCCAAGCCAGCCCGTAATCGGCCCCGCGCATCCAGCCCACTGGGTGAATCCCGGTCGTGTGCGCTTCCGTCATCAGATGAACTGAGAACGGCGATAGATACCGGCGGCCATCATAGACGCCGTTGTTCAACATCATCCTATAGACATGCAGCAAGTCTTCCGCTGTCGAATATAGTCCCCAGCCAGGTGCCGGGAAAACGGCTCCCTTCCGGTATTTCGAAGGATCGCCCGCTAGAATCGTCCCAGGTGCGCGGACCAGCTTGCCGTCCTTCTGCACGTATACCATAGCAATTCGCGCGACTTTGTCGGCAGGCGGATAGAAGAACGTGTCTTTCATTCCCAGCGGCCGCAGGATGTGCGACTCGATAAAATCTTCGTACTTCTGGCCCGAGCACACCTCAATCAAACGTCCGAGAATCTCGATGCCGGGGCTACTGTAGCTCCACTCGGTGCCCGGTTGAAACAGAAGAGGCTGTTTCGCGAGATGGCGCACCACTTCTTGGAGCGGAACATTCATGAGCTGTGGATAGTCGTGTATCGCATCGGGCGCTGTATCCTGAATCCCGGCGGTGTGCGTAAGCAGATCGCGAATGGTGATCGGATGATCGGGTGTGCGCAGCCGCGCCGAATCCGGACCTACATTCGTTGCCACCTGCTGTCCGCGAAACTCCGGCAGATACTGCTCGACAGGATCGCGTAGCGCGAGCTTCCCTTGCTCGGCCAGCATCATGATCCCAATAGCAGTGATGGGCTTCGTCATCGACATGATCTGGAAAATCGTGTCCTTCTGCATCGGCCGCGAGGCTTCGATGTCCGCCATGCCGAGCGCGTCGAACTCAACGACCTTCCCGCTCTGTGCAATCAGCGTGACTGTTCCGGCAACCGTTTTGTCGGCGATAAAACGCTCCATGCGCTGCGGAATTAAAGAATGAATCTGCTGGGACTCGCCAATCGCAGGAAACAGGATTGCGTAAGTCGCAAGAGAAAATAGATGAATATGTCGCACGGCTAACAAGCATATCGCAGCCCTACGAGCCGCAACGATGAAGAGTGGTTCACTCCGTCCGCAGCGCCTCGACCGGATTGACCGACGCAGCGCGTCGCGCCGGGATGTAGCTGGCGAGCAACAATGACACAGAACTGTGACCGCGGCCAGCGTCTCCACCCATGACCTAACTCCGAAGAGCAGCCCGTGAATTAGCCTCGCCTCGAGAATCGGTCTCGCGCGGGAAGGAAAGACGGAAAATAGAACCGCTGCCCGGCTCGCCCGACTCCCGCGGCGGTTCGAAGGTCCCTTTCAATTGATGGCAGAGTATGTGCATGATCTTCATCCCCAGCGATTTGCGGCGAGGTTCCGCGGTTTGCGCGGCGAATCTACCCATTCCCACTCCGTCATCCTGAATGGAGAGTTCGACCTGGCCGTTGTGGAGTTTTCCTTCAATGAATAGCAAGCCCGGGCGCCCTTCCGGAAAGGCGTGCTTGAGCGCATTCGAAATCAACTCGTTCAGGATCAGGCCTGCCGGGATCGCCTTATCGACACCTAGTTCGAGAGGACCGATCTCAACTCGCAAGTGAATGCGCGATTGGTCGACTCCATAAGCACGAAACAGGTTTTCCGCAAGTACCGTGGCGTAAGAGGAGAAATTTACGGCGCGCCAATCTACTGAATCGTACAGGTGGGCATGAATAAGAGCCATGGATTCCACGCGCAACTGGCTTCCCCGCAACGCATCCGCAACCTGGTCGTCAGGGAACGCTTCGGCTTGCATACGTAGCAGGCTTCCAATCACAGCCAGATTGTTATTGACCCGATGGTGGACCTCATTCAAAAGAATGTCCTTTTCGGCAAGGGATTGATCGAGTTCAACCACTTTAACGCCCAGTTGGGAGTTGGCGTCTTTCAGCTCCGCGACGCTCCCCCGGAGATTCTCATTTGACTCGGCCAGTTCCCTTTGGAGAATGCTGGCATAGCGTTCCCGAAGATACGCTTGGCCGAGCGTCCCGAGCAGGTTCCCGTACGTCTTCAAAGTCGCGTGACTGACCGGAATGCCCTGGCGCGCTAATCGCCAGCATTCCTGCCCCGAAAGACCGTACTCCTTGGCAACTTGCTCCAGCAAGAGCAACTCCGGGTATTGGTCGAAAACCTGGCCGGCCAGGAGTGTGCCCATGTGTTGACTGTTCAGGAAAATCGGGATGGCGGTGTGCGCGTAACCGCCCAGTCCACACACGACCACCAGCGAGCGGGTTTGCTCCGCATCGGCAGCCGCGGTGCAATGGCCGGCGTCATCCAGGCAGAACGGGCATCCGCGCCAACTGGTCCGCGCGGCCCGCGCCAGCTTCCAGATCGGCTTGGGGTTGTGAACCTTCCCGATCAGCGCGCCATCATGATCGATTAAGGCCACCGCCACGTCGACCGATCGGGAGTATGTCTCCAGAACCGCCCCCCAACCTTCAGAATCCAGCAGTTCCGATATGTTCACGCATCACCCGGCTTTACCAGTCACTTCCCCGCTTTTGCCGTACGGGCGCCGTTTCCCTTGGCCGCGCCGAAACGCGTCGGAGCCCGGCTGAGAACGCTCGAATAGCTTTCGATCGGCAGCGGCGGCATTTCGGCTGTCTTGTCCAGAGGCAGGAGAGCGATCCCGCCTTGCCCGATCGTGAACTCGCGAGTATCGAATTCATGCTTGCAGCCGCGCGCCTTGACTACCGCCATGCAACGATGCAGCGTGTTCCCGAATTCCACCAGCGAAAGCAAAATAATGTTGTCCACAATGGAGCTGACGGGGAACTCCGGCATATAAGACGAAAGTCCAAATAATTCCGGGTTTTCATAATTGAAAAACGTGGTCATTAACCGGAATTTGCTGTAGGCGACCAGGGCGTGGAAAAAATCGCGGTACGCGCGCTGATCGTCCAGCGCCGTGCTGTAACTGCTGACGCCGTCGATCACCAGCCGTTGGATATCGTACTTTTCGATGGTGTCCACAATGCGCGCGAAATGCGAATCGATCTCCAGTTCCTGCGGGCTCTCGTAGAAGATGTGGATCATTCCGGAGTCCAGGTGCGCTTGCAAGTCGAGACCGACCGTCCCCGCATTGCGAATAATTTGCGCGGGATGCTCGTCGAGCGAAATCAGCAGACCCCGTTTGTTATCCTTCGCGACCCCTTCCCGCAGGAGCTGGGTGCCGAGGACGGTCTTTCCCGCTCCCGAAATTCCTACTACCATCGTGGTGGAGCCATCGAACAGACCGCCGCCGATCAAGTCGTCCAGGGCTTGCACTCCGATCACGGAGCGCTTCGCGCTGGATGTCGGTTGCTCCAGATTGCGAGCCACAGGGGCTTGCACCCGGCGAAATACCTGTAATCCGACTCCAGCGGTAATCCGCAGCGTGTGTTTGCCGGATACGAAATCCTGACCCCGGCTTTTGATAATCTCCACACTGCGGTGCCCCAGCCGGTTGTGCCGGTCCCGCGTAAGTTCGATGACGGTGTCCGCCAGAAATCCAGCCGATTCGAGCGTCGAGAGCGATTCGTCCAGTGAACCGACTTCGTGGGAGAACATGGCGGTCATATTTCCGCGATGCAAGCCTTCCAATAATTGCTGCAACAGCTCCCGGTAAGAGCCCGGCCCGCTGCGCGGCAGGCCGATGCCGATCGCGTTGCCAATATTCGCCGCCGGGTAAAGCAATCCAATCCCATCGATGAAAATCCGCCGGACGCCCATCCGGGCCGCGGTTTCCAGCAGCAGGCTATTGGGGGAACGCAGCTCGGATTCGAATACCTGCGGGCTGGTGAAAATAATTTTGAGTTTGTTCTGTAGTTGTAGTTCTTCCAGATCCCAGCCAAACAACGCCGCATCCCGCATCAGCTTATCGGGGTTCGACTCGAATACCACGATGATCCCGGGCTCGTTGAATTTTGTGACTCCATGGTAGATGAACTCGAGACCCATAAGAGTCTTGCCGGTCCCGGCCTGCCCCTGCACCAGAATGGTGTTGGCGCGGGGAATACCGTCCCCGAAAATGCCATCCAGTCCTTCGATACCCGTTTCTGTCACGCCGCTTTTCGTCATGTGCGTCCCCTTCTTCCGATAGACTGACGGCTCGATTTTATCATGCCAAAACAATCACACCTTTCCTATCCTAAAGCAATCACTCACCGAGAATCTGCTCAAAACGACTCATGCGCGCTACGGCATCTCCCCATCACTTGCTCTAAATTGAAGATACAACGCTGTAGTGTAGTGCGGGACGAGAGCGTTTTCTCTGCAAATCTCTCAGAATTTTTCTGGGGCTTGCGAGTGCCTGGCAGTGTTGTCCACGGCCAAACGCAACCTACAGGCGATCTCAAACAGTTCGCCGGAGTCGGCAGAGGCACGACTTGCAGGGCTAGTGGCATGTCGCAACCAGATCGTTAGCATGTCCCCTCCTAGTCGGGGTTCGGCTTGGTATGATCGCACGCACCGAGCTTAAATCAGCCTCATCATTGACACCGAACCCCGACCGTCAGGGAGGGGGGATGCTAACGATTTCCCTGCGACAGGCCACCTAGGGAGGCGCGACCATTCAGATGAATGACTTTAGAGCTGGGCGCGTTGATGGTCCAATGCAAGAGATTCGCCAGATGAGCCGAGGTGCTGTGAGCCGATCGCGAAGGTGTTCCCCGGCATTAATGCTCTGTCACCCGTTCCCCGCGGCGCGTTCCTAATAGCTCCGATACTTTTTTAAGCAGCGCGGTCTGTGTGAAAGGTCGCCGAATTTCGTTGGCCGCTGTCTCCGATTGATTCCCCGATTGATCAATGACGCGCAAAACCAGCAACTTAGGATGATTCTTGAGCAGCGTTGCGCTTATCCGGTCGGCATCCGCGGCCTCGGCGACAAGTAGATCCAGGGACCGGTCAGGCACCTCACCCAACTCAAGCGCCTCCTGGTGGTTGGCCGCTTCGAGCAGGTTATACCCCTCCGCTTCTAAGAAATTGTGGAGCTGCGCGCGGACTCGCTCCCGGTAATCGACCAGCAATACGGCAGGAACTTTGCTCAATTCTTGGGGCAGCAGCGTCTCATCGGCTCGCGGAAGAAGCATCTCAAACCGGTAGCCGGTGGACGTAGGTTGCGCCGAAATGTATCCCCCATGCTCGGTGACAATGCCGTGAACCATCGCCAGCGTCAGTCCACCGCCGGCGATCGACCGTGGTTCGAACAACTTTTCGAGTTCCGGTTCAGTGCCCGTGTGGCTAAGTGTCAGCACCACATAGCTGGCGACGGAGGCAAGGCGCGGGAGGTCGGCATTCCCGGTTTCGATCACCAGTTGCCCACCTTCCGGCATCAGCGAGCATGTGTGAAGAATCAGGTTCACGACCGCCCATTCCAGTTGCGCCACGTTAACTCTGACCATCCCTGCCGCGCCCGACGGGCGAAGCGTCAACCCTACCCGCGCTCCGGTCACGGACTCGATCATTCTCGACATCCGTCGCAGCATGCCATTGATGCTGAGGATTTCCGGCCGCTGCGCCACCTGACGCGTGGCGAACGTGGTCAGCATGTTCGTCAGGGCTTCCGCCTCTGTGGCCGATTCCTGAATTTTCTCCAGCGATTGCCGGGCAGGCGAGGATTCTCCGAAATGCCGTTGCAGATTCTCCGACTGATTCCGGATGATCGCCAGCAGGCTGGTATACTCGTCCGAAACTCGCGCTGCCATTCGCCCCGCCGCTTGCACTTCCAGCGACTGCCGGAGCTGTTTCTCTTCCCACAACCGCGCGCTGACGTCGCGAAACGTGAGCACTGTCCCCAGCGCAACGCCGGACGCCTTCACCGGCACCGCAGAGCCTTCAATCATTAATTGCCGCCCGTCGCGTGAAATCAACTGACAGGACCGGTCGAGTGGCAGCACCTCGTCTTTCAAGATCGCTAGCGGCACGGGATCTTCCGCCGGCTCACCCGATTCGCCGTCTACCAGCCGCAGGACACTTAACAACGGTTGCCCTTCCGCTTCCATTTGTGTCCGCCCGGTAAGTGCCTCGGCCGCAGCGTTCAGCATTAGGACGCGACTCTGATGATCGGTAGCCACCACGGCGTCCGCCATCGAACTGAACGTGCTCCGCAACAACTCCTCCCGCGCCTGCAGTTGCCGCTCCGATCGGTGCTTATCGAGGGCAATTTCAATTGAGCTGTTCAAGGATGCGTAGGGGATTGGCTTGAGGATGTAGCCGAAGGGACTGCTTAGCTTAGCCCGGTCGATAGTCGACCGGTCGGCATGCGCCGTAAGAAAAATCACCGGAAGGTGCAAGCCGTCGCGAATAAGTGCCGCGGTCTCAATGCCATCGATAGGCCCATTGATCCGGATGTCCATCAGGACGATGTCGGCCTCAGGCGCTCTATCGAGTGCTTCTTTACCTGTGGAAACAGTCGCGACAACCTGATGGCCCATCTCGTTCAGGCGGCTCTCAATTTCATTCGCGATCAAACCCTCATCTTCCACTACCAACACTTTGCAGGATCTGCGTTCCACTCTCCGCCTCCGAAAATGAGTTTCTAAATGCGGGCCAGATCGAGTCTTAAAGTCAACATGCCGCTAGAATCATGGTGCAAACGATTTCTTTGGTCCTGACTGAAAAATGACGGTCGAGCATCGATTCGCCGGAAAACTCAAAATGTCCGCCACTGAAATTCATTACGATCTTTTGTCATATCGTCAGCCCCTGACACTGGAGCTGAATACCTTTAGCGGCACCGCACAATACACTCGCCGTTGTTGCTTTGAATGATCTCATTGTCTGCCTTGTTCCAACCCCTTGTAATGCGGATGTAATTAGGGGCATTCCGGGTCCGTACCCCTGAATGGTTATTGGTCCTATATGTGGGCCTATTCGCTCTCCATGGAGATTCACCAAAGCTGCCATAACTGACCGCACGAGGTCATTTGACTGAATACGGTCAGATTCCGCCATCACGGCGGTGGTTTGCGTTTGGCGGCAATCGTTTATCTCAATAGGTCGTGGCTGACTTTATAGCGTCCGCAACTGCTTCCGGACCAGCCGCTATTCTTCCCGCCTTCGAGGGCTTGTACAGCTCCTCTTCAAGCCGACCCCACTTCGCCGAGAACTCGATGAGTCCATATAGCAGCAATTCACGCACGTCTGCAATTTGTGCGGCGGGTTCAGGGTAGCCGCCCTGATGCACCCACAGAGGCTCGGAGAGGGTCTTGATCTCGCCTCGGATCGCGCGGTTCTCTCTGACGAGGCGCATCAGTAGGTCACGGGCAGAAAAACTCAGTCCACACTCAGGATTTGACACAGCTATCCGGTTATGGACGCGAACGATTTGAATCGCGCAGAAAAACTCCTGCTCGTGCTCCCGGATATCCTTTTCGTCGCTTCTTTCCGACTGCGCATATCCTAAGTCCTTAACTGGTAGAGATTATCCTGGGCAAATTACATCTGCCAGGCGCTGAGTCGAGCACCTCCTGACATGTATCTAGGTCTGCATTTACCAGGCCAATCTAGGGCGACACTTGAATGCGCACTTCTTTATGAATACCGTGAAAGTAAAATCCAGGCGATTTCCGCAAGGCCCGAAACCCCGTATTAAGTTTCCAGCCTAACCTGACTCGGCCCAATACAATTTTGAGAGCCTGTGTCCAGTGCTCAGTTACTCGGTCCGCAGAGCCTCGGTCGGTGCGATCCGTGTTGCGCGGCGAGCCGGAAGCCAGCAGGCGAGCGTCGCGACGCAGGCAAGCAGAATCGCCACCGCGATCATCGTGAGTGGATCCGTCGGTTCCACTCCGAACAGCAGTTTCGTCAGCAACCGGGTCAGTCCCATGGAGACACCCGTCCCGATCACGACACCGAGCAATGCCAGCTTGAGTCCCTGGCCGAGCACGAGCCAGAGCACGTTGGCGGCGCGCGCGCCCAATGCCATTCGGATCCCGAATTCACGGGTCCTCTGGCCGGCTGCATAGGCGACTACGCCGTAAAGTCCAACCGCCGCCAGGACCAACGCGAGCAATGAGAATAATCCGAATAGCACCAGGTTCAAACGCCGTGGAGACAGCGTCTCATCGATTCGCTGCGACATAGTTTGAACGTTGTCGATCATCGCCGCCGGTTCGATACGCTGCAACTCGCGCTGCGCGGAGGCCATGATCAGTTCCGGGCTGCCCGCGGTTCGAAGGGCGAACTCCATCCGCGTGCGCGGCTGTTGCGCATAAGGCTGGTAGGTCGAAAACCCGATTTCAGAATCGAGTCTGAGGTTGCGAACGTCCTTCACCACGCCGACGATGGTCATCCACCTTGCGGTATCGTGCGGACCGATCTGGAAGCGGCGGCCGAGAGGATCCTGCGACGGCCAAAAGCGGCGGGCCATGGTTTCGTTGATGATGGCGACGTCGGGGTGCTGGCGGTCGTCGGAGTCGGTAAATTCGCGGCCCCGAACGAGTGGAATACCCATCGCGCGAAAATAGCCGGGCACTGCGCGGCGGAAATTGGTCGCGCCTAATTCGCCGGGAGCGGAGGCGATTCCCTCGATGGCAATATCGCCGTTCGAACTGTCGCCCGAAACCGGGAGCGAGTTGATCATGGTGGCATCGACCACGCCCGGCATCGACTTCAGCCGTTCGAGAAACTGGTGGTGAACCTGAAGGACCGCGGCGATCGTTTTATAGCTGCCCGGCAGTTCGACGCGCAGGGACGCGAGGTGATCGGCTTTGAAACCGGGATCCACGCCAAGAACTCGCCGGAAGCTGCGAAACAGCAGGCCCGCGCCTACGAGGAGCACCAGGCATAACGCGACCTGCGCGACGACCAGCACCTGTCTGGCGAACGCGCGCCGCGGTCCTCCGCCCAATCGCGGTCCGCTCTTCAATGCTTCCGCGGCGTCGATGCGGGCTGCATGAATCGCCGGCGCGACACCGAATAGAAGCGTAGTCATCAGGGTCGCCGCGAAGGCAAACAGGAGCACCGGCAAATCGATGGAGACTTTGAGCAGGCGCGGGTCTTTGCTCAGCCACTGAAGTCCGCGCGCAGCCCAGAACGCGAGTCCGATTCCGGCCAGTCCGCCGGCGAACGCAAGCGTGGCGCATTCGGTAAGCAATTGCCGGATCATTCTCTGCCGGCCCGCGCCGAGCGCGCTGCGAATCGCCATTTCCCGGGCTCGCGATGCCGCGCGAACCGACATCAACCCGGCCAGATTGGCGCATGCGATCAGCAAAACGACGGCCACCGCGCCGAGCAGTGCGAGCAGGGCCGGCCGCAAATCCCGGCTGAGCTGCGATTGCAGAGGGTGGACACGCATCGCGAAACCGCGGTTGACTTCGGGATGATCGTGGCGGATCTGCCGCATGATCCCTTCCACTTCGGTTTGCGCGGCCGCCGTAGTCTGCTCCGATCGAAGGCGCCCGATGGAACTCAACACCCACACGGCGCGATGAGTGGCGAAGTACGGGTCGATCACATGGCCGAGCGGCACATAGTATTCGGATTCCATCAAGGCCTCGAAGCGGCCCGGCATGATGCCGACGACGGTGGCGATCAGATCGTCAAAGCGAATCGTACGCCCCACCATCGCCGGCTCGGCTCCGAAACGCCGCCGCCACATGCGATCGCTGAGGACGATCCCGAGCGGCGATTCGGGTCTTTCATCTGCCGCACCGAATACGCGCCCTGCCGCGGGCTGCACGCCAAGAACTTCGAAGAACTCGGGAGTCACCGCCATTCCGGAGACACGCGCCGGTTCCGTGCCCTGCCGCAGAATGCGCTCGTCACGCATAGTACCTGCCAGCCGCTCGAAAGAATGAGAGCGGGCCTGCCAATCGCGAAAGTTAAGATAGGTTGCGCCCCAGACGTTATCCGGATTCGCGCGGTCGACCTCGCCCACCCACATAATCCTGTCGGCATCCGGAAAAGGAAGCGACCGCCACAGCACCGCGTTGGCGACGCTGAACATAGCCGCGTTGACTCCGATCCCGAGCGCGAGCGTCACCAGCGCGACCAACGTAAATGCCGGGCTCTTTCGGAGCGTTCGCAGGGCGAAGCAAAAATCCTGCCACAAAATCGACACGGGAGAATCTCCTTTTCTGATGGGCCCGAGGGCCGGCTGGTGAGTTGAGAAGCGCAGCAACAGAGCGCTCACGATCAGATCGAAAATGGTTCGTGCAGCAAGCTGCCAGCTTGAGCGTTCCCGCCAGCGTTGGTCGAAGGTGGCGAGCATATCCCCGCCGAAGGTGCGTTTGAACTGAGGCGGGAAGAGATGTAGGAGAGCGGCGACTACGCGGCGCATTACGCATCGCCCCCAGGTAACAATCGTCGCGCACGAACAAGATCGACCAGTCCGGCGAGACGTCCGGCCTCCGCTTTCAGGACGCGCCGGCCGAGGCGGCTGATGCGGTAATAGTGGCGGCGCGCGTCAGCATCCGCGTCTTCGATTAATCCTGCCTCCAGTAGCCGGGCCAGAATCCGGTAGAGGGAGCCAATCTCCAGGCGTACCGCTCCGCCCGACTCGGTTTCCGCTTCCTTCATGATCCCGTAGCCGTGGCGGGGGCCGTCGGCAAGCACCAGGAGAATGTGAAAGTCGGCGGATTTTAATGGGCTGCTCATATCGGTATGTCGATTATATGTAATTCGATGATAGAGGTGCAAGTAGGGACGTCGACACGAATGTCGACGCTGCTCGCCTGGAGGCGTGCGTCACTCCGGAGCGGGCATCACGGATGTCAATGATTCACGCAAAGGCGCAACGCTCGCAAAGAACATACGAATTTCTTGGCGAGCTTGGCGCCTTTGCGTGAAATTTTTCTTTTGCTAATTCCTACCCAAAATTTCGCTTCCTCACGTAGGGGCCGATATAAGCCCGGAAAGGACTCACGGTGAAACTGAACACAATCGCTCCTCTATTCCTTGGTGCCGCTCTAACCGGCGCACAATCCCTACCCAACCTGTTCCCCTTGCCGAACGGGAGCGGACTGCTTGAAACCTATAACGTCAACAACGAACCCATCAGCTTGAAAGGAGCCTTCTTTCAATCGCTTGGGACCAACGGACGCTCCTGCGCCTCCTGCCACCTGCCCACCGAAGGCTGGAGCGTTTCCGTCGCCGAGCTTCAGCTCCGCTTCCTTCTTACGCAGGGAACAGATCCCATCTTCCGCACCGTCGACGGTTCGAACTGCGATCACAATATCAACACTTCTTCGGTGGAAGGGAGGCGTCAGGCATACAGCTTATTAATCAATCGGGGCCTGATCCGCGTCTTCCTGGCGGTGCCCCCAGGCGCCGACTTTACGGTACTGAACGTCAACAATCCCTACGGCTGCGGCGATTCCTCGACGCTCTCGATGTACCGCCGTCCTTTGCCGACCACCAATCTCGGCTTCCTCAGCACCGTCATGTGGGACGGTCGCGAGTCCACTCCGCCGACCACTCAAAAAATCACCTATCCGAACACCGGCCAGCTATTAGCCGATTTGGCCCATCAGGCCATCGACGCCACGACCATCCATGCGCAAGGTGCAGCACCAACGGCAGCCCAAGTACAGGACATCGTGAATTTCGAAACGTCTATGCGGACCGCGCAGGCATACGATTACCAGGCTGGTCTCTTGAACAGTTCCGGAGCCACCGGCGGACCTGTCGCTCTGGCCTCGCAGCAGTTCTTCATCGGGATTAACGATTCCTTCCCGGCGAGCTTCGGGTTCAATCCTACCGGAGCGGCGTTCACTCCCGATATCTTCAGCCTGTACACCGCTTGGGCCAATTCGCAGAACGGCGCCCGGGCCAGCATCGCGCGCGGGCAGACGGTGTTCAATTCGAAGCCGATCACCATTTCAGGCGTCGCCGGTATCAACGATGTCGTGGGACTTCCGACCTCGTTTTCAGGCACCTGCGGAACGTGTCATGATAGCCCGAATGCCGGGGATCATTCCGTTTCCGCCCCGTTGAACATCGGCGTCGCCGACCTCACCAGTCCACTGAATGTCAGCTACCTGCCGGTGTTCACGATCATGAACAACTCGACGGGCGCCGTCGTGCAAACCACCGATCCAGGCCGCGCGATGATCACCGGGAAATTTGCGGATATTAGCAAAGTGAAAGGTCCCGTATTGCGGGGACTCGCCAGTCGCGCGCCGTATTTTCACAATGGCTCCGCCGGCACTCTGGCCGATGCGGTCGAGTTCTATGACAAGCGATTCACTATCGGATTTACCGCTCAGGAAAAAGCGGATCTGATCGCCTTTCTCAACGCGCTTTAGCAAAAACGCCGGGCGCGGCGCGCGGTATGCTCAATGGGATCGTCTGTGATGAACAATCTTCAAAGTCTGTTTCTTGAAGTTGCCGACCTCGACGAAGTGCAACGCTCCCGGTACTTCGATGTGCACGAGGTTAGCCGGGAGCTTCGCCAGGAGGTAGAGTCTCTGTTGCGTTTCGACCGGGGAAGCGCAAACGTCCTGAATGGCGTCGTCGGCGCGACCGTCGAACAGTTCCTCGATTCCGTGCCCGACAAATTCTGCGGACCTTACGAACTCGTGCGCATGCTGGGTCAGGGCGGCATGGGGTCCGTGCATCTGGCGCAGCGCAAGGATGGCGAAGTAGATCTGCTGGTCGCCGTTAAATTGATTCGCGGCGCCGACGCGACTCGCGCGTTTCGGGAACGGTTTCTCCGTGAGAGGCAAATCCTTGCATCTTTGAACCACCCCGGAATCACGCGTCTGCTGGATGCCGGCCACACCAAATCCGGCCAGCCGTATCTCGTCATGGAGTACGTCGACGGGACTCCGATCGACGTCTACTGCCGCGGCCTTTCCTTCGAGTCCAAACTGAAGCTCTTCCTTTTAGTGTGCGACGCGATCGCCTACCTGCACCGCAATCTGGTGATCCATCGCGACCTCAAACCATCGAATATTCTCGTCGAAGCCGGCGGAACTCCGAAGATTCTCGACTTCGGCATCGCCAAGATTCTCGACGAAACCGGCGAGCAGGGCGTGACCAAAGAGCGGATGTTGACGCCGGATTATGCGAGCCCGGAGCAAGTGAAAGGAACCGCCAAGACCACCGCCACCGACGTCTATTCGCTTGGCGCGGTGTTGTATGAACTGCTCACGGGCCAATCGCCTCATGCGACCACCGGCAGTGGCGAATCTATCGAAGAAGCAATCTGTACCGTGGAGCCTGTCGCGCTTGGACGTCTGAATCCCTCCCTGCCGCGCGACCTGAATTCCGTGGTGCGAAAAGCTTTGCGCAAGGAGCCGGCGGAGCGCTATCCGACGGTCGACGCCTTCGCCGACGATCTCCGCGCCATCCTCGAATCCCGGCCCGTGAAAGTTCGTTCCGGCGACGCCTGGTACAAGGCCCGCAAGTTCACGCGAAGGCATTGGCTCCCGGTCTCGGCCGTCGCTGCCGCGATTCTCAGTTTGGCCACGGGGCTATACGTTGCCAGCATGCAAAAGAATGTCGCCCAGCACCGCTTTGCGCAGTTACGGCAATTGTCGAATCGTGTTCTCGCCTTCGATGGAGACATTCGAGGCTTGCCGGGATCGACCAAGGCCCGCGAAAAAATCGTCGCGGTTTCGATGGAATATCTCGACGGATTGGGGCGCGAAGCGCGCAATGACTTGGACCTGAAAGTGGAGGTCGCGCGCGGCTACCTGTCGACGGCGGAGGTTCAAGGCGTCCCGATTACTCAGAACCTCGGGAAATTCAAGGAAGCGGACGCAAGCCTTGCCAAAGCAGCTCAACTGGTGGAGAGCGTTCTCGCGTCCACACCGGGAAGAGCCGATGTGCTGCTGCTGGGCTCCCAGATCGAGGAGGATCGGATGATCATCGCCGATACGCTTCACGACTGGCCGCAAACGCTCCTTCATTCTGGCCGCACCGTCGGGTATCTGGATCGAATGGCGATAGTGCGCGGGATCACCGTCGATCAAAACAAGGAGGCGGCGCGCGTTTTCACCAATGTCGGGCAGGCACAGATGAATACCCATCACTATCGGGAGGCGGTGGAACAGATTGGGCGCGCTATCGAATTGGCCCGAAACTCCGGCGTTACGTCCGGACTCCTTGCCCAAGCTCTTAGCCTCCTGGCGAATGCGCGCAGGCAGGCGGGCGATCTGGAAGGCGCGCTTACCGCCATCACGGAGGCCCGCGCGCTGGGTGAAAATGCCGAGTTCCCAAACGAGACGTTACGCGCATCCGCGCTCTATGCGATTCTCTGGCGTCAAGGTGTCGTTTTGGGCGAGGACGAATCGGTCAGCCTGAATCGCCCCGCCGACGCCATTGAACCACTGCAAAAAGCCTTTGATCTGGTCGATCGGATGGCGTCGAAGGATCCGAGCGAGGTCAGCTTTCGCGACCGCACAGGCTCGGCGGGACAGCAACTCGGCGACATTCTTCGTCATACCGATCCCGCGCGCGCACTGGCGACTTACGATCGTACGCTGCTTCGCCTGCGCGAAATTAAGAGCAATGCCAAGTCGCGCCGCCAGGAGGCGCGCATTCTTGCCCACTCCTCCTATCCATTGCGAAGTTTGCATCGTCTGCCCGAAGCGAAGCAGCGAATCGACGCGGCGTTTGAAATCCTGCGGTCGCTGGGCGAGGCCGAATCGGGCGTCGGCATCATCGGAGGCGAATGGGACAATACCATGCGCGCCTCCGCCGATTATGAATCGGAAACCGGACACCCCGACCACGCACGGGCAATCATGCTGGACCTGCAAACGAAACTGCTGGCACTCCATCCGAATCCGGAAACCGATCTGCGGCACGCCAACGACATGTCGCGCCTGTACGCTTCCATCGCCCGGCTCGACGTGAGGTTGGGGAACCTCGATGAAGAAAAGACGTTCGAAACGAAACAGTTGGATTTATGGCGCCAATGGGATCGACGGTTGCCCGACAATTCCTTCGTGCACCGGAAAATCGAAGAAGCTTTGCGGGAAATCCCCCCGCACTCCGCTAAGTAAGGTAAGGCCGGGAATCGGAGGACTCGGCCTAAGGGCTCTGTTCCCCTGCCAGCGCCCTGCGCAGCCACGCCTGCGCGAACCGTAGATCGTGGCGGACGGAGTGGACGGAGCGTCCCGTGACCTCGCTCGCTTCTTCCGCCGTCAAGCCTCCGAAATAGCGCATTTCGATGGCCTGCGCGAGCACCGGATTTTCAATCGCCAGCGCGTCCATGGCGCGGTCAAGTTCCAGCAGAGGCACAAAATCGGAGTCGTCCTTTCCAAGCTCCATTCCATCCGCATCGACGCGACGCAGGCCACCTCCCCTTTTTTCGGAACTTCTGGTGCGCGCATAATCGACCAGAATGCGCCGCATCATCTGCGACGCGATGGCCAGAAAATGGGCCTTGTCGGCAACATTCGGCGCCGCATTCCCGAACATCCGCAAGTACACTTCATTCACCAGCGCCGTCGGCTGCAGGGTGTGGTCTTTCCGCTCCCTGCGCAGATACTTTCCGGCGATGCGGCGCAGCTCGGAATAGACCAGCGGCATCAGTTCGCGGGATGCGTCCGCATCCCCTTCGCGAACACGCCGGAGCAATTCCGGGATCAGGGTATCCATCTCCCGGTAGTATCCCACGGGCCCGTTCCCGCATCTTTGTGGGGCAGGTTGGCAACCTGCGGACCGATTGTTAATCGGTCCATCCGGGCGCAGCCCGGACGCGTGGAGAGGGTCGACGTTCGCTAGACCTGTTTCTGGTTTTTCGTAGACCGCTGGGAGGAGTGGGGCGGGCAATTCTGCCGGCAGCCTGCTTTGGTGGGGAACGAAGAAGCCAACTAAAGGCCGGCTGCCGACAAAGATTGGCCGCCCCACAAGATGGTCTACGAAAAACCAGAAACAGGTATAAGCAATAACCCCGACCCGTAAGGGCGGGGATTCGGCGATCGTCGTTCCCACGAGCCATGACCACAGGGAGCGGCACTCACTTATCGAAAAACGGATGCTTAGTAAACGGCAAATTCGGCACATCGCCCGTCGGACGCTGCAGCGTCATATCGTCAAACAGCATCGCCGGTGTGCCGACGGACACAAAGCTCGGCCCCCCCGGAGGCAAAAAACTCATCATCATCGCCGGCGACCGAATACTCATGCGCATCCCCGCGGTATGAACGGAGGCGGCATCGGACACGGCCACAATATCCTTGAACGAAGCCAGCGTCAGACTATTGAGGTTCAAATTACGCACCAGCTCCTCATGGCCGTCGGGAAACACTTTGTACGCTTCGATCAGCGGCTCCACGTTAATGTTTCCAGGACCGTTTCCGCCGGTCATGATAATGATCCGTGAACGGTTGAGAGGGCTTTGCGTCATGGGGTTCGCCATTCGCTTTACAACAATACCGAACTCGTTGCCACGCTGTTTCGTCATCCGCAGCAGCTCCGCTTTCAGCTCTTCGGAGGTCCGGGATTTATCGGAAGTGATCAGCAGATTGCTGGGCATCGGACCGTTGCCGCGGCG
>Ga0182024_10009431_pt1 | contig 20181 bp, 21 predicted proteins | sample P32metaG_FD_120480 | JGI IMG/M metagenome (GOLD analysis project Ga0182024, IMG submission 120480) | Permafrost microbial communities from Stordalen Mire, Sweden - P3-2 metaG (Illumina Assembly) | ecosystem: Environmental > Terrestrial > Soil > Wetlands > Permafrost | place: Sweden: Stordalen... | reverse complement strand
CGATTCGCCCATCAGCGGCGCCTGATCGTTGGTGTTGAACATCGGCGTCTCGGTGTAAGGGTCGTAGCTGCGACCCGCCTCGAGCATCACGCACTTGAGCCCCGCCAGCGTGAGCGTGAACGCCGCCTGCCCCCCGCCCGCGCCGGAGCCCACGATCACCACGTCATACTCGCGCTTCGCCCCGTCCGCGGCGGAAATCATCGGCATGAAGGAACCTCCCGGTATGCGAGTCGCCACCAGCTTCCATTCTACAAAGAAATCCGAGAGGCGTTGGCACCGCGCCTTGGGATTACTCCTCATGAACGACTCAACGGCCCAAGGAAATCGACGATGGCCCTGTCTGGTTATAATGAGCGCGTATGGCCAAACCGACGGTTTATATCGAGACCACGATCGTCAGCTATCTGACGGCGTGGCCAAGCCGCGACATCGTTCAACTGGCTCACCAACAGATGACGCTCCAGTGGTGGCGCGATCGACGCCCCGACTTCGAGCTTTTCACCTCACAGTTCGTCCTTGATGAAGCTGCGGCCGGAGACCCAACCGCGGCCGCTCAGCGACTGGCACACCTCGCTGCCATCCCATTGCTTGCAATCAGTTCGGACGTGGTTCCATTGGCCGGCCGACTGTTGACCGACGGCGCACTTCCGCCCAACGCTCGCGTCGACGCCCTGCATCTGGCGATCGCGGCGGCAAATGGAATGCATTACCTGATGACGTGGAATTGCCGTCACCTCGCCAACGCAACCTTATGGCGTAAAATAGAAGATGCGTGCGTCGACGCGGGCTTCGTCGCGCCGGCGATTTGCACGCCAAACGAACTTCTTGGAAGCAACCCATGACAAACGATCCGGTCGTCGAGGAGATTCATCGCGTGCGCGAAGGCATCGCCGAACGATTCAACAACGACCTCCAGGCAATAGCCGACGACGCCCGCCGGCGTCAAGCGGATTCCGGCCGGGCGGCGATTGAGCCACGGGCGAGGGGCGCGACGCCCCGCGCGGATAAGCCGAAGAGAGCGGTAGGGTAGGCTCTCGGCCGGCCCTGCTCGAGTAAGAAGGCAACCGGCGCAGCCAGCGCGATGGCTCCGCTGCTGTTGACGTTCAGCGTGTTGGGGCTACTTTGTCAGAAATCCAACCTGAAGGAGACCGGCCATGCGACTGACACTTTCCTGCTTGATACTTACTTGCGTTGCTGCTCTCGCCCTGGCCGCTGATTCAGCTCCGGCGGGCAACACTCACATGACGGGCCCGATCGCGCAAACTCAACCCGCAGTCGGATGGAAATGGAACGTCGCGATCGCCCCCGAGTACGCCATTGCCGCCGATATTTGCACCGGGGTTTCACCGGTTTCCATTGGCCCCGAGCAAACCATCAAGGATCGGTCGAAGGACTTCGATGCCGCTTGGAACAAGCACGATGCGCAGGCGGTTGCCGCGTATTACACCACGGACGGCGACATCGTCACTGACGACGGAAATGCGCTGAGCGGCCGCGACGGCATCCAGCAGGCGCTGACCGACGCCTTCGGCGGGCAGTTGAAGGACTCGGTCCTCAAAACGACCGTCAGCACGGTTCGATTGATCAAGCCAGATGTGGCCATCGTCGATGCCGAGGCCGAGCTGAAGACCGGCGACGCCGAGGCCCGAAAGCTGCACATCGTCAGCGTGCTGGTAAACAAGGACGGAAAGTGGCTCACCGAGACGACCCTCGCGATCGTTTACCATCAGCCCTGAACGCCCTCTGTTCCCGCCGGTTGGACCGCTTCAGCGGTGCGCGCCGTCGACTTCACGTACTTGCGAAATATGCCGCGCGGATTTGCTCGAGATAGCGATCCTGATCCATCGCCCAATACGCGTCGGAAAAAATCTCCACTTCGTTGAATCCGCGGAAGCCCGCGTCCTCGACCCAGCCGCGGATGGTGCGGACCGGGATGCACCCTTCGCCCATCAGTCCGCGATCATTGAGGAAGTGACGCATTTGGACGCGCCAATCGCAGACGTGGAAACCGAAGAGCGTCCCCTGTCTTCCTGCGAGTTCGATCTCTCGTCTTAGGTCGGGGTCCCACCAGACGTGATAGACGTCCACTGCGATGCCGAGCATCGGGTGGCGGAGCCGCTCGCAAATGTGCCGGGCCTCGGCCATCCGGTTGATGCAGCTTCGGTCGGCGGCGTACATCGGATGCATCGGCTCGATCGCCAGCTTGACCTTCGCCGCCGACGCGTGGTCGAGCAGCGCCGCGATTCCATCGGCCACCTGTTTCCGCGCTTCATCCAGCGCCAAGCCCGGCATGGCCCCCACAACGAGCACCACCATCTCCGCCTCGATCGCGGCGGCTTCGTCGATGCACGCGCGGTTCACGTCAATCGCCTGCTGACGTCCCTTCGCGTCGCCCGCCACAAAGAACCCGCCGCGAACCAGTGCCGGCACGCGCATGCCCGCGTCGCGAAGCATCCTGCCTGCCTCCTTCGCGCCGCTTGGTTCGAGTGTATGCCGCCAGACGCTGATCGCCCTCACTCCCGCCCGGCTGTATCCCTCAATGCACTGCTTCAACGACCAAGGCTTGGTCGTCTGCGTATGAATCGCCAGGCGGGATAGATCAGCCAGATCGGATGCAGGCATCGTCGGTCCATGAACAGAAGACAGGAGAGATATATATCCGCAGATTGCGCAGATTTTCGCAGATTCCAATGCTTTTAATCTGCGAGCATCTGCGCAATCTGCGGATATATCTCTTCTCTTTGCCAGTGCCAGCTACCCAGCCATCTCGGGCACATCGACCCATCGCTTCTCCTTCCAGCTTTTGATGCCCATTTCCGCAAGCTGCACGCCCCTGGCGCCTTCGCGGAGGGTCCAGCGGAAGGGCTCGTCGAGCGCGACGTGGCGGAGGAACAGCTCCCATTGGATCTTGAAGGCATTGTCGTAGTGCGTCGTGGGAGGAAGCTGTTGCCAGCCGGCGAAGAAATCGATCGGCTGCGCGATGTCGGGGTTCCAGACCGGCTTGGGGGTCTCGGCGATGGATTGCACCCATGCTTCGCGCAATCCCGCGACGCAGGAACCCTTGGTGCCGTCGACCTGAATGGTCAGCAGGTCATCCCGCCGGACGCGCGTACACCAGCTCGAATTGAACTGGCAGATCAAGCCATCCTTGAGCTTGAAGATCGCATAGGCCGAGTCGTCGGCGGTGGCCTTGTACGGCTTGCCCGATTCGGCGACGCGCTGCGGGATGTCGATGTTGCCGTAGGCGACCAGCGACTCAATGGGACCAAATAGATTGGAGATGACGTACTGCCAGTGGCAAAACATGTCGATTATGATGCCGCCGCCGTCTTCGGTGCGGTAGTTCCAACTCGGGCGCTGGGCGGGTTGGTCATCGATTTCGCCGCTGAAGACCCAGTAGCCGAATTCGCCGCGGACCGAGAGCAGGTCGCCAAAGAAGCCCTGCTGGCGGAGCGTTTTGATCTTCCGCATGCCCGGCAGCCACAGCTTGTCCTGCACGACGCCGTTCTTGAGCTTTGCCGACTCGCACAGTTTCGCCAGGCGCAACGCTTCGGATGTTTCGACCGCCGTCGGCTTCTCGCAATAGATCGACTTGCCGGCTTTCACTGCCATCTCGACGAACCGCGCCCGCTGAAGCGTCCCCGACGCATCGAAGAAGACCTGATATTTTGAATCCCCCAGCGGCGCCGCCAGGTCGGTCGTCCACTTCAGCGCCTTGCCGATCGCTCCCGGCCCATGCGTCTCGGCCAGCTCACGCAGCTTCTCGGCGCTGCGGCCGGTCAGGATCGGGTCCGGCATCAGCCGCAGCTCGTCCGACACCTTCACGCCGCCCTGCTTGATGATCGCCAGGATCGAGCGCACCAGGTGCTGGTTGGTCCCCATGCGTCCGGTCACGCCGTTCAGGATGATGCCGATGGTGCGCGTTTCCATATGCGATGACCTCCTCGGAACACAACTTCACCGCGAAGTACCGCGGACGAACAAAGACAGAAGAGATAGAACCGCAGATTGCGCAGATTTTCGCAGATTGAATGCTCCTGAATCTGCGTAAATCTGCGCAATCTGCGGATCAAATGTATTTCTGTTCTTTTGCTGCTGCCGTGTCTCCGTGGCGCATATTAGAGCCGCTGAATCGTCATGCCGCCGTCGATGTGGAGGACTTGGCCGGTGGCGTACGGCAACTCGCCGCGCGCCAGGACGGCGACGGCTTTGCCCACATCGGCGGAGGTGCCCCAGCGCTTCTCCAGGGTTAGGCCGTTTCCGATCAGCGCATCGTATTTTTCCTTTACGCCCGCAGTCATGTCGGTGGCGATGACGCCGGGGCGGACTTCGTAAACGTCGATGCCGAATTCGGCAAGTCTTGCGGCCCAGAGTTGGGTCGCCATGGCGACGCCGGCTTTGCTGATGCAATAGTCGCCGCGATTAATTGAGACAACCGTTGCGCTCACGGACGAGACGTTCACGATGCAGCCGCGAAAGGCGGCATCTTCCTTTCGCTGCTCGGCCATCCACCGCGCGACGGATTGGGTTAGAAAATAAGGCCCGCGGAGGTTGATCGAGATCAGCCTGTCGAAGCTCTCGGGCCGGGCCTCGAGCAGATCCGCCCGGACATCGGGCGCGACGCCCGCGTTGTTGACCAGCACGTCGAGTCGGCCGAAACGCTCGCGGATTCGGTCGAGCATGCGCGCGTGATCAACCAATTCCGCAACGTCCCCCTGCACGTAGAGGGCGTCAATTCCCGCCGACTCCAGCTCCGCGACGACGCCGGCAACGTCGGCCAGCTCGCGACGGCCGTTGATTGCCAGATCGAATCCGCTCGTCGCCAGCTCGCTGGCGATCCCCCGGCCGATGCCGCGGCTCCCGCCGGTGATCAGTGCCACTCGCCGCTGCGCCATTGCGATGCCCCTACTAATCGAAAAACGCGTAATACGGTTGATCTCGCGTGAGTCGCTGAATCATCAGCGCCAACTCGATCGCATGATAATCGCCCCACATGCTCGATTCGCCACAGGGCACCCTTCTCCCGGGCGGGATATGATCCCAACAATTGGGCCGGTGATAAACCGAGTGCAGGAGCAAGCCCTGGTGATCCCGGTTGGTTGATAGATAAGGCTCGGCGAACAAGACCGTCGCGATCGAGAGCCCCGCCTGCGTGTACTTCTCGCCAGCCGCCCCTAGATATCTGCCGAGCCGTAGCAATCCCTGAGCCGCAATCACCGATGCCGAAGAATCGACCGGCTCGAAATCGTTGAATGGATCCGCCGGCCAATCGCGCCAGTTCGGCATTCTTGCCAACCCCGGAGCGCCATCATCCCAATAGACGATCCCGTCGGCAGCGGAGCAGTCGTTCAGATAATGGTCCGATGTCTGGCGCGCCGCGCCTTCGTAGACGGAAACAACGTCGGCCTTGGGCAAGCCCACCGAAGCGTGGAAAGCCGCGTCGTCGATGGTGCCGACAAATTCCAGTTCCTCGGCGTACCCGAGCATCGCCCAGGCCAGCCCGCGCGTCCACGTGCTGAAAGGCGAATATCCCTGCTGGGTGCTTCGGCAGCGGAAATTCCCGTCGTTGCGATTGAAGATTCCCTCGTGAGCCGTGCGGCCCGGCACGTCGTACGTTTGACCCGAGCCGCCGTGAAAGAGGATGTATTGGTTGGTCGTCAGGCCGTGGAAAACCGATCGCTTGAGCAAGTCCGCTCGCCGGTCGTTTTCGTGCATCAGGCCGTGCCCGAGTTGCCAGGCGAGGCCGAGGATGCGAACGGTTCGCATCGTATCGATGAACAGCGAATGCGGCCCGTTGAACGAATAGACGTACCCCAGCCCCCCACTGTTGGCCGCAAGGGGCGATGGTTTTGCCACCGGCACGCCCGACCACCGCGCCGCCTGGACCGCACCGCTGGCTTTGAGCGCCAGTTCGTAAAAGTTCAGCTCCCATTCGTTTGCGGGAATCCGGCCTTCGCGCATCAGCCGGCGAAGATTGCCGTAGGTGGACAGATTATTAAACCCGTGATCGTGAACGCCCACGTGCGTGACGTGCGGCGTCATAAACTTGAGCGTGTTGCTCCGTCCCAGCTCGAGCAACTGACGATCGCCCGTTCCATCAAATGCCAGAATCGCACAGCCGTATTGGAAGCCCTGCGTCCACTCGGTCCATCCGCGCGTGGTGTATTTTCCTCCGACGGTGAAGACCGGCGTTCCCCGCGATTTGTCCCAGCTCGAATCGAGCAGGCAAACCTTCGCTGCCGCCAGTTCCAGCGCCTTTCCCGCCGGGCTGGCGACATCAGACGGTGAGATTTGACGACCCGTTTTCATCGATACGCCTTCAAGGCAGGATAATACTGCCGAACGTCCAAATAACATTGCCCGGAAATGGGAGGGCGAGGTTCCGGCCGAGCCGTGGTTTTCGCGCGGGCTTGGGATTTCAAGAAACTTGACCCCTCAAGCCAGGCTCCCCGTCCGCCGCTTGCGGCTTCGCGAACGAAGGGACGTTCTGCGTAAGGAATCCCGACACGGCAAGTCCCTTCGTTCGCGAAGCCGCAAGCGGCGATTCCGTTCGCGTCCGGATCACCGCGAGCTTTCGTTACAACAATGGCGATAACAGCGAAATCGCGCTCTCGGCGTATCGGCGCAGCGCCGGCTGTTGCGCCCACTGGATCGGGTCCAGTGCAATCGAATCCGCGAGGTAGGTCTCCTGGATCTGCCGCAGCCGGCCCGTGACCTCCGAGCCGTAGAGCAGCGTCGTTAATTCGAAGTTCAAATTGAAGCTGCGCACGTCAAGATTGGCAGAGCCGAAGAGCGCGAAGGTGTCATCCACGGTGGTGCTCTTGGTGTGGAGCAGGCCGGAACGATAAAGGTGAATTTTCACCCCGGCGGCCATCAGCCGGGCGAAATGGGCGCGGCCGGCGGCGGCGGTGAAGAAGTGATCGGGCGTCTGCGGAAGCAGCAGATCCACGTCCACGCCGCGATCGGCCGCCATCATCAGCGCGACCAGCGTCGGCTCATCAGGCACGAAGTAAGGCGTGGTCATCATCACCCGGCTCCGCGCCGATTGGATGGCGGCCAGAAATACGCGTCGGAAACTTTCGTCCGGTGAAGTCGGCCCGGTCGGCACAACCTGCATCGGGATCCCCTGATCCAGCGGCGCGGCGTCGCCGCGGGTGGACACCTCGAGGATTTCGCCGGTCTCGAATCCCCAATCCTCGGCAAAGACGATGGCCAGCTCGCTGACGATCGGCCCGGTGAACCGCCCGGTGACATCCACCCACGGCCCGCCATGGCGGCCGCCGTAATCGGGGTTCACAAGGTTGTGGCTGCCCGCGTATCCGATCCGCCCATCGATGATGGCCAGCTTCCGGTGGTTGCGCAGGTCCATCCGAGGCAGTTGCCTTTGAATCGGCGCAGCAGGCAAAGCAGCCGTCACGTGAACCCCCGCCAATTTTAGCCGCTGTGACAATCCGCAGGTGCGATGGAAGAACGAACGTGACGCGACGGCATCGGCAATCACCCGGCAGGTGACGCCGCGCCGGGCCGCGCGCTCCAGTGCCGCCGCCACGCGCTCGCCGGTCGAGTCGGGAACGAACATGTAGAAAAGCAGATGAACTTGTGCGCCAGCCGCGTCGATGTCGGCAACGAGCCGATCGACCATCGGGCTGCATTCGGTGAGGAATTCGACGGCATTTGCGCCAAGCACCGGTAGGCCACTGATTTTCTGCGCCTGCCGCACCATCGGCTCGTATTCGGCGGGGAGCTGCAGCGAGCAACTGTCCTGTGTGCCGCCGACCGCGTCGCGCATCGCTGAGCGGAAGCGATTGACCAGTTCCCGGTGGCGTTCCACGCGATGCGGGCCGAGCCGGGTTTCCCCCAATGTGAGGTACAGCGCCAACCCGATGTACGGATGAAGGAAGATAATGCCGAGCCACGCGACGGCCGCGCCGGGCGCGAATTGTCTCCGCAGGATCACCGGGACCATCAGCACCCGGAAAACCCACCCTACGCCGATGTATACCGCGAGCCAGAATCCTGCCGACATGAAGCTCCATCATCGCTGAAAAAGAGACGGGCAGGTATCGCTTCCTGCCGCGTGGTGAGGCAGACTTTCCCGTCTATCCAACCCTTTGTTGCGTTTAAGCCTCCGGCGGCAGAGCCGCTCGGCTCCCGTCAGTCATGAAACGTTTCTTAGTGAGCGACACCCGGCTGCTTTCCCGGATAATTCGGCCCGTAGTTCATCCCCTTTGGACGCAGACCCAGATCGCCATTGACCACAAACGGCGCACCTCGTTCGCGCAGGTGGTCGACCAAACGCGTCCTCCATGTTTTGAGCAATCCCGCCGAATTCGGATCAGCCGCAAGATCGTGGAGTTCACCAGGGTCTTTCTCCAGATCGAACAACTGCTGCCAGCCGTCCATGGCGTGGAAAAGGTACTTGATGCGGCCGTCGGTCAGGCCGCTCCAGTGATTTTCCTGGGCATAGCAGACGTTGTGCTCCAGATCGATGTACTGCCGCCAGCCGTCGGACTTGCCGCGGATGGGATCGAGCAGGCTGCGGCCATCGAAGCGGTGCGGATCGTACGAAGCGCCGGCGGCATCGAGAAACGTCGGCAGGATGTCGCGCAGCTCGACCGGCTGATCGAGCACCTGCCCGCGCTGTGCTGAGAGCAAACATTCCGGCCAGCGAACGAGCATGGGAATGTGGGCCGATGCTTCGTAACCGTAGGTCTTGCGCCACAGGTGATGATCGCCGGTCATGTCGCCGTGATCGCTGCAATACACGATGAGCGTATTGTCGAGCCAGCCGCGCTTCTCAAGCACGTCGAGAATGCGACCGATTTGCTCGTCTACGAAACCGATGTTGCCGTAATAACCTTGCCGCGACCGGCGGACCTGCTCTGCCCCAAGATCCCCCTTCCACGTATCCGAAGGCAGCTTCTCGCCACGGCACGCATACCGCTCAGCCCAGGCGCCGACATTCGCCGCGGGCAGATCCGCATCCGCGTACATCTTCCAGAACCTTTCCGGCGGGTCGTAGGGACTGTGCGGGCGCGCGAAGGAAACCTTGAGGAAGAACGGCTCCTTCCGGCGGTAGTTGTTCACAAAATCGACCGCGGTGTCGCCCGTCCACTGCGTGGGATGCAATCGTTCCGGCAGCGCATAGGGTCCGGCCTGGTAATCGTTCCAGCCGATGCCGGTCGCATCCGGGTTCTTGTCCGGCGCCTCGCGGTGGAACCACTGGCGATAGTCACTGACAAAGCCGGCTGACTCGACGCGCCCCGATTCGTCGAGGATCGTTCGATGGAACCCGTGCAGGTTGCGCTGCGGATGCCAGTGCATTTTGCCGATCCCGGTGCCGTAATAGCCCGCCTCGCGCAGCATTCGCGGCATCTCGTTTTCGTATTTGATGGCGACGGTCCCGTAGCCGAGCATCCCGTGATGCCAGGGCGAGAGGCCGGTCAGCAATCCGGATCGGGCGGGCGTGCAGGAGGGGACGGTGGTATACGCGTGGCGGAAGCGCGCGCCCTCGGCCGCCAGGCGATCGAGTTGCGGCGTGCGGATCACTTTGTTCCCCGCCGAGCCCAGACAATCGCCGCGGTGCTGGTCGTCCATCAGCAGCAAAATGTTGGGCTTGGTGGCAGTGACTGGCACGGCGCCAGCGACCCGTGGCGAGGCAGCGGCGGCCAATCCGCCGAGCCCGATTCGCATCGCGTCGCGCCGGGAATAGTTTGCTCGCCGCACGGACAGCCTCCTCGAATTTCACTTCACTTTGCCGCCAGCGCGGCCGCCTCGGCGGCTACTTTGCGGGCCGGGAACTGTTCCAGATTGCTCAGAACGATCACGGTCAGCCCGTCGTCAAGATGATGGCTGATGTACGTGCTGGTGCCGGCCCACTTGCCGCCGTGCTCCGCAATCTGGCTGCCGCTCGTTCCGCCAATGAACCATCCGAAACCGTACCCGCACGGCTTGCCGTCGGCGAGCGTGCCGGACGTGAACGCTCGGGAAAGCATGGTCGGTTTGACTAACTTGCCCTCTCTCAAGGCACGGTCCCATTTCAGCAGATCCGAGGCGCTGGTCATGACCTGGCCATCGCCAAACGTGCGCGTGTCTTCCCGGCTCGGCTTGATTTCCCCGGCCTTGTCGCGCGCATAACCGAGGGCACGGTTTTCGATCGGCTGTCCCGGAGATTCGAGCAGCACGCTCTGCTTCATCCCGGCCGGATCGAAGATCTCTTCCTCCAGGAATCGGCCGAACGCCCGGCCTGAAACCCGTTCCACCACCGTCGCGAGCAAAACGCAGTTTGTATCGCAATAGTTGAACTTCGACCCGGTGCGGAACAGCAACGGCTGCGCGGCGACGGCATGAAGCACGTCGAGATTGGTTTTGTCCTCCAAATGATCCAACAGCTTCTCATAATCGGGCAGGCCGGAGGTCATGTGCAGCAGATCGCTGAGACGAATCGGCGGCTCGCGGACGGCCAGCTCGGGTAAATAACGCCGCGCGTCGTCATCGAACGACAATTTTCCGCGCTCGACAAGGATCATGACCGCCATCGCGGTGAACTGCTTGCTGCAGGAGGCCAGGTCGAAAACGGTGCCGGCATCGAGCGGAACCTTGTTTTCAACGTCCGCGTATCCAAGCGCCGTTTGCCCAATGATGTCGCCTTGCCGCGCGACAATCACGACCGCGCCCGGGCCGGCGGGTGAAATCTGGCTCAGTAGTAAATCGTGAAGCCGTGCCGACAGTTGCTTCCGCGTCGGCTCCGCGCCAGGCGTCATCGACGGCGGCAGCAGCAGCAGAACGCAGATCATCAGCGCGAAACGTCGGCTTGACATATGGGCGTTATTCTCGGTGGGCAATGCTCCGGTTACAAACCAGGGGCCTGCATGCAGCCCTCAAAGGCCGCCTTTTTGGGAGGGCGAGGCTCCTGCCGAGCCGAAGCTCGCCCGAAAATCGCGGCGTCCGAGGAACGTCATCCCGTAGCGAGCGGCCCCTGGGATCGCCGCTTGCGGCTTCGCGAACGAGGGAAAGTTCTCCGGAAAGAATCCTCTCGCGGCACGTCCCCTCGTTCGCGAAGCCGCAAGCGGCGGTCCTAAGAAGCGCGGCTGTTCCTCTGCATTACACCAGCAACTGCAAGTCGCCAAGAATGCTCGGCAGGAGCCTCGCCCTCCCCTCGCAGACATCGTGCGAACGCCCTTGGTTACAAACCGGGCAGGACGATTCTTCCGTTCTGGCGTTGGCCCGTGTCGGCTATACAAGAGGCGTGATCGATCTGACCTGGCAGCAAATCGTCGGCCTATTCATCCTCGCGATGCCCATCGCGTGCGTGGCGCGAACCGTCGTCTTCGAGGAAGTGTTTCGCGAACCGCGGGATTGGTGCGCGAACAAAAGCAAGACCTGCCAGACTCTTCTGAATCGCAAGTTCTTCTACCTGTTCACCTGCGAATACTGCTTCAGCCATTGGGTGACTCTGTTTTTCCTGCTGCTCACCCGATATCACCTCATGTATGACGGTTACCGCGGCTACATCATCGGATTCTTCTCGCTGGTCCTGGTCGCCAACTTTTATCTGAACCTATACAGTCGCATCCGGCTGGAGATCACCAGCGAGAAAAAAACGATCGAGGCCAAGGAAAAGCAGATCGAAAAGATGGAAAGCGAACTGGAATCCGCGCCGGCCGGGGTTGACGGGCTGGAATTCTCGAAGCAATGAGAACGATCGCCCATATTTCGGATTTACACTTCGGGCGGATCGACGCCCCGGTAGCCGAAGGACTGGTGGAGGACCTCAAAGGCCGCACGCCGACGCTCCTGGTGGCGAGCGGGGATTTCACGCAACGGGCCAGGCCCTGGCAGTATCGGCAGGCCGCGGAATACCTCAAGCGGCTTCCGACGCCGCAGCTTGTGGTGCCGGGAAATCATGACGTGCCGCTCTGGGATTTCAGCCGGCGCGTCTTTTCCCCGCTCGGCCACTACCGCAGGTACATCTCGCGCGACCTGATGCCTTCCTATCACGATGACGAACTATTTGTTCTGGGAATTAACACGGCACGATCATTCACCCGCACCAGCGGCTGGATCAGCCGGCGCCAACTCGAGGCGATTCGCGAGAAGGCCTGCGCCGTGCCTCAGCCGCTTTTCAAGGTGCTGGTGACGCATCACCCCTTCATTCCCGCCCCGCGAAAACCCGACAGCGATGTGGTGGTCGGCGCCGGCGCTGCGCTGGCGCGGATGGAAGCCTGCGGCATCGATATGCTGCTGGCGGGGCATCTGCACCTGGCATATCACGACGATGTTCGCGCCCACCACAAAGCCACGCGGCGCTCCATCCTTTCCATTCAAGCTGGCACCGCCACCAGCACGCGCCGGCGCGTCGAGCCCAACGCCTACAACTGGATCACCATCAGCCCGGACTTGGTGACCGTCGCCGTGCGGGTCTGGAACGGGCAGGGCTTCGAGGAATCGCTGGTCACGCGATACGAGCGAGTCGAGCACGTCTGGTGGCGTGCCGCCCAGGTGAAGGTCGATGAGCCGGCGGTGCGGGCGCTGGGGCCAAGCGGCGAAGACGACGCTCGGGCCTGCACCACAAGGCAAATGTGATGGCCCTTTTTCGTCGCGCTGCCGCACAGACTGCACGTTGACGCACAATTTTCGCGGATTTAGACTGCCCTCTTGGCGGACTCGACCCTGTTCTCTCATCCCGAGGTCTCCGTGGAGAAGCCCACCGCGCCGTCAAGTTTGAACTGGATTTATCCCGTGGTTTCCATTGCCGCCCTCGCGGTATTCGGGGTGGGACTTTACCTGGTCTTACTCAATCCCACTCAGTGGGCCATGCTGGCGGCGGGATGCGTTTGCATGGTGGCGGTCGGCGTCACGTGGCCGATCGCACACGGGCTGGCCGGGTTCCGCGCCGATCACACCGAGGAGCAGGAACTCGCCCGGCGCCTGAACGAGAAGCTCGAACAGATGTCGTCGCTGGTCGGGAAGGTAAGCGAATCGCAACTGCTCAGCGACCGGGCAAAATCCGTCGCATTTCGTGAGAAGGATCGCGACGCGATCCGACGGGCCATCAGCGAGGAAATGGGACGCGGCGAATGGGAGGCGGCGCACGCGCTGGCCGACCAGTTCGAGCAGGCGTTCGGGTCCAAGAGCGAGGCCGATCGCTTTCGCGGCGAGATCAACGACCGCCGCTCCGAGGGCGCTCGCCGCGAAATTGCGGAAGTGGCCGCGGTGATCGACCGCCACGTCCGCAATGAGCAGTGGACCGCCGCCGTGCGGGAGGCCGAGAAACTGCACGAACGGTTTCCCAATGTCGAACAGGTGCGCCAGCTTCCCGCCGAGATCGAAGCGCGCCGGCAATCGCACAAGAAGCAGTTGCTGCAGAGCTGGCACGAGGCCGTCGCGCGTCACGACGTGGACGGGAGCATCGAGATCCTCAAGCAGCTTGACAGCTACCTGACCCCCGCCGAGGCCGAATCCATGCAGGACACCGCCCGGGGCGTATTCAAGGAGAAGCTCAGCAACCTGGTCTCCCAGTTCGGCAACTCCATCCGCGATCACCGCTGGGGCGAGGGGGTGCGCGTGGGAGAACAGATCCAGAGCGAGTTCCCCAACTCTCGGGCGGCGCAAGAGGTGAAGGAAAAGATGGACATGCTCCGTCAACGCGCCAACGAGCCGGCCGGCGCGACGGCTTAAGAACGCCTCAATTGCGCACCCGGAATCCGGGGCGGCGCGGCGTCGGCGCAACTTTCAAATCAAACCACGTTTCTGCGCCGCTGTGCCCCGGCGTGAGGGGAACTTCACAACATGCTGACTGATCGCACCGAGCTTCACGATTCGTCGAAGGAGGAGCCGCGGAAAGCCAAGGAGTTGCTCGATATGTGGGACGCCTGGGCGAAGCGCGCGAACGTGGTTCCCGACCCCAGCGCCAAGGGCGGGAAGAAAGCGGCAAAGACTGATTGAAGGGTGCGGATTATTTGCTGCCGATGATTTGCCATCGCGCGCCGCGGCCCCGGCCGGTTAAGCGCGCTCGACCCTCGCGCTTTAATCCCGCAAGAGTCTTCTTCAGGAGTTGGGAACTGATCGCCGGCAGTTGCGCCCGCACGTCTGCCAGGGTGAAGGCGCCGACCTGCTGCAAGATCGTGTTGCGAGCCTCTTCTGTCTTTCCTTCATGTCGGGGGATTCGTTCGACTTTGTCGGCAAACTCCGCATAGGCGCGACGGAGAATCGTCAGGAAATAGTTCCACCACGGCGCGATTTGGTTGACCCCCTCGCTCCAGCGAGCAGAGCACGTCCCAAGGACGCGGTAGTACTCCTCCTTCGTGTCCTCGACAAGCCGTTCCAGGCTAATGTATCGCACGACTGCGAAACCTTGTTGCCGCAGCAAAAGCGTGGTGAGCAGACGAGACACCCGGCCGTTTCCGTCGCGGAACCGATGGATGCAGAGAAAGTCGAACACGAATGTGGCCGCCGACAGCAGCGGCGGGCTGATGGCCGCGTTGGCCATCTCCCGGTATCGCCGGCATAGCATTTCAAGTGCGGCGGGGGTTTGTGCGGCGGGCGTGGGACGAAAACGCACGACGCGGCCCACGCCCGGCCGGATTTCGATGATCTCATTGTCCTTTGCCTTCAGACGCCCGGCATCACCCGATGTTCCGCCTTGCGCAAGCGCGTGCAAGCGGAGAATGGATGCCACATCAATGGGTTTCGGCCTGCCGGAAAAGATCCAATCCAAGGCGCGGCGATAGCCGGACAACTCCTCTTCGGAGCGATCCCGCGGCTTGGTGCGGCCCAGCGCCAGCGGTCGGAGCCGATCCGGCGCGACGACGACCCCTTCAATACGGTTTGACGATTCGACGCTCTGAATAGTCGCCTTCTCGCGCAAGGCTGCCAGCAATTCGGGCTTCTGTCGAATCCAGAGATCTTGCTTCCCGCGAAACTCCATGCAGTCGGCCAGAAGCCACGCGGTAGAAACTGGCAATTGACCTTGGAAGGTCTCCGGACGCAGGCTCAGGGGAGGAAGTCTGGATATGGAGCTAGGCATGAATAGCTTAATAATAGCCAATTCGAGCCAATTGGTAGCCAATTAAAAATGAGGTGTGCCGCAGTCGCGGAGAAGTCCCTACCCGGCCGACCCGGCCGGCTTTCCCGGACGATAGCGGCCGGTCAGAAGCCTCAGGATTGAAGGCTCCTACGTCACCTTATCCCATGTCGTCGGCAAGAATGAAGATTACGTTGGGAGGCGCATGCTGACCGTGCGCGTGCGCCGCGGAAGAAATGATCGTCAAGCAGCCCAATGCCGGCACGAACGAGGCGGAGCATCCACAACCTTAAGCGGCTCGATGCCGTCCACCCTGGTGGCTGGTTGCCTGGATGTCGGTGGCGCAGGTGCCGTCGGTTCCTCCCTGGATTCGGACCCGTTGGCCCGCCTGGAGGGCGTTAGGCTTGGAGGAGACGCCGTTCACCTCGATCGTGGTGTTGTTGTCAATCGTGATGGTAACTTGTTGATTGCCGCTCCCCTTTTCCTTGATCGTGATGCTCGTGAGCGAGACGCTGATGATCTTGCCCTTGATGCCGGAGTTGTCTTTCTGCTTCTTGGCCTCGGCAATGCCCGCCAAGCCCAGAATCAGCACCGCCACAAGTACTTTCGCGAATGTCTTCATTCAGTCGTCTCCTCTTACCGCGCCCCATCATAACTACGTGCAGGGTGTCCGAAATATTGCCGTGGTGAAAATATTTTCGCGATTTTGTCGGTCGGAATCACGGAAGCAGGGGTCGCGGAAAGAAAAAGAGCAGGACGATTCCTGCTCTTTCAGTCGTGCTCCTGCTTTTTGCCTGATGGCGATTTACTTATTCAACTCATCCAGCAGCTTATCGACCGCCCCGTCGAGCTTCGTCTCATCATCATACGTGCCGGACTGAATCTGCGACTTGATGGAGGCCACCTTGTCAGCACGAATGCCGTTATTGGCCTTTAGGCTCTGCAACAGGTGGCTGCCACCGGAGAGCTCAAGCCGGTCGGTTGCCGGCAGTTGTGCCGGTGCGTCGGCGGCGACCTGTTTTTGGACAGGATTGGACACGATCTTCTGGATCGGGGACGTGGAAGGAGTGTTATTGACGCTGTTGATGCTCATGGTCGAACCCCGTGGGCAACCCACACAAAGCCGGCCGCCGGCTCCGGCAATTCCTGAAGTCGAGGATTCCATCACCCGACTTGCCGACGCTGGCGTTGCGTCAACATAAGCCGTATCGACGGGATATCCGGCATACCTTCACGCTGTGCGATCCGGCGATAAATTATCATAAGCCTTTAATTGCAATATATTTGAGTAAAATATGAGGTAGCGTCGCGCAATTTCTTCCAGAATTATCGGGCGTTGGCTGCGCAAGGAATCTTACCCATCTTTACTATATTACCAATATTCCGCAGTCGGAATAAGCGTCACCGGTGTCAAAGGCAGTTTTACCGGACGTTCCAGGTTATCGGACGACGCTTTTGCCCAGCAGGATCGATTCGGTGAGCCGGTACGTCATCACCGGGTTGCGATAGACAAGCGGGAGGAGAAATCGCAAGTTTTGCTGAGGTCCCCGAAGGTAATCGCCCAAGGTAGTCCGCCAGCGATGGCGGTAGGGTTGCAGCGCATCCTGAAGGTGGACTTCCCGCAGCGCCTTCTTCACCGCATCCGCGGCATAAAGGGCAGACCAACAATTCGGATACATGTCCTCGCCGGTAGCCGAATAAAACCCTCCGGCCGGTCCGATCAATAGCGTGCGATTGGCCAAGCCTTCGTGGGCCAAAGCGCCGCCCAAGGGCAGATCGATCGACTGTGCCTGGTCAATCGGTACGTCGCCCTTGCTGCGGAGAAGCTCGTGCTTGCGCAAGACCTCCACCCAGTGGGCAAGCAACTCCTCGGGCCGGACCCGCGCCAGCGTCTCGATCGGCTGCTCGACGGCGATCTGCACGCATTTTTCGGCAGGCAGCAGCCATGCCCAGCAGAGCATGTCGCGCAGGTTCAGCGACATCGGAATGATCGGCCGGCTCCCCAGATCGGTCCATTTGGCGCCTTGCAGCTTTAGAAATGTGTAGCGATGCACGACGTCCGGGCCCCAGCTTTCTGGCAGGCCGAGCCGCTTCGATTCGGCCTCGGTGGGCAGCCCGGCGAGGATCAGCATCTTGGGCCGCAGTTGCGATTTGCCGACGGTCACGTCGATTCCGCTCTCATCCAGGCGATGGATCTCGACGTGCTTGGGCGTGGCCAACTCCACGTCCTGCGACTGCGCCAGCTTGAGCATCGCCATGCGCATCCATTTATAAGTGGCGACGTGGGCCATCGCCGACCGGCTGCGGTGCTCGCTCGCCACGCCAACCACATCGGAGATGAACTTGAGCCCGTAAATCGGGGTCGACTCCAGCTTCCGGCGCAGCGGCTCGACCAAGGGATGAAGATCAAACAAGGCGGGATTCACAATGACCAGGCGGTCGGGCCATGTCTCGTGCGGCAGGGTGCTGTGGATGACGCGGAGTTTGCTCTTGTGCTTCAAAATCGCCGCACACAAATACGCCGACGGGTGATCCCCGAGAACCAGGACGTCTAACTGCGGTTTGGTCTTAGCCATTGTGTGAGACAGATGATACCGCCGGGTGGCCCACTGGGAAACGTCGCCGGGTATTTATAGAGCGGCACGGGCGTTGCATACATCAGCCCGCTGAATTCGTCGCGCTGATGGCGGGCCGCGGACGGTTTACAATCGAGCGCCGCCTCATCATGCTACGACGCGTTGGCAAAAGGCGGGTCGGATTGTCCGGCCCCGGAACAATGGGTGTTCAGGTCTCTCACAATTCGGAGGTCTGCTATGGTCCGTGCATTCTTGGTCGCGATGGTCCTCACGGCGTTCGGGATGGTCATGGTTGGCTGCAAAGCACAAGGCGGCGGCAGCGCTGGCGGCAATGAAACCACCTCGATGTCGCTGGGGCAGTAAGTCTGAACCGGGACCGCCGCCGGCCGATCCTCGCGGAGTGGCTGGCGGCGGTCCCACGCATTTGAAACGCTTCCGCCCCAACCCTTGGATTCGAGTCACGGTTTCAATTGCTTCTGCTACTGACGCGAGGCGATGCCCGATCGTCGCAATCGCTCACTTCCCCTTTCCCTCATTCCAGTAGATCCGCACGTTATGCGTCGCCCGGCCGACGGCGACGATGTCGATGTTTCCCTCGCCCTTCAGGTCCGCGGCGGCCATGTCCTCGGCAGCCATGTCCTGGTCGTCGATGACGTGTTTGGTCCACATGCCGTCGCTTGCATTTCCCGTCGGTGAGTTGAGCGAATAGACAAAGACACCCCGCCCTTCGCCCGGCTTGCCGCCGCGGCTGCATGCGATGATGTCATCGCTTCCGTCGCGCGTGAGATCCACCAGCCAGATCCCGTGCCCTTCGTGCAGGCTGCTGTCGAGGATCTTTCGATCCCACAAGCCTGCCCCGCCTTGCGGCGGGGTGTAGACGACGACCTCGTTCCCATGCCAGGGCTCAATCGTCGCGATAAACCGCTGTCCCGATTTTGTGTGTCCGAGTTTGGCCTCGCTGCATCCCCGGCTGGCAGCCGGCTTCGACTGCTCCCCGGCCCCGATCTGCTGCGCTTTCCACGATCCGTCCTCCTGCGGCCGCAGCAGCCACAGCCCCTCGTAGCTGGCCACCAGCAATTCGGTCTTGCCATTTCCGTCAAAATCGACGGGCCCAAAGTTGTGAACGACGTGAAACTGATCGGTCACCACTTTCGCCTTCCACGGCCCGTTGAGCGGATCGACGGGAACCTCGTATTCCAGCAGTTTCGGCGTGGATTCCGACCAATTGCCCTTCTGGCTGGCGCCGCGCCCCAACAACGGCGCGGCGAAGACGTGCTGCTTGCCGTCAATTGTTGCCACATGCACGCGGTGCAGAGCGACATCATTAAACGCAATCGGATGGAGCGTCCACGGCTCGGCGACGTTCTCGCCCCGCTGCAGCCATTGAAGCGTGCTGTTGTCCTTGGTGTTGTACCCCTTCCATCCGGCTCCGAGGACCAGGTCGGGCTTCCCGTCGCCGCGGGGGTCGATCGGGGCAATCGCGACATTATCCGGAGCGGTTTGGCCCTCGAGAATCGTGTGCATCGTCCACGAGGGGTTTTCAAACCAGATGACGCGCTTCGAATCGGCAACGACGATGTCGGGCTTGTGATCGCCGTTCAGGTCGATTAGCAGCACGCCGTAGCCGACGGTCAGCTTTTCTTCGAGTTGTTGCGCCCTGAATTTCGGGAAAGGCATCTCAGCCGCGCGGGCGGCGGACACCAAAAGACTGATCGCCAGGATGACAGGAATTGCAAAGTGTCGCATAAGGCTCCAAGCTTTCCGGGCATTGTTGCAGAACTTCACCTTTTTGACCCGATGTATCCCGGCGGTAGAATCCCCACCCGCGGCCAGACACCGGATCTTTTGAACGAGGGACCTGCTCATGAAATTTCGTCTTGCAAGCATCATCGCCCTGTTGACGCTGACCACCCTTCTCGCCGGTTGCGGCAGTGGGAACGTGCAGGCGGTTGCGCCCGCGCACCAGGAGCGCCTGATCGGCACCGCGCCGGAAAGCGGGCAGTATAGCCTGTATCGCGCCACCGGATTAGACCAGAACGCCGAGCCGACGCTCGAGAAGATCTGGTCGGTCTCCGCCTCGCGCGGCCAACGCCTCGGGTTCCAATGGGTGGTCGATAAGGCGCATCAATGGGATCCCCAGGGCGGCTTCCACTTGATCGCCTTTGCCGGGCGCGAGTCCCGCGACCTCGGCGGTTTCATCGAGCGCGACGTGAAGTACGCCTGGGCCGGCAACAGCGATGATGTGATGGGCTATTTCCACGGCAAGGCCGTCGCACACGACTTCTCGTTTGACGAGTAATCGCCCCCGCAATCAAAGAACTCCCGGCGTGGGTTGGATTCGACGTCCAACCCACGCTTTTTTCTTTCCCGGTCCAATCCCCTATTTCCCCTTCGATTCGGCCTGGTCGAGGTTTCGGAGAATCTGAGCCGGATCATCGGTCGAGCCCAGATCGTTGATTGGGACGGCGGCTTTGGAATCGAACAGATAGAATTGCCGGCTCGGCTTTTGAGCCGCGTAATAGGCGACGATCTCCCGGTCGCGCTCGGGGCCAAGGTCGTGGGCGCGAATGATCTCGGCGT
>Ga0182024_10009430_pt1 | contig 20182 bp, 15 predicted proteins | sample P32metaG_FD_120480 | JGI IMG/M metagenome (GOLD analysis project Ga0182024, IMG submission 120480) | Permafrost microbial communities from Stordalen Mire, Sweden - P3-2 metaG (Illumina Assembly) | ecosystem: Environmental > Terrestrial > Soil > Wetlands > Permafrost | place: Sweden: Stordalen... | reverse complement strand
TTGCGGTTGTCGTAGCCGGCGAAATTGAAGCCCATGTCTCCGACGCAGCCGATCTGCCAGATCACGACGTGCGAGTCGGTGGCGATCGGGCGCTTGCGAAGCAGCAGATCGGTGGCCTCGAAGGTCTGCGAGCCGACGGCCGAGGGGTCGACGCCGATGTCCGCGAACAAGCAGTCGAGCGCGCTCACCGCCGGCAGCATCGTCGCCGCGTAGCCTTCCTCACGGCAGATCTGGATGGCCCGATGGCTGGGCAACACGAATATGCCGGGATGGCCGTAGAACACGCCGCAGGTCACATCGCCCTTGCGCACGTGGTCGACCATCATGTTTGTCATGTCGGTATAGGTATCGATCCGCTTTTTAGTATTGCCGTACAGCGAGTACAGGTCGACGTGGCGTTTCGCGCGCTGCTTGATCCAGATCTCGGTGACGGGGTCGGCGACGCAGTACAGCACGACGTCGGACTGCTCGATCCATCCTTTGGCCTCGATGGTCATGTGCCCCACCGACTTGATGCCCGAGCCTACGACGACGAGCGATCCACGATTTTCCATATTTCAGCCTCCGAACGCCGCGGAATGGACCAAACAGCCGACACTTGAATTTCCAGTTCTAACAAGCCGTCGCGACACGCCCGAAACGGAGCGCGCGCGGCAGCACGCCGTGCTTCCATGACCCGGTATGTTTGGTGGGCGCGATGCTCGGACCAAGCTCGGTCGGCGCCGGATACTGCCGGAACGCGGGCTTCGGCACGGGTTTGTCCCGGGATTGCAACCTCGTCGCATTGCGATCTGCTGACAATGAGGAGCCTGCGCCACCTGGAAGAACCAGGCAGCGGTGGTAGCGCGTGATCAGGTCAATAAGCTTTGAGTGTCCGGGTCTTTGAGAAGTCGAACGAACGCAAGCGACGCCCGCCCCCGTCTCAGTTGATGCTTTCTGAAGCTTCCTTGAACGCCATTCCGGGCGAATTTCGATCGCACCGACCGCAACGTGCATCTACGTTCAGCGACAACCAAACACCCGCCCGCATTATCGTTTTAATTGTATAAACGTCAAGCGTGATCGTCAAGTAAAAACGACTCAAGGTTGTTGGGGTCGCCGAATTTTGCCAGCCCGCTAGGTAACAGAAATCCGGATCAGGCAGCAGACAACCGCCGCGGTCGTCTGCAAAGCCGCACCAGATATCGCATTCAGTCGATCCGGGCCTTCGAGCCTGCTGCCACCGCGGTCCGCAGCAGCCATCTGGGCCATGGGCCGCGTTGACATCATCAGAAAATTACCGCGGCGCCTGGCCGCTGCGTCGCGAGATTTCCGGCTCAGCACGTCGGCGCCGATCGGCTTGCCCCGCAACAGGCATGTTGGTCGGCAACAATTCGAATGCCGTGAATACACTGCGGTTGTCGTAACAAAATGAGCCGTCGACGACGACGCCGGCATGAAATTCACCCGACAGGGTGTTCGTAAGGCGTATGGACAGCCGCCGGCTTGCATAGTCCAAACGGGCGACCGCGGCATCCTTGAAATCAAAAAAGCGCCCGATGAGGGGATAGATACCCTTGAACAGAGCCTCTTTTGCGGAAAAGCAGATGGTCGAAGCCAGCGGGAGTTCCGCCGTTTCGACCAAGGCCATTTCAGCGTCGTTCAAGTAGACCGGCCCGATTTCATCATGCAATTGTCGCGACATGATCGTCTCTACGTCGATGCCCAAGCCCTTCATGTTATTTTGCCGGGCTACTGCAACAAACACATGCCTATCCGAATGCGCGATCGAGCCGACAAAGCCGTCAGGCCACGCGGGAGACCGATCGGGATTCCTGCCAATTTCCGCATTCGCCAAACCAGCAGACCTGAGAAGCCGATGCGCCGAGGCACGCGCGGCCGAAAACTGTTCGCGTCGCGCCGAACGCCGATCTTGCGATCGCGCAGATCTCGGTTCGGCAAGGTCGACTATTTCATAGAAAACCTTGTCCGAGAAAAAACCTTCCAGGTTCATGCCGCCCGCCAATTCATCAAAACCCCACACCTCCGTCGGGGCGTACGCGGCCTTCCGACCGATGACCACAACCCGCGGATCTGGCGCCGGCGCTCACGCATCGCGCGCCTGTCCGGCCAAGTCAGCTATTCATCTCTAGATAAAATACTTTCGCCATACAATCTATGATTGACTACGTTGCGGTTTTCCCATCTAATAACGCGCTGGTGAATTGGTACGCTCTTGATGGATTTCGCGCGCGCTTCATGAATCTGTCTTCGACGATGTGCGTTTGTCATCGACGATGGGCCATCGGGCATCACGATTTGTAATCCGGTAGGAGTCCGCAGCTTTGCTTACGATCCCGCTTGCGGTCATCAATGTGAGTACTCTCGTCAGCCAGGACGAGGCGCTGGCGGCAACGGCGGCCTTGCAGGTTCAAGTCCATCGCGATTTCGCGCCGGCCTGGAATGTGGATGCGGATCTGGCCGTCGTCGGTCCGGGAAATCCACCGCCCACCGGCGCTTGGTGGATCGTAATCATGGACAATTCCGATTTCGGCAGCGCGCTCGGCTATCATGACCTGACGTCGCAGGGACTTCCGCTTGGCAAGGTGTTCGTTGAGACCGCCAAGAAATCCGGTCAGGCCTGGACCGTGCTGTTCAGCCACGAAATTCTGGAAATGCTGTCGGATCCCTTCATCTGCTTGACGGCGCTTTTGCCCACCGCATACGGGCTTTATCTCTATGCCTACGAGAATTGCGACGCCTGCCAATCCGACCAGGTCGGCTACCAGATCGGCGAGCAACTGGTGTCCGACTTTTGCTTGCCGGACTGGTTTGACGCCAACAAGTGCGGCGCCGCCGGACCGTTCGATTTCCTGCGGAAAACCAAGCAGCCGTTCGAACTGCTCCCCGGCGGCTACGCGATGTGCCGCAATCTGTCGACCGGCGGCGGATGGGATTTGGTCACTGCGGGAGGCGTTCCGCTGTCCTACAGCATGCGTCCCAAAGTGGGCAGCAGGCGGGAACGACGCCGGATCGATCCGGCGAATTGGCTCAAGAGCAATGTCCAGACCGGAGGGGATTTTGCCGAGGCTGATCTGATACGACCTCGGCTTTAGCCGCGGTCTCCGTGAGCTCGGTCAGGCCGCTTGCACGCGGAGACATTGCGGCGTCGGCAGTCACGTTTCCGCGAGCGCGTTCTTGCGGAAGCGGTGACTGAAGCGATGAGGACCGAAGAAAGCCTTGGCCAGCGACGACACACAGGCCAGCCACGACACACAGGAGTGTGAGATGCAAATTCCCAAACAGCCCCGCACCAAACCCACCGCCGGAGAGCCCGATAGCGAATCGACCGGCAGCCAGCCTAATGCGCTTCTGACGGCGGAAGATCTCAACAAGAAACTTCAGGAGGAGTATTCCTCCTATATCAAAGGCGTCAATTCCGCGTACCTGCAGGCCCAGCTCGATCACGCCAAGGCCTATTTGGCCTATCTGGAGACGTTGCAGCGGCAGCCGGTGAAATCCGCCTCGGATCCGACGCTGGAATTGTGGAAGGAAATCCTTCAGGCGCCCGGCGACGCGCAGGCCGTCGCCGACGCCCAGAAGAAGTTTGCCTCGGCGAGCGTCGATCAGCACGCGGCCTACCAGAAAGCGCTGGTCGACGCCGCAACGGCATATTCGCAAAGCGCGCGCGACATCTGGGACAAGCTGCAAGGCGAAGTCGGCCAGCACACCAAGGAGATCGCCGATACGCTCAAGGATGCTCTGCTCAAGGTCGACGTGAGCGCCGCCAGCATTCCGGCGCTTTCTCTGCTCTATCAGGGGCTCAGAACCATGAGTGCCACGGCGGCCAGCGAGCCGGCCAAGTCGGCGTGACGGCAAGACGGGAGCTTAAGCTTGTGCCGTTAGCAGTACCGGGACCGGCCGAAGACGGCGCGGTCGCCACGGACGACATGGTGTTCCCGTTGTCGTTTGCGCAGCGGCGGCTGTGGTTTTTGCACCAACTCGAACCCGGCAATACGTTCTACAATCTGCCGCTCGCCGTGCCATTCCACGTTGCCGTCAACGCGGCGGTTCTCGAGCACAGCATCAACGAGATCGTCGACCGCCACGAAACCCTGCGCACTGTTTTCGACGCGGTCCACGGCGAGCCCATGCAGATCGTGCGTCCGGCGCTTACGCTGCCGCTCGTGGTCGTTGACCTGCGGGCGCTATCGAAGGACGAGCAAACCGCCGAGACGACGCGGTTGACGACCGAGATGGCGCAGCGGCCGTTCGATCTGGCGCGCGGCCCGCTGGTGCGGGTCGCGCTGCTGCAGCGCGGCATCCAAGACCATGTGTTCGTCCTGGTGATGCACCACATCGTTTCCGACGGCTGGTCGCTGGGTATCTTCTGGCGCGAGCTGATCGCAGTCTATAACGCCTTTTATATCAACCGGGCCTCGCCGCTGCCCGAACTGCCCATTCAATATGCCGATTTTGCGGTCTGGCAGCGCGAACGCCTGCAAGGCGAACGGCTCGACGAACTCGCCGCTTATTGGCGGCGGCAGCTCGACGGCTTGCCGACGCTGCAGCTTCCGACCGACCGGCCGCGGCCGCCCGTTCTCAGCTATCGGGGCGCGTTCCAGGAATTGGCGCTGCCCCGCGTGCTGACCGGCGCGCTCAAGGCGCTGAGCCAGCGCGAGGGCGTGACGCTGTTCATGACGCTCTTTGCCGCTTTCGCCGTTCTGTTGCAGCGCTACTGCGGTCAGGACGACATCGTCGTCGGCCTCCCGGCCGCCAGCCGCGACCGCACCGAACTGGAAGGCTTGATCGGTTTCTTCATCAACTCGCTGGTGATGCGCGTCGATCTGAGCGGCGATCCCGGTTTTCGCACCTTGCTGGCACGCGTGCGCGAAACCGCGCTGGACGCCTTTGCGCACCAGGAACTGCCGTTCGAAAAGCTCGTTGAAGAGCTTCAGCCGGCGCGCGATCTCAGCCGCAATCCGCTGTTCCAGGTCAGTTTTCAGCTGTTCTCGGCGTCGGACAAGCGCGCCGAGGAGGGCGTCCAGGCCGAGGCAACGCCGGCGCTCGCCGTCAGCCGCGGCTCCGCCATCTTCGATCTGGCGGTCAATCTTTGGGAAGGGGCCGAGGAAATCGGCGGTCATCTGGAATATAGCACCGACCTGTTCGATGCTTCGACCGTGGCGCGCCTCGCCGAGCATTTCAAGACGCTGCTCAAGAGCGTTTCGATCAATCCCGATGCAAGGCTGTCGGATCTGCAGCTGCTCGGCGACGTCGAGCAGCGCAAAATGCTGTTCGAATGGAACCAGACGGAGGCTGTGGTTTCGCCGTTCTGCATTCACGAGCTGTTCGAGCAGCAGGCGGCGCGCAACCCCGACGCGCTGGCCGTCACCGCCGGGAGCGCGAGACTGAGTTACGGCCAGTTGAACCGACGCGCGAACCGGCTCGCCCATCGCCTGCGCGCGCTCGGCGTCGGCCGCGAGACGCTGGTGTGCCTATGCGTTGAGCGCAGCGCCGCCATGGTTGCCGGTCTGCTGGGAATTCTGAAAGCCGGCGGCGCTTACGTGCCGCTCGATCCGAATTATCCATCGGATCGCCTTGCCTTCATGCTCGGGGATAGCGGCGCGAAAGTCCTCGTGAGCGAACGGACCGTCGCCGGTCGCGTGCCGCCGCACAACGCCGCCGTTTTGCTGCTCGACGACGATGCCGGTCTCGACGGCGCCGCGGCATCCAATGCCGACCCCAACGCCGACTATGGTCCGGCGCCGGACGACCTCTGCTATGTCATCTATACCTCGGGCTCGACCGGCAAGCCAAAGGGCGTAGCGGTTCCGCATCGCGGCTTGATGAATCTCGTCGCCTGGCATCGCCGGGCTTTTGCCGTCTCGCCCGCCGATCGCGCCAGCCAGGTGGCTTCCCTCGGATTCGACGCCTGCGGCTGGGAACTGTGGCCCTATCTGACAGCCGGCGCTTCGGTCCATATCGTCGCCGACGACGTGCGCGCGTCGCCGTCCGATCTGCTGAAAGCCCTGATCGAAAAGAAAATCACCATCGGCTTCCTGCCGACGCCGCTGGCGCAGATGGTGTTCGACGATCCGATGCATGTCGGGCTCACGCTGCGCTACCTGCTTGTCGGCGGCGACAAGCTCACGCGGCTCGCGCCGCCGGGCAGCGATTTCATTACCGTGAATAATTACGGTCCGACGGAATACTCCGTTGTTACGACGTCCGGCCAAATCGGCGAAAGCAAAAGCTTGCCGCCGTCGATCGGGCGCCCGATCGCCAACACGCAAATCTATGTGCTCGACCGCCATCTGAAGCCGGCGCCGATCGGCGTGGTCGGCGAATTGTATATTGGCGGCCAGGGCCTCGCCCGCGGTTACCATGACCGCCCGGCGCTCACCGCCGACAGTTTTGTCGCCAATCCGCTGCCCGGCACGCCCGGCGCGCGCCTCTACAAGACCGGCGATCTGGTCCGTTATCGCAGCGACGGAATGCTGGAATTTCTCGGACGAACCGACCACCAGATCAAGATCCGCGGCTTTCGCATCGAGCCCGGCGAGATCGAAGCGGTTCTGGCCGCCCACAAGGATATCGGCGATGCCGTCGTCACGGTCATGCCGCGCGGCGGCGAAAGCGACCATCTCATCGCCTATGTGGCGCCCAAACAGAATTCGGCGTTCGCCGCAAATGGCGCCGGTCATGCGGCCCGGCGGGAACTGACGGAGGCCTTGCGGAGCCATCTGCGCGCGCACCTGCCCGACTATATGGTGCCGGCGGACTTCATCGTTCTTCGGCAGTTGCCGCAAGCGCCGAACGGCAAGGTCGACCGCCGCGCGCTGCCGGCGCCCGACATGATGCGCAGCGAAGCCGACAACGCCTACGCCGCCCCGAATACCCCGCTCGAGGAGGTGATCGCCGGTATCTGGGCGGAAGTCCTCGACCTCGACCGCGTCGGCATCGACGACAACTTCTTCGAGATCGGCGGCCATTCGCTTCTTGCCGCCCGCCTCATCTCGCGCATCCGCGACCGCTTGAAAGTCGAGGTGCCGCTGCAGGCACTGTTCCGCTCGCCGACGCCCGGCCAGTTCGCGGCCAACCTGCTGGCCAGCGCCGCCAATCCGGATGCGGTCGAGAAAGTGGCGAAACTGGTCGCCTCGTTGTCGAAGCTTTCCGATGCCGAGGTCAGGCAAATGCTCGCAGTGCCCGTGGCCGTCGACGACGAGAAGGTTCGCACGTGAAAGCGCAGAATTTTTCGGCGGAAAAGCGCAACCTTCTGGAGCGCCTGCTCCAGGAGCAGGATGCTGCCGACACGACGCCGGGCGGCGTCACGTTTCAAGCCATGCGGATCGACGGCCACGACGCCTTTCCGCTTTCTTTTTCGCAGCGGCGGCTTTGGTTCCTGGATCAGCTCGAGCCGGGCAGCGCGTTCTACAATTTTCCGCTGGCGGTGCCGTTCAATATCGCGGTCAACACCGCCGTGCTCGAGCGCGCCATCAACGAGATCGTCAAGCGCCACGAAGCGCTGCGAACCGTTTTCAGCGCCGTGGGCGGCGAACCGGTGCAGATCGTCCTGCCCAGCCTGACCCTGCCCCTGACCGTCGTCGATCTGCGCCACCTCGACAGAGACGTCCAGGACGCCGAAATGGTCCGGCTCGGGGCAGAAATGGCGCAGCGTCCATTTGATCTCGCCCGCGGTCCGCTCCTGCGCACGGCATTGTTGCGGCGCGACCAAGAAGACCATGTCTTCCTGCTCGTCATGCACCACATCATTTCCGACGGCTGGTCGCTGGGGATTTTCTGGCGCGAGCTGATCGCGCTTTATAACGCCTTTTATGTCAACCGGCCCTCGCCGTTGCCCGACTTGCCCATTCAATATGCCGATTTTGCGGTCTGGCAGCGCGAACGGCTGCAGGGCGAAAAGTTGGCGGAGCTCATTTCATACTGGAAGCGGCAGCTTGCCGGCATGCCGGTGCTGCAACTGCCGACCGATCGGCCGCGACCGTCGGTGCTGAGCTACCGCGGCGCCTTTCAGGAAATCGCGCTGCCCGGCTCGCTGACCAATGCACTGCGAGCGCTCAGCCAGCGGGAAGGCGCGACGCTGTTCATGACGCTGTTCGCCGCCTTTGCGGTGCTGCTGCAGCGCTACACCGGCCAGGACGACATCGTCGTCGGTTCCTATGTGGCAAGCCGCGACCGCGCCGAGCTCGAAGACCTGATCGGGTTCTTCATCAACTCGCTGGTGCTGCGCGCCGATCTCAGCGGCGATCCGAGCTTCCGGACGCTGTTGGGACGGGTGCGCGAGATGGCGCTCAACGGCTACGCGCATCAGGAATTGCCGTTTGAAAAGCTCGTCGAGGAATTGCAGCCCGAGCGCGATCTCAGCCGCAATCCGCTGTTCCAGGTGAGCTTTCAGTTGTTCTCGGCGCAGATCGATCGCGATGCCCCAACCGCGCCGGGCGGCGCGCCGACCATCGATCTCAATCGCGGCATGGCGATCTTCGACATCGCCGTCAACATCTGGGACGGGCCGGACGGCTTGAGCGGCCATATCGAGTACAGCACGGATCTGTTCGAGGCGGCGACCATGGCGCGCCTGACCGGTCATTTCCGGACCTTGCTGAAGAGCATCGTCACCACGCCCGACGCCAAATTGTCCGCCCTGCAGCTGTTGAGCGAGGCGGAACAACGCCAGCTGCTCGTCGAGTGGAACGGGACGCGGGCTGCGACGCCGGATGCCTGCGTCCACCACCTGTTCGAAGAACAGGTCAGGCGCAGCCCGGACGCGGTCGCGATCGCCGCCGACGGCGAGCAATTGTCCTATGCGGCTTTGAACCGCCGCGCCAACCGATTAGCTCATCGCCTGCTCGAACGCGGCGTCGAGCGCGAGGCGTTCGTCGGCATTTGCGTCGAACGCGGCATTCACATGATGGTCGGGATTCTGGCGATCCTGAAGGCGGGCGCCGCCTATGTTCCGCTCGACCCGAGCTATCCGCCGGAGCGTCTCGCCTTCATGCTGGAGGACAGCGATGCAAAAGTCTTGCTGAGCGAGCAACGCACCGCCCGGTGCCTCGCGGCGCACGGCGCCGAGGTGCTGCTGTTGGACGACGACAGCGCATCGACCGGCGGCAACGAAGCCGACCCGGCAGTCGCCGTAACGCCGGACAATCTCTGCTACGTCATCTACACCTCGGGTTCCACGGGACGACCGAAAGGCGTGATGGGGCCGCATCGCGGCACGGTCAACCGCCTGCAATGGATGTGGCGCGCGTACCCGTTCGAAGCGGGCGAAGTCGTCTGCCAAAAAACCGCGCTCAGCTTCGTCGATTCGATCTGGGAGATATTCGGCGGACTGCTCAAGGGCGTAAAGACCGTCGTCCTGGCTGACGATACGGTGAAGGACCCGCGCAAGCTCGTCGCCGCGCTGGCCGCGGCGCAGATCAGCCGCATCGTCCTCGTTCCGTCGCTGCTGCGGGCGCTGCTGACCAGCGGCATCGACCTGGCCGGGGAGCTGCCGGCGCTGACATACTGGACGCTCAGCGGTGAAGCGTTGCCGTATGACCTTTATGCCGACTTTCGCAAGGATGTGCCGGGCGCAAGAGTCCTCAATTTGTACGGCTCGTCCGAGGTTGCCGCCGACGTGCTGTGCTGCGATCTCAATGCGACCGGCTTGACAAACCATGCGGTGCCGATCGGCAAGCCGATCGCGAACATCGAAGCCTATGTGCTCGATCCGAGCCGCAATGTCGTGCCGATCGGCGTGCCGGGGGAGTTACATATCGGCGGCCAAGGTGTCGCCCGCGGCTATCACAAGCGGCCGGATCTCAACGCCGAGAAATTCGTCCCGAATCCCTTTGCCGACACCGCCGGCGGCCGCTTGTACAAGACCGGCGATCTGGTGCGATATCGGCATGACGGGCAGCTCGATTATCTCGGGCGGCTCGACCAGCAAGTCAAGGTGCGCGGTTATCGGATCGAACTGGGTGAAATCGAGGCCGTGCTCGCGGAACACAGGCAGGTTCGCGAGGCCATCGCATCCGTCGTGCAAAGCCGCGAGGACAATCGGCTCATTGCCTATGTCGTTCCGGTGGACCTTGAAGAGGTCGACACCATCGCCGATCCGAGCCAGGAGCTGGCTTCGCGCTGGCAGACCGTGTGGGATGAAACCTACCTCAACACCATCGAAGGCAGCGGTTCGTTCAACACCGTGGGCTGGAACAGCTCCTACAGCGGCGAGCCGATCTCGGCCGCCGAAATGCGCCAATGGGTCGATCAGACCGTCGATCGGATCTTGTCGTTCAAGCCCAAGCGGGTTCTGGAGATCGGCTGCGGCACCGGCCTCATCCTGCTGCGCGTCGCGCCCCGGTGCGCGCAATATGTCGCAACGGACTTCTCGCGGGTGGCGCTCGATCGGGTCAGAGGCGAAATCGAAAAGGCCCCCGGCAAATACCACAACGTCAGTCTCCATCAACGCGAGGCGACCGACCTCAGCGATCTGCACGAACCGTTTGATCTGGTCATTCTCAATTCGGTGATCCAGTATTTTCCAAGCGTCGAATATCTTGCTCAGGTCTTGAATGGCGCAATTCGCCTGACCGCGCCGACCGGCGCCATCGTGGTCGGCGACGTGCGCAGCCTGGCGCTGCTGCGCGCCCTGCATACCGCCGTCGAACTGCATCACGCGCCCGACACGCTGGCGATAGACGTCCTCAAAGCGCGCATCCAAAAGCAGGTCGCTGAGGAAACCGAGCTGGTCGTCGATCCGATCGTCTTTCACGGCTTCGGGCCGGACATTTCCCAGGTAACGGTCGACCTGAAGCGCGGCACCCTGATCAACGAAGTGACGCAATTCCGCTATGACGTCACGCTGCGCCGCGAGCAGGCGCCTCGAGCGAGCGCGCCGGCACACTGGCTCGACTGGAGCGCAGCCGGGCTTTCCCTGGATCAGATCCGGACCATGCTGGTGACGGAGATGCCGGAAACGCTCGGCATCGTCGGCATTCCCAATGCGCGAACCCACGGGCCGCTGACGGCCGTCGACCTGCTGGTCAATCAGCCGTTCAAGATCGTGGGTGAGCTGCGCGGCTGCGTCGAGCGATCGGGCAATGACGGCATCGATCCGGAAGCGGTCTGGGCTCTTGGCGACCAACTCGGCTATGGGGTTGCGATCGGCCAGCTCGGCTCCGGCGCCGATGGCCGTTACGACGCGATATTCCGCCGCGGCCATGCGTCGTCACCGGCCGCCTGTTTCGGCTTTCCATCCGCCAAAACCCAGCGCGACGGCAATGGCGAACAGCATGTCAGCAACCCCGTTGCCGGCGTCGCCACGCAAAGCCTGGTCGCCCATTTGCGCACCTATCTGCAAAAGCGCCTGCCTCAACACATGGTGCCGGCCTCGATCGTATTGCTCGAACGGCTGCCGCGGACGCCCAACGGCAAGATCGACCGCCGCGCGCTGCCGGCTCCCGATACGGTTCGCGGCCGCGTTGTCAGTACCTACCAACCCCCGCGCAGCAGAACCGAGCGGCGCCTGGTCGCCATCTGGGCGGACGTTCTCAATATCGAACGTGTCGGCGTCACCGACAATTTCTTCGAGCTGGGCGGCCATTCACTGCTGGCGACGCAACTCGTGTCGCGCATCCGCATCGAATTCGACAACGAGTTGCCGGTCAGAGCGATCTTCGAGGCGCCGACCATCGCGGCGCTGGCGGTCAAGCTGGATCAGCAGGTGAGCGAAGGCCGGCACGCCCTCGACGGCAGCATCGGACGCTTGTCGCGGGTCGCCGCCGCGCGGGGGCGAAACGAGGATTCAGTTCAACGGTCATGACATTTTCGGACGGTCCGCCGGAGGTTGAACTGTGCCGTCTCGGTGGCGGCGGCAACTCGATTGCCCTGGTCTGCGTGCCCCACGCCGGCGGCGGCACGACCATTTTTCGATCATGGCCAAAAGCCGTTCCGTCGGTCGATTGCTACGCCCTCGGTCTGCCGGGGCGCGAAGCCCGGCTTGCCCAGCCGCCGTTCACGACTTGCGATTCGCTGGTCGCCTCCGCAGTCGAAGCGCTGCAGCCGCTCGCTGACCGCCGCGTCGCGCTGTTTGGCCACAGCATGGGCGCACTGGTCGCCTTTGAGACCGCGCGGCTGCTGCGCCGGAACAACGCCGCGGCGCCGGTCCACCTCTTCGTCTCGGGTTTTCGGGCGCCGCACTTGCCCGATCCGAAGCCGTCACGCTTCGACTTGCCATACCCGGCGTTCATCGATGAACTTCGCCGCATCAACGCGCCGGCGTTCGATCCGGACGAGCATGCCGAATTGATCGATTTGATGTTGCCGACGCTGCGCGCGGACTTTCGTGTTGTTCAGACCTATCGCTATTGCCCCGCGCCAGTGCTGCCATGCCCGATCACGGCTTTCGGCGGTTCGCATGATAGCGAAGTCAGCGCATCTCAATTGCGCGAATGGCGTCGCCACACCGCGGCAAGCTTCGCGCTGAAGATATTGCCCGGCGGGCATTTTTTTCTGCAGACGCAGGCGCAGGCGCTGTTGGGGGAGATTGAACGCCGGCTAGGTTCGGCGCCTTCGGCTGTCGATGCAATCGCGTAGCCGGCCGTGCGGGCCCGGTGACGGGGAATATTGCTCAAGGCCCGATCGGTCCGCGCCGGCGGGCCCGGAACGGGTGGCAACGTCGTGTGGCGGAACGATTGGATGTCACAAATATCGCAAGTGAAAGTTGTATCGAAGGGCCGCTGCGTATAAGATGCCGGGCGACCGCCGCGCATTCGGCGCGTCGGCGGCGTGTCGATGTGTGCTTGTTGCGGGTGGGGAGTGCGAGGCTGTTCTCGAGGACACCATCCGCGCGCAGCCGAAGGACGGAGAGTCCGTTGATCAAAGTCATCCGCGCAAAGCTGCATGGGATCAAAGTCACCAACGCCGACCTGGATTATCACGGCTCGATCACCTTGGATCCGGAACACTGCGAAGCGGCGGGCATTTATCCGCTGGAATTTGTCGAGATTTGGAACAAGAATTCCGGCGCCCGGATCAGCACCTACGTCATCTTCGGCGATCGCGGCTCGCGATGTTGCATCTTGAATGGGGCGGCGGCGCGGACCTGCCAGATCGGCGATCAACTGATCATCGCGGCATCCGAATACATCGACCGAATGGCGCTTGGCGACTTCGATCCGGTCGTCCTGACGTTCCGGCCTGACAACTCGATAGACGAACAGTTGCTTTACCGCGTTCGGCCCACGGCGGCGGCGAAGTACGCCTTTTCGATCGAACGGCGTCAAAGTGCGCCACGTCACAACGGCGGCGGCGCGCGCGCGCCCGATAACCGCCGCGGCGCCTAGCGACCTCCGGCGCGCGCGCGGCAAGCCTTCACGTCCGCTGTCATGGCTGCGTCTGATTTTCGCAGCCCGCTTTGAACTCCTCAGGGTCCAAAGCTCTCCGGGCGACACGCTTTCGCCTGGCAGAAATGCTTGAAGCTTGGAGCGGCGAAGCGTTCCAACATTCCGCCTCAACGCGACAGCGCGCATGGGCGAATGCTACTTGAGGTTATGTCAGCGTTGCTATACTCTCTATAGGATTCTCCGCTGAGGCACGCTGGTGTCTTTGGCCGAGAAGCGGGTCGTCGTCGGATCAGGTATGCCGTATTGAGTTTCCGTACGCGCCGCTGATTGGGGCTGGACTGCCATGTCGGGGGTCGAAGCCAAGAACCTTGGGGCGAAGGTTGTTATGCTCGTTCTGCGCTATCCGCTTGAGCAGATCGACTTCCGCCCCTGGGCTCGCTCGACCCTTTCGGTCGAGCGCCTGGAGGATTTGCACCTGCGTCCGGACCCGCTTCCGTTTGCGAACTATGTCAGTCGCCTGGAGCATTACGCTAACCTCCTGAAGAACAACTTTGGTCGCGTTGTCGATCAGTATCTCAAGCTCGTCGATCTCGTAGCGCCGCTGTTCGACGGCGTCGCGCTACGGCAACGGCCGCCGAGCTTTCGCTGTCATCTGTCCGGCGCCGGCACGGTGTCGGCGTTCCACCGCGACGGCGACCGCAAATACGGAATCCCGCCAGGCACGATCAACGGCTGGGTGCCGCTCACGACCGTCGGCGGCGCCAACTCGATCTACATAGAGACGGAGCGCGGATCGGAGGATTACCGGCCGGTCTCGCTGCGGCCCGGGCAGATTCTGATCTTCGATGCGTTTCACCTCAAGCACGGCTCGTACCCCAACGATACGCTGGCCACGCGCGTAAGCTTTGATTTTCGCTTTCTCCCGAACAATCCGGCGCGGGCTCGCGAGCTTGGCGGTCCGGCGGCGGGAACCGCGCGAGTGTGACGGAGTGGTCGTGACGCTGGAACGATAGGCGAAAGAATGCAGAAAACCGGAAAATTTGTTGCTATCGGCAGCGGCATCAAAGGCATCAGTCATCTGACCCTTGAAGCCGTGGCCTGGATCAAGGAAGCAGACATCGTCTGCTACTGCGTGTCCGATCCGGCAACAATCGTGTGGCTCAAGCAAAACGCCAAAGCCGAGCAGGATCTCTACTCGCTTTATGGCGATGACAAGAAGCGCATCGACACCTATCAGGCAATGGTCAAAACAATGTGCGAGCATGTCCGCGCCGGCAAAACCGTCGCCGGCGTGTTCTATGGCCATCCCGGTCTGTTCTGCTATCCGACGCATACGACCATAGAGCGCCTGACCGAGGAGGGCTACCAAGCCTGGATGCTGCCGGGCGTGTCGGCGGTAGATTGTCTGTTTGCCGATGCCGGCTTCGATCCGGCCGCGCGCGGCATCCAGATGCTGGAAGCGACCGACATGCTGCTGCGGAGCCGGGCCTTGCTGACCGACAGCCACGTCGTGGTCTGGCAGATCGGCTGCGTCGGAGATCTCGGTTTCCGGTTCAAGGGCTACGATGGCCGGAACATGGTCCATCTGATGGAGTACCTCTACAAGTATTACAAGCCCGCGACCACGGTGCTGCATTACGTGGCTTCGCAGTTTCCGACATGCGATTCGACGGTGAACTGGATTGCGCTCGAGGAGCTGCCGAACGATCGGGTCACCGGCGTGTCAACGCTTTACATTCCGCCGCAAGAAAAAAGGCCGGTAGATCAAAAAGCCGGCATCAATCTCGGTATTCTGCGTGAGGTCCCGAGCGGCGCCAATGGCGAAACGCGGCTGGTCGCTGCGGACCTCGTCAAGCCCAAGCCGGAGGACATGTCGCATTACGTGCCGGTGCCGGACGAGAACCCGGTCGCCGACTTCGTCAACGGCATCGCGCTCGATCCGCGGCGCCTGCTCGAATTCCAGGCGAGTCCGGCAAATGTGGTCGAGACGTTCGACGAGTTCCAACGGTTATCCAGGCGCGAGCGCGCCGTCATTGCTTCGAGAAACCCGCACGCGCTGCGCCACGCCATGAAGCAGCCCCGGCCCAAGCCGCTTCCGGCTGCCGCAGTGCCGGGAAGCCCGCTGCCGGACGATTTCGAAGCGCGGATGGCCGCTTTCGCCAAGCAGTACGTCCGTCGTTAGGCCCTGCGCGAGACCAGGAAGGGATCGGGCATGACAACGCCGCAGTACACCCAGCAGCAGCTCGATACCGGGCAGCAGTGTCTGCACGGCTTCCTGACCAAACCGACCGTCGCCGGCCAATACGCGGACGTGCTGCAGCAGAACCAGACCAATACGGCCGCCGTCGCGGCCTGGCTGGCAGGCCAAGGCTACGCCAATATCGATCCGGTCTGCATCTACATCGCTCTGGAGCAAATGCGAGCCACGAACCTGGCGTACTGGAGCGGCTTCTATGACAACGAGATCGTGACCGACGGGAAAACGCTTCAGTTTGTAAATATGTATATTCAGGGCGGCGCCGTCGTGCTTGACCAAGGCGCCGTCAAAGACCCGAATTATCTGGGCTCCCGCCTGAGCTGGAGCACGGCGCCTGGCAACACGACGGCCGGCACCGTCCAATTCATGCAAGTTACCGGCGTTACCAACCAGCCGCTCCCGGCAGGCAGCTATATCGGTCCGCAATTCAGCGGCGCCTTCTTTGATGGTTCTACGGAATTTCCGACTTGGAAGGGTAACGTCAGCGAATGGACCTTGCTTCCCCCCGGCGAGGTGCGCGTTTCCATCCTGTGGCAGAAGATCATCCAGTATGTCGGCTACACGATCACGGTCGGTGCCGGCCTGCAGCTTGGCTACCGCATAGGCCCGTGGATTTGGTCTCAAGCGGCGACGCTCCGAGCCTCGCTGGAGAAGCTCAATCCCCAGGGCGAGGGAATGGATCCGCAGACCCTCAACAACTCGCCGCCGTCCGCGGGAGGCTACACCTTGGACGATCCGGTGGTGGACCCGGTGGTGACGACCGACGTGACGGCCGAGGTGGTGGAGGTGGCGGAAGTTGAAGTCGTGGAAGTTGACGTTGGGCATGGGACGTAGCCACGCGGTTATCCAAGCGAGCGCAGCGTCATTAGGCAAGAGCCCGCACGCGCTGCGCCGCGCCCTGCAGCAACCGCGGCCCAAGCCTGGATGGCCGCCTTCGCCAAGCAGTACGTCCGTCGTTAGCCCCTGCTCGAGACCAGGAAAGGATCAGGTCATGACAACGCCGCAGTACACGCAGCAGCAGCTCAATACCGGTCAGCAGTGCTTGCATGACTTCCTGACCAAACCGACCATTGCCGGCCAATACGCGGATGTGCTGCAGCAGAACCAAACCAATATGGGCGCCGTCGCGGCGTGGCTGGCGAGCGAGGGCTACGCCAATATCGATCCGGTCTGCATCTACCTCGCTCTGGAGCAAATGCGATCCTGGAATCTGACGTACTGGACCGGCGTCTATGACAACACTATCCTGACCGACGGCCATTCGATCGGCATGGCAACCCTGATCGTTCAGGGCGGTACCGTTTCGCTCGAGGGAACCGCCGTCCGGACGCCGAATTATGACTTCATTGGCCTGAACTGGCAGGTGACGCAAGGTAACAAGACCGCCGCCAACATCCCATTCACGCAAGTCACCGGCGTCACCAACCAGCCTCTTCCACAAGGCACATATATCGGTCCCCAGTTCAGCGGTGTCTTCTTTGACGGTTACAGGCTCTACCCGACTTTCAGGGGCACCGTCACCGACTACACGGAGATTCCCCGCGACACCCCGCGCCTTCCCGTCGTGTGGCAAAAGATCATCCAATATGTCGGTTACATGATCACAGTCGGTGCCGGCCTGCAGCTTGGCTATAAGATAGGACCATGGATTTGGTCTCAAGCCGCCACGTTCCGGGAAACGCTGCAGAAACTCAATCCCCAGGGCGACGGATTGGATCCCCAGACCCTGAACAACCCGCCGCCGCTTGCGGGAGACTACAGGGTCGACGATCCCGTGGTGGATCCGGTGGTGACGACCGACGTCACGGCCGAGGTGGTTGAGGTGACGGAGATTGACACCGTGGCAGTGGAGGCCGGGGCGTAGCCGGTAGCCATCGGAGAACGCGAGGCACCTTTCGCTGTGCTGGCGGATCGCGCCCAAGCCGGTCGCGTCGGTGGACGCGGGCGCGAGGCCGGTCTGCGCGGTTTTCGATTCCATCGTGGTGCAACCTGTCAACGCCGCCCTGCGCAAGGTTCCGTGGCGGCGCGCTCAAACCGGGCACCCGATGCCGTCGGCCGGCTCGGCCGAATTAGCGAGCTTCCCCTTCAAGCTGTGAATCGGGTCCTCGACGATCCGTGAAGTTGTCCGGCCGGATGGCGGCGGTGCGCGCGACTTGAACGACATAACGGCGCCAGGGCCGCCGCGCCCGGTTCGTTGCCACCGACCACAATGTCATCTGCCGGAACTTGGCGATCGACCCGCCTTCCGCCTGCAGGCGTCCCGCCCGAATTTCGTGCCGCTCAATGTGCCGCCCGCCCCGGCGACGGCGTTTCGGTCGTCGGCCCGGCCTTCCCCGAGAACGATTTGACGCGGTTTGGTGGCGGACGGCAAAAGCGCCGAATTGTGCTTTGAGTCACATCCCGGGGGGCGAAAGGCAGGGTAACTAAGCATCAATAATAGAACAAATAGGAGAGCGTCGTGAATCATTCGCTCAACAGCGCCGACCGCGCGACCCATTTGAAGATCGTTGTCGTCGGGCTTCTATGCGCGACCGTGGTGGCGATCGTCGCCACTTTCGCGCAGGTCAGCCAAATGGATCTCGGCACGACGCCGCTCGTCAAGGCCGGACAGCCTACGGCTCTCAGCGGACGGCTGCCCGTCATTCATTAGTTCAGCCTTATGTTTGAAGGAGGCGCGTGTGATGCCCCTGCCAGTCGTTTCGCGTCCATCCGCAGCAAAGTTCGATGCACTCGAGATCGCGATCATTGCCGGCGGCGTTTTGCTTGCCGTGGTCATCGCGTTCGCATTCTGACTGTGCGGCGCGGCCCGCTATCCTTCCACGAAGGAGCGGGGCGGGTGCCGGCCAAAATGCTTCGATGGGCCATCGCGGCGGCATTGCCGCTGGCATCGTTGGCGATGCCGGCGACGCTGGGCGCGCCCGCCATCGCCGAGGAGGCGGCGCCGCTCGCCGCCGTTACTCCGGATGACACCATCTGGCAATTCGGCAGGCAGCAGAAGCTTTGCATCGAATGGACCGATGATTGTCGCCAATGCCGGCGCGCGGAGACGGACGCCGTCAGCTGCTCGAATATCGGCATCGCTTGCCAGCCGAAAGAAGTTCGGTGCACATTGCGCAAAACCGAGAAGTAACGAACGCCAGTTGGGCCGTCCGCCGATGACGGCGTGATCCCAAGCAGCGCAGCAGAATGAAATTCGCGCATTTCTCCCACATCTGGGCCAAGCCCGGCATGACGCCGCACCAGCGCTACGAGCAGCTGTGGCGCGAGCTCGCGTTGTGCGATGAGCTGGGCTTCGATCACTCGTTCTGCGTCGAGCATCATTTCCGGCCCGACGAAAGCTGGATGTCGTCGCCGAGCCTCTATGCGGTCGGCGCCGGCGCGCGAACCAGGCGCCTGCGCATCGGGCCGATGGGCTACATCGTTCCGCTCTATCATCCGCTCCGCCTCGCCGAGGAGATCGCCATCGTCGATCAGATGCTCGGCGGCCGCATGGAGCTCGGCCTCGTGCCCGGCATCAATCCAGACTATTTCCGGCCGTTCGGCCTCGATTACGGGGCGCGCAAATCGCCGACCCTGGAATTCGTCGATTACCTGCGCGCCGCATTCGGCGACACCCAGCCGTTCTCGTTCCACGGCCAGGAATTTCATACCGACAACGCCCGCATTTCCGTGCCGCCGGTGCAGCGCCCGCATCCGCCGCTGTGGATGATGAGCCGCGATCCGGCGACGCTCGAATTCTGCGCCCGGAACGCCATCAATCCCGGCTATTTTTTGGTCTATCCGCGCGCCGACGCGGCGCCGCGCTACCGCAAGTTTCTGGCGGACTGGCAGCGCCTTGGTCATCCGGCGAAGCCGAACATCGCCTATTGCACGGTGGTCTACGTCGACGACACCGACGACAAGGCGCTCGACACCGCGCTGTTCCGCGCCAGCCGGGCCTATGAGGGCTTCCTGAAACCGCCGCAGCCCGGCGACAGCTTCGAAGCGCGCGCCCGCGAACACGCCAAGATGTTCATCGGCCGCGGCGAGCCCGGCGCTTCTGAGATCATGCAGCACCTGTTCGATGCGCAGTATCTGCTCGAGCACGACCTGGTCTTCATCGGCTCGCCCGAAACCGTCGCGGCGAAAATCCGCGCCGCCGCGCAAGTCGGCGTGTTCAACGTGTTCATGGGCGAGTTCAATTTCTCCGACCTGCCGGAACCCGAGCTCCTTCGCTCGATCCGGCTGTTCGGCGAAAAGGTGATGCCGGCGCTAAGGGGCTATGAGCCGTTTTAGATTACACCCTCGCCCGCACGCGGGGCGAGGGCAACGGACGCAAGCGGCTGGGCTGGCGCGCGGGACGACCGCGCTATTGCGCCTTCGCCAATTCCGGATGTGCCGCAAGCCGGGCCTTATTGAGCAGATAGATGACGAAGCACACCACCGCGCCGAGCGCGAACGGGGCCGCCGACCACATGTAGAGCTGGTCGACCGGCAGGCCAGCAAACTGCGCGCCGACCAGGGGACCGACGATGGCGCCGAGCCGGCCGATGCCGAGCTGCCAGCCCGAGCCGTTGGCGCGCAGGCTGGTCGGATAGATCAGTGCGCCCACCACATT
>Ga0182024_10009429_pt1 | contig 20183 bp, 12 predicted proteins | sample P32metaG_FD_120480 | JGI IMG/M metagenome (GOLD analysis project Ga0182024, IMG submission 120480) | Permafrost microbial communities from Stordalen Mire, Sweden - P3-2 metaG (Illumina Assembly) | ecosystem: Environmental > Terrestrial > Soil > Wetlands > Permafrost | place: Sweden: Stordalen... | reverse complement strand
GGAGACATCATCGACGGATGGCAGCTTCGGCGGCGCGGCCAGTGGACCAAGGTGCACACTCGCTTCATCCGCCTTGTCCTGAAGAAACTCGAGAAGCGCGACACCCAGATCATCTATCTTAGGGGAAACCACGACGACATCCTCTCCCGCTTTCTCCCTCTCGAATTCGAAAATCTCAGCATCGTAGAGGATTACATCCATGAGGGGCCGCGCGGGCGCTACCTCGTCCTTCACGGCGATGTTTTTGACTCGATAACGAAAAACTTTGTCTTCCTCTCCCATCTCGGTGACTGGGGTTACAATGTGCTGCTGAAGATAAATCGGGCCTACAACCTCTGGCGCTCCTGGCGCGGCCTCGAGTACTGGTCGCTCAGCAGGGCAATCAAAGCCCGAGTCAAAGGCGCCGTGAATCACGTCTCGAAATTCGAGACCCACATCGCCGATCTCGCGCGCCAGCGCGGCTGCGTCGGAGTCATGTGCGGGCATATTCACACTCCGGCGGACAAGAGGCTTGGCGACATCCATTATCTGAATTCAGGCGACTGGATCGAGTCGCTGACGGCAATCGTCGAACACTGGGACGGACGCTACGAGCTGGTCGATTACGCAAGTTTCCTGCTGGATCATCCGCTTCCGGAGGAGGAACCCGCCGAGGAAGCGGTCGCGGAAGAGGCGCCGGGTAACGAGGAGGCGGTTGGGCAAGGAAAGGGGTCACGTTCTGACTTCTGACAGATTGTGTCAGAAATCAGAACGTGACCCCTTTAATTCATCGCGGATGACAGCCAGGGTCCGTTCGAGCGCCCCGCCATTTTCCCGGTGCCAGGCGGCCGCGGCGGCGGCGAGCGCGGCCCGCCGGCCGCTGTCGCGCAGGAGTTCCCGCGCCTCTGCGGCGAGCGAGGGGGCATCCGCGACGCGGGAAGCGGCGCCGCAGGCGACCAGATCCCGCGCGATGGCCGCAAAATTGCGCATGCCCGGCCCGAAAATCAACGGCCGCCCGAGGGCGGCCGCCTCGACCGGAGTCTGGCCCTCCGTGTGGGGGGGGAGGCTCTTGCCGACGAAGACCAAGTCGGCGACCTGGGTCAGCCGGCGCAATTCCCCGGTCGTGTCCGCGATTGCGACATCGACCGGTTCCTCGGCGGCTCCGCGCGAGCGCAGATGATAACGCAGCCCGCTTGTCCGCAGGATCTGTTCGATATCGAACCGGCGCTCGGCGTGGCGAGGCACGAGAAGCAGCGAGCAGGACAGTCCCGCCGCCCTCACCGTCCGCAATGCGGCAATCAACGCCTCCTCTTCGCCGGGCCAGGTGGACGAGCCGAGAAGCACCGCTCCTTCGGCAGGAAGGCCCAGTTCGCGCCGAAGGGTGCCGAGTTCGCTTTCACTCAATAGGGGAATGGCGACATCCAGCTTGATGTTGCCGGTCATTTGCAGCCGTTCTTCGGGAAAACCGAGCCGGCGGAATCGCTCAGTGTCCCGCTTTGAACAGGACAACACGCGCGTAATGTCGGCGAGAAGCAGGCGTGTGATCGGCGGCGCCCATCGCCGGCAAAACCGGAGACGGGCAAAGCTGCGATCGGAAATCCGGGCGTTGATATTTATGACCGGCACGCCGCGGCGGCGCGCCTGCCTGACGTGTTCCGGCCAGCGCTCGCCCTCCGTGAGGACCGCCAGGTCTGGCGCGATCCGCCGCCATGCGAGCGCGGAGAAAAGCCACCAATCGATAGGAAAATAACCGACCCCGACAGTAAGGCCCCGGTAGCGGTCGTCCGCCAGCCGGTATCCCGTGCTCGTGGTCGCCGTGAGGTACACTTCGACATCATCCCGGCGCAGCGACTCCAGGATTGGGCCGACGGCAAGTACCTCACCCACGCTAACGGCCTGCAGCCAGATCCGGCGCTTGCCGGCGCCCACCGGCGGCAGGCGCTTGTGGGCGCCAAAGCGATGCTTCAAATTTTTCGAGTACCCCCCCCGCCGCCTCATGCGCCGCAGATATACGGGCAGCATGAAAAGAAAGATTGGGAAAAAGACGATTCGGTAGAGCCAGATCCTCACAGGCGGGCGTAAACAGCCTCAAAGCATGGGAAAGCAACGCATCTTCGCCATAACAATTTAGCAAATTGGCGCTCTCCGATCCAAGCAGGGCCGCGAACCAAGTGTTTGCAGACGCGCAACCATCCTGATAGTATGCAGCCATGGCATTCCCACGCAGCCTGTTCATTCTAGGAATTCTTTTTGCATCGTCGGCGTTCGCCGTGCCGGCGCCCCCTTTTCCGCAGGAAAAGAGCGACCTTAAAGCCGATCCCGCGGCGACTTTCGGCACCCTGCCCAATGGCATGCGGTACGTCATTCTTCCCAACCGGGAGCCCAGGGATCGCGCTTCGCTTCGGCTCCTGGTCCTGAGCGGTTCGCTCGAAGAGACCAATGACCAAAGGGGTCTTGCGCACTTTCTGGAGCACATGGCGTTCAATGGCAGCACGCATCACGCTCCGGGCACGCTGGTCGAGTATTTTCAGCGGCTGGGAATGAGCTTCGGAGGAGACACGAATGCCTACACCTCATTCGACAGGACCGTGTTCAAGATCGAACTTCCGGACGTCAAGCCCGCGACCGTAGCCGAAGGCCTCGGCGTATTTGCCGACATGGCCGGCGGGCTTTTGCTTCGCCCCGACATGATCGTAAAGGAGCGCCCTATCATACTGAGCGAAAAGAGGACCCGCGACTCCGCCGATTACCGTCAGTTTGAGGCTTCGTTCAACTTTCTGCTTTCGGACTCGCTCCTGTCGAAGCGGATGCCGATCGGGCTCACGGATGTAATAAACAAGGCCTCCCGCACCGACTTTACCGATCTTTATAACACTTGGTACCGGCCGGAAAGAATGATCATGATCGTCGTCGGCCAGGTGGACGCGGCCGCTGTCGCCAAGCAAATCGCCGACGAATTCGGAAGCGTCGCGGACCGCGCCCCGGCGAGAACCGATCCCAATCTGGGCCTGGTGACGGCCGCATTGGGCGTGAAGGCTGCCTATGACCACGAACCCGATGCGCCGGCGACAACCGTGAGCATCGACGTCATGGCTCCGTATACGTTCCAAGTCGATACCGCGGCCGTCCGTTACCGGCACCTCAAACGGGATCTCGCACTGGCCATGTTCAACCGCCGGCTCGCAATCCTCGCGAAAAAGGAGGGCGCGCCATTCACCCGCGCCGAAGCGGATGTGGATGAGAGTTTCCAGTTCGTCAGGGACGCCGGCATCAATATCACGTGCGCTCCCGAGCAATGGCCGGCGGCGCTTGCGGTCGGTGAACAGGAACTGCGCAAGGCCCTGCTTTTCGGATTCACGGCTGAAGAGCTCAAGGAGGCGGTCGCCAATTTCAGCAACGATCTCCAACAAGCCGAAGCCGGATCGGCCACGCGCCGTTCGTTCGACCTCGCCGACGAGATCGTCGAAACCCTGGCCGCACGGATGGTGTTCACTTCGCCGGCCGAGGATCTTGCGCTATTCGAGCCCGAACTCGCGCGCGTGACTCCGGAGGACTGCGCGGAGGCCCTCCGATCTTCCTTCGCCGGACCGGGCCGTTACGTGATGGTTTCCGGCAACGCCCAAATCCCCGGGGACGCCAACACCGCCATCTCCAACGCCTACAGGGTCGCCAACGAAAAGCAGGTCGAGCCCCCGGCGAAGCAGTCCGAGGTCGCATTCGCCTACACTAACTTCGGGCCGGCGGGCGCAATTGCCGAACGCCGCCGAGTCGATGATCTCGATCTGACGCTCGTTCGCTTCGCCAACGGCGTGCGCGTCAATCTGAAAAAGACCCCGTTCGAAGAGAACAAGATTTTGATCCGGATCCGCGCCGGCGCGGGGCGGATGACCGAGCCGAAGGACAAGCCCGGGCTTTCGTTTCTCACCGACCTCACTTTCAAGGCCGGGGGGCTTGGCCGCCACAGCACGGACGATTTGCAGCGGATCCTGGCCGGGAAAACGGTCGAGGTCGGTTTTGCGACAAGCGACGATGCATTTGAACTGAATGGCGCGACGAACCGGGATGACCTCCTGCTCGAATTTCAGCTTTTGACCGCGTATTTGACCGACCCAGGATACCGGCCCGAGGCGCTTCGCGCGGCGAAGAAGAACATAGATGAGATCTACAACGAAATTGCGCACACGCCCGAGGGTCCCCTGCAGGGAAGGGTTCCCCGCCTTCTCGCCGATGGCGACCCACGATTCGGGCTGCCGGATCGGTCGGTCACCCTCTCGCGCACGCTCGATGATGTGAAGGCCTGGGTCGGACCCCAATTGGCCGGGGGGCCCATCGAAATTGGGATAGCCGGCGACATCGACATCGATGCGACTTTGGCTGCCCTGGCACGGACATTCGGGGCCCTCCCCCAGCGAGCCGCGAAGCCGGACTATGCCGCCGAACGGGAAGTCCACTTCCCCGAGAAGCCATTGTCCTGGGATTTGACCGTTCAAACCGAAATCCCAAAGGCGGAGATCGCGATTTATTGGCCGACTGCGGACGCGCGCGATGTTCACCGCACGCGGCGCCTGTCCGTCCTCGGCAGGATTCTGGGCGACCGTCTGCGCGTGAAAATCCGGGAGCAAATGGGAGACGCCTACAGTCCGGAGGCTGGGAACGATTCGAGTGAAACGTTCAAGGACTACGGAATGATGGTCGCCGAATGCGTGGTCGCTCCAGAGAAAACCAAGGGCGTTGCGCAGACAATCCGCGCGATCGCCGCGGACTTGTATTCCAATGGGGTGACGCCGGACGAACTCGAGCGCGCCCGGGAGCCACTTCTAACAGCCCTGAAGGAATCTGCGCGGACCAATCCATACTGGCTCGGCGCCGTCCTGGGAAACTGCCAGGAATATCCCCAAAGGCTTGACTGGGCCCGGACCCGGATGACCGACGTCCAGGCGATCACCAAGGGCGAAATTGATGCCCTTGCGAAGCTGTACATGGCTCCCGAAAAGGCGTTCCAGGTGATCGTCACGCCCGAGCAGACCGTGAATCTTGGCGGGTCCGCCGCGCCCAAGCAGGAACCGGCGCCGGCGGCTCAATAATCTAGTCTAGCTATCGCGGCCGAAAACCAGTGAGGCGTTGGTTCCGCCAAAGCCGAAGCTGTTCACAATTGCGTATTCGACCGGCTTCTTCACCGAGACGCGCGGAGTGAAATTGAGCCCGGAAGCCGCGCAGGCCGGATCGATATTGTCGAGATTGGCGGTCGGCGGAATGGATCCATCCGAAATCGCCAGGGTGGCCGCAAATGCGCCGAGCGCTCCCGCCGCGCCCAGGAGGTGCCCCGTCATCGATTTGACCGCGCTCACATGGAGGCTGTCCCTTATCGAGCCGAATATGGCTCCAATCGCGATCGCTTCCTGCGCGTCGCCCCCGGGCGTCGATGTCGCGTGGGCGGCCACATAACCGATTTGCTCAGGGGCGACACCCGCGTCATGAAGCGAATTTTGCATGGCCCGCCTCGAACCCTCCGCCTCGGGCGCGAGCATGGACAGGTGATGCGCATCGGCCGTCGCTCCGTACCCCAGGAGCTCCGCGTAGATTCGGGCTCCCCTGCGCTTCGCATGCTCCCTTTCTTCAAGGACAAATGCCACTGCTCCCTCGGCCAGGACAAACCCGTCGCGATCCGAGTCGAATGGACGGGACGCGATTTCAGGGGCGTCGTTTCGGGTCGAAAGCGCACGCATTTGGGCAAAAGCCCCGACCGCGATCGGAGTGATCACCGCTTCCGCTCCGCCGGCGATCATTACATCGGCGTCACCCCTGCGGATCGCGGAAAACGACTCTCCCAGCGCATGGCCGCTTGTCGCACAAGCGGATGATACACAAAGGTTCGGACCGCGGAAGTTCAATAGAATCGCGAGCTGCCCGGAAAGGATGTTCGGCGCCGTTTGAAGTATGAAGAACGGGGATATTTTCCTGAATCCGCCCTCGCGCCATATGTCGTGCATGGCAACTATTTCGGGCAATCCCCCGAGACCGACACCGAGTTCGATCCCCAGCCGCTCCGCCGCGAGGTCGTTGCGGACGCCATCCAATCCGGAATCGGCGTACGCCTCGACTCCAGCCGCCAAACCGAGATGGGAAAACCGCCCCAGTTTTTTTGCGTCCTTGGGGCTGACCGCTGCAGTGAGCGGTTCCGATTCCTTTCCCCAGGGATGAAGCGGCGACGAAAGCGGCGCAGTCGGATTGAAGCCGTTCACCTCGCCGGCGATTTGCGCCGTGCATTTTGAGGCGTCGAATCGCGTGATCCGCCCGATGCCGCTCTTGCCGGAGAGGAGGGCAGCCCAAGTGGAAGGAGCCGTCAGGCCGACGGGCGTGACGGCGCCCAAACCCGTGATGACCGTGCGGCGCTTGGCAAGGGCAGATGGGTATTTCACTGTCGCACTGAGATGGAGAGGGGGCAAGGGCCTCGCAAGGTCAAACAAACGTCAGTAGTGGTACGTTTAGACAGGCAGGGCCCCGAGTGAGGCAGAGCTGTTCGCCTCGCCGCCCTGAGGGCGCCCGCTCGGCTCACCCCTTTGCTTCGCTTCGGGGCTGCGCCCTCTTCGCGCTGCGCGCTCCGTCGCCAAAGCTTGCAACTCCTCTTTCGGGGCCCTACCTGTCTAATAATCCGCGACTTAGACCTGCAACCTACGCGAAATATTCGGTTCGTCCGGTACACCTTTGACTTTGTGGGCCATTGCCTGTTGAGTTGCCGGCTGTTGAACATGCAGCAGCTCCACGCTTATTGGCGGATGGACTACATCGAGGCCCCGAGATATCCTCCAGAAATGAAGCGTCCGTTCACGGAGCTGCCCTTGATGGGGGACGACCGGGCGGCCCTTATCGTGCATCGCTCCCGCTTGAACTACCTGATCCTAAACCGTTTTCCCTACAATCCGGGCCACCTGCTGGTCGTGCCTTTTCGCGAAGTGATCGACATCGAGGATCTGACGGTTGAGGAGCGTTCGGATCTGATGGAGGAAACCGTCACCGGAAAACGATTGCTGACCGTGGCGCTCAAGCCCGACGGATTCAATGTGGGATTCAACCTGGGACGCGTATCCGGGGGGAGCATCGAGCACCTTCATGCCCACATCGTCCCGCGTTGGGGTGGAGACAACAATTTCATGCCCGTTATCGGCCAGACCCGCGTTCTTCCACAGTCCCTGGAAGCCACTTGGAGCCGGCTAACGGAGGCCGCAAAGAATGCTTCAAGCAGCCGATAGTTCGCGTCAGTCCGCGAACAATGAAGTGCATACGAAGACTATTCATTTCCCGAGTCCGCGGCATCTGAGCCAGCTCTACGCGGACAGGCAGGAAAATCTTGCCCACGCCGAGCGGGTTCTCGGCGTTCGGATCATAACTCGGGAAGACTGGCTGAAGATCGAGGCGCCGGCCCCGTCGCTTGCGCTGGCGGAGGACTTTTTCGGATTTCTCCACGCAGCCCGGGGACAGGGAATGACGATCCGCACACCCGACTTCGCGCGCCTGGCCGATTCATTCGCGCGCGGGGAAGGCGGGCAGTTGAAGGCGCTGCTCAAAGAGCCGCTCATCATCGCGGCCCCGCGACGGACCATCGTGCCCAAGACACTCAGCCAGAAGCTCTATCTGCAATCGATGCTCAAGCATCCGATCGTATTTGCAATAGGCCCGGCGGGCACGGGGAAAACCTATCTTGCCGTGGCGGCCGCCGTATCGGCGCTCCAGCGCAACGAGGTTCAGCGCATCGTCCTCACCCGGCCGGCCGTGGAGGCCGGCGAAGCCCTCGGCTTTCTTCCGGGCGACCTGCGTGAGAAGATACTTCCCTATCTTCGACCGCTGTACGACGCATTGAACGAACTTCTGGGGACAGAGGATACGGCCCGGCTGACTGAAAAAGGCGTGATCGAGATCGCCCCCCTCGCCTACATGCGCGGGCGCACCCTTTCCAACGCATTCGTGGTCCTCGATGAGGCCCAGAACACGACGCCCGAGCAGATGATGATGTTTCTGACGCGGCTGGGCGAAGATGCGCGAATGGTGATCACCGGCGATGTGACCCAAATCGATCTGCCGCGGTCCAAGGAGTCCGGCCTTCTGGAGGCTCGCGAAGTTCTCCGGGACGTCCCCGGAATCGACTTCCACACCCTCAGCGCGGCCGACGTGGTGCGCCCTCCCCTTGTCCAGCACATCATCGAGGCGTACGGCCAGTATCGCAATCCGATGGACAAATCACCCGGATGAGCGTCCGCAACCAGCTTCGGCTTCTCGTCGGCGGCCTCGGCGCCCGCCGCACGGGGCCAACGTCCCAGGAGGCGTCGGCATTCAGGGACTTCCTCGACCGGAGCCCGCTTTTTTCGGTCTGCATCTTCTTCCTGACCGTCGCCGCGATCGTGATCATCAGCTCGATCGGCATGACGGAGATCAACCTGCCCGTCCTTCCCAATGAGGTGGCCACGGTGCGCGTCATCGCGGGCGCGCCATTCAGCTATCAGAGCCAGGAGAAAACCCAACAGGCCCGCGAACAGATGGTCGAGCGCGTGCCGCCCGTCTATCGGTTGAATTTCGAACCGCTGAACCAATTCGAGCAGGCCGCCCGCGGTCTCCTCGCGCGGCTCGCCGCATTCGGATCGGCCGAACAGACCAACCCGGCGGCGGCTCAAAACCGCGAGGTGGCGATGGCCCAGGCGGCCGACGCATTCAACGCAGCCTCGCCCTACCGTGTGAGCGCGAGCGACCTCGCAGCCCTATTCGCCGTCGGAGACGCCGCGACCCGCCAGGAGATTTTCGAAAACGGTCTCGCCGCCCTCCGGGAAATCTACAGCGAGGGGATCCATGACGCCTCGCTCGGCGCCGGCACGGGCGAAGGCGCGGTGGTATTTCAGATCGTGCGCCCGACGGGCGAAATCTCCCTTCATCCGGTCCAGTCGATGGAAGACGCACTCACCTTTTTGCGGGTCAGCCTCGCAACGCAGGGGGTCTCAAGGCCGGCGGCGCAGGCCCTGTTCCGATTTTTCAGGAACGGAGTGACCCCGAATCTCGTGTACGATGGCGCCGCGAGCCAGGAGCGCATCGCCGCCGCGGTGAAATCGCTCAAGCCCGTCACCGTCAACGTGGCCCGCGGGCAGGTGATCATCGAAGCGGGAGAGCGCGTGACTCCGGACCAGTATGAAATGTTCAAGGCGCAGCAGGAATTTCAACGCAAGAGCGGAGATGCGGGCCAGGTCGAAGCGCTGATGCTCTTCGGCCATGTTCTCCTTGTTCTCGCGATGGTTTTTGCATCCATTCTTTATATTCGCCTGGAGGATCCCGAGACCCTTCGAAGCAACGTGAGGCTCGGCCTGCTCGCCCTGGTCGTCATCGTCAACCTGGCCCTGGTCCGCATGATCTATTCGCTCGGCGGATCTGATTTCTTCATCCGCGATGGTTCCTGGGCGTCCACGCTGCCTTACGTCGCGCCGACCGCGCTCGCCCCACTCATAGTGGCAATTTTGATCGACGCCGGATCGGGGATTTTCATGGCCCTGTTAATCTCAATCTTCACCGGTGTGATCTACGGCAACCGGGTCGATCTGCTCGTCCTGACATTCCTCTCCTCCATGGTTGCAATCTTTGTCTGCCGCGATGCGCGGCGCCGCGGGCGCGTGGTGCGCGCCGGGGGCGCGGGAGGACTTACGGTGGCCGCGTTCGCCGGGCTGATCGGGTTCGCCCATCTGACTCCGGTCGCGACGATCCTGCGGGAAATGGGCGCCGGCTTGGTCACGGGTATTCTGACCGGAATCGCCGTCGTCGGCCTGCTTCCGATCCTGGAATCGCTCTTCAAGCGCACGACCGACATCACACTTCTCGAACTGACCGACTACAACCACCCGCTGCTCCGGCGGATGCAGATGGAGGCCCCCGGCACCTACCACCATTCCCTCATGGTGGCCCAGCTCTCGGAGAACGCATGCAATGCGATCGGCGCAAATCCTCTGCTGGCCCGCGTCTGCGCACTTTTCCATGACATCGGCAAGGTGGCCAACCCCGCCTATTTCACGGAAAACCAGCGGGACCGCGGCAACCCCCACGAGGCGCTGGATCCCGTCGTCTCGGCAAATATCATCAAGCAGCACGTGGTCCATGGCGTCGAACTCGGCCTCAAGCACCATCTTCCAAGGAGTGTCATCGATGTCATCCGCCAGCACCATGGAACGACCCATGTCCGCTACTTTTACGAGCGGGCTTTGGCTTACCGCGCCCGGCATGCGGCCGGCGCCCGCGCGGGGGAGCCGGGGAACGCAGCGCGCAGGAGCGATGGCCAGGCCGCGGAACTGCCGCCGCTGGACGAAAATTTGTTCCGCTATGACGGGCCCCTGCCTGAATTCCGGGAGAGCGCGATCATCTCCCTGGCCGACGGCGCGGAAGCGGCCTCGCGCTCGATGCGCTCGGCCACCGCGGAGCAGCTCGGGCAGTTGATCGAAAGCATAGTCAACGATCGGATCGCCCAGAGGCAGCTCAATCAGGCCCCTCTGACGCTCGAGGATGTCGCCAAGGTCAAGAGCAGCTTCACTTTCACCCTTCTAAACGTCCTTCATTCGCGGGTCGGGTACGCCCCGACGGGCGATCCCGGCGCGGGAAGCGCCGGCGAACCCAAGCCGTCCTGACGCCAGGATTTCACGAAGCACGTGGAACCCCGTTCTATCGCCGTTCGCACCCTCGACCCGGGTTTGCGAATCGACCGCCGCGCAATTACGCGGGCATTGAGGCTCCTCGACGGGAAGCCTTCCGGAAAGGCCACCGCGCGAGAGCCGGCTTTGGACAACCCGGGCGAGCTTTCGGTCGTGTTCTTGACAGCCGGCGCTCTTGCACGCCTCCACGCCGGTTTTCTCGCCGATCCAACCGAGACTGACGTGATCACATTTCCAGGCGATCCAGCGCTGGGAAGCGCGGGTGAAATCTGCGTTTCGGCGCAGGCCGCGGCGCGGTTCGCCAAAAAAACCGGCCGGGATTTCTCCGAGGAGCTGACGCTTTACCTGGTCCACGGTTGGCTGCACCTCGCCGGTTACGACGACCGGAAGCCACGGAAAAAGCAGGCGATGCGGCGGGCCGAGGCGCGAGTAATGCGGCTTCTGAAGGCCTCGGGCGCCATTCCGACTTTCAAGCGCCGATATTAGAGGCGTGGTGCCCAAGAAACACCTCAGGCCTCCAGTATTGAAATCTGAGGATTTCAATACTGGAGGCCTGAGGTGTTTCTTGGGCCTCCAGGCGAAACGCTGGCGCTTCGTGCGAAAGCCTGGCGGCTTCCGCTACGTAGTGGAACGCGCCAGCAGCAAAACGGAACGCCTTAGATGCGTAGCGGAACGCGCCAGCGTTTCGCCGGAATTCAATGCTGGAGGCCTGAGGTTTTTTTTGGGCCATAGCAAAGCTCCCTTTGACCTTTGAGCCCCGCGCCGCCATAACGAATTTATGCCTCCTCCCCCTTCGTCGCTAATTATTAAGCTTCGGAACGCGTTTATTTCAGGCGTCATTCTGCTCGCTCCCCTGATCGTGACCCTGTGGGCATTCAGCAAGATCATCGACCTTGTCGGCGGCCCGTTTCGGCCGCTCTTTTTTTTCTACCTGCCGGAACGGCTGCGCGAACACCCGAGCCTCCAGATCGTCTGGGATATCCTTGCGACCATAATCGTCGTGATCGTAGTCACGCTTTTCGGCTACGTTTCGAGGGCTGTTTTTGGCAAGCTTTTCCTCGATGCGGCCGAGCGTTTGATCCACAGCATCCCGGGCGTCAGCGCCGTCTATAGTTCAGTCAAGCAGGTCGTCAATACCCTCAGCACCCAGAGCCGGGGAATGTACAATAAGGTCGTGCTCGTCGAGTTTCCCCGGAAGGGCGCGTGGACCCTCGCTTTCCTTACGACGAAGACCCAGGGCGAAGCGCAGGTGAAGACCGGCCAGACGGTCTGGACAGTCTACGTTCCGACGACCCCGAACCCGACCGGCGGTTACATGATCATGCTCCCTGCGAGCGAGGTGATCGAATTGGATATGTCGGTCGGCGACGGAATGAAAATGCTGATTTCGGGCGGCGCATTCATGCCGCCCTGGACCCCCAGCGCGCCGGCCCTCAAAAGCCCTGGTGAAAGCCCTTAGTCGATGCCGGCAGCCGCGCTTCAGACGGAAGCCGTCGTTCTGGCCAGGCGGCCGACCGCCGCCGACGGATGGCAGGCGCTGACCCTGTTTGCGCCGGACCACGGCCTGCTTCTGGGAATGCAGCGGGTCCAAAAAAAAGCTTCCGCCTCCCAGGTTCAATTGGATCTATTTGACGAGGCTGCCCTCACCCTGGAAAGCTCGAATCAGGGCCGCACCTGGTTTGTGCGTGAAGCGCGCATATCCAAGCGCCACACTGCAATCGGGCGCAGCTACGCGGCCCTCCAGGGCGCTTCGATCCTCGCGGGCCTGATCGCGCGAAATCCCGTTCCTCCGGAAAGCCGGGCGAACGCGGCGGCCCTCCTGCGAACGGGCCTATCGGCCTTCGATGAATCAAACAATCCGGAGATTGTCACTTTCAAGTGCATGTACCGCTTTGCCCGGGACGAGGGCTACCCTGTGAAGCAGGAGTGGTTCCCCTCCCTTCCCCTGGCCGACAGGGAATTGGCAGCCGGAATGCTCAACCGCCCGCTGGCGGAGCAGACAGTGTCCGTCGAGGAGACCGTGCGACTTCGGCGGTCGCTCGAAGACTATTTGCGCGAGCGCACGGAAATCCTACTCGATTAAATGAATTTCGATTTGGATACGCGCCGCGCTCGGATGAGCGTCGGCGAACTCGCCGAATTTACCCTGGGGCCGCGCGACGGGGGCGATGGCGCTTCTGGCGCTTGGAGAGCGCAGATAGGAACCCAATGGCACCAAAGCCTGCGCGCCGAAACGCTCGAACGTCATCCGCAAGCCGAGTTCGAACGCCCGGTCGATGGGGAAATCGCCGAGCGGGGCTGGGTTATCGCGCTCACCGGCCGGATCGATCAGCTTATCCGCGCCCCCGAAGGGCCCGTGCTCCGTGAAATCAAGACAGTCTCCCGCCCGCTGCCGTGCGACGAATCGATTCTGCGGGCCGATTATCCCGGCTATTTCATGCAACTTGCGGCCTACGCCCTTCTGCTCGCAATGCGCGGAAGCGCCGGGGCCGCCGGCAAACTTTCCCGCCCTCTCGGCGAGCTCGTTTTTGTCGAAATCGCCAGCGGAATCTCCCAAACGATCCGGCTCGTTCCCGGCGACGAGGCGGCGCTTCGCACCCAGCTTGGACGCGTCGCGGAGTTTCTCGACCTGCGGCTCCAGGCCCGGCAGCGGCGGCTCACCCTGCGTTTCCAACCGCCGTTCTCCGTTCCGAGGGAGGGCCAGGAGAGCGTCGTCGACGAACTCCGCACGGCCCTTCACGCCCGCGCTTCCGCAATTCTTTTCGAAGCTCCGACAGGCTTTGGAAAAACGGGCGTCCTGCTTGAGCTGGCGCTCGGGGAGCTCCGCGCAGGGCATTTCGAGCGGGTCGTTTATCTGACTGGAAAGTCGACTGGGCAGCTTCAAATCGCCCGGACCCTGGAATCGATGACCGGGGCGGAGAGCGGCCGGGTCCAGGCTTCGGGCACCACTCCAGTCGCGGCCTGGATTGTCCGGAACAAGGCGGAGCACTGCGTGAACACCGTATTTCATTGCGTGCGGGACGCCTGTTCTTTTCTTGCCGGGGCGGCCGGACGCTGGCCGGGCAGCGGACTGGCCCGGTTCTATCTCTTTGAAGATCAGCCGCGGGACATCGAATCGCTCCGCCTGGCGGGCCACGCGGCACAGATCTGCCCCTATGAGATCACCCGCTCCGCGCTCGCATTCCAGGACGTCTGGGTGGGCGACTACAACTATGTCTTTTCCCCTTCGAGCCGCGGCCTGTTCTATGAGCAGCCCGGATTCCAGCCGGAGCGCACGCTTCTGCTCATCGACGAAGCGCACAATCTTCCGGGCCGGGTCGCCGGGGTGTACTCGCACGACTTCTCGGCCGCGGATGCCCAAAGCCTCCGGGCCGCGCTCGATTCGGTCGGCGCACCCGCTCCGCTCGCCGCAGCAGCCGGCGAATGGGCCCGGTTTCTCGGAGACCTCGGACCATGCCCGGTTCTCGCATCCGGCGTCGAGGATGAGGCACGGGATCTCCTTTTTCGCCTCGCCGATTCGGCCGAAGTCCACCCTCTCGACTACGCCGCGCTCGGCCCCCGTGAGGCCGAACGCCTCTGGGAGTTTCCGCATGTCGTCCAGCAGCTCGATCAGGCGAAATTGCCGCTTCTTTGGTGGAGTCCGCGGCAGGGACAATTGATGCTCACCTGCCTGGACGCGGCCGAAGCGATCGGAACGAGTCTCCGGGAGTTTGGCGGAGTCGTCCTCGCAAGCGCGACCCCGGGACCCTGGGACCCTTTTAGCGCCGCGTGCGGCACGCCTCTTTTCGGCGTCCGTGCAGCCACGCCCTGGCGCGCGGGCGCCTACGATGTCGGCTGCGACGTTCGGATAGACACGACTTTCCAGCATCGCGCCCGGTACTTCGGCGTCACCGCCGCCACCGTGGCCGCCCTGCGCGGAAGCTCCTCAAGCGCAGTCGCGGTCTTTTTTCCGAGCTACGCCTACGCCGAGTCGGTCGCCCGGGAGATGCGGGAAGCCTCCCCTTCACTCCGCGTGGCCCTCCAGCCAAAGATCGCGTCCCTTTCCGCCCAGGCGGCCTGGGTCGAAGCCTCCCTCGCCGATTCGGATGCCCTTTTCCTCGTCCTCGGATCCGGATTTGCCGAAAGCATCGATCTCCTGGGAGGGCGCGTGACTCACGCGATGATCGTTGGCCCGGCGCTGCCCGAGGTGAATGCGGTGCAGCGGGCGCGGCTGCAGGAGCTGGCCGCGCTTGGGCGCGAAGCCGCCGTCGAACGGGTCTATCGGATTCCGGGGATGCAAAAGGTCAACCAGGCGCTTGGCCGCCTGGTTCGCGCGCCCGGCCAGAGCGCGCGGGTGCTCCTGCACTGCCGCCGATTTGCAGAGCCGGCCTATGATGCGCTCCTCGCCGCCGACTATCGCGGCGGTCGCCGCTTGGAATCCGATGAGGATTTGCAGGAATGGCTCGAATCTGCCTAGGATAACAATCGATTTATTACCAATGCTTCGCCGATTGCTGACATTATCTGCGATCGTCTCCTCCACGATCGCTGTTTTTGGCCAAGCGGACGGCAGCAAACAATTTACAGCGAAAGAGATCGCCCAAGGCTGGAGCGATGGAACCGTGCTCGCCAAACCCCGCCAGGACCTGATTACGACGGTGGACGCCGCCGAGGCCAGCGAGGGCTGGTCGGTGGAGCGCAAGTTCGATCGGTTTGGCGGACTTCGGGTGTTCAGCCTGAAATTGGGCGACACGCCCGAATCCGCAGTCGCCCGGTTGCGCGCGACCGGGCGCTACGAGTTTGTCGAATACGATTACATCAAGCACGCATACGAGACAGCGGGCGGGCCGCCCGACGACCCGGATTACTCTAGCCAGTGGGGATTGAACAACACGGGTTCAAATCCCGGAATAGACGGGCCGGGCATTGCCGGAGCCGATATTCACGCCGTGTCTGCCTGGACGAATATCCGCTACGACGCCCCCAATGTGGTCGTCGCAATCGTCGATACCGGCGCACGGCTTACGCACCAGGACCTCGCGGGCAATCTCTGGACGAATCCATCGCCGAACGGAGCGATCAACGGATTTCAATACGTGAACGCTCTCCACGGTATCAACGCCACCGTCGGATCCGGCAGCGCGAATAGCGGCAATCCGACCGACAACAATGGCCATGGCACCCACGTCGCCGGCATAGTCGGGGCGATCGGCAACAACGGAGTGGACGGCAGTGGCGTCGCGTGGTCCGTTCAGCTCATGCCGCTGAAATTCCTGGGTGCGAACGGGGAAGGATCGATATCCAACGAGATCACCTGCCTCGATTTCGCGCTCGCCAACGGCGCCCAGATCATCAACGGCAGCTTCGGAAGCAAGGGCTTCACTCAGAGCGAATACACCGCCCTTCAGGCGCTGGATGCCGCTGGAATCATTTCTGTCTTTGCGGCAGGCAACGCCGCCGAGGACAACGACCTGACGCTTGACTACCCGGCTAGCTATATCCTGAACAACATCGTCACAGTTGCGGCCTCCGACAATCGCGACGATGTCATTTTCTTCAGCAGTTACGGCTCGGGCAATGTCGATCTCGGCTCTCCGGGATACGAGATTTTATCCACCTACGATACGAGCGACACCGCGACGGCGATCCTGTCCGGCACGTCGATGGCGACGCCGTTTGTCACGGGATCGCTTGCGCTCCTCAGGGCGCAATTTCCGGGCGACACCCCGCGCCAGCTTATCAACCGGCTTTTGCGCCACGTCGATTCGGATTTCAATTTCCACGGCCGCGTGCAGACCGGAGGGCGGCTCGATCTGGCGGCGGCCCTCTCCTCGGCACCCGGCGACAATACGCCGTTCAACGACGCTTTCGCCTCCCGCTCAATGTTGTCCGGATCGTCCCTCGCGGTCCGCTCTTCCAATGTAGGCGCGACGCGGGAAACGGGCGAACCAGTGATCCAGGGAAACGCAGGCGGGGCGTCGTTGTGGTGGCAGTGGACCGCGCCCGTGAGCGGCTCGGTCACCCTGTCCACATCCGGAAGCAGCTATGCGACATTGGTCGCGGTGTACACGGGCGCTTCGCTCGGCTCGCTGGCGACGGTGGCGGCTAATTCCACTGCGGGCGCCGGAGCCTCGAGCGTGACATTCATCGCCCAGGCTGGGACCACCTACGATCTGACGGTGGACGGCCAGAATGGAGCGAGCGGACTGACGGTCTTCGTGTTGAATTATAACAACGACGAGTTTGCCCTCTCCGCGACTCTCGCCGGAGCAAGCGCCGGAATCACTTCCACAACAAGGTACGCCACCCTGGAGAGCGGCGAGCCGGAAATCCTCGAATTTGCCGGAGGCCATCCGGCCTGGTATGCATGGACGGCGCCAAAGACCGGCCAATTCCAGATCTCCGCATTCAGCTACGACTTCGATCCGCTTCTGGGCGTATACACCGGATCGAGCCTGTCCGGCTTGACCGTTGTCCCCGAAGGCCAGGCGTTGGGCCAGCCGATCATTTCCTCCGACAACATCCCCGCGAGCAGCTGCAATTGCACAATCCAGGCGACAGCGGGCACCACCTACCAGATCAAGATCGACGGCAACACCGATTCCACCACCGATCTCGACCTCGGTCAGTATACTCTGACGATCACCGACTCGCTCTGGGAGGGGGTCACGCAAGACAGCATCACCTGCGCCCCGGCGGTGGGTCCCAACGGCACGGTGTATGTCGGAAGCGATGACGGCGTATTTTACGCGTTCAACGCGGACGGCTCGTCGCAATGGACCTACTTTGCGGACGATCCATTCGACACGAGCGCCGCCGCCATTGCAGGCGACGGCACTGTCTATGCGGCATCCTCCTCGGGGGGACCGATCTACGCCTTCACCTCGGGAGGCACTCTTAAATGGAGCATGACACTTCCGGGAAGCGCGATCGTCAATGGCCCGGCCGCACTGGGTTCGGTGTCCGCGGCAGATGACACGCTTTATGTCAAAGCCCAGGACGGAAATCTCTATGCCATCAATACAAGCAGCGGCAGTGTGAAATGGACTTTTCCTGTTCCCGGCATCTCTTATGCCGCACCCTCTGTCGGATCGGACGGCACGGTCTACATAGGCGCCGACAACAGCGTCTTTTATGCCGTCAGTCCATATGGAACCCAGGAATGGACCTTCACGGCGGATGCTTCGATTTACACAACCCCTGCAATTGACGGGAGCGGCAATCTTTATTTCGGAACCTTGGGGGGCACCTTTTACTCCCTGGGAAGATCCGGAACTCTCCGGTGGAGTTTCAAGGCCAACAACAGCATCAGCTCATCTCCGGCCCTGGGGACCAACGGGATGGTTTATTTCGGAAGCTACGATCACAATTTTTACGCTCTGGCAACCGCCTCCGGAGCGCTTCAATGGAGTTACCCTCTGGGAAGCGAAGTGCGGGCGAGCTCCCCGGCGATCGATTCCAACGGTGTCATTTATGTCGGGTGCTACGACAACAATGTCTACGCCATAAATCCGAACGGTTCGCTCAACCGCATATTTGCTACGTCCGGCTGGGTGCGCTCGTCGCCCGTAATTTCCGGAACCAACCTTTATTTCGGAAGCTACGACCACAAGCTCTATGCTTTTAACATAGGAGCCTCCGCCTCCAGTTCTTCGTGGCCCATGCTCCTAAACAATGCGCAGCGCCAGGGTCGCACCCCGGGAGTTGCCCCTTCGATCACGACGCAGCCGGCCTCTCAAACCACCGTCAACGCCGGAGCGAGCCCGACGCTAAGCGTCACCGCCTCGGGCGGCATCAGCTACCAGTGGCAATTAAACGGCGCCAATATCGCGGGTGCGACGAACTCCACGCTCAGTTTGGCGAACATAGGCACGACACAGGCGGGCAGCTACACGGTGGTCGTTTCAGATCCAACAGGCTCGGTGGCGTCCTCCGCTGCGGCTGTGACCGTCAACGTCGGCTCGTCCCTGTACAATATTTCCTCGCGGGCGTACCTGGGCTCCGGTACCGACCAAAATATCGTGGCTGGGTTTTACACCAACGGATCGGGCTCAAAGAAAGTGGTCCTAGGAGGCATCGGCCCGGATCTGACGACGATTGATCCAGCGTTGGGCGGCCTGGTCCTGACAAATCCAAAACTGACTCTATTCAACGGAAGCGGCACCGTGCTCGCCACCAATACGGCCTGGGGCGGCAGCCAGACATTGGTCAACGCACTGGCAAGCGTGTACGCCCCTCCGTTGCCGTCCAATTCCAACGATACTTTGATCTTCACGAGCGTTTCGGCCGGCACCGGAATCGGGTACACGGCAGAGGTGGACGGCTTGAGCAACACAACCGGGATCGCGCTCATCGAGGTCTACGACTACGACGCCTATACCGGAACACCTGCATCGAACCTGATCAACATTTCGACGCGCGCATTCGTCGGAACGGGCAACGATGTGCTGGTAGCCGGATTCTGGACGATCGGAAGCACCTCCCAAACTGTGCTCATCCGTGCGGTCGGTCCGGGATTGGCGGCGAGCAATTCAGCGCTGACCGGTCTGACCTTGGTAACGCCTACTCTGACCCTGTATGACTCGTCCGGAAACATTATCGCGACCAACACCGGGTGGGGCAACGCCCCGGTCAAGGGCAACTCGACAGTCGCCGCGGGGATCCAGCCCGCGACCACCGCGATCATGAACAGTGTCTACGCCTCAACGATAGCACCAGGTTCCACGGACTGCGCGATGGTCGTCACCCTCCCCCCCAACGCCGGTTACACGGCCCAGGTGAACGGCGTCAATTCCACCACAGGCATCGCCCTGGTCGAAGTTTATAACGTTCCATAAGGCGCTTATAGCGCAAGGCCGCCGATAGCGGCGAAAGCCTTGCGGCTTCCGCTACGTAGCGGAACGCGCCAGCGTTTCGCCAGAGTTCAATTCTGGAGCCTGGGCTCGTGAGCCTGCTATTATCGCGGCGATGCGAACACGAAGCCTAGAGATCTTGGAAAAATCACAGTTGCCGACGGCGCAGGCCCATGCCATTTTAATGGTTATGGAGATGGAGATCGCCGCCGGGCATGAGGCACTCGCCACCAAGCTGGATGTTCTGGAGCTGAGATCAGAGCTAAAGCTGGAGATTTCGGAGCTTCGAGCCCATCTTGAAGGAGAGATTAACAAGCTCAGTGGATCTATTTACAAGGTGGAGGGATCGCTCGCCAGGTGGGTCCTGACCTGTATGCTGGGTCAGACGGCGGTCCTTGCGGGACTGGGGTATTTCGTTCTCGAGCATCTCAAGCGGTAGGGTCCTGTTCGGCGCCGAGCTTGCTATTATCGAGGCGGTGAGAACACGAAGTCTGGAAATTCTCGAGAAATCGCAGTTGCCGACGGCGCAGGCCCATGCCATCTTGACGGTCATGGAAATGGAGATCGCCGCCGGATGTGAGGCACTCGCCACTAAGTTGGATCTTCTGGTGCTAAAATCAGAGCTCAAACTTGAGCTTTCGGAGCTTAGAGGAGAGATTCACAAGATGGAGGGGAGGCTCGCCAGGTGGGTCCTCACTTG
>Ga0182024_10009428_pt1 | contig 20185 bp, 18 predicted proteins | sample P32metaG_FD_120480 | JGI IMG/M metagenome (GOLD analysis project Ga0182024, IMG submission 120480) | Permafrost microbial communities from Stordalen Mire, Sweden - P3-2 metaG (Illumina Assembly) | ecosystem: Environmental > Terrestrial > Soil > Wetlands > Permafrost | place: Sweden: Stordalen... | reverse complement strand
GTCTTCGACGATCGGTCCAACACCAGCATCGGCGCCATCGCCGTCGCCGCTTCCGAGCCGAAGATCATCTGGGTCGGCACCGGCGAGGCCAATGCGCGCAACAGCGTCTCCTGGGGCGACGGCGTGCACATATCCACCGACGGCGGCAAGACCTGGACTAACAGGGGTCTGCAGGACACACAGCACATCGGCCGGGTCGTCATCCATCCCAACAACCCCGACATCGTTTACGTCGCCGGCCTCGGCCATGTGTGGGGCCCCAATAAGGAACGCGGCATATTCAAGACCACCGATGGCGGCAAAACCTGGTTGCACTCCCTTGCCCTCGACGAAAACACCGGCGGCATCGACGTCGCCATCGACCCGGCCGAGCCCGACATCCTTTACGCTGCCATGTACACCGTCCGCCGGGATACCTTTTGTGGCGGCAACCCGGTCACGCAGCTCGGTCCCAGGGCCGGGCTGTACAAGACGGACGACGCCGGCAAGTCCTGGACGCGCATGACCGACGGCTTGCCCGAGGGCCCGCTGGGCCGTTGTGGATTGGCCGTTTATCGCAAGAATCCCAACGTCGTTTACGCCGTGGTTCAGACCGCCAAGACCGCGATCACCGTGCAGGGACAGCCGGCCAACCAGAAGACGGGCCCCGAGGCCGGCGGCGTCTTTCGCTCCGACGACAAGGGCAAAACCTGGCGCTTCGTCAACTCCCTCTGCCCTCGGCCCTTTTATTATGGCCAGGTTCGCATCGATCCGACCGACGAGCAGCGCGTCTATGTCTTGGGTCTTAGCTTCCTGGTCTCGATCAATGGCGGCAAATCGTTCGCCCCTGGCGCCAAGGGCGTTCATCCCGATCAGCACGCCCTGTGGATCAATCCGAAGGATCCCAACCACCTCGTACTGGGAAACGATGGCGGACTCTATTTCTCACGCGATCGCGGCGCCATCTGGAAAGACGTGCGTGGCTTCGCAGTCGGCCAGTTCTACGGGATCGCTGTGGATATGCGCACTCCCTACCGGGTCTACGGCGGCCTGCAGGACAACGGCAGCTGGGGCGGCCCCAGCGCCACGCGATCCGATGACGGCATCACGCTCGACCAATGGAAACGCATCGGCGGCGGCGACGGCTTTCATTGCCAGGTCGATCCGACCGATCCGTTCACCGTCTATTGCGAGCTGCAGTACGGCAAACCGACGCGCCTGAATCTGAACGCCGGCAAGGGCCAGCCGATCGCCCCCAAGTTCGCCGACGCCCGTTTCAACTGGAGCACGCCCATGCTGCTGTCGCCGCACCATCCGCGCACCCTGTTTTACGCGGCCCAGGTGCTCTTTCGCTCCGACAATCGCGGCGACACCTGGCGACGCATCAGCCCCGATCTGACGCGCGGGCTGGGCCCAGATCGCAAGGCCAGCGCCGGCCACACCATCACCGTCATCGCCGAGTCGCCGAAGAAGGCCGGCATCATCTACGTCGGCACCGATGATGGCCGGCTCCACGTCACGCGCACCGGCGGTGGTGACGGTGATGCCTGGACCGATCTGAGCAGGAACGTGCTGCCCGATTTGCAAGATCGTTACATCTCCCGCGTGGAATGCTCCCACTTCGACGCGGGCACCGCCTACCTCACCATCAGCCGGCATCGCCAGGACGATCGCAAGCCGCACATCTTCAAGACGACCGATTTCGGCGCCACCTGGAAGTCGATTGCCGGTAATCTGCCCGGGGATGGGCCATTGCGCGTCGTTCGCCAATCCTCGCGCAACAAGGACGTATTGTTCGTCGGCAGCGAGTTCGCCTTGTTCGTCTCGCTGAACGACGGCGGCTCGTGGCATCGGCTCAGGAATGGGTTGCCGACGGTGCCGATCCACGATCTGGTGATTCACCCGCGCGAACGCGATCTGGTGATCGGCACACACGGCCGCAGCATTTACATCATGCCCATCGGCCCGCTCGAAGAAATGACCGAGAAGGTCCTGGCCAGCGACGTCCACCTGTTCGACATCCGCCCCGCCCACGCGTTCACGCCTCGCCCAGTGGTTGGCGCCAAGGCCAAGGCGTTCACAGGCGCCAATCCACCGATCGGAGCCAGCATCTTCTTCCATCTCAAGAACGCGGCCGATCCCGTCGCCATCACGGTGGTTGACAAGGCCGGCAAGTCGTACGCCACCCTGCAACCGCCCAGGCAAGCTGGCGTCAATCAAGTGCTGTGGAACTTGCGGCCCAGCGGCGATAACACGGTCCAGGTTGCACCCGGCGAGTATGAGATCCGTTTGAGCGTGGCAGGAAAGACGTTGACCAAACCTCTGCGTGTTGAAGGGGAGGCGAATCTGGAATGAAACATGATTTCTTCGTTAAGCGTTCGCTCCGCGATACGGAATAATCGTGCCGTTTCGCGCAGCGAACGCTAAACGAAGAAAGAGCCAGGAAGTCATTATCTGCCGGTAGATCGCCGCAGGGCAGCCATCGCCTCATGCGCCAGACGCAAGTCCGGAGCCCGCTGGCTGAGCAATTGCATCACTTCCTGGGCCGCGGGAGTGCCAATGTTCTCCAGCACCTCCAGGGCACGCAGCATCCGCAGGTCTTCCGACGAATACGGTTTCTTGTTCAGAAACGAACTCTGTTTCGGCAACAACTGGACCAGGAGCTCCACCTGGCGGTAAGCGGCGTTCGCTGGCTTCTGCTGCAACGAGTGCCGCAGGATGGGAAGCACCGCCTCTCCATCCTGTTCGAGATCGGCGAGCGCTTTCTGGCGCACGGCCGGATCGTCGCTGTTCAGGTTCTTGATCCAGACGGCTACCTCTCGGGAGGTCATCGGTTGAGTGCCGACGAGAACCTTGAGCAAATGTTCCTTGATGAAAGGCACCGCCTCCGGACCGGCGGCCGTCAGTTTTCGGATGGCAGCATAGGCCTCGGCTGCATCCTCGGACGCGAGCGCTTTCCACAACTCAAGACCGTCTTCGCCAGTCAATCGCACCTGTCCCTGGTCGCGGGCAGCCAAATCCCAAACGATGGCGGTCCGATCTTCGCTGCCGGAAGCCAGCAACTGGCCACGGGGAGAAAAAGCGACATCCAGGATATGCTCGTCGTGACCTTCGAATCGGCCACGTTCCTTGCCCGTGGCAACCTCCCAAAGATGAACGGCCTTGTCACCCGTGCCGTCCAGGACGCCGCCGCTGGCCAACATGCGGCCGTTCGGGGAAAACGCCAGGTAGGGGATTCTCTTGCCGAAACGGCTCCGCTCGACCCCGGACGGGACATGCGATAATTGAACGACGGAATTTCCTCCCGTGGCGACAACCTGGCCATCGGGAGAAAAGACCAGCGAAATGCCGTTGCCTCCCGTGAGATCGCCCTCGAATAGCTTTTTTCCTGACCCGGTGTCCCAGAACACCATGCCCACGTTACCTCCCACGCAGGCCAAGACGTTGTCGTCCGGTGAAAACGCCACCCTGCAAGCCGCGGGCCAGGTCCACTGCTGAAGAATTCTGCCTGTGGCAACCTCCCAAACACGCACGGTGTCGCGCGCAACCGCGGCCAGAAGTTTGCCGCTCGGAGAGAATGTGACGCAGTAATTGCCATGAATGTCGTGGCCGAGCCCCGCGGATGCTTTCTTACCAGGCAGGTCCCAGAAACGAATCAGACCGCCGCCCTCGCCGACCGTCGCCACGGTGGTGCCGTCGGGAGATATGGTCAACGATAGCAGCCGGCCATCATGGCATGGAAACGCGAATACCTTCTCCTTCGTCTTCAAGTCCCAGCCCCATAGAGAGGGATCGAAGTTGGACGGCCCATCGCGACGGTCATAGGTTCCGGTGACGAGCGTCTTGCCATCCGGCGCGAACGCCACGCGGAAAACCCGATGCGGATGCTTGAACCTCGCCAGGGCGTTGTCCGGCAGCCATTTCCTTTCGGTCGGAGCGGTCGGAACGGCATGGCTCGGCCCCGCGCGAAACGCCAGTTCCAGGGAGAACCGCACGCACACGCAAAGCGCCACGGCGCCAAGCAGCCAGCACGTTTTCCGGCCGAATTTGGGCCATCGCAATGACATGGCTCCCCCGTCGGAACAGAATTGTGGGACCTGCCGCCAAATTGATCCTTGACGCCGACGTCAATCGGCCAAACCGAGATCTCGCAACGACGACGCATGCAGCACTGCCTTATTGAGAGCAGCCAGACGGTCCGCGGTCAATTGCGAAACCTTGTTCTTCACGTTGAGCGACAGAGGACCGAAGCGATCCTCGAGTTGTTCACAGAGCGCGTCACGCCGGCCTCTTTCAATTCCTTTTTCAATTCCTTTTTCATAGGGTGTCACGTTCATGATTTTCGCTCCTTGGTATGCTTCGGTGGTCAATAGCTGTTCAAACTTCGACAATTGCTCTCCATCGAGCGGCAAATAGGCCTGGACGCATTCTCCGAGTAAAAATCGCTGTTGTTCGGTGAGCGGAGCATCCTTGATTCGCTGCAAGGCTTCCGCGCCAAGCCAGGCGGCCTTCTCACGCGGAATTTTCATCAGAGCCGAGAGAGCGACGCCGAGCGAGTTGTCGCCTTGAACATATTCTATCGCATTGAGGGCCGGCAATCCCACGTAAAGATACTGAAATCGAACGATCGCCAACTCCCAGAAGCTCTCTTCGTAACGATCGATGCCGACTCCATCCAAGCCGACCTTCAAGAAAATGGCGATGGGCAGCACCGGCATCTGGTACGCTGCCCGCAAGTGGTTGAAGGAATGAAACATTCGCGGTCGCAATGGCGCCGCCTTGTCCGGCGACTCAATTTCGATGTGCACCAGAGCCAACCAGCTTTCCTGTTCGCCGCTGTGCGAGCCGGGCACCACTTGCCTGGTTCGAACCTTGCCCACAAGGTCAAGGATCCGGCGTTCTCCCTGCGGTGGGTCCGGGAATACTTCCTTGTCCAGCCACTCGACGGCCGAGCAGTCCAGACGCTCGGCCCATGGTCGGAAAAAGAGCTGCAGAAACAGCTCGAAGAATTCCTTGATGAGAATCTTGAATCGCTGATCATGATCCATGCAGCAACTCCCAGGTTTTGTTTGCTGTCAGCCTACCGAAACCGTACATTATCAGCCACCGCCCCCAACATTCACCCCTTTGGAGGACCACCATGAAACGGCTGCTGCTCTCCCCGTGTCTCGTTCTCTGCCTGTGCAGCTCCACCATCCTCGCCCAGGACAAGGACAAGAAGAAACCGGACCGACCCGAACCGACCGTCGCCGCGCTGGCGTATGGCAAGCACGAACGCCAGGTGCTCGACTTCTGGAAGGCGCCCTCGGAAAAGCCGACCCCGCTCGTCCTCTTTATCCACGGCGGCGGCTGGCAGGGTGGCGACAAGAATGGCTTGAGCGGCGCCGCCATCAAGCGCTATCTCGACAATGGCATCTCCGTGGCCGCGATCAACTATCGCTATGTCAAGCAAGCCGCCGAACTCAAGATCGAGCCGCCCGTCAAGGCCCCGCTCGAGGACGCCGCCCGCGCCTTGCAGCTCATTCGCTCGAAGTCGGCCGAGTGGAACCTCGACAAGAAACGCATCGGCGCCACCGGCGGCTCGGCCGGAGGCTGCTCTTCGCTCTGGCTCGCCTTCCACGACGACATGGCCGATCCCAAGAGCGACGACCCCATCGCTCGCGAATCGACCCGGCTCTGGTGCGTCGCCGTCAATGGCCCCCAGACCTCGCTCGACCCCAAGGAACTGCGCGAGTGGATGCCCAACTACGGCTATGGCGCCCACGCCTTCGGGTTCAAGAGCTTCCAGGAGCTGTACGACAATCGCGACAAGGTCCTGAAGTGGATCAAGGAATACTCGCCCATCGAACACGTCAGCAAGGATGATCCGCCGGTCTTCATGGAGTTCGGCAAACAAAAGACTCCGCCGGTGGTGGGCGAAAAACAGGCCGATCCCACGCACTCCGCGGTGCTCGGCATCAAGCTGGCCGAGAGGCTCAAGGCCGCCGGCGTCGAGGTGATTGTCATTCATCAGGATCAGACGCATCCGGAATATCGCAGTTCCGCGGATTTTCTGATCGATCGGCTCAAGAAGTGAGTGTAGTCCTCACGCTCCGCGTGAGGAAAGGGCGCAGCCCTCAATAACCAGAATGCCTAAAACAGAACATGAATACCTTCGCTTGCGTTTCGACCCTCGGGACTGTTGAGGGAGTTCGCACACCGGCAAGGCATGCGGGTTATTGACGGCTGCGCCGTTTCCTCACGCGGAGCGTGAGGACTACACTCTGCCCCAAGAGTCATATAATACCCCCGGACGCACACGAGCCTTCAGGATGATCCCGTGACTTTCGATCCCAACAGCATTCACGTTATCCGCGAACCGGGCGTTTATCTCGTGGGCCGTCAAGTGATTGAGTCCGCGGAACTCGAGCGGTTCCTCGGCGATCACGGCGTCACCTGGCAAAGCGACACCGAAGTGGCCGGCGAGTATTTGTCCGAAGTGGCGGGCCGTGTTTGCTATATGTCCTTCGCCAAGCCTCGGCCGGGCGGCAACAAGGCTTACCTCGAGCACATCCTTGAGGTCGGCCATGGCTCAGTGCTCGAGCATGCGGTGTGGAATTTTCTGTTCACCGGCATCAGCCGAACCTGCACCCACGAACTCATCCGTCATCGAGCGGGGTTCGGCTACTCGCAGTTGTCGCAGCGCTACGTCGATGAATCGGTGGCGGAGTACGTCGCCCCGGACTGCATTGCCGACGATCCGGAATTGCACAAGCTTTGGCTCGACGCCGTCGCTCATGCCCACGAGTCCTATGTGAAGCTGACCCAGAAGCTGCAAGAGAAGTTTGAGGCCGAGCCCGATCGCACGATGCGCCGCAAACTGGCCCGGCAAGCCGCACGCAGCGTGTTGCCGAACGCCACGGAGACGAAGATCTTCGTGACGGCCAACTCCCGAGCCCTGCGGCACTTTATCGAGCTGCGCGGCAGCCAGCACGCCGAGCCGGAGATTCGCAAGCTGGCCGTGCAGGTGCTCAGGGTCATGCAGGCCGAAGCGCCCAATCTGTTTGGTGATTACCAGCTGGTGCCGCTCTCCGATGGCACGTTTGAAGTCACCACGCCTCACCGCAAGGTATAATGCGGCCATGAACAAAACGCGGCAAGAGATCTTCGAACTTAGCCATGGCGAATTGGCCGCATGGGTGGATCCTGGTGCATCGATCCACCTGAAATGCGTAACGGCGCAAGGCGATCCCGTGGAACTCGGCGCCGAGGAAGTCAAGGCCCTCTGTGAAGCACTCATGCGACTTGTTCGTGAAATTGAGTGAACCACTCCTAAAAGGTTAGTATGTCCACTTCTACTACTCACGAAGGCGTCCTGGAGCTGCATCCCAAGGGCTACGGCTTCCTGCGCTCGCCCGCCAAGCAATACCTGGCCCAGCAGAGCGATCCCTACGTTTCCACGCAGCTCATCCGCAAATTCACCCTGCGCGAAGGCGTGCAAATCTCCGGCCCGCTCGAAAACGCCAGCCGCGGCTCCGGACCCAGGCTCGCCGACGTCACAGCCATCGAAGGATTGCAGCCCGACAAGTTTCCACGCCGCGACTTCGACAACCTGACACCCATTGATCCCTTCGAGGTTCTCAAGCTCGAAACCGGCAAGGAGCCCATGACCATGCGCGTCATGGACCTCTTGACGCCGATCGGCAAGGGCCAGCGCGGCCTGATCGTCGCTCCGCCGCGTACCGGCAAAACGGTCTTGCTCCAGCACCTCGCCCAGGCCATCACCCAGAACCATCCCGAGATGCACCTGGTCATGCTGCTCATCGATGAGAGGCCCGAAGAAGTGACCGACATGCGGCGAACGTTGAAGGCCGAGGTGATCGCCAGCAGCTCCGACCGCGAAACATCCGCCCACATTCGCATGGCCGAGCTGGTCTTCGAACGGGCTCGCCGCATGGCCGAGCAGGGCAAACAGGTCTTTCTGCTGCTGGATAGCCTGACGCGTTTGGCCCGGGCCTACAACAAGTCGGTGGGCAACAGCGGCCGTACGCTGTCGGGCGGCATCGATAGCCGGGCCATGGAAGTGCCGCGGCGCATGTTCGGCGCCGCCCGCGTCTTCGAAGAGGGCGGCTCCCTCACGGTCCTGGCGAGCTGCCTCATCGACACCGGCTCGCGCATGGACGACTACATCTTCCAGGAGTTCAAGGGCACCGGCAACATGGAACTGGTGCTCGACCGCAAGCTGGCCGATCGCCGCGTCTATCCCGCCATGGACATCAGCCAATCCGGTACTCGCAAGGAAGAACGCCTTCTTGGGACCGAGACTCTCAAGAAGGTGACCCTGCTGCGCCGCACCTTGATCGATCAGACGCCGGTCGCCGCCATGGAAACACTGGTGCAGAAGCTGGGGCAGTTCCCGTCGAACGCGGCGTTTCTGGAACGCATCTCGGCGGGGTCGCGCTAGTGCACCCTGGGCACGCAACCGGAATGGAATAGGATACCCCGAAGAGGTTATATACGTTCCTATTTAATCCCTTCGGGGAAAGGAATTGGTCCATGAGATTTTCCGGTTTTTCCCGTCTCTTGCTGACCTGCATTTTTCTCAACAGCTTTTCCTTCCTTGGCGCCGCTGGCCGGCTCCTTGAGCCCTGCGGGTTCCTGCAGGAAAAGGATGAAAAACCTCGCTACGAAACCCGCAAGGAGCACGACCCCGACGGCATCGGCAAGTTCTACATGGGCCGCGAGATCGCCCAGGTGATGAGCCATTTCGGCGCCGGCTGGCTCGATCGGCCCGAACGCGAGAAGGAAGAGAACTCGTCGAAACTGCTGCCGCCGCTCAAGATCAAGCCGGGCAGCACCGTCGCCGACATCGGCGCCGGCAGCGGCTACCATTCGCTGCGCCTGGCGGAGATCGTCGGGCCCAAGGGCAAGGTCCTGGCCAACGACATTCAGCCGGAGATGCTCAAGATCATCCGCAAGAAGATGAAGGACCAGAACGTCGCCAATATCGAGCCGATCCTGTGCACCGAGAAAGATCCGAAGCTCCCGGCCAACAGTGTCGATCTCATTCTCATGGTGGACGTCTATCACGAATTTTCCTATCCCTTCGAGGTGACGACGGAGCTGGTCAAGTCCCTGAAGGCCGGCGGCCGCCTGGTCTTCGTCGAGTTTCGCCTGGAAGATGCGAAGGTGCCGATCAAGCTGGTGCACAAGATGTCGGAGAAGCAGGTTATCCGCGAAATGGAGCCGCACGCGCTCAAGCACGTCGAGACTCTCAAACACTTGCCCTGGCAGCATGTCATTATCTTCGAGAAAAAAGCGGAAGAGAAGAAGCAACAGTAACATTGCTGCGATGTAATGAATTATGTTCTTGACATAATGCAAGCAAGTGTCTTACGATTAAGCTTCCTGCCATCGCGAAAGCGAATGAAGTTGGAATAGTGAGAGGTAGTCCTTAGCTTTAAGATCCCTGCCCCCCCGCCCTTTGGCTGTGAAGTCAATCTCCACGGCTTTCGGCGTTACGAACCTCCCTCCAGTGGTACCTCCTCCCTCCTTAACTCTCGGTGCGCGCATATGTCCATCGAATTCACTTGCTCCTGCGGCAAACACTACAAGCTCATCAAGCAGTACAAGCTCATGATGGTATCGGCCGGCGTAAGCGAGGAGCGCGTCGAGCAGATGGTGACGGAGCTGCTGGCCGAGGGCGAAGAGGAGGGACTGGCGATCGCGGGTGGCGAGGAGCCGGCTGAAAGCTCCGTGGCCACGGTTCAGGCGCGGACCGCCCAGGCCAAGGCCGCTCCAGGCCGCAATGGGACGCACGAGAAAGCCACGGCGTTGCCCAGGACCAAGCTCAAGCCATCCAGCGCTGAAGCCGCACTGGAAACGCTCAAGGGCATGAATCCTCAATACTTCGTGGCCCTGGGTGTTCTGGTGCTGATCGCCGTGGGTTATGTTTCCTGGGAGTTTTTGGGAGGCCCCGCGTCGCCAGCCACGTTGGAGGCAAGAGCGCTGTCCGCCGCGAAGGTCGAGGATCGGGCCGTCGCCGCCACGGAACTAACGATGCGAAACAACAAGGAGACGTTCCCGTTTCTCCGCCGCGTGGCGACCCAAAGCCGGGACCCGGAAGTGCTGAGCGTCGCCCTCATCGGCCTGGCCAACAATGCCAACATGAGCGACCTGCCCCTTTATCTCGGCTATCTGGAACATGCGGACCAAAATGTGCGCGACGCGGCCGGGTATGGGCTGTTCAAGTTTTTCGGCCAACCTCTTCCCGGCGGACTCGTCTACCGCGCCAATGACCCGCCGGAGCAGCGCGCCGCCGTGAAGCAGCAGCTGGAGGAAATGCGTGCGGTGGCCAAGGCGTCGATCAAAGAGATGCCCAGATAAGGAAGTTTTCAGTTTTCAGTTGGTTACTGAACACTGAAAACTGAAAACTCGTAACCCAGTTTCTCTTTTTCAAGGGGGGTGTTTCATGCGTTCGAGAAAAGGTTTCACGTTGATCGAGTTGCTGGTGGTGATAGCCATCATCGCCATCCTTATAGCCTTACTGGTGCCAGCCGTGCAAAAGGTGCGCGATGCGGCCGCACGCACGCAATGCGTCAACAACCTCAAGCAGATCTGTTTGGCGTACAACAACTGGAGGACGACCTATACGAGTGCCTCCTTCGTTCCCGGCGGCTGGATCACGAGCGGGGCGTCTTCCAATCTGCTGCCCTATTTCGAAAATCAAGCGAATACCTTGATCTGCCCCAGCTTGAACTACACCGCGCCTGTCGTCGCCTCCTCCACGCTGGCGGGCTGGACGGCGTACTGGAATGTGGCCGGCGGGGAAGGGGCTGTCTCCTTGTTGGTATCCCAACCTTCGGGCACTCCTCCGAACGGATCTGTCGGTTCCGATACCGGCGCCGGTTCCGTTGACTTTGCCGATACCACGGGCAACTGGATTGGAGCGACGCTGTCGGCGACGGGCAACCAGACGATCAGCAGCGTCGTGATCTATAACTATAACCGGACCGATTGCTGCGCAAACCGCATCTGGCGATCCTACAATCTGTATGTCGCTGCTGACGACGGGCTGAATGACATCGGCAGCGTCGCCAGCTGGGGCGCCGCCGTGGCGACCGGGAACCTGAACATTCCCGCAATAAACGGCGGTGGCTCGGCCGGTGTCATCGTGCCCATCAACGCCGCCAATGGCGCGACGACCATTCCCCTGACCGGCATCAACGGCAAGTACATCAAGTTCCAGAACACCGGCACCAACTCCAACGGCCTTTTGGGAGGCGGTTACACTTACACAGACACGGCCGTCGGCCTGGGCGGCATCCAGATCATGACGAGCCCCGTCTCCAATGCCGGCAACCTTCGCTGCGACTACGCCTTGAACTCGTATCTCGGCGTCACCCGGCGCGTCAGCAACACCAGCGGCACGGTCATGTGCGCCGAGTGGCAGCAGAACGGCACGACCTCCCTTGGCAACGTCACCGCCAACTACTACGCCAACGAGCTGCTCGGCAGTTACGCCGCCAACGCGACCGACTATCTCAACGTCTCCGCCCGGCATCCCAACATGACTCCCGGCAGCGGACAGAGCCCTAACGGCATCGCCAACTACGGGTTCGTGGACGGCCACGTCGATACCTTCGTGACCTCGGTCGTCACTCCCGGCGCCCAGGTGACCTGCGACCAGTTCTGGACCAATAACGGGTCCAATCGCAGCGATTGATCCCGCCGATTTCTTCGTTTCGCGTTCGCTGGCTCCACCCGCGTTCTCACGAACGCGGCTACGGGTCGGCGATGGTCCGCGGCAAAGCCATTTCATATATCAAACTCCGAACTTCCGCGCTGACGAGCGGAGCAACTTCAGGAACTGCTTGCCAAGCTGTTTTGGCAAGAAATGATACCTTATCCAGACAACTGGGAGTATTCCGATGAATTCGCTTGGCAAGAGTGGTCTCGCCATCGTACTGATGGCCGGCATCGCCTTCGGGGTTGCCTTCAACGTGTGGATGAGCCAGCCCGCCCAGGCTCAGGCCGGCGCCGGCGGCAGCTATTCCGTCGTCATGACGGACGGCACGCATCTGATCGTGACCGACAACAAGGCCAACATGCTCTACTTCTACTCGATCGAAAAGGATGCCGCCATCGGCTCGCCGCTCAAGCTGCGTGGCTCCGCGGACCTGACCCAGGTCGGCAAGGAATCGATCGCTCCCAAGACGTATTTCAAGAAGGAAAAGGACTAGGTCGCTGCTTTCTTCGTTTAGCGTTCGCGCAATGCCGCGAACGCTAAACGAAGAACCAGGAGGAACATCATCATGATTGGCTACCAGAAGTTGCTTGCCGGCCTGGTGCTCGCCATCGCTCTGGGAACTCCGGGAATTGCCCAGGCCCAGTACTATTATGGCGGCGGCTACTACAACCCGTACACCGGCGGCTACTATGGCGGCGGCGCGGCGTACAACCCCTACACCGGCGGGTACATGGCCGGGCGATCCGCCTACAATCCCTACACGGGAAACGCCGGCATGACCCATGCGAGTTACAATCCCTACACGGGCAATGTCAGCCACAGCGCGGCCGTCTACAATCCTTACACCGGACAGGCGGCGGCGGCGAGGGTCGTGCACAACCCCTACACGGGCGGCTACGCGGTCCGCGGGGTTTATCGTCGTTAAGCGAGTATCCGCGTGCCGGAACTGCCCGAAGTTGAAACAGTCGTCCGCGATGTAAGGCCTTGCCTGGTCGATCGCATGTTCGCGTCCGTCCAGGTTGGCCGTCAGTCGCTGCGCCGCCCCTGGCTGCCGCAATGGAGCCGGCTGGTACGGGGCCGCAAGATTCAGGCGGTCCAGCGCCGCGGCAAATGGATCGTCATCCAGCTCGATGGCCCTTTTCTTGTGATTCACCTCGGCATGACCGGCCAGCTCACGGTCGCCTCGGCTCAGCAGCCGACGTCTGATCATACCCATTTGATCTTCCACCTGGCCGCAAGTGATCAGCAGTTGCGCTTCCGCGACGTGCGCCGCTTCGGCAGCGCCACCTGCTACGCCGATCAGCAGGCCCTGGATGTTTTTTTCGAGTCGAGCGGCCTGGGTCCCGAACCGTTCGCCATGGAGGGCAAATACTGGCGCGCTTGCCTGGCCAAAACGCAGCGCTGCCTCAAGGCCATCTTGCTCGATCAGCGCGTCGTGGCCGGCGTCGGCAATATCTACGCCGACGAATCGCTGTTCGAGGCCCGCTTGCATCCGGAGCGACTCGGCAGCCAGCTCACGGCGCGCGAAGCTGGCTCGCTGCACAAGGCCATCGTGCGCGTGCTCAACCACGCCATCGAGAAGAGAGGCTCCAGCATCCGCGACTACATCGGCGGCTCGGGGCTCAAGGGTGAGTTCCAGGATGAATTCCGCGTCTACGGCCGAACCGACGAACCCTGCCTGCGCTGTCGAAAGGCTATTGTGCGCATCGTCCTGGCGGGGCGATCGACGCATTTCTGCCCGCGCTGCCAGAAGTGATGCCTTGTTTTCTTTCGGGGAAACGGTCACAATCAAAAACATTAACCCCCGTTTAGCCGTTCGCCTCTGGCGAGCGCGAGGGCACAGCCGCGCTCGCCGGAGGCGAGCGGCTAAACGGGGACCACGCAACACGGGCCACGAACAACTATGTCCTACCGCGCCTTCAAAAGATTGCTCGGCGAAACGAGCCTGGAACGCAAGTGCCGATTCCTCTTCGGCGCCGGCATCTTTTTTCTCGTGACGCTCAGCTTCTTGCTCTACGCCTCGCAGACCGAGCACCTCGCCTCCGATCAGGCGGTCAACACCTGCCGTTTGCTGGTTTTCCCGATCCTGGCCCAGCATCATCTTCCCTTCCTCGACGGCAAAAAGGTTCTGCTCGAGGGCGATCAACTGGCCAAGGCGCTGCCCAACACGATCGAGATGGAGAAAAAGGGACTCAAGTACAATTCCGAGTTCCTGCACGAAGACAAGAAATTCGATCACCCCTACGAACACAACTTGTACAAGGAGTTTCAGCTAGGCGTCTCCGGCAAAACGGAGGAGTCGATGCAGCGTCCCAGCGAAAGGGCCTTGCTTTACTACGCACCCATCCGGGCCGCCAAGTCGTGCCTGGGCTGCCATAACAAGCTGCCGGGCCAGGAAAAGCTGGCGGAGGGCGAATTTGTCGCCATGGTCCGCATTCGCATTCCGACCAACGCCATCGAGGAAGGCGTCAACTGGAACCGCGCCCTGCTCATGGCCACCGCGCTCGGCACCGCCCTCCTCATCATGACCGGCAGCTGGATCATCGTCCGCTACATCATCGTCAAGCCGGTCAAGCACCTCAAAGAGGTCTCCGACGCCATCTCCGCCGGGCAGCTCAATGTCCGCAGCGAAATCCAGACCGGCGACGAGTTTGAAGACCTGAGCCATGCGTTCAACCGCATGCTGCGCAACCTGGTGAACATGCAGGATCAATGGCGCAAGGTCAGCGCCGACCTTGATCGCAAGGTGGACGAATTGGCCCAGGCGAACATGGCCCTGTACGAATCGAATCGGCTCAAGAGCGACTTCCTGGCCACGATGAGCCATGAGCTGCGCACCCCCCTCAATAGCATTCTCGGCTTCAGCGACGTCCTGCTCACCGGCAATCGCCTGACCGACAAGCAGCAGCGCTGGGTGCGCAACATCCGTTCCAGCGGCGAAAAGCTGCTGGCCCTCATCAACGATATCCTCGACCTGGCCAAGATCGAAGCGGGCAAGATGCAGCTTCGCATCGAAGAGTTCAACCTCGACGACGTCTGTGACGGCCTGCTCAACATGTTCCGCCCCCTGGCCGAGAAGAAGAACATCGACCTGCGCAGCCAGATCGATCCGGGCCTGCCATCGATACGTCAAGATCTGACGAAGCTGCAGCAGATTTTGCAAAACCTATTGTCGAATGCGATCAAGTTCACGCCGGAGGGCGGCCGGGTATCGCTCAAGGCCATCGCCGACATTGCCCATGTTCGGATCACCGTCACCGACACCGGCGTCGGCATCGCGCCGGAGGAGCAGGACCTGGTGTTCGAGAAGTTCCGCCAGTCCGGCAACCCGCTGACTCGCGAACATGCTGGCACCGGCCTGGGGCTGTCGATTGTCCGCGAACTATCGAAATTGCTCGGCGGCGAGGTGGTGCTGCAAAGCGAACTGGGCCGCGGCAGCACGTTCACCGTGCGTCTGCCGCTGCACCTGAGCGAAGAGCCGCGGCTGGAGTTCGACCTGGCCGACGAGAGCATCGATTTATCCAAGGCGCAAAAGGTGGATGTGCGGCTGTTCACACCGACGGCATCGGCAAGCACCCGGCTGGATCGGCCGGAGGAGACGGTGATGAACCTGGACAACCCACCCCCCGCAACGGATGAGGTTGCAAATCCGCCGGAGGGCTTGGCGCCGAAACCTCCGGTCGAAATGGGTCCACCGAGGGAGCCGTAGGGCCGACCGTTGCGCACAAAACGCGGATCGAGCGTGCGCGACGGTCCCCAATCATAACCGCTTAAACGCCAACGGGTTGGCGATGGAGGGGGGACCGTCGCGCACGCGGACGTATATGATACCCCCTCGTGCGCAACGGTCTCCGGCTGCCAATCTGGCATGACAGTAAGTGACACCGATGAAGCCTCCCTGCTTTCGACCAAAACTGATAATGTAAAAGTAGAAGGAGACCAATCATGTCCCCAATTGCGGAGAATTCTGTCGCTCGCCTTGAACCGACCATGCCGGCGGCGCTCGATTATCACATCAACGGCGACTCCATCTATGAGATCGTTGACGGCCAGCGTGTGGAGAAGCACATGAGCGTTCGTGAAACCCGGCTCGGCAACATCCTGGCCCGCTGGATGGCGGAAGCTCTGGGCCCGAACCCGCCCGGCGAGGTTTTTCACGAGATGCTCTTTCGACTTCGGTCGGAGCCGACCCTGGACCGCCGGCCGGACATCGCCTACGTGCCCTATGAGCGTTGGCCGGATCGCGTCGTGCCGGAGGTGGAAGCCTGGGACGTGATACCATCGCTCGCCGTTGAGATTATCAGCAAGTCCAACACTGCGGTCGAGGTGCTGGCGAAGGTCGAGGCGTACTTCGAGCACGGCGTCAGTCAGGTATGGGTCATTTATCCGAACCAGCGCAAGATCCACATCTATGACAGCCCCAAGGCCATCCGCGTGCTGGACGAAAACGACACGCTGGATGGAGGCACCGTGATTTCCGGTCTGCGATTGGCGGTTCGGCCGATATTCTCGCTGCTGGAAAAGACGGCTAATTGAGTTGGGTCCCGCAACGCGACTTCCACAGTCTCAGTCCATTCAAAATGGCAGATAACGGACCTGATCCTGCCATTCCTCCGCTTCGCTGGCTGACCAAATGATGATGTGTTCGTTCAGGTCATGATCGCCCAGGAACCGAGGACGGCTCATGTCGCCTCCGATACCTCGTTTTTTTGCAACGCTCGGAGCCGATCAACCACAGGGATTGATACTTGCTCCGCGCGCGTCCGAAATTGCTGCCAGACAGCATTTTGTCGTTGCAGGTAGGCGTCGAATTCAAGCTTATTCGCCAGATAGTGCGCAATGCTGCCGTAGACTTCCTCCAGCGACAGCGCCGGATATTGCTGCCTTATGGTTTCCGCGGAGTGTCCTTGCTGAAACCCGGCAAGGACCGAGTCCAGCATGACGCGCGTGTTGCCAATTCGATAGACGCCTGTCTCATCCAAGCGGACGTAGATCTTCTCCTGGGACATATTTGGCTCCTGCACTTGTTCGTGGCTGCTTTCATCATCATACCACCCTTGGCCAACTCGGCGTAGCCGCATTCCTGAGAATGCAGGGTCGCCTGTTGCTCGACTACCCGACTCCTGGCAGCGCGTATTGCGATCTTCACTGTGTTGACCTCGGGTGCCGTTATGCTTTTTTCGGACCCGTGCTCGAACCTGAATTTGGGAGAGCGTTTGACAGTTCAATTGCTGCATTTGCAAGTTCCAGCATTTGATCGGGTTCAGTGACAACTTGATTTTCCCGAAAAACAACGAGACACCCACCTTGTAAGGACGCCGTCAGGTCATTTTTCATGATCAAATCCACGACTTCAGGCGTGAAAATCTGACGTACCTGAGCTTCGTCGTATCCGAGGATGGCAAAGCGTTGATTGAATTTGGAGTTGTCCGGCAATTTGATTCGCCCCTCTTGGCTAAGCCACTTGTCAAGGTGGCCTCCCCCAAGTACTGGCCCTGCCACAACATCGCCCAAGGCGCTCAGCACGTTCTGCCGTTTCCATACTGCAAAACCTATGTCTTCGGAATGGGCGCCACGAATGACCGCGATCGTCTGGTGCCAAGCGGAGCGCTTCATGCCCCAGCTTCCGTGCATGAAATGAAAATAGACGAGCTCGATGGGCTTATCGCTCAAGCGCCCCCGAAAATACTGTCCAGCTATGTGCTTCTGGACATGCGGGAATGTAAAAAGATCTAAAGTCTTCAAGATTTCAACTAATTCCGGGCTCGCGCAGTCCGCATAATCCCAGCCAAGCGATCTTGCCAACTTCAATTGAGCAATAGTTCTCAAATAGTGCCCTGGCCCAGCAAGCAACGCGGCGCCAAAAGCCAATAGCGGCCAAAAAATCGCCAGCATCGCAAGGCCCATGAAAAGGTCGCTGGTCAAACTCAGTGAATTCAATGCCATCCCAACCGCTATCGCTGCCGGTGGCACAACGAGTCCGGCGACGCCAAAGCAAAGGAAAACGAGTCGCCAAACCCGGCCGCGACGGACACGACCACGGTAGTCGGCGATGAGGAAATCATGAGCTCCGGACGTGCTATGACGGCGGTCATCCTCGTCGTCCTCCAGGTGTCGCTGTGCGGACCGCTCAACCTCTCGGTCGTCAACGTCCGCGTTGCGCCGCCTTTTCGGCAACCGTCTGTCAGAAACATCTTCATCATCTTCTTCGTCGTCGTAACGGCGACGCCGCCGGGACGTTGGTTCGTCTTCCATTGCGGACCGGTTCGTCACCCGCGGCCTTTGGGAAACACCAGCGTCTCTTTCCGGCGCGGTCATGGTACTTTGGCACTCAGGGCAGCGGATCTTCCTACCGGCGAGTTCGTCCTTGACAGTCAACTTGCGGCCACATGAGCACTGCAAGGAAATGGGCATAATGGATCTCTTTGAAGAATTGTCTCAAAGAACGGTTTCAACCGGCTGACTGGGTCAACGTCAGGCTGGAAAGCCTGACCTACCCTTCCTTGTTCGCCGGCGGCGGCGCGATGACCGTGCGCACCTGTTCGAACACGAAGACGCCCTTCTTGTTGGAAATGATGATGTCCAGCAGCCCGTCGCCGTTGATATCGATAATGGCGAACTGGGTGCCGATGCCGGAATCGTCGTCGATCTCGTGGGGCACGAAGGTGATGAAGCCGTTCTTGTCCTTCTTGGCCTCGAACCAGCAGAGATAGGCGGGATCGGCGGGGTGCACGTCGCCTGATGCGCCGTGGGCCCACCAGCGGCGGCCGGTGACCAGGTCTTTCAGGCCGTCGCCGTTCAGGTCCACCATGTGCAGGGCGTGCGTTTGGCCGGGCAGGGAGAAGTCGGCAAGATCCGAAACGATCAACATGTAATTGCCCTTGGCGAAACCCACGCCGACCAGATAGCCGGGGGCGAGCATCTTCTTGCCGGTCGGGCTTTCCTGGAGATTCTTGAGCGCTTCCTCGACGGATTTACCACCGAATGTGTGATTCTTGCCGACGATGGCCGACAGCGTACCCTCCGCCATGCTCCGGGCCGACCTGCACATTTCCAGATCCGCGCGCCAGGGAGCGCGTCGCTGCTGCTCGCGAGCTTTGTTTAGCGCCGAATAAAGAGCCTGTTCCTCTTTATTAAACTTGTGTCCCATCGGCTCCTTGGCGAGCGACGGCGGCGTCGGAAACAAATCGCGCGTCAAGAAGCTGCCGTCGGGTTTCTGCTGGTGCCACCACATGCCGTAGCCGTGGGCCGAGGTGGTGATGATATCGGCCTTGCCGTCGCCGTCGATGTCCATCACGTGCATGTCGGCACAAGCTTGCCCGATCGTGGTCGGGTGCCATTTCCACGGCTCGCCATCCTGCTTTTCCGGCTGCTCCCACCAGCCGTTGGGCGTCATCACATCGACCCGGCCATCGCCGTTGACGTCGCCGTGGCCCAGGCCGTGATAGAACTGGCCGGAGCCGGGCCAATCCTTGCCGCCGCCGCTGATCGAGTAGCGCTCCCACGGCTGCGTGGGGTCCTTGCCAGGCTGAAAATAGCAAACCTCGCCGCCCTTGCCGCCGCGATAGCCCATGACCAGGACGTTCTTGCCGGTCTTGAACAGATCGACGAAGATCGGCGTCTCGTTGCAGGCGCTGGTCGTCAGGAGATGTTCCTTCCACAGCTCGTCCTTGCCCTTGGGGTTCTCGTACCAGAAGCAGGCCTTGCCGGGGAAAGGAATGACGATGACATCGGCAAAGCCGTCGCCGTTGAAATCGTCCGCGAACACGGCAAACGCCTCGCTGTAGCCGCCGGGGTTATGGTTCGTGAACTTTTCCTTGCGGAGCGGATGCATCTTCCAGTCGGGGGCCTCGTACCAGACGTCGCCGACGATGATGTCGGGCTTGCCGTCCTTGTTGACGTCGACGACGGCCGCGCCCTCGGAGCGAAAGACCTTGTCCACGACGGTCTTCTTCCAGGTGATGTTGAAGGGCTTGGCTTTCTCCTGCGCGGGAACAGCCGGCAGCAGGGCGGAGAAGAGCATGACGACGACAACGAGAGCGGTGTGCCATTTCATGGAAAGGTCCTCACGGAAGGCGGGTTCGGCGATTCGTGCACGATGGAGGGAATTATATTCAACTTGGGGAGGTTTGGTCACCAAAGCCAAATCGAGCCCAAATAGATCACCCCGGCCAGGGCGGGAAACACGATCAAGCTGCTGATCGTCACGCCCACGATGGCCAGAGTCTTCGTGCATCCCTGCTGGAACAGCGCGACCACGCCTAGACCGAGAGCCACGACGTTACAGAAAAATCCCAGGGCGATGCCACCAAAAACAAGAAGCACTCCCGGCCCGACCCAGGATCTGCCGACAGGAGTAATGACCAGCCCAAGGACGCTCATCACGATGCCGATGATGATGCCGCCCAAGGAAAGCCAGAATGAAGCAGCACCAAGCCCTGAGCGCGGATGGTTAGCAGGTTCCAAGTTATTCTTCCT
>Ga0182024_10009427_pt1 | contig 20187 bp, 20 predicted proteins | sample P32metaG_FD_120480 | JGI IMG/M metagenome (GOLD analysis project Ga0182024, IMG submission 120480) | Permafrost microbial communities from Stordalen Mire, Sweden - P3-2 metaG (Illumina Assembly) | ecosystem: Environmental > Terrestrial > Soil > Wetlands > Permafrost | place: Sweden: Stordalen... | reverse complement strand
CTTCTATTTCAGTGTACGACATGCAACCGCCGGAGAGCGAACGCAAAGACAGTGTTGGCAAGCCCGCTGTTAGCGAATCCGTAAGCCGCGCCCGAATCGTCAGGGCTTCTGCGAAGCTACGTAGGCAGCCAAATCGAGAATATCCTGGTCCGAGAAGCTTGCCACCACGAACTTCATCATCTGCGCGCTCTGCCCGTTGCTCGCGCCCGTCTGGAAGTTGTAGAGCTGGCGCACCAGAGCGATGGGGTGATTGCCCGCGAGCCGCGGCACGTTGTCCATTCCCGTGAGCCCGTCGCCATGGCACGTCGCGCAAGGCAAGCTGCTTTGCGTGGCCAGCTTCTCGCCCCTCGCCAGGCTTCCGACGGGCACGTAGGCGATGAATTGCGTATGCGGGTCGCGGCTCCGCGCGGCCGCAACGTCCACGGGTATCTCGATGATGCGATTGCCGATCGGCTCCATCGCGCCTCCGGCCGCCGCAAAGCGCATGCGCCCCGGACCCAGATAAGTGACTGGCACGCTGTCGGCTTCCACCACCTTCACCCTTGGGGCGGTCTTCATCGACGCGAAATACGCCGCGGCTGCGCGGACGTCGTCGCTTGTCGTGTTCTGCGCAATCGTATTCATGCGCGCCGCATCTGTGCGATCGCCGCTCTTAAAATCCGCCATCTGCTCGATAATGTACGTAGCGGGAAGCCCTGCGATGTCGGCCGATTCCGGATGTCCGTGCCCGGACATCAGGTGGCAGGCGCCGCAGGCAAATCCCTTGTTCCCCGCGCCGCTCTTGACAATGTCGGGCACCGCGCCGTGCTCGTCGGGATACCAATCCGGCGGATTCGCGAGGTCATCGATTTGCGCCTGCGTGTAAGCCTTGGCGCTGCCCGGCAGATGCCGTGGCCCGTCGGGCTCTGGCACCGGCGGCTCATTCTTTTCCACCGCCGCCGGGAAAGCCCACGATAGATTCTTGCCCGCCGGCGCCTGCGGCGGTATCGCCCTGGTCCCGAGCGCCAGCAGCAAAACAATTCCGAGAACGCACAGCAAATTTCGCATGATACCCCCTCAGGGAATCCGCCAAGCGCCCAGCAGACGCCACTTCAATCGCGGCCTATTGAAACACGCCTGTCGGTGCGATTCAAATTAATAACGCGGGCGGCCTACTGCGGCAAGGGCTTCACTGTTTCGTGGGTCCATCAACAAGCAGCTTTCAAATTCCTTCTGTGCGTCCGCGGAGCGTCCCGCGGCCCGATAAAGCCGCGCCAGTTCGAGATGCGCGTGCGAATCAAACGGGTCCAGCGCCAGCACCTGCTCCCAAGCCGGCGCAGCTTTCTCGGGATCATTCAGCAGTGTGTAGGCTTCGGCCAAACCCGACCAGCCCGGCTCGTTCCCTCCGCCGGCCACCGAAGCCAGAAATTCGGTTAGCGCCTCTCGCGGAACTCCCGCATCCAGGTAAAACCGGCCCAAGATGTTGCGCACCAGGGAATCGGTCGGCGCAATTTCGGCGGCGCGCTTCAGTTCAGCTTCCGCTTGCGCGTTTTCGCCCTGCGCCATGTACACGCGAGCCAGATATACGTGAGGCGTCGCAAATTGCGGGTTCACTGCAATGGCCTTCTGCAGCGCTGGAATCGCCGCGACGTATTTCTTTTCCTCGAACATGGCGAAGCCGATGTCGGCCAACGCTTCCGGCGAATCCGGTTGGTAGGCCAACGCGATCTGCCACTCGCGCATGCCCTCCTCATGATGCCCGGCGCGCCACACGCCCATGCCTACATCCGCGCGCAAGTAGGAAGCCTCCGGGTAAACGTCCAGCGTCCGGCGATCAATCGTGCCATCGTCTTTCCAATCGCGGTTTCGCGCCAGCACCTCGCCGGTAAAGAGCACAGCCACAACGCCAGCCGCAACGCCGACGGCCCAGCGCCGCAACCGCATGCCGTCGCCGCCTGCGCGCCAGCACCATAGAATCGCTCCCGCCACCAGCCAGGAAAACCCCACCGACGGCAGGTACAAGTAGCGCTCCGCAAAAACAATCGCCGCCATCCAGTGCACATTCAACACGGGCGCCAGCGTCAAGAAAGTCCACAGCAGCGCGAAGACGTAAATCCGGCTTCGCCTCCACTGGTAAGCGGAAAACACCGCCGCCGCGATCAGCACCGCCGCGCCCAGCAAAACCCACGAATCGAAAAACGACACGCTCTTGTGAAACGGATAAAAAGCCGCCAGCGGCGCGGGCCATGCCAGTCGTGCCGCGTACCTGCCGATCGAGGCCAGGCCGGTAGCCACTGTCTGGAATGCTCCAACGTCCGCGTGCAAGCCCGCGGGCACCTGTCCGCCCAACACCAGCCGCCGCGTGACAAGGTAAAGCATCCCGATCACCCAAAATCCGCCGTAGCGCCAAAGCTTCTTCTGCCAACCCGTCTCGCTGCGATCGGCGCGGCAGAAATATTCGTAAAGCGTTGCCGCCACCGGCAGCGTCATGGCGATTTCCTTCGACAGCGTGGACACCAGAAAGCTGCCCAGCATCGCCGCCTGCATAAAAATCGCGCGCCGTCCCTGTTCGCGTCCCAACCTCAGGAACAACCAGAACGCAGCCAAATAAAAGATCGAAACTTCCAGGTCGGAAACCGCACCCAGCCAGTCCACCGCCTCCGTATGGATGGGATGCAGCGCGAAACAAGCCGCGGCAATCAGCGCGAAGCTCTGGTCGGACACCAATTCGACCGTGACCGCATACACCAGCCACACAATCAGGCAATGCATCAAAATGCTGAACAGATGAAACCCCGGCGGGAAAAGTCCGAACAGTTTGTAGCACAGCAGAAATTCCAGGCCGGTCACCGGGCGATAATAATTCCTGATCCCCAGCTTGCCCTTGCCCTGAAACGCCAGCACCGAAGTCGAAAGCAGCGTCCCGACATATTTCACGCTGTGGACGTAAGGGTTCCCCTCGATCTCGGCGTGATCGTCATACACAAATCCATTCGCCAGCGAATTGGCATACGCCAGAAACGTCAAAAGCAGCAGGCACCCCAGCAGCGTCCTGCGGCTGCCCACGGCGGCATCGTTCGACGCAAATTTCAATGGAAACCCCATCCCGCGCCTGGCTGCGCGAATCGCTCGGGCCACCGCAGCAGGGCCAGCCACAAATCCGGCGACACCCGTGCGGCAATTAGTCCCGCATCTTCTACGTTTGTTCAGCCGATTGTTACGGTCAATGGTACGGGAGCCAGCCGGTTGCTAAGAATGAAAGCCCGCGGCGGCTGCCGCTGGTAGGGACTAGTTTTGCACGCCTACGGGAACTTGTTTTTGCGTTCGGAGCAGATAATAAACGTAGCCGCCAAACGGAAATATCAGCTCGGCAGCAGAGTCATAGAACGCGCGCAGCTCGCTCTCCAGCCATTGGATGGCATCTGTAAGCGCTTCTCCGGCGTGATCCACCGCAGAAACCACCGTGCTTTGAGTAATCAGGTGCTCGACGAGTTTGTTCATCGTCAGAGATTCCGGATGGGAATATTCCTCATAGCCCGCAAAGGCGAATCCCTCCGGCGTGAACTCACCATGTGCGTTGAGTGGCACCCTGTTTCGGGGAGGAGGAGGGAAGCGTTTTTCGAAGCTTGCTTTATACCATTTCACGAAGGGAGCCTCTGCCGCGGCACTCCAGAGCATGTGGTCGTCATAAATCACGACGAACGAATTGGACTTGAGCGCTCGGTAAGCCTCGCGAAACGGTTGGGTAACGTTCGTCCAGTGCACTACTTGAGACATTGTGATCAGGTCGAAGCTCGCATCCGGAAAGTCCAGCTTCTCGGCCGGCATTTGGCGATATCTGATTCTGGGATGCTCATAGGCGGCCTCTAGCATCCAACGGGATGCATCAATCGCATCCACCTGTTCAGCGATTTCCAGAAGTGCCCGCGAAGACAATCCAATCCCGCACCCGACATCCAGCGCGCGGCCGACCTTTTCTATCAAAGACAGTCGTTTTCGAATTTTCTCGATCACGAGCGGGTGAAAAAAGTAACGGCCCTTTCCGTAACGTTGCGCCACGGATCTCGCGTCGAAAGGGTTCTTCACTTCAGACATACGTACCTCAGGAGTTTGGGACCTGGGTTCAGCTCCGGTTTGAAGGTATCAAATGCTGGTGTCTTCCGGGACAAAGACGAAGCGGCCGGAGGCAAGCGCCGCCGGCCGTTTCAGTTTTTACTTGGCGACAGAACTTATCTGCGTCCGCCACCGTGAGACCCACCGCCACCGCGCGAGCCGCCACCGCGAGAGCTGCCTCCGCTGCGTCCACCACCTCCGCCACCCCCGCCTCGGGAGTTATTGCCACCGCGGAAGCCGCCGCCAGAGAAGCTGCGGCCAGCCGGTGCACGTCCGACTGCACCACCTCGAGCAAAGCCGCCCGCCGGTGCACGCCCAACCGCACCGCCGCGAGCGAATCCTCCGCCGACCGCTCCGCGTCCAACGAAGCCGGGGCCGCGACCGCCAACGAAGGGGCGGAAGCCAGGGCCGTAGCCCGGGCCGCCGATAAAGCCTCGCCCGCCAAATCCGCGGAACCACGGACCAGCACCGATAAAGACGCCGCCTGCGAAGTAGCTAGGACCGTAGTAGCCGTAAGGCGCGCACTGGTAAGGGTAGTATCCATAGTAGCCATAGGCGCAAACGGGAGCCGGGACAGCGTAAGCGGGGGCACCGTAGCCCTGATCGCCGTAACCCGGATTGCCGTTGGCCTGATTGTTGTAGCCCGGATCGCCGTAACCCTGGTTGCCGTTGGCTTGGTTATCGTAGCCCGGATTACCGTAATCCGGGTTGCCGCTGGCTTGATTGTCGTAGCCGGGATTGCCGTAACCCTGGTTGCCGTTGGCCTGGTTATCGTAGCCCGGATTGCCGTAGCCCGGGTTGCCGTTGGCCTGATTGCCATAAGCCGGGCCGCCGTAAGCCGGATTGTTGTTGCCCTGGTTATTTTGAGCGTACGCATCATGAGGCACTGCAACGAAGCAAAGACTGCAGATGCCCAGCAAACTCACTAGTTTTAAGTATCGCATTTTGGGCCCCTTCTCAGAGCCTGTCTCCCACACCACACCTGGAATTGATGCAGGCCTGTGGCCCAACGCGCCTTTATCTCAAGAAGCCTGTTAGGCGCCTATTTTCAATGGGATAGCCTGGCCTCGTTTGGCGGCGACAACGCCCCTCCATCACGCGCCTGGTGGTGCGTTTCGAATGAAGCGGTGCTTTTCAGCCGCCAGCCAGTCTCTACGCGGACGGGAGCCCGCCTGACTGTAGAGGCCAATTCTCGTCAGCGCGACCCCTGAACCCTGAAATCGCGCCCACTGAAGTGTCAATTCACTGGGCTCGTGTTGCGTTGGTCCAGCGTGACCGCGTTCGGTCCCGCCTTGAGGTCCACTCGAAAGGCCCAAAGCAGTGGTTGGTTGTTGTATACCGCGGAGATCATCAAATAGTAGGTCCCGGCCGGCACCCCGGGAAACACGCCCTTGCCGGTGGCATCCGCGACCACGGCCGAAGCGCTATCGGCCTGCACGCCCGCGATAATCTTCTGGCAATCCGGAGTGCGATTCCCGCATGCGATTCCCATTGTTTTCACGGGACCCACGCCGGGCGCCATGGCGGCGCCCGACTTAGCCACCACCGTCGCGAAATCATCGCGCAACAAAATGTAAGGATGCCCTCCCAGCGCGTTCGGAGCGCCCGCCGCCGGCGCCGCGTTCTGCTGGTCTTGAATCTTCTTGTTAAACTCCTGCGCACTCTTGACCTGCGCGGCCGACGCCAATTCCCCGGCGCTCCGATGCAAAAAATAGTTCCTGTCGAATCAGGACTTCGCGGATGTTCGAACGTCCCTTCATCAATCATCAGCCGCCTTGCTGCGCAGCCTACCCGCAGTTGGCGCAGGTCTGCGCCCCGGGCACCCAGGCAGACCCGCACTTCGGACAATACTGCGGCTGCTGTGGTGGCGGAGGCGTCGAAGACGGCGGCGCATGAGGCGGCGGCACGTAAGGCGGAGACTGTTGCGGTCTGCGACCGAGACTCAAAGCAAAAGCAGCAATCTCCGTGATTCTAAGCACGCAAAAAGAGAGAATGAAAATAAGCCCCAGGATCATCGAAAGGACTTTTCCGATATCCCCCCAGAAGTAAATCATCAACACAGACGCAACAAGCCAAAAGAGGAAAGCCTTCAGCCCATCCCACACGATTCTCCAAAGTGTCCCCATGATGACTCCTCGTCCCGCGCGACCCGGAGCGTCCCCAGGGCCCGAGTGGCCCAGTATTCTATACCGGTTCCCCGGCCTCCGGTAAGCGTCCCCGGACCATCACGCCGCCGTGCATTCGAATCGCTCTCCATGGACGGACCGCGCGGGCGCAGCTCGCAAGCGACTTCGAATTTTCGGGCGAGCAGCAGGCGCAACCCTCCGACGACTTCGAATTTTCGGGCGAGCAGCAGGCGCAACCCTCCGACGACTTCGAATTTTCGGGTGCCCGACCCTTTGCCTTGTAAGGGTCGGGATTTTGACGTTTCCTTCACCTCTCACGATTCCCCCGATGGTCGCGAGCGTCAGCGCGTGGCCCAGGCGCGGCGCGCTTCTGGGTTTGAAAGCAGTCTTTTTAGCCACTCCGTTCGAATACTCATAAGTAATAAATCAACATATTGATACACATGTTATAATGTCTCATGGTCGCAAGAGAAGTTTCCGCTCTCCATCCGCCCCGCCTGTCTTCAGGGCGCTCCCTGGATCGCACCGAGGGCATGCTTTCGTCACATCCGGCGATCCGCTCGGCTTTTGTCTTCGCGGACCCAGCGCATTTCGCCGATTCCAAACCGCTAAGCCAAGCCCGCGATCGATTCTGCTCGCTTCAAAGAGTAAGCCCCGCAGGATCAGCAGTTTGCGCACTCTTGCCTCGCTCTTTTGCCAAAGAGCGAAAACTACCCCCCGTGCTTTCATGCGAATGCGCACTCTTTTGTGGAAATGGGGGGGTGGCTCAGTCCCGCCTATCGTTACCCAAATGTTTGCGAGCAGGCCCACAAGGCATAACATGGAGTGGCCGCCACATCTAATTCGCCATGGACCGACGCAGATTCTTTTCGATGGCCGCCGGAGCAGGAGTTGGCATTCTGCTCCCGCTTTCCCTCTATCACTACCTGATAGAAGGCACCCACGTCGAGCACGCCGGCGTGCGCGACTACCTGAACGATGGCCCCGTGGCCGCATTGCGCGCGATCACGCCCAATGACGACTTCTACCTCACCTCATCGCACGGCGAGCCGCGCGTCGATCCCGACAAATGGTCGCTCACCATCGACGGCTTGGTCGATCAGCCGCAACGCTTCAGCTACGACGAAATCCGCAAACTGCCCCCCTTCGAGACCATCCTCACGCTCGAGTGCATCTCGAACCCGGTCGGCGGCGGATTCGTGGGCAACGCCAATTGGCATGGCACCTCGCTGCGCCCGCTGCTCGATCGCGCCGTCATCAAGCCGCAAGCCAAGTACGTCGCGCTCTACGCCGCCGAAGGCTACTCCACCGGACACACTCTCGAACGCATCCTGCACCCGGAAAATTTCCTGGCCTGGCAGATGAATGGCGAGCCTCTGCCGCGCCAACACGGCTTCCCGCTGCGCATTTTCATTCCCGGCAAGTACGGAATAAAGATGCCTAAGTGGCTCACGCGCATTGAGTTCGTGGACAAGGAATATCTGGGCTTCTGGGAATGGCAGGGCTGGTCCAATAACGCCGAGCGCCAACTGCAAGCCGTCGTGGACGATCCCTACGACCATGCGCATGTCTCGGGCACGAATTACGTCATCACCGGATGGGCGATCTCCAACCAAGTCGGCGTCAGCAAAGTCGAAATCTCAACCGACGACGGCGAGACCTGGGACGAAGCGCAGATTTTCAGCAACCCGAATCCTTCGCAAGTCTGGGCCTTCTGGAAATATGTTTGGATGAATGCGCCGAAGGGCAAGCACACCATCGTCGTGCGTGCCACCGATCGCAACGGCAAACTCCAAAGGGCTTCCTCATCGGGCGAGTGGCCCGATGGCGCTACCGGCTATCACGAAGTCAGGGTGGAAGTTTCCTAAGCGTGGGGAACAGCGGGCGCGGCCGGGTCCGCGATGAATTGAAGACTGGCGATCGCTTTGGCAATCACGTTTTCCTGAATCTGAACAAGTTCGGAGTTCGCGTCCGTCATCGCCAGGATGGTGAACACCTCGCCGTCGCGATCGAGTGTCACTAGGATCACTGACCAGTCGCGCTTGTCCGCCTCGCCGCGAAATTGGCGCTCGATGGCCGGCACGCCAGCGACCGTCATTCGCTGCGGCGGCAGCGGCCGATAGTTTTCGTAAATCTCTTCGACCGCTTTCTCGGTGGCGGCGGACTCAGCGTCAAGTGAATCGTGAGCGCGGTCCCGGCCAATAATCAGCAGCGTCGCTTGGTCGCTGGTTCCGAGAGCGGCGATGGCGTTGGGCAGAGCCGCGCGGGCGGCAATGATCGGCTGCCAATCCGGCGCCCGGTACATTTGGAAGCCGTAGGTCTGGTTGATGTACAAGCTACCGCGCACCATTTCACGAACCGGAGGCGGCTCAGGAGGCGCCGGTGGAACGGGAGCAGCGGTCATGGCCGCCGCCGTTTGGGCTGGCGCAGCGGAAGTCACAGCGGGCGCTGGTGATGCTGGCGCAGAAGCGGACGCTGGCGCGGATGTTGCGCTCGGCGCGGTCGCCACAGGTTGCGGCGATGCTGGAGACGCTGGGACAGCCGCGGCCTGTGATGCTAGTTGCTTTGCAGTCGATGCCGCGGACGTTGGCTGCTGCGAAGCGGTTGGTTGCGAGGTCGTTTGCAGCGACGGTGGCGCAGCGGGGGCGGGCTGTGTTTTCGCGCCGATGTACGCCGTGGGTTTCACTGGCGCAGGCTGCGATTTGGATTCCGCTGCTTCGACGAGTTTGCCAGCTGTGGGCTGCGGCTTGGCCGATGCAGTGGGAGCCGGATTTACCACGGCCGGGGTAGCGGGCTTGGCTGCCGCGGGAGCGGCATCGTCAGATGGTTTGCCTGGCGCGGATTTTTGCGCCGTAGGCTTCGCTTCGACAGGAACGGTCGGAACGATCTCGGCGATGCTGTCCTTGCGAATCATGGCGAAACCGTAGGCCGTTTCGACCTTGAACGAGCCGTCCTCGAAGCCCACGATGCTGCCGGTGATCTTCGAGCCATCCTTGAGGCGAATTTCGTCGGCGCGCACCGCGGTGGCCAGTGCGAAAAGCGACAGGGCTGCGCAAAGGACTCGCTGCATATCGCGAACGTATCAGAGGCCGCCGAGAGCGGCAAGGAATCGTGGGGATGTGGTGCCCGGATGGGCACTTGCCGGAAAGTAGGCAGGGTGCTCCGCGCAAAGCGCGGGATTGGTTCTGGTAGGATAGGCGGACCCCGGCGACGAATCGCGCCGCGCGGTTGCGTTCGGCAGTTTGAATAGCTGGGAACAGCGGGAAACAGGAAAGAGGATATGGGAGTGTGGGTGATCGCGCACCGCGGCGCCTCTGGCGAAGCGCCGGAAAACACCATGGCGGCGTTCCGCCGGGCCGTCGAGGCTGGTGCGGCATTCCTTGAAACCGATCTACAGCTATCCCGAGACGCTCGGCTGGTCGCCCTGCATGACGACATGCTCGACCGCACCACGAATGCTCACGGACCGGTCTCCGCGAAGACTTTGGAGGATCTCAGACAGCTCGATGCCGGATCCTGGTTTTCCGGTGAGGGTCTTTCGGGTGACGGGTCTCGCGGCGCACCGCAAAAGAGATTCGCAGGCCAGCGCATTCCCACGCTCGATGAGATCCTGGCCTTCGGCCGCGAGCACGACATCGGGCTCTATCTGGAGCTGAAGACTCCCGCGGTCAGTGGCGCCGAGCACACCCTAGTGGGCGCTTTGCGCGCTTCCGGCGAAATCATGCGCACCGTGATTCTGTCGTTCGATTTGACCCAACTAGCAAAGGTGCGGCGTTTCGAGCCGCTGATCGTCACTGGATATCTGTGTGAAAAACCGGCGCCCGACGCGGTCCGCAAGGCGGTTGAAACGGGGGTGCGCCAGCTACTTCCGCGGGCCGATCACACTACCGCCGAGTTGGTGAAGGAAGCGCACGCCAGCGACCTCAAGGTGGTGACCTGGACGGTTAACGCGCCGGAGCAGGCTGCCGCGCTGGTGGCCGCCGGTGTGGACGGGATCATCACGGATTATCCGCGCGAGATGATCGCTCTTCTCACCTGCGTGTGATCGCTTGACCGCGCGTGGGTCTCAGACGCCGCGCCGTTGAGTCGCCGTCAACTCGAAAAGACGCGCGAACTGGGCCAGCGTCAACTCTTCCGCGCGCGCATTTGGGCCGATGCCGGCCTCGCGAAAAATCTCCTCGACGCTTTGCCCATCCACGAGTGCGCGCAGATTATTGCGCAACATCTTCCGCTTCTGCGCAAAACACCGCTTTAAGAATTCGCCGAAGCCGCGTTCGTTGGTGATCCCGAGCGCGGGCCCCTCGCCAGGAGTCCGCAGCGCCACCAGCGCCGAGGCCACTTTCGGCGGCGGGCGAAACGCGCCGGGCGGAATGCGCAACATGACTTCCACTCGAGCGTAGAACTGCACGATGGCGGAGAGATACGCGTACTCGCGGTGTCCCGGCTCGGCCGCCAGGCGCTCGGCGACTTCCATCTGCATGACCAGAAACGCGGCATCGAGCCGGTCCGAGTGTTCCAGCAAGCGGTGCACGATAGGCGAGGTGATGTAGTAGGGAAGATTGCCGTAGATCCGGAAGCGCTCGCCGGCCGCGAGTTCCGTGAGATCAAGCGCCAGTACATCTCCGGCCACGACGGATACGTTGCCGAGCCGCGCGGCCACTTGGTGTAGCCGCGGGAGAAGCCGCGCGTCGATTTCGATCGCCACAACGCGGCGCGCATGCTGCGCCAGCAACTCAGTCATCTCGCCGTGGCCTGCGCCAATTTCAATCCACACATCTCCAGCGCGATTTGCGGGCGGGCGAGACTGGCCATCGGCCGGCGCTGTGGCCGCCAGGCCGAAAATGGCGCGGATGATGCGCTGGCCGCTGGCGTTGTTGAGAAAATGTTGTCCGAGAGGTTGGCGAGACACGACGCGGTCAGTGTAACAAGTTCAGCGCAGTGCTGCTCCTGCTGAGGTGGCCGGTCAGTCTACGAAGGGGCCGTCAGTCTCGAATTGGCTGCCTCAAACGTTCGTCATCAATACATCCCAAAGATTGCCTGAAGGGACGACGAATCCTGAATCCATCGCTCCTGACCAGTGGGACCAAACGACTGGATCACGCGATTTATGTCCAGTTGTGTGGTCTTGATTGGTGGGCCCGGCATCTGTCGGATCCCAATCAGGAACTGGTGGTCGGCAGCGTCGAAGAGAGCGATGTCCACGCGACCATTATAGGAGATGCCGCTGACCTCGAACCCCTTGTACCCAAGACCCTGAATTCTGAAAATATCGGTAGCACCGCTGTGCTCCAACATATTTCCCTTTGTGAGTACTCTATCCTCTTGACGGGCGAAGGATTGGTGGCTCAGGAAAGGAGAAAATCCAGGGACCGTGGAGGAAAGTACCGCTTCCAGGTGGTCGTATTTGGAACCACTGATTCGCTCGGCCACCAGCGGATCGCGCTGAGAAATCGCTGGGTCAAAGAAAGAGACCTCCTGCCCGGTGCTGAACAATACCCTCGCGCGCCGGCCATCAGTGTCTCGCCATTCTTTGACTATATCTACCCAAGGGACCTCGAACTTATATCCGAAGTAGGAAAGCGTCATCCCTGGCGCCCGCGATATCACTGTTTCGTCCAATGTTCTCGGCGCTCTGCGCATCCATAGAAAGGGCGTGTATCTGTAATAGGTGTAATAGGTCCGGATCTGTGGCCCAAAGTAGGCGAGGGCAGTAATCAAGATTAGTCCTACGCCCAAGATTGTGATTTTCGTCAGAGGCCACTTCCGCATTTAATTCTTTTCCCTGTGAACAGCTAGTTGAAAATCGGAACTATATAAGGTTTGACACCGCCAGGCTCGCCACAGTTCCCTGAATGGACCAAGTCATTACCGTACTCTTCGGCGCCGACAGGGCATCGGCGTTGACCACCATCGCGAGCGCCCTTGCCTTGACGGAGTTGCTTCGATTCTGTACCGTGCACGATTCGCTTTCTGGGGGCGCATGCGGATCCTGTTTATCGCTTCTGAGGGGCTACCGTTTTCAAAGACGGGAGGACTGGCTGACGTCGTCGAAGCGCTGCCGAAGGCGCTGGTCGCCAGCGGGCACGAGGTCGCCGTGGTTTTGCCTCGCTACCGCGGCACACAGGTCACGGCAACGGTGGTCCGCGGTCTGGCCGTGCCGATGGGGACGGCCACGCGCCTTGTCGCCATCGCCGAGGGCGGCGTGCTGCACGGCGTCCGCTATTTCTTTGTCGACGATCCGGAATACTTCGACCGGGAACAACTCTACGGAGCGGCCGGCCGCGACTACCCGGACAACGCCGAGCGCTTCGCGGAATTTTCGCGCGCCTGCATCGAACTGGCCAAGAGCGTTTGGGTGCCGGAGGTGATCCATTGTCACGACTGGCAAAGCGCCTTGGTGCCCGTGTTGCTGCGCACGGTGCACGCGGCGGACCCCGCCGTGCGCACCCTTCCCGTGGTTTTCACCATTCATAACATGGGATACCAGGGCCTGTTTCCCAAGGGGGTTATCGAGAGAATTGGTCTGCCGGATACGCTTTTTCGCCCGGATGCGCTGGAATTCTACGCCCAACTGAACTACCTCAAGGGCGGCCTGATTTTTTCCGACTATCTGACGACGGTCAGCCGGAAATATGCGGAAGAGATTCAGACGGTGGAGTATGGTTGTGGGCTCGAAGGTGTGGTGCAGGGGCGCGCCGGGCGGCTTGAGGGAATCCTGAATGGGGTGGACTATTCGGTGTGGAGTCCGGAGAACGATGCGTTGATTGCGGCGCGCTATTCGGCGAACGATTTGGCGGGCAAGCGAACCTGCAAGAAGGATTTGCTGGCGGAATTTCATCTGCCAGAGGAGAATCTGAACCGGCCGCTGGTGGGAATTGTTTCGCGGTTTGTGGATCAGAAGGGTTTCGATCTACTGGCGGAGGCGGCGGGGGAGTTGCTCGAGGAAGACCTGACGCTTGTGGCGCTCGGGACGGGCGAAGCCAAGTACGAGAAAATGTTTCGCGAATTGGCGCAGAGCTTTCCGGGCAAGCTGGCCGTCAAGGTCGGCTATGACGACACACTGGCGCACAAGATCGAGGCGGGCGCCGACATGTTCCTGATGCCCTCGCGCTACGAGCCGTGCGGCTTGAATCAGATTTACAGTTTGCGGTACGGTACGGTGCCGGTGGTGCGGGCCACGGGCGGGTTGGACGACACGATCGAGGCGTTCGACCCGGAGAGCGGCCGGGGCACCGGGTTCAAATTCGAGGAATACACGGGGGCCGCGCTGCTTGGGGCTGTGCGGAAGGCGCTGGCGCCTTTCGGCAATCAGTTGGAGTGGCGTCGTTTGCAGACCAGTGGCATGGCAAAGGATTTTTCCTGGCGGGCTTCCGCGGCCGAGTATGCTCAGTTGTACGAGAGGGCTAGAACGGCGCGAATCGAGGAAGCGGCCAGCGCATCTAAATGAGACAATGGTTCCGCGCTTGCGGGACCCGAGAGGGAAGGGACGATGGCGGATAACATTGTGAACGTGACGGACAGTAACTTTCAGGCGGAAGTGATCGACGCGAGCAACACGCAGCCAGTGATGGTGGATTTCTGGGCGGATTGGTGCCGCCCGTGCCACATGCTGTCGCCGACTGTTGCGGAAATCGCGGCGGAATATACGGGGCGGCTCAAAGTGGTCAAGCTGAACGTGGACGAGAACGTCAGTTCGGCGGGCCGTTTCAACATTCGCGGCATTCCCACGCTGCTGATTTTCAAGGGCGGACAAGTCGCCGAGCAGATCGTCGGCGCATATCCGAAGGATCAGATCACGAAGGTCGTCGATCGCCACCTGAACTGAGGTCGTGGACGAAGCGTTATGCTGGCGCGACGACGGCGTCCCTCAGTTGGGGGTTTCGCCCGAACTCCCATTTTGCGAAAGCTCCGCTCGTAACGCCTGGATCGTGCTGGAGAGGCATAACAGCCACTCCAATTCGACGGCGCTCACTGGACCTGGCTCGGCGGGTGAGTTTTGCTGGGCCGGTTCTGCGGAGACGGAATCAGAGTTCATTGGAATTTTCATTCTGCAACGATAAAGAAATTCCAAGACCGTTTCTGTTCACAATTGGACAGTGGAAGTTCTCACCTCGGGGTTCTCGTTCTACTTTTTCTTCCCGCTGATATCGCAGAGCACATCGGAGTGGATGTTCATGCCGATGTTAGTCATGTTGTAAACGTGTTCGCTGGCTACGACCCAGACGATCTCGCAGATGGCGCGTTCGGAGTAATACTTGGCCAGGCGGGCGGAAGTTTCCGGGGTGACTTTTTTGTCTTTGGTCAACTCGGTCACATAATCGAGCGCTGCGCGTTCGGCCTCGGTGAATAGAGGGCTGGTGCGGTACTGGTCGAGTGCGTCGAATTTGGCTTGGTTCATCGACGCTTTCATTACGAAGTACCGGCCAATATCCATGCAGAACTCGCAGACGTTGATGTGGGCGACCTGTTCGCGGATCAGCATGACGGTTTCGGGCGGTAGCTGCAGTTCCTTATCCAGCTTCCCGATCTTGGCGTACCAGAGCCCGAAGGCAACCGGCAAGCGCGCCGAATGAACCTTAAGCGGTGTAAGCACTTTTCCAAATTGCCGGCGAGTCATGGCATAGGCAATTTTCATCATCAGGCCTTGCGGTTTTTCGATGGGGGGAAGAAGTGTGTCCATAGGTTCGTTTTCTCCTTGCTGGATTTCGCGTGCGGTCGAAGGCGAAGCAAAACGGCCCACAGTAAATTCGATGCCGAGAAACGGCAAAGGAATCGGTGCATCACAGCGCATCGGTTCGCGGCAGCTTGAGGACAGCCTCCTTGCCTTCGCCGGAGGCGGCGAGTAGGATAGTGCATTCGTCACGTCTCGGAACACCTACCTGTCAGATCCGGGTCTTGAAGCGCTCGGGCAGAGTGCGGCCGGAAGAGGAACCAGACGTAAGAGGCTAGTCGAAATGAAATCGATCGTAGTGGTGGGCGCGCAGTGGGGGGACGAGGGCAAAGGCAAGGTCGTGGACTACATGGCCGCCTCGTTTGACTACATTGCGCGATGCGCTGGCGGCCATAATGCCGGTCACACGGTGATCTACGACGGCAAGCGATTCGTTTTGCAGCTGATTCCGTGCGGTGTGCTGCGTCCGGGACGGCACGCCGTGATCGGATCGGGCGTGGTGGTGGACCCCGCGGCCCTGGTTGCCGAACTCGATACACTACAAGACTCGGGCATCGAAATCGATGGGCGTCTGCACCTGAGCAACCGCGCGCATTTGATCTTCCCGTATCACCGGCAGATGGAATTGGCGAGTGAAGCGGCGCGCGGAGCGTCGAAGATCGGCACAACGTCGCGTGGCATCGGCCCGGCCTACGAGGACAAGATGGCGCGGCAGGGATTGCGCGTCTGTGATCTGCTGGAGCCAGAACGATTTCGCGAAAAGCTCAGCCAAGTGATTTGCCGGAAGAACGCCATTTGCCGCAGCGCGTATGGCGCGGAACTCGACGTGGAGGGTCTGGCCGACAAATATCTGGCCTACGCGGAACGGCTGCGGCCTTTCGTGGCGGACACGACGGTGCTCCTCAATAGCGCTTTGGACCAGGGCCGCTCGGTGCTTTTCGAGGGCGCGCAGGGAACGATGCTGGACATAGATTTCGGGACTTATCCTTTCGTGACCTCGTCGAACGCCACGTCCGGGGGAGCTTGCACCGGTTTGGGCGTGGCTCCGACGCGCATAACGGGCATTGCCGGCGTGACCAAGGCGTACACGACACGCGTGGGGAGCGGGCCATTTCCGACCGAGATGCCTGACCTCGAAGCGGGCGAAGTGCGCAGCCGGGGCAACGAGTACGGAGCAGTGACGGGCCGTCCGCGGCGCTGCGGGTGGCTCGATCTGGTGATTCTGCGCTACGCGGTGATGCTCAATGGAATCGCGTCGCTGGTGGTGACCAAGCTGGACGTGTTCGATACGCAACGAGAGATTCAAGTTTGCGTCGGGTATCGCTACAAGGGCTCGCCCGTAAACGAAATGCCGGCGGTGGCCGAGGACCTTGCGGCAATGACCCCGGAGTACCGCAGCTTGCCCGGTTGGCTCACCTCGACGGAAGGCATGCGCAACGGCGACAAACTTCCGACGGTCGCCGCGGACTACCTGAAGTTCATTTCCGACCAATTGGGCGTGGAAGTGGGGATGATTTCTACCGGGCCGGAACGAGACGCGACGATGGTGCCGCCCGGATCCCTCATGGCCTCCTGGCTCTGACGGCAGAAGATGCTGCTTTCGTACACCGCGGCGCGGCAAAAAGTCATCGAGGTCGCTCAAGCCCAGCGGCATCAGCCCGCCCGTGAAACCGTGGACCTACCTCGCGCCTGCGGGCGCGTGCTTGCCGATTCCGTGGTTGCCGATCGCGACTATCCGCCTTTTGACCGCTCGACGCGCGATGGATTCGCAGTGCGAGCCGCAGATCTAGCAGCGCCGAATGTGACTTTGCGGCGGGTCGGCGAAGTGAAGGCGGGGGATAATTTCGAGCGAGCCGTCAATTCGGGAGAATGCGTGCAGATCATGACGGGCGCGCCGGTGCCGGTTGGGACGGATGCCGTGGTTATGATCGAGTTTACGAAGATGGAAGGCGATCGCGTGACGTTCGACCGCGCGGCAACGGCGCGGCAGAACATTGTTTTCAGGAGCAGCGAAGCGCGAGCGAGCCAGCAGTTGCTGGGACCGGGAACGCGGCTGGGTTATGCGGAGATGGCTGTGGCCGCGCAGGTGGGCGCCAACCGCGTCGGGGTATTCGCGCGGCCTCGCGTGGCGATTCTTTCGACGGGCGATGAGGTTGTGGACATGACAGCGACGCCGGGCCCGTTTCAGGTGCGCAACGGCAACGGACTGTCGCTCGAAACGCTGGTGGCGCTGGCGGGCGGTCAAGCGGAGCAGGTCGGCAATGCGCCGGATGAAAAAGTTGCGCTGCGAAGCTATATCGAGCGGGGCTTGCGCGCGGATATGTTGGTGCTTTCCGGCGGTGTGTCGATGGGGAAGTACGATCTGGTTGAGGCGGTTCTCGCCGAGCTTGGGGCGGAGATTTTTTTTGACGGAGTGGCGATTCGGCCGGGGCGGCCAGCCGTTTTCGGGCGGTGCCAGGGGAAGCTGGTGTTCGGGCTGCCGGGCAACCCGGTTTCGACGATGGTGACGTTTGAGCTGTTCGTGCTGCCGGCGATCGACGTCCTCAGCGGCACCAGCGCGCGGCCGCTGCCGGTGATGGGCGCCCGGCTGGCGGAGGCGGTGCACGAGAAGGAAGGCATGGCGCATTTCTTGCCGGCGCGCATCGAACAGGCGAATGGCGAGCCCGTGGTTTCGGTGCTGCCGTGGAAGGGCTCTGGGGACGTCGTGACGATCGCGCGGGCGAACGGATTTTTAGTGGTGCCCGCGGAACGGCCGGATTGGGCCGCGGGGGAATGGGCGCCGGTGCTGCTGAGGCGAGGACCTGAGGGTGCGTCGGGCTAGAGTTTTGGGGCGAGTGCGGCGAGATCGATGGCGAAAAGGCTGACGCATTTTGGCAAGGGCTCGGAAGTGGCCATGGTGGACGTTACCGGGAAAGCGGTGACGGCACGCGTGGCGCGGGCCCATGGTTTCGTGCACATCGGCCGGGCAGCACTGGCGCAAATCAAGCAACGCAAGACGCCCAAGGGCGATCCGCTGGAGATCGCGCGTATCGCGGGAATTGCCGCGGCCAAGCGCACGGCGGAGTGGATACCGCTTTGTCACCCACTCCCGGTCACGCACATTGATGTGACGACACGGCTGTGCAAAGATGGAGTGGAGATTGTCTCGCGCGTGACCGTTGCGGCCCAGACGGGCGTCGAGATGGAGGCGCTGGTGGCGGTTTCCGCTGCGGCGCTGACCATCTATGACATGTGCAAAGCCCTCGATAAGTCCATGGAAATTTCAGACGTTTACTTATTGGAGAAGACCGGGGGAAATAGCGGTCCCTACCTCCGCAAGACGCCGGCGAAACGATGAATGCTGCGGCCAAAGACGTGCGGGTGCTGGTGGCGGACGACAATCCGCTGGTGCGCGATCTGATGGCGCACGGGCTCGGACCGCTGTGCGAGGTGATTATCGCGACCGACGGCGCCGATGCCTTGTTGAAGGCCGTGGATGAATTGCCGGACCTGATCATCACGGATTTCAAAATGCCGGGGCTTGACGGGCGCCAACTCTATGAGAAGCTCCGGGCGCGGGAGGCCACGCGAAAGATACCGTTTATCTTTGTGGCCAGCCGCGGAGATATCGAGGAGAAGCTGCGTCCGCTGGTTTCGGCCGAGGATTTTCTGCCCAAGCCATTTTTCGTCGCCGATCTGGTGCGCTCGGCGAAGAGGGTGATGGACCGGCTGCACCTCGAGAAGCTGCAACAGCGCGCCGTTCGCCCGGGCGTCATTCAAGGGCGTATCGAAGAGATGGGGGTGGCGGAGTTGATGCAATCGCTCGAGATGGGGCAAAAGTCCTGCCGGCTGGCTCTGCGCCGAGGGGAAGCCAGTGGGGAATTGTATTTTTCCGCCGGGCAATGCAAGGACGCGCGCCTGGGCGAGCTCGAAGGAGACTCCGCCGTGTACCAAGTGGTGCAATGGAACGAGGGCGAATTCGAGATTGATTTCGGCAGTTCTTCAGAGCGCACCACGACGACTCGCTCGACGACTGGCCTGCTGATGGAAGCGATGCGGCTGCTCGATGAAGCGAACATCGACCGGGTCGAGCAGCGCTAGTGGCGAAAATGCGCGTCGCGCTGATCACGGTGAGCGATTCGTCGGCGCAGGGCACGCGGCCTGACGGTACAGGGCCGGCGCTGACCGAGCGCTGCCGCGAGCTTGGCTGGCAAGTGGTCTCCACGGAAATTCTCCCCGACGATCGCGCGACACTCGAGGCGCGCCTTTCCGCGCTGGCCGATTCCGGCACCGCGGATTTGATTCTTGCGGCGGGCGGAACAGGGATCGGGCCGCGAGATTCGACGCCGGAAGCTACCGCTGCGGTTTGTGCGAAGCTTTTGCCGGGTTTGGGCGAGGTCATGCGCGAGAAGGGGCGGCACCTGAATGAGCGGGCTGTGCTCTCTCGAGCCATTGCCGGCCTGCGCGCGCGGACGATCATCGTGGATTTGCCGGGCAGTCCACGGGGCGCGGTGGAATCATTCGACGCCGTGCAGAGCGTTTTGGCGCACGCGGTGGAAGTGGTGGGCGGCGCGCGCCACGATTAGCGGGATTCGCTCGTCAGCGCTACTTCTTGGACCTTGTTTGACTTGTTCGATTGACCCCTGCCGTAATCTATCTAACAATGCTTGGCCTATGAGCAACCCCCTTTCTCACAAACGTTTGGCCGTGCTGGGCACGGGGAAGATGGGCAGCATTCTGCTGCGAGCTTTCCTCGAGAAAAAGTTGATTTTGCCAAAGCACGTTGCGGCCACGGTGCGGCATGCGGAGCGCGCCGAGGCGCTCGCTGCGAAGTTGGGCGTCGCGGTGTCGACTGATAATCGTGCTGCCGTGCGCGGCGCCGATGTGATCTTATTGGCGGTAAAGCCGTCGTCGGTCGTGGAGGTGCTCGAGGAGATTCGCGCGGAGGTGACGCCGAAAACCTTGATCGTTTCCGTGGCGGCTTCGGTGCCCACGAAGCTGATCGAGCAGCATCTTGCGGCAGGCGTGCCCGTGGTGCGGGCCATGCCTAACACGCCCTGCGCCATCGGTGCGGGGATGACCGGGGTGTCGCGAGGCGGCCACGCCGATGCGGGTCACGTGGACCTCGCGAAAGCCATGTTCGAGGCGGTGGGCAGGGTGGTTGTGGTGGACGAAAAGCACATGGACGCGGTCACCGGGCTTTCGGCCAGCGGACCCGCTTACGTCTACATCATGCTGGAATCGCTGGCGGAGGGCGGAGTGAAGGTTGGCTTGCCGCGAGATGTGGCCACGCTGCTGGCGGCGCAGACCATGTTGGGG
>Ga0182024_10009426_pt1 | contig 20190 bp, 16 predicted proteins | sample P32metaG_FD_120480 | JGI IMG/M metagenome (GOLD analysis project Ga0182024, IMG submission 120480) | Permafrost microbial communities from Stordalen Mire, Sweden - P3-2 metaG (Illumina Assembly) | ecosystem: Environmental > Terrestrial > Soil > Wetlands > Permafrost | place: Sweden: Stordalen... | reverse complement strand
GTGGACGAGATCAACGCCGGGCCAAAAGTGCTCGGCAAGCGGATCCGGCTGGAGACGCTGGATGACAGTTCCAAATCGGACGAGGCAAAAACCGCAACCGAGAAGCTGATCAACAGCGATCACGCGGTCGCCATCATCGGCGAAATCGCATCGAGCCGATCCATCGCGATGGCGCCGATCTGCCAGGATGCCAAAGTGCCGATGCTTTCGCCAGGCAGCACCAATTCCAAGGTCACCGAGATCGGCGACTTCATCTTCCGCGCCTGCTTCATCGACCCGTTCCAAGGCAAGGCGATGGCCGAATTCGCCTTGAATAATCTCAAGCTCAAGAAGTTTGCCGTGTTGTATGCGGTCAATAGCGACTACAGCGTCGGCCTGAAAGACTACGTCGAGCAAGCCGCGAAAGCCGGCGGCGGCCAGATCCTCATCGACCTGGGCTACAGCGAAAAGAGCGACAAGGATTTCCGTAGCCAGTTGACCAAGATCAGGGATGTGAATCCCGATGCGATCTTCGTGACCGGCTATTACCAGGAGGCGGGGCTGATTGCCGGCCAGGCGCGGGACCTGGGAATCACCGTCCCGCTAATCGGCGGCGACGGATGGGACAGCGACCAGCTCACCAAGGTCGGCAAGGATGCCATCAACGGGTGCTATTTCACCAACCACTATTCGCCGGACGAACAGCGGCCGGAGGTGCAGGCGTTCGTCACCGCTTATAAGGCCCGCTACAAAAACCAGGACGGTACGCCCAAAGTCCCCGATGCAATGGCGATCCTGGGTTATGACGCGATGAAGCTGATGGCCCATGCGATCAACCAGGCCGGCAGCACCGACGGGCAGAAAATTCGCGATGCGCTCGCTGCCACCAAGGATTACCAGGCTGCCGCCGGCACGATCACAATGGACGCGAATCGAAATCCGAAAAAACGCATCGTGGTCATCAAGATCGTGAACGGCCAGTTCACTTACGTCGCGTCGATCCAGCCGGACAAATGAGGTCGCTGGCGCAGCGCTCGTTTGTGGCGCCTCGCCGGTGGGGCGGACATTCTTGTCTGCCTCGGGTCGGCGAGTGCGGGGAGCACATTTCTCGTGACCGAGTTCCTTCAACAACTCGTCAACGGTCTGTCCGTAGGATCGATCTACGCGCTGATCGCCGTCGGATACACAATGGTGTACGGCGTGCTTCAGCTCATCAACTTCGCGCACGGCGATGTGTTCATGGTGGGCGCGATGGTCGGGCTGTATGCCGCCACCGGACAGGTGCCGCCGGCATTTCCGTGGTGGCTGCATGCCGCGGTGATTGCGGGGCTCTTTCTGGCCTTACTTGTGTATCGCCTCAAGGGGCGTTCCTGGCGATTAACGCTGGGAAAGCTCGTCCCCCTGGCCGCGATTTATGTCCTGGCTATTCCCGGCTTGCTGATCGCCTCCACGATTTCGAAGCGGCTTTCACTGCCGACCTGGACGGCGACGATCTTCGTTCTCATCGTGACCGTGACGCTCTGCGGGGTGCTGGGATATGTCATCGAGCGCCTTGCGTATCGCCCGCTGCGAAACAAGCCGCGCATCAATTCGCTGATCACCGCCATCGGCATATCGCTGCTGCTGGAGTATGGCGGCCAGAACCCCAACGTCTTTGGCGCTACGCCACAGCCCTTCCCCGCCGGGCTCGTGCCCGGGATCAAGGGCGCGCTCATCTCTTCGCACCACATCGTGATCGATCGCGTGGACGCCCTCGTGCTCGGCTTGACGCTGGCGATCATGATCGCGCTGACCTTCATCGTCCTGAAAACGCGCACCGGTCTGGCCCTTCGCGCGGTCTCCTACCGGTTCGATACTGCCTCTTTGATGGGCGTGAATATCGATCGCACGATCAGCTTCACCTTCGTGCTCGGCTCGTGCCTGGCCGCGGTGGCGGGGCTGCTCTATGCCGAGAAATATCCGAGCGTCGATCCGCTCATGGGGCTGCTGCCGGGCATCAAGGCGTTCGTCGCGGCGGTGTTCGGAGGCATCGGCAACATCGCCGGGGCGGTGATCGGGTCGCTGGTGCTCGGCCTGATCGAGGCGATGGTCGTCGGCTATCTGCCGGGCGGAAGCCAATACCGGGACGGCGTGGCGTTCGTCATCCTGATTGCCATCCTCCTGGTCAAACCTTCCGGGCTGCTGGGGAGAAATGTCGTCGAGAAGGTCTGATCATCCCGCCGCTTCGTCCGATTCCGGCTGGCGCACCACGCTGCTCAGCAACGCACCGCTGCCGGTGCTGATCGCACTGCTCATCCCGCTCGGGTGGGCCGTGGGGAGCCGGGCGTTCGGGCTGTACAACGAGCGCATCGTGATGCTCGTGGGGTTCAACATCATCCTCGCGGTGAGCCTCCAACTGATCAACGGATTTAGCGGCCAGTTCTCGCTCGGGCATGCGGGCTTCATGGCCATCGGAGCGTATCTGGCCGCGTACCCGGCCATGACGTACTCGCGCCAATTTCACGAGCCGGGAGTGACGCTGCTGTTTTTTCTGAGCCTGGGCCTTACGGTCGGGATCGCCGGCGCCGTCATTGGCGGACTGTTCGTCCTCCTGCGCCAGTCGCGCCGGCTGCATCGGTCGGCGCCGGGTATTTTGCTGGTGCTGATGCTCGTCTGGATATTGGCTGACTTTGCGATCTCCGCCAACCGCCCGACGCCAACCCTTGCGATTTGGACGCACGGAGTCGCCGCGTTGCAGCGATTGTTCAGCGCACTCATTGGTACGGGCACCGCACCGGCCGCCAAGCTTTCCTCGGCGCTGCCCTCGAGCATTCGCCAGCCGATTTGTTTTATCATCCTGCTCTTGGGCGGAGGCACTTGCGCCGCTGCCGTCGGTTTCATCGTCGGACTGCCGGCGCTGCGGCTCCGCGGCGATTATCTGGCCATCGCCACGCTCGGCTTTGCCGAGATCATCCGCATCGCGATCCAGAATTCGCCGCCGCTCGGCGGCGCGCTGGGCCTGACGCCGATCCCAAAATACACCGATTTCGCCTGGCTCTACGGGTGCGTGATCGTCACGGTGGTGGTGATCTGGCGCATCGCGTATTCCCCCAAGGGCCGGGCGATCATGGCGGTGCGCGAGGACGAAATCGCCGCCGCCGCGATTGGGCTCAACACCACGCAGTACAAAATAACCGCGTTCATCATTGGCGCGTTTTTCGCCGGCGTGGCGGGCGCGCTCTACGCGTTGCACGAGCGATCGATCACGCCGACCTCCTTCGGCTTGCAAAAGTCCATCGAGCTCGTGGTGATGGTGACGCTTGGCGGCTTGGGAAGCATCAGCGGCGCGATCCTGGCCGCGGCGGTGCTGACGCTGCTGCCGGAAGTGCTTCGGCCGGTCGAAGAATATCGAATGGTGATCTATTCGCTCCTGCTGGTGGTCATGATGCTATTGCGGCCGCAGGGATTATTGGGCGGCTGGGAGCTGTGGCCCGCGCGGCGCGGGCATGTGCGCGCTCCATCGCCAACTGTAGCGGAGCCGGTGCCCGCATGAACGACACGGCCGACTCCGCCCTTCGCGCCGAGCACCTCTCCCGCACGTTCGGGGGGCTGACCGCCGTCGCGGACTTCTGCATGAGGATCTCGCCGGGTGAGTTGCAGGGGCTCATCGGGCCGAATGGCGCCGGCAAGACCACTTGCTTCAACCTGATCACCGGCGTTTATCCGCCGAGCGAAGGGCAGATCCTGCTTTGCGGTCAGCGCATCGACGGCCGCCCCCCCGCCGCCATCAATCGCGCCGGCATCGCGCGAACGTTTCAGAACATCCGGCTCTTCGCCAGCCTGTCGGTGCTGGACAATGTCGCGGTCGCGTTCGATCGTTCTGCCGAGAAGGGATTGGCCGGCGCGATTCTGCGGACTCCGCGGTTTGCCCGCAGACGCAACCAGATCGAAGCCGAGGCGCTGGAACTCTTGGCGACTTTGGGCCTGTGCGATCAGGCCGCAATGGTTGCCAGGAACCTGCCGTATGGCGGGCAACGCCGGCTCGAGATCGCGCGGGCATTGGCCACGCGCCCGAAAATTCTTCTCCTCGACGAGCCCGCCGCCGGCATGAACCCGCAGGAAAAACTCGACCTGATGCAGCTCATCCGTTTCATCCGCGACCGCTTTGGCGTCGGGATTCTGCTGATCGAGCACGACATGAAACTGGTGATGTCGATCTGCCAGAAGATCACCGTGCTCGATCACGGCGAGACCATTGCCGTAGGGACGCCGGAGCAGGTGCAAAACGACCCGAAGGTGATTGAGGCGTATTTGGGAGAACCGGTGTAGCGGCGAACCGTGTACGCTCACTATAGGCAGAGGATGGATTGCCTGGGCAGTCGCGATGCTCTCCAGTGGCACGGGCGTCCCGCCCGCGCGGAGCACCGTCGAAGCTGAGAATAGCGGGATTGTAGATACTCTCCGTTCGGGCGCGTCCCGCACGGCCGAGACGGCCGTGCCACAGGCGAGCATCCAGACAAAGCAGTAGTCGCCCGTTTTGTTTCCATGGCCGATGAACGCAAATCTTCGATCGAGACCGGGCGAACACAAGGTTCGCCCCTGCTTCGCGTCTCCGATCTCGACGTCCGCTATGGCGGAATCCGCGCACTCCAGGGCGTCTCGCTGCACATCGAGCAGGGCGAGATCGTCACCCTGATCGGAGCCAACGGCGCCGGCAAGACGACGCTGCTGCGGACGATCAGCGGCCTGCTCCGCCCCACCGAAGGAACGCTCCATTGGCAGAGCCATGACGGCTCGGAACTGAGCCGCCTCCCCGCCCATGAGATCGTGCGGCTCGGCATCAGCCACGTCCCGGAAGGCCGCCAGATCTTCGCCAATCTCACCGTGCGGGAAAACCTATACCTGGGCGCCTATCAGCAGCGATCCCGACAGCAAATCGCCGACGCCATCCAGCGATGCTTCACCCTCTTCCCCGTGCTTTCGGAACGACGCCACCAGCGATCCGGGACCCTCAGCGGCGGCGAGCAACAAATGCTGGCCATCGGCCGTGCCCTCATGGCCCGGCCCAAGCTGCTGCTGCTCGACGAGCCCTCACTCGGCCTGGCTCCCCTGATCGTCCGCCAGATCTTCCAAATCATCCGTGACATCAACGCCGAAGGGACAACCATTTTTCTGGTCGAACAGAACGCCAACATGGCCCTGTCGATCGCCCACCGCGCCTACGTGCTGCAAACCGGCCGCGTGAGCAAGTGCGATTCGGCGTGCAATCTGCTGCAGGACCCGGATGTGAAGAAGGCTTACCTCGGAGGTTGAAAAGATGGTTGCCAATCGGTGAGTTCTGACCGTCCTTCAACTGTGAAGGTAATCCGCGAGCCGTAATGAGCCGCCGCGGATCATTAGAGCGTTTCCCAAGTAGGTTGCGCGGTTTCGATGCGGCTCTCCCTTTTCCTCCCTCTCCCTCCGGGAGAGGGCCGGGGTGAGGGGAAGTCGCGGTAGGCATCCATTGGCAAGGGAACGCGCCACCGATTTCCCCTCACCCTAACCCTCTCCCGGAGGGAGAGGGAATAAGACGCGGAGTCGCAACTGATTCGCCGGCGATCCAGCAAAATGAAACCCGCTCTAAATGCGCGTGATCAGATGGGTCTGAAGGTCTGAAACCTTCTCATCGCTCGCCTACGATCCACGACGGTCTGCGCAATGCGGCGCTGGGCACGGGGACGGGTTTGCATCTGGAATTAGACTAACCGAGGACATTCTGATGTCAGACGTTCCGGCCCAGCTCATGCAGTGCATGGAGGTGTGGGGCGGAAATCGGCCGGTGGACGCGGGCGTCGAGATGAAGGGGCTGGACGCCTGGGTGCATTGCCGGCCCTGGAATGACGCCGACGGCGGCGGGGACGTGTATTACGTCTCGGCATGCGCGACCGGGCGGATCACCCGCCTGCTGCTGGCCGACGTGAGCGGGCATGGGTCGGCGGTCAGCGACATCGCCATCACGCTGCGCGCCTTGATGCGAAAGTACGTGAACTTTCTCGATCAAACGCAGCTCGTCCAATCGCTCAACAGCCAGTTCACCGCCCTCTCGGAAAACGGCCGCTTCGCGACCGCGGTGGCCATCACCTTCTTCGGCCCGACGCGCCAGCTCACGCTCTGCAACGCCGGGCACCCTCCCCCGCTGCTCTATCGCTCGCGCCAGCGGCGATGGGAGGTCTTGCACCCGGGCGCCTGCGGCGCAAATTTCCCCTGGGGCATCGTTGACGGCTGCGACTACGATCAACTGCAATTGCCGCTCGAGGTGGACGACCTGCTGCTTTGCTATACCGATTCGCTTCCCGAGGCTTGCACGCCGGCCCGCGAGCAACTCGGCACCGAAGGTTTGGCGGAACTCGTGCGAAATCTCGACTGCAGCGCGCCGTCGCGACTCATCCCCTCCCTGCTCGAATCGATGCGCTCTGCCGGCTATCAGACCGATGACGACGTCACCGCACTCTTGCTACGACCGAGTGAGACCCAATCGGGCGCCCGCCCATGGCGGCCCATGACGATGCTGGGCCAAATCGCCCGCGCCGTGCTCCGGTCAATCCGATCCGGGCATCTGATCCCCCGCCCCGACCTGAAACTCGCCAACATTGGTGGCGTGCTCTTTCCTCGACTCAATGGACGATGGGGCCGACGGCGGTAAGATCCGACGGATGGCAAAGCTCGTCAACATATTCGCCGATGACACCGTCAAGGTGCTGGCGATGGGAATGGTGCACCAGGACGCCAAGCAAAGAGCGCGCACCGAGCGGCAGATCCGCGCACACCTGGCAGGCCTGCATGTCCGCCAAGCAATACGCTCGGGCGCCAAAAAACCGAAGTGAATCCTTCTGGCCGGCCGTTGATTTCTTCCACTCAAAAAAACTAATCAGAGACCCGCGACAACGCCTGCGGATCGGGCTGTGCCGGGCGATCGCCGTACGGACAAGAGCACGCGGATCGCCACGCAATTGTACAGTTGCCGGGATGTTCCGAGGCCTGCGCAGTGTCGCGTCCGCGTTGTCGCTGCTCGCGTGCGTTGGAACACTCGTGCTATGGGCAAGCAGCTACCGTGCGGACAGGTCGATCGAGCTGGCCCGCGGCGGCTTGGTGTACGAGTTGAGGGCATCGCGCGGATTGTTGACGTTGAACAACTCACCCCAGTTGCGGATGGAAGATGCGCTCCTCCAGCAACGGCGTCACGCATGGATACGGGCGAACGAGCGGATTGCCGTGATAACTGACGGGCTCGATCGATTACAGAGCGAACGGGTGCCGGTTGGGGACGAGGATTTTCCCGAGGCATTCAGGCGAGCGGAGGCCCGGGCGACCCTGTCGAACGAGGAGATCAACGCCGGGAACTCTCTTTACGCGCTTGGGCGAATGCCGCCGATCACGCGAACGGCATCCTCCTCGTTTTCCTGCCGCTGCCGAACGATCTTCGCCCTCGGCGCCATCCCGTGGATCGCGATCGCCTTCGCGACGGCCCTCCGCCGCGTTCGTACGGCACGACGCCGGAAACACGGGCTTTGCCCCGCATGCGGCTACGACCTTCGTGCGAGCAACGACCGATGTCCCGAATGCGGGACGATCATCCCGACAACAACCCGTGTAGTCGCATGAGCCGCCAACGAGGTCAACACTTCACCCCGCCTTCTGCATGACGAGGCGAAGGCCCTGGGCGACCATTTGCGATCGTTTGAGTTTGTGCCGCTTGGCAAATGAATCGGCTTCCTTGAGCAGCCCCCGCTCGATGCTGACCGGAACAATCTTCGCCCCGTCACCCACTCTGGGCCGTCCGGCCGCGCGGGCAACGGCGCGGCCCTTCGCTTGAGCCAGCCGATGCAAAGCCTTGTCCGATGCCCGCAATGGCTTGGTCGGAAAACCCTGGGGATATTTGTCATAAACCGCAACCTCCGCATCTTTCTCGGCGTCGGTCAGTGCCATGAAACGCTCGTACTCACTGACTTTCTTCTTTGCCATATGCATCACCCTCTCTAGCGGCCACCGCGCCGGCGCCGGCTCGTGAGCGGCATCGCGTGAATCACGAAAATAGTGCCGTCGTCATCAATCAGATAAACCACCTGCACCCAGCGATCGCCCTGGCCCGACCCTGAACCTGACATTTTTCGCCCGAACGGCGCGGAAACCCGGGGGCAGGACTATTGACCACCCGCTGTGCCTCCAGAACGCTGCAGCCGTGCTTTTCGACTTTGTCAATGTTCCATTCGATCCAGCGAAAGTCGTGAAGCACGATATTGATTATATAAAAAACTATCGAGCGGGTCAATAAGTCGCGAAGGTATGAGTTCCTTCTTATCCGTGCCATCCGTGTAATCCGTGGTTCCGCGTCTGATGAAACCACGGATTACACGGATGGCACGGATAAGAGAGAGTGAATTCACTTCTCCGTCCCTTGGCGGTCCAAATTTTACTAAAGTGCGTGCTCCATCGGGCGCACCTCCGTGTCTCCGTGCCTCCGTGGTGAAGAATTCGAGAGCTAGTCGCGCGAATCGCTGATCGTGCGCATCTCATCCTCGCGGTGGCGCGGGCGGCGGATGGGGGCGACGTAGGGGTAGGCGCTTTGCATGCCTTCCTCGGCGTCGTTGACGACGATGCCGACGAGCTGGGCGCCCACACTATTGAGCCCGCCGCGGGCCAGTTCGCTGTTGCGGCGGGTGGAGACGCCGGCGCGAAGGACCAGCACCGTCGCGTCGCACGAGGCAGCGATGATGCGCGAGTCGGCCAGGCCGACTACGGGGGCCGAGTCGATCACGACGTGGTCGTAGCGATCGTAGAGCGTGTCGAGCAGCTCGCTGAAGACCGGGCTGTTGAGCATCTCGGCGGGATTGTGCGCGATCGGGCCGGCGGGCAGAAGCTCAAGGCCGTTGATCTCGGTAGGCTCAATGGCTTCCTCGAGCGGCGCGCCGCCTTGTAGGACGGTGGACAGGCCATTTTGGTTAATCGCGCCGAAGATCTTGTGTTGCATGGGCAGCCGCAGATCGGCGTCGATCAGCAGGACGCGCCGGCCGGCCTGGGCCAGGGTGATGGCCAGGTTGCTGGCCAAAGTGCTCTTGCCCTCGCCGCTGGAGGGGGAGGTGATGAGCAGCGTTCGACGGCGGTCCTTGGCCGAGCCAAAGTGAATCGCGGTGCGGACCATCCGGCACGCCTCGGCGGTCGCCGATAGCGGCTCCAAAAGCGTCTGCTGCCCGTTGATGGCGGGCGAGCCGGCGCCCATTTTCGGGATGATCCCCAGAAGCTGCAGCCCCGTGGCCGCACGCATTTCCGCAATGGTGCGGAAGCGGTCGTCCATCCAGTCGCGGAAAAATCCGAGCCCGCTGCCCATCAGCAGGCCGACCAGCATGGCGACCGCCAGCGTGATGGTCTTGTGCGGCTGCGCGGGCTTGTCATGCACCACGGCCGACTCGTAGGGGAAGATATTGAGAATGCCCAGGTCGCGGGCCAGTTCAACTTCTCGCTTGCGGCCGTCGATCTGCTCCTCGGTCTTGCGGGCGTTGTCCATGTCCGCCTGAAGGCGGGTGTACTGTTCGGCGGCGGCGCTGACCTCAATCGCCAGCTTCTGCTGGGCGTCGAACTGTATCTGAAGATCGTGCTCGCGCTGCTCGGCGATGCGGTACTGCCGCTCCACCGCCCGTGCATAGGTGCGACGAAGCTGGGCGATCTTCTTGACCACCATCTTCACCCTCGGATGGTCCGGCAGATATTTGGTGCCGAGATCGTCGAGTGTGGTTTGATAGATGAGGATCTGCGTGCGAATCTCGCTGGCTTGCTCGGCCGAGAGGGGAAGCGAATCTCCGGGATCTGCTTGCGCGTCGGGCGTGATGGCCTTGGCGGCGCCGGCGGCCTCGGAGTACTCGGCCCTGGCCTTGAGCGTGTCCAGGTGTGCGGCGTTCATTTCCGTCGAGAGCGCGGTGAGCTGCCGCTCGGCCATGCTCCCCTGCGTGGCCACGCCAGTAAGCACGCCATACTTCTGCTCGAGCGCGGTCATCGCCGCGCTCTTGGCGTTGATTTGTGTGTCGAGCTTTCCGCGCTCGTCGGCCAGACGGTCCAGCTCGGCCACGTCGGCGGGCTTGGGCTTGGTTTGATAAATCGTGTACGCCTTGACGATCGCGTTGGCGATCTCCGCCGCCGCGTATCTGTTGGGCGAGGAGAAGCTGACGTCGATGATCGTGTCGCGCTTGCCGACTTCCACGTCCAGGTCCTTCTGCAGGAACTGGATCGGCATGGGTTGCCCCACGAGATACGGCTTGACCTCCGGCATCTGCGCCGCCAGCGACAGCACGGCCGGCGACAGCATCAGCTCGCGCTCGGTATAGAGATAGTTGCCGGCGGTGGCATCGGTGATCGCCTGCGACTGGCCGGTCAGGTGCGACTGCGAAAGCGTGATCGACATCTTCGCGGTGCTGGTGTAAATCCGTGTCGCAAAGACCAGATACACCGATGCTAAAAGCACGCACGCCAGCGCCATGGCAAGAATCACATACCGCTGCCGCCAGAGCACCAGCAGCAATCCCTCGGGGCTCGAAACGGCAGGCGTGTCATCGCCGGGCAGAAGCGGATCGGAGTAACCAAAGTTGGAAGATTCCTGCAAAATAACTGTCTCCCGCGTCAGGCAATTACACCCCGGAACCGCAAAAGTGCAAACAGAATCCGGCGCCGGCATCAGGCAGCGCGAGCAATCCAGGGCCGATAACCCAGGACTCCCTACAGACCGTCCGCATCACCGCGCACGTCCGCCGATACTCTAATGGGCGTCCGTTTTTACCGTGGCATGGGCGTCCTGCCCATGGGCGGTTGGGTTTCCAACCAGACCCCGTGTTCGTAGTGGAAAACCCGGTGTCGCTACCGACTTTTTCCAAAAGCACCGCTGTTCGGTCATTGCGCATCCCGTCCACGGGCGGGACGCCCGTGCCACAACATAAACGGCATCGATCAGGTTGGCGGCGCACTTTGGGAAGAATGCGGGTAATATTGTGCGTCGGCCGGCAGAGGCCCTCAGGATATACTTTATGGGATTGCTGAGTGTTCAGGTCTGGGACGCCACGGGGAACAAGCGGCAGATCGTGGAAATGCCCGATGACGCGCCGGTGAGCCGGCTGCTGATCGTGCTGCTGGAGAAGATGAAGTTCCCCCAATACGCGCCCGATGGCCAGCCGCTGAGCTACAAATTTCATCACCGCGCCACCGGCAAACAATTGCTCGATGGGCAATCGCTTGCCGATATCGGGGTGAAGGCAGGCGATGTGCTCCGCCTGCAACCGGAAATCACGGCCGGGTAAACCCATCGAAGGGAACGCCGGATTGCCGCTTGCCCTTCGCTGTGATTACTCTGATTTCCGCGAAGGGCAAGCGATTATCCGGCAAGCCTGATGGCGTGCGGGGAGTTTGCGTTCGGATCACTTCAGGGACGCGCGTGCATCAGAAGCTCCACAGCGATCATATCGAGGCGCCGGTGCGGATCACCTCCGAGCAACTCAACGCCGAGCGAGACGATCGCTTCCATCGCTTCAGCCTGATCGGCTGGTGGGACCAGCAGAAACTCAAGGCCGCCAAGGTGCTGGTCATCGGCGCGGGGGCGTTGGGCAATGAAATCGTCAAGAATCTGGCGCTTCTCGGCGTCGGCAACATTCTGATTGCCGACATGGACCGGATCGAGAATTCCAACCTTTCGCGATCGGTGCTGTATCGCGCGTCCGATAACGGGAAATATAAATCCGAGGTTGCCGCAAGAGCGGCGCGCGACATTTATCCAGACATGCGCGCCCACGCCTTCGTCGGCAACGTCGTTCACGATCTGGGGCTCGGCGTCTACCGCTGGGCCGACGTGGTTCTGGGCGGGCTGGACAATCGCGAGGCCCGGCTGGCGATCAATCGGGCCTGCTGGAAGACCAACCGCACCTGGATTGACGGCGCGATCGAGCAGATTGCCGGCACCGCACGCGTTTTTGCCCCCGATGGGCCGTGCTACGAATGCACGATGTCGGAGACGGACTGGAAGCTGTTGCAAATGCGCCGATCGTGCAATTTGCTGTCGCGCCCCGAGATGGAAGCCGGCAAGACGCCGACCACCCCCACCATTAGCTCGATCATTGCCGGCGTGCAATGCCAGGAAGCGGTGAAGCTGCTGCATGGCATCGGAACGATGCAGGGCCGGGGCCTGGTGTTCGACGGGCTCAGCACCGATGCATACGCGGTCGAATACCAGCGCAAGCCCAATTGTTATAGCCACGAGATCCTTCAGCGGATCATTGCACTCGACGCGAGCGCCAAATCCACCACCGCGCGGCAGTTGCTTGCCGAGGCGCGCAGGCTGCTCGGACCCGACGCTGAATTGGAGATGTCGCGGGACGTCCTCGAGAAATTGGTCTGCCCGAATTGCAAGCGCGAAGAGCACATGTTCGCGTCCCTCGGGCGCGTTGTGGCGGGGCAGGCGTTTTGCCCCGAGTGCCCCGGCGTTCGCCGCGAAGTCGTCACCTTCTACAAAATCCGCGGCGGCGAGTCGTTCCTCGATCTTCCGCTGGCCGAAATTGGCGTGCCCGCGTTCGACATTCTCATCGCCCGTAGCGGCGAACGCGCGATCGGGCTGGAACTGAGCGGCGACGCCTCGCGGGTGCTCGGCTCGCTCTGCGATAGCGAGGCGCTGCAATGGGAGTAACCCAGCCGAAAAGCAAAATCGCGCCGCCCGCGCCGCCTGAGGACGTGCCGGAGGCGCCGCGCGACGCCGACCGGATCCCCATGAATCAGTGGCTGCGGCGAGCGCTGCCCAAGGGCGTGACCGGCCGCGGCCCCGGCTTTCAGGTCGTCTTCGCGGCGGGCGTGGTCGACGACATCCGCGCCCACGGCCTGTCATCCCCTGAAGCCGAAGTGTGCGGCGTGCTGGTGGGCAACGTCTATTGCGATAACCGCGGACCCTGGTGCCGCGTGGCGGCCAACATCCGCGGCAACGGCGCTGCCGGCCGAAACGCACAGGTCACCTTCACCGGCGAGACCTGGGCGCACATCAACGGGTTAATGGACACCAAGTTCCGCGAGGACCGCATCGTCGGCTGGTATCACACCCATCCCGGCTTTGGCATTTTCCTCTCGGAGATGGACCTGTTCATCCAGGAGAATTTCTTCGGCGAGCCGTGGCAGATCGCCTACGTGGACGATCCCAAGGATGGCGACCGGGGCGTGTTTGTTTGGGAAAAAGGCGCGGCGGTGCGCCGGGCGCACCTGATCGAGCCTCCGTCGGCAGCAGCGGTGAGCGCCGCCTCGGCCAAGGCGATCGATGAAGTCGCCGCCGTCGCCCGCGAGCGATTTGATCGCCGCGAGCGACGCGCCCGGCACTTAAAACTCCTCCGCCGCAGCCTCGGTGGCGTGGCGCTCGTCGCCGTGCTCACCTTCTGCGGGCTGATTTATAGCGGCATCATCCCCCGGCAACGCGTGATGAGCCTCATGCCCGTCCGCTGGGTTTCCGAAAAGATCATGGGGCACTCGACCTTTTCTCGATGAAATAGCATGCCCATGGCCAAGGAACCGGTGACCATCTCATGGGAAGAGTTGAACACCCGCAAGGTGGATCAGCGGCTCCGCGAGCAGCAGGCGATGACGCGCAACCGGGCCTACGCGAAGCTGCGCGCCGACGATTTGCCGGTGGCCAAGCCGGCACGCGGCAGCCTGCTCAACAGCACCACTTTCTGCATGGCCGCCCTCGGGTTGGTGGGTGGGTTGCTCGCCTGGGGGTGCGGCTTCCTGATTCTCATCAAGCCCGCCGAGCAGAAGGCGATCGAGCTGATGAGCGGCATTGAACAGACCCAATTCCAAAAAGCGAACGGCGCCCTCACGCAGGCGCAAGCCGACGCCTCGGTCGCCATGCAGCGGGCGGAAGCCGAATCCAATCCATATTTCGCGGCGATGGACGATCAGAGCCTGACTGAATCCCAACGCGCCAGTCGCCGGGCCGATGTGAACCGTCGTGCGACGGTCAAAAAGTCGGCCATCAATGTTCTGAGCTTCGGACTCTGCGGGATGTTCCTGGCCCTGTGCCTCGGCATCGGCGAGCCGCTCAGCGAGCGCAATCTCCCGCGCGGCGTTCGCAACGGCGCGCTCGGTGCGATCCTCGGGCTGATCGGCGGCGTCTGCGTTTCGTTGTTCATCGATCGCGTCTATCGCGCCGCCGGCGGTGGCAGCGGGACGGTCGATGTGCAGCAATACACCGTGCGCGACGTGCTCGCCCGCGCCTGCGCCTGGGGCGTGCTGGGGCTGTTCCTTGCCGCAGGTCCCGGGCTGCTGATGGGCAACCTGAAGAAGATCATGATCGGACTGGCCGGGGGGTTGATTGGCGGCGCGGTCGGCGGGGCGCTGTTCGATCCGGTCAGCTCGGTTGCCGGCCCGGACATCAGCCGGCTCGTCGCGCTATGTGCCATCGGCCTGCTCACCGGCGCGGGAACGGGATTGATCGAAAACGCCGCCAAGACCGGTTGGCTTAAAGTCACCGGCGGGTTGATTGCCGGCAAGCAGTTTATTCTCTATCGCAATCCCACGTACATCGGCTCGGGCCCGGAGTGCCAGATCTACCTGTTCCGCGACCCCGATGTCGGCCGCCGCCACGCGGCCCTCCATATGGTGCCCGGCGGGATCGAACTGGAAGACCTGCCGCTCGGGCAAGCATCGGTGGTTAACGGACAACCGGTCTCGCGCGCCCGCCTCCGCCACGGCGACCAGATCGCCATCGGAGCGACGACGTTTTTGTTCCAGGAGAAGGCGAAGCAGAAGTGAGGGTTCAGAAAATGCCGAGTGCCAAATGCCGAATGCCGAATCAGGCTTTCCATTCGGCAATCGGCAATCGGAATTCGGCATTCGTGAACCATCACCCCTGACCCCTGACCCCTCCCCATGGCCACCCTGATCCTCGAACACGAAGGCAAGCGGCGCGGCGGCGTGCTGAGCGGGCGCATGGTGATCGGCAGGCGGCCGGGAAGCCACGTCGTCATCGACGACAAATCGGTCTCTCGGATTCACGCATGGGTCGGGCGGGTGGGGCACACGTATTTTGTTGCCGACAGCGGCAGCCGGACCGGCACGATCGTCAACGGCCGGCCGGTCGAGGGCCGGCGGACGTTGCGCGATGGGGACGAGATCCTCATCGGGCCGGCCAGGATTGTGTTCCACGCCGACGATCCGCTGCCGCCTGGGCTCGAGCCTCTCAGCGCCGCGGGCGCGTCGACCGACGACGAGGGGACGGTTATCGAGTGCAAGTGCGGCGCGCCAATGTGGGTGGCGTGGGATGCGGCCGATGCGGACCGCCGCTGCGTCCATTGCGGCAACATCGTTGCATCGCCGCACCGGCGTCGCGCCGGCGATGAGCCGCACGTCGCCATCGTCAAGCCGGCCGAGCACGCATCGCCCGCGCCCCGCGTTGAGGTCGGCGCGATGCGCGACGATTTGCCGGCCCGATCCGCGCGAGTCGAGCCTTCCATCCAGGAAACGACCTGCGGGGCCTGTCAATCGGCCATCGGCGCGCGGGAGCAGACGACTTCCTGCCCGGAGTGCGGCGTCACGTTCCACGCCAACTGCTGGACGGAAAACCGCGGCTGCTCATCGTACGGCTGCAAGCAGGTGGGCATCCTTGATTCCGCTCAGTCCGCGGTGACCGCCTCGGCCGTTCATCCATTCGAGGCCCCCGCTTCCACACCCGAGGCAGCCGAGCCTTTTGAGAATCCGCGGCAGGTGCAGTGGAGTTATCTTCTGCTGCCCGCTTCGGGGCTGGCCGGCCTGGCCGGAATGTTCGGCTTCGGAGTTCCCTCGCTAGCGCTATTGATTGGATTGGTCTGGTACAGCGTGAGCCATTCGGTGCGAAGCCGCGGGGTATTTGCCGGGACCGTGATCTTTTCGGCGGTCGCCGCGGCGGCGGGAGCAGGATTCTCGACGTATTGGTGGCTGCTGCCGGCAGCCGGGGTGATCCACCGATGATCAGCTTCGCTTGCGCCGGCTGCGGCCGATCGTTTTCCGTGCCCGACGACTTTGCCGGCCGTCGCGCCAAGTGCAAAACCTGCGGCGGCGCGATCGTCGTCCCCCCGCCCGTGCAGGCAGCACCCGCCCCCATCCCGGTAGATGCGGCGCCCCCGGTCATCCCACTCCGCATTCGCCGATTGCAATCCGATGCCGCCCAGATGGCGGCGGCGTTTGCCGAGTCTCCGCACATCCGCATCCACACCGCGACCGGCAATCCGCCGGACGTCTATCAAGTCGAATACACCCTTCGCGGCCTGGAGCGCGGGCAGGCCGACGAGCCAATCGTCCGGGAGAAACACCTGGTGGAGATCCGTCTGACCGCCGACTACCCGCGCGTCGCGCCCGTCTGCCGGATGCTCACCCCGATATTTCATCCCAACATCGACCCCGCCACGATCTGCGTCGGCGACCACTGGGCCGCCGGCGAGCGGCTCGCCGCATTGGTCATTCGCATCGGCGAGATGATCGCCTACCAGGCCTACAACATCCAAAGCCCGCTCGATGCCGAGGCCGCGATGTGGGCCGACCTTCACCCCGACAAGCTCCCCGTCGATTCCCGGAATTTCCATCCGGTGGAGTTGTAGGTTCTTCAGGAGCGCGCCGCTTCACCGCCGCGTTTACTGACCGCCGGATTGTCAAAGCGTCGGGACACCAACTCCTGTCCACTCTCCCTCCGGGAGAGGGAGAAAGAGGGCACCCTTTTTCGGTGCAGCATTGAGTAGCCGTCAGCGCTCACGAGGCGCGACCTGGATCGTTGAAAGGAAGGTGCGTCGTGAACAGCGGGAACATCAGCCGGAAGACGCATTGGCGCCGACGGGCACGACTTCCATGCCGCCCGGCGTCGGCGTCCCCCCTTCGGCGGGTACGGTTTTGCGGCGACGGCGACGGTTGCCCAGGAGCTGATCGACAGTGACCCCCAGCAAGATCACGCCGCCCATGACGGCGAAATTATAGGAGCTTGGGATCCCAAGCAGATTGACCAGATTCTGAAGCACCTGGAGAAGCGCGGTCCCTAGTAGGATGCCAATGATCGATCCCTCGCCGCCGCGGAGGCTGCAACCGCCGAGCACGGCCGCGGCGATTCCGTACAGTTCATAGAATGAACCGTGATTGCTCGGCGAGATCGAGTTGACCCAGAGGGCAAATAAGATCCCCGAGATGCCCGCCAGCAACATGCTCAGCACGTAAACACTTCCGATGATCCGATCGGTGTTAATGCCGGAGTAACGGGCGGCTTCTTCGTTACGGCCCACCGCATAGAGATACCGGCCATACACCGAGCGATGCAGCACCACCCACATGATCGCCGCAATCACCAGCAGGAGGATGAACGCCACCGGCAACGGCCCAACGTATCCCTTGGCCAGCCAGCGCAGCGGGCCCCATGATTCGGTGCCGAATCCCTTGGTCTCATCATGCGAAATGGAGCGCGCCATGCCGCGATAGATCAGCAGGCCGCAGAGCGTGACGATGAACGGCTGCAATCGGACTTTTGTGATAAAGAACGCGTGGGCCAATCCGAGCACCATGACCGACCCGATGGATGCCAGGGAAGCAATAAGCCACGGCCAATGCCACTCCCGCAGCATGATGGACAAAAGCACACCTTGAAGCGCGAAGACCGATCCGACCGAGAGGTCGATCCCGCCGGTGATAATGATGACGCCCATGCCGATGCTGAAGATGCCGAAGAGGCCAATCAGCAGGGAAAGGTTTTGCAGGTTTTGCAATTCGAGGAATTGAGGATTAAGGGCGGCTAGCACGCCGCAAAGGACAATGAGCAGCGCCCCGATCCCGAGTTCTTTTCGCATGTCTACTCCGACGAGGCGAGGACGACCGCTTCATTGCGGCCCGATACCCTGCCAAACGCCATGTCCATGATCGCTTTTTCCGAGCACTCGTCGCGGCAGAGGACTCCGGCAAGCCGGCCTTCGTGCATGACGGCAACGCGGTCGCTGATGCCGAGCACTTCCTCCAGGTCGCTGGAGATGGCGATGACCGCGACGCCGCGGTCGGCCAGCGCGCGAAGCAGTCGGTAGATCTCTGCCTTGGCGCCCACGTCAATGCCGCGGGTTGGCTCATCGACGATCAGCACCTTTGGCCCCCGCGCCAGCCACTTGCCGAGCACCACCTTCTGCTGGTTGCCGCCACTGAGATTACCGGCCCGGGCGCCGATGGAAGGGGTCTTGATCCGAAGCGACTGGACCTGGGTCTTTGCTTCGGCGCACTCGCGCGATCGGCTCAGCATCGCCATTCGGGCGTAGTGCCAGAGTCCCGGAAGCGTGATGTTTTCGCGGACAGTCATATCCACCAGCAGCCCGGTGCGGCGGCGGTCTTCCGGCGCCAGGTAAATCCCGGCCCGGATCGCGTCGCGCGGGCTTTGAATGGAAAGGGGCTTCCCGTCGAGGAGAATCTGGCCCCCCAGTAATCGATCCGCGCCAAATATCGTCTGCGCCAGTTCTGATCGCCCGGAGCCGACAAGGCCGGCAAATCCGAGGATCTCACCGCCGGCGGCATCGAAGCTCACCGCGCGATTCGGGTATGCAGTCGTACGAAGGTCCCGCACCTCCAGCCGCTTCGGATGGGCGCATCCCGCGGGCGGCACAAACAGGTTGCTCAATTCCCGGCCGACCATGAGCCGGACCATATTGTCGTGCGAGATTTGTTCGCGACTGAGCTCACCAGCGTTGCGCCCGTCGCGCAACGCAACGACCCGATCGGAAATCTGCCCGATCTCGCCGAGGCGGTGCGAAATGTAGATGACGCTGACTCCCTGTGATCGGAGGTCCTTGACAGTCGCCAGCAATCGATCGGTTTCCGACGCGGTGAGCGAACTGGTAGGCTCGTCCAGAATCAGGATGCGCGCGTTTTGCGAGAGCGCCTTGGCGATCTCCACCACTTGCTGCTGGGCGAGCGACAATCGGCTCAACGGGGTGTTCGGCGCGACGTTGAGTCCCAGCCTTCGCAGGTATTGGCTGCTGTCCGCTTCCATTCGCCTCCGGTCGACCAGCCGCAGCGGCCCTCCCCAGAGTGGCTCGCGGCCGAGGAACATATTCGCGGCGACGTCGAGGTTATCCAGGACGTTCAGTTCCTGGTGGACGAATCCGATCCCCAGCGCCCCCGCCGCCGCGACCGATCCGATGACGACCGCTTTGCCGTCAATTCGCACTTCGCCGGCGTCCGGCTGATGCACGCCCCCGAGCACCTTCATCAGCGTGCTTTTGCCCGCGCCATTTTCACCGATGAGGGCAACAACCTCCCCGTGGCCCACCGACAGTGAGACATTGTCCAGCGCCTTGACGCCGGGGAAGCGCTTGCAGATCCCGGCCAATTCGAGAATGGGTTGGGCCATCGCGTAAGCCGGTCTTGTTGTGCCGGCCTTCGAGGTAGATCGATCGGATTAACTGCGCCCTGGGCAAGCGGATCAACGGCCGCGCAACTTGTTCAGCTTCGTTTGAAATTCATCCACGTTGTCCTTCTGAATCGCCAGGGTCGGCACGAAGATCTGCTTGCTGGCTGGGATCGCGGCACTGTCGCCGCGAATCACCTTCGCCATGAGCTCAATTGCCTGACGGCCGAATTCATACGGCTGCTGAACGACCGTTGCGTAGATGTCACCGCTCTTGATGCCGCCGAGCGTTTCGTCTTCCTCGTCGAAGCAGACGATCTTGATCGCGCCGGTTTTCTTGGCACTGCGGACGGCGTTGAGAATCGCCGGCCCGTTGTAGCTCCACAATCCAACCAGCCCGGCCACGTCGGGATATTTCACGATCGTGTCCTGCACGTTCGCCTGGGCCCGAACACGGTCAGTGTCGTCAGTCCGCACGTCGATGATCTGCACCTTGGATCCTTCGAGCGCCTGCTTCAGGCCCTCATACCGATCGTGGGCGTTCTGTGCATCGAGAGTGCCGACGAAGACCATGATCTTCCCGCCGTCCGGCAGAACTTTCTTCAACAGCTCGCCCGCTTGCTTCCCGGCATCGACGTTGTTGGTGCCGACATAGCAGGCCCGAGCGCTGTTGGGCGCATCGCTGTCCTGCGTGATTAACATCCCGCGCTTGGCGACGTTGTCGAGCATGTCCGTTTGGTTTTTCGCGTCCACCGGGCTGATGGCGATTCCCTTCACGCCCCGAGCCAACAGGTCATCGACGATCCGCTGCTGGCTGGCGGCGGTGCCGTCGGAGGGGATCTGGAAAT
>Ga0182024_10009425_pt1 | contig 20190 bp, 20 predicted proteins | sample P32metaG_FD_120480 | JGI IMG/M metagenome (GOLD analysis project Ga0182024, IMG submission 120480) | Permafrost microbial communities from Stordalen Mire, Sweden - P3-2 metaG (Illumina Assembly) | ecosystem: Environmental > Terrestrial > Soil > Wetlands > Permafrost | place: Sweden: Stordalen... | reverse complement strand
TCCAGACGCCGCTTCGTCACGCGGGCGCGGTTGCACTCGTCGCAGGCGCCGCGGATGACGAACGTGTGGCCGCTGGGCTGGAACCGATGCTGCCGGCAGACTTCCTGCATGGCCGCCTCGATGGCCGGACTCTGGAACTCGATCATCTTGCCGCACTGGCCGCACTGTAAATGCTCGTGCTGCGGGTAGCCGTAATCGTGTTCGTAGTACATGCGCGGCCCCAGTTCCAGGCGGCGCAGCAGGCCGGCGTCCACCAGCTTGGCCAGGGTGCGGTACACCGTGGCCCGGCTGACGCGGAAGCCGGCCCCTTTCATGTCGTCGATGAGCCGGTCGGCGTCGAAATGATGATGCTGACTGAAGATGTACCGCACCATGTCGCGCTGCTGGTCGGTGAACCGCTGGGCGCGCGGCCGACTGGACAGGTACTCACGAAACTTATCTTCAGGACTCTGCGATACGACGACCGCCGGCAGCTGCATGTCGCCCCTCGTTGTCAGCGCCGGCCGGAGAGAAGCGGGCCTCTCCGGCCGGTTCTTTGGACCAATGGAATCAAGAATGATTCTTGATTCTCATTATAGGGTCGGAGGCGGCCGCCACCAAGGAGGTTTCGGCGTCCAGACTGTAGCACAAGCTTCAGCTTGTGCAGACGGCACAAGCTGAAGCTTGTGCTACAGTCGGGCGGACAAGCGTTCCAGCGCGGCCTCCCACTTGTCCGGGGTGTCGTAGGTCCCATCGGCGATTTCCCGCCGAACCCGTGCGACGAGGTCCGCTCGTAGCTCCTGGACGACGGCCTTGGGCCTGGAGGGCGGAAACTTCCACCAGTCGCGGGACCGCGTGAACGGCCCGCGGAGATTAACGGGGGTGTGCCGGTACATGGTTCGTCTCCCCTGGGGACGTGGAGCTTGCGCGGGGTTCCGCGGCCACGGCCACAGGTCATCTTACCTGTTGGGATTTGAATCGATCAATCACAGTGCCGCTCAGACGGGAACATGCGGCGCCAACCTTGACGGGTTTTATCGACTGTACGGGCCTACCGTCCCGGCGTTGCCATTAACGACCGAGGCGGCCCGGCGTGGGAAGGGAGGTCGCACCTGTTCGGCTGCTCACTCCCCGTGCCCTATTCTGAGTATCGTCGGGAAGCGGGGCAAGCATCAGGGAAATTGGGGCGGTCTTTGGCACGGCGTTGCGGCCGGCGGGGCGGGGGCGCGAGTTGGGCGCGGGATGCCCGTCTCTTCGGCGGCGACGGGTGCAAGGAAGAGGCGCCGGGTAGGCGGCGGGACGGGGGAAAGGGTCGGACGGGGGGCGAGAGAAAGGCGCGGCGTCCGTGTTGGACCATCAGGCGTGGGCCGCGGCGGCCTCGCGGCCGGCGCTACAGCGCTTGACCATTCGCAGAGTGTTGCCGCCCTCGCCGCGAGGCTGACAGCTTAATTCGTCCATCAGAGATCGCATGAGGAAGACGCCGCGGCCGCCGACGCGCAGCTCGCCGGGGTCGAGATGCGGCACGGCGGCGATGTCGAAGGGTTCGCCCTGGTCGATCAGGCGGATCTCGATGGCGTCGGGACGGAGGAAGCACTGGATCTGGACGACGGCGTCGGGCCGCCCCTGGTGGGCGTGGCGGATGACGTTGTTGACGGCCTCGTCGGCGGCCAAAACGATGGCGTGGACAGTCGGCTCGTCGAAGCCGGCGGCCTGGCAGACCGCTTCGATGAAGCCGCGGGCCGTCGCCAGCATTCGGAGGTCGCTGGCGATGGTCAGGGTCCACGGCGCGACCTTTTCCGTCATCCTTCCCACCCCCCGCCCGGGCGACGCGGTTCGTCGGCGCCCGCTGAATTATAGGCCCGCGCGGGAAGGCCAGCAAGTCAGATCGGCTCCTCGCCGCGCCGCAGGGCGTTGACGTAGTTGTGGGCCTGGCGCGTCGGTTCCGGGATGCGGTAGCCGCCGCGACAGGCCAATGTCAGTCGCGTGGCGTCGTCCAGTGTGATCTTATGACCGGCCGAGATGAACACCGGGTTGACGTTGGTCTTGGTGCGCACCACCCGGCCGATGACCTGGCCGCGGTCGGTCAGCGGCGACCACGAGCCGGCCTCGCGGCCCGGCTCTTCGTATTTGCCGACGAGGCGCGACTTGGCGCAGCCGAAGCACGGGACCTGGAGCCAGAGGCCCACGTGACAGGCCAGGCCGAGGCGGCGCGGGTGGGCGATCCCGTGGCCGTCGAGCATGACCGCGTCGGGGGCCGACTCCACCTTGGCGAAGGCGGCGAGGAGGGCCGGCGCCTCGCGGAAGGAGAGCAAGCCGGTGATGTAGGGAAAGTGACACTCGACCGACGCGCCGCGCCGCTCCACCACTGTCAACTCAGGCAGGCGCAGCACAACGACGCCGGCGTAGATGACGGGGTCGTATTTGTTGTAGGAGACGTCGGCGCCGGCGATGAGCGAACAGGGCGGCAGGGGCGTGTCGGTAACGACGCGGCCGGCCAGCTCGCGCTGGAGGGCGACGGCTTCGGTCGGAGTCAAGTCCCAACGGTGGAGGGGGTGGATGCACATGAGACGATCTTTCCTTCAACCAGCCCCGAGCGCGAGCGAGGGGTTCGCCTCAACCCCTCGCTCGCGCTCGGGGCTGGTAAACCGACGTCCGCACGACCTCGGCGGCCCGCGTCGCCTGCGCCTCCGACACGTCCAGATGCGTACAGGCTCGCAACGTCCGCGGCCCGGCGACGTGGACCAGAACGCCGTGCGCCTTGAGGGTCGCGGCCACGTCGGTCGCCGTTCCCAGGTCGGGATCGACCTCGAACCAGATGAGGTTCGTCTCCACGTCCGGCGGGTCGAGCCGCAGACCCGGCGTATCGGCGACGGCCTTGGCGATCACTTGCGCATTGCGGTGGTCCTCGGCCAGCCGTTCGACGTGATGGTCCAGCGCATAAAGCGCCGCCGCCGCCAGGACGCCGGCTTGTCTCATGCCGCCGCCGAACAGCTTGCGGACGCGCCGCGCCCTGGCGATGAAATCGCGCGACCCGGCGAGGGCCGAACCGACCGGCGCCCCCAAGCCCTTGCTGAAGCACACGGACACGCTGTCGAACGGCTCGCCCCAGGCGCGAAGGGGCGTCGCGGTGGCGACGACGGCGTTCCAGAGCCGGGCGCCGTCGAGATGCAGGGCCACGCCGTTGGCGTGTGTCCAGGCGCTGATCGCCTGGATCTTTTCCAGCGGATAGACGCGGCCGCCGCCGCGGTTATGGGTGTTTTCCAGGCAGACCAGGCGCGTCCGCGCCAGATGGTCGTTGTTCGGCCGGATTTTATCGGACAGCTGGCTCACGTCAAGGACGCCGTAATCGCCGTCGAACGTGCGGCACGTGACGCCGCTGTGTACGGCGGGGCCGCCGGCCTCGTAGTTGTAGATGTGGCAGTTGGCGTCGCAGAGCAGTTCGTCGCCGGGCTGCGTGTGTACCTTGACGCCGATCTGATTGGACATCGTGCCCGACGGCACGAACAACGCGGCTTCCTTGCCTAGCAGTTCTGCCGTGCGTTCCTCCAGACGGTTGACGGTCGGGTCTTCGTGAAAAACGTCGTCGCCGACCTCGGCGGCGTTCATGGCCGCCCGCATGGCCGGCGTCGGCCGCGTCACGGTGTCGCTGCGCAAATCGATGATGGCTTCCGGCATGATAATTCCTAACGTATGAAATCAGTTGAGCGTCTTGGGCTTGCTGCGATGTTCCATGAACCAACGGCCGTCGATCTTGCGAAAGAACACGGCACGGTCGCCGAGGTCCTTGAGACGCACCGCCGCCTTGTCGTCGCCGGTCGTCCATTCGCCATCGTCGAGGAAGCGGTGCAGGAGTTTAAGGGTGGAAGGATCGAGGCGGGCGTGGATGTCTTTAACCTGTTCATCGAAGCTGCCGCCGAAGACGCCCTTGACGCGCTCGTCGATGAACGACGGGTCGGCGAGCTGGGCGGCGAGGTAATCGAACTTGCCAGCGTCGGCCGCCTTGAGGACGGAGGCCAGCGTCTCCTTCGGCGCGTCTTGCGGATACGTTTTCAGATCGACCTCGACCCCGTAGCGCCCGGCAGGTTTGCCCTTCTCGCCCGCCGATGCTAGGCCGGCCGCGCAGGCCAGACCGAGAAGTAAACCCACGCCGACGCGCATACTACCATCCCCCCTACATGACCGGCCCGACGGGGCCGCCCTCGTTGGTACTGCCTGTACCACGCGACGGCGGCGCCGGCAACCGCGTCACAATCCTGTCGCCGAACCGTCTTACCCGGTATGATAGTCGCGCCGGCACCCGCTTCCCACGTCACCGCATGGAGGTCGGACCATGTTCCGTCTGAATCCGGCCTTGGCCGCGCGGGCCGCCTGCCTGACGCTGCTGTCCGGCGGGGTGGCTTGCGGCGGTGAGTTCCGCCCTTCTCCTCCTTCCGCGGGTTCCAGTCTCCCCGAACCGCCGCGACAAAACGCGCCGTGGGCCGCCCCCACCGTTGACCTTCCGGCGGCGCTCGTGACGGCCGTGGAGGCGCTGTTTCAGGCCGGAATGGCGGACCCGCGCGGCTGCGAATACCGGGCCGTCGAAGTCGCCGTCGGCAGTTGCTGGTCCGGCGACGGCGGCATCGCGCCGACGCACGGCTGGCTGCTGCCGGCGAAGGGCGGCGACAAACAACGCTTCGCCGTCTGCTGGAACGGCCTGGTCTACCCGGTGGTCTCGGCCGGGGGCGCGGCCGACCTGAAGGCCGACGTGCTGGCCGTGGTCAAGGCCGACGAGGAGATGCGCGCGCTAAGGGCCAAAGACGATCCCAAAAACCACTTCTATCGTTTCCGACAGGCGTGGCCGGAGAGCGAATCCGTTTCCTACGAAAGTCTCCTACCTGTGAAGACGTGCCTGCTGCTCCGTCTCGGCGAAGGGGAACTGGCGCGGAAGGTGTGGGACGCCTGGACCGCGGGCATGAGCCCGGACACGGACGACGACGCGGTTCACCTCAAAGACCCTTACCTCATGCTGGCCACCGACTGGGTTTGGGCCATGTTCGACCGCGCCGTGTGCGCCCACATGCGCGCCGACGATCACCTGGCCCTGGTCAGCGCTCGGGCGCTTGTCCCGATGGAAAAGGCCGTCGCCGCGGAGGCGGAAAAGCGCGGCTTCAAACCGCGCCGCGAAGCAACCGTCGGCGCGAAGAAGGATGAGCACCCTTACCTGGACTTCCTCGCCCCTCTCCCGGACCTGCTGGCCGACCAGGAGCGACGTACCAAAGAGCCGAAACGAGGGCCGGTCCCTCCGCCGGGAAAGGACAAGGGCAAGCGTATCGCCGCCCTGATCCTTAGCCTGGACGACGTATCCGCCCGGCAGGGGGGTCAGCCTGGAGGGGTGAGCCCGGGCGCGGACCCGACGGTAGGCGCCTTGATTGAGGAAGGCGACGCCGCCGTGGAACCGCTGTTGAAGTGTTTGGAGGGCGACGCGCGGCTGACGCGCTCGGTCCAGGTCGGGAGAGACGCCGACCGATATCGCTCCCTTTTAGGGGTGCATGAGGCCGCTTATGTGGCCCTTATGGAAGTCCTGCAAACGTACTACTTCGGTGTTGCTCCCAGAGACGACCTCAGCGGGCGCGCCTCCGAAAGCCGCCGCGCCACGGCCGCCGCCGTCCGGGCTTACTGGAATAAGTTCAAGGACGTGCCGCAGGAGGAGCGCTGGTATGTCGTCCTGGCGGACGACAAGGCTTCTCCCGATGGGTGGCTCTGGGCGGCCACGTACATTGTCCGGCCGGTGGACCTTTCGGTAAGCCCGAGGTGCCTGATCGCGGGCGGCTGGGTGACGGTTCGGACGCGGGCGCCCGGCGAAAAACCCAAGCTCCGCGGCGAAGTGCTGCGCGCGAAGAAGAACCCCTCGGTCACTGAGTTGATGGGCAAGCGGATCGAATCCCTCCGTCAGACCGACGGCCCCGTTCCCTGGAGAATGCAGAGCATCGTCCAGGCCTGTAGCCTGGCGAAAATCTTAAGCGAATGGGACGAGAAGGCCGCTCTGCCGCACTTGCGCCGGCTGGTCCGGGAGTGCCGGGACTGCATGAGCGACGAGAAGCTCGCGCAGTCCAAGGGCTGGACCTTCAGGCCGCTGGCGCCGGAGATCGGCCGGCTCACCCTGCTCCGGGTCAAGGCGGGGGACGCCGCGGCCCTGGACGAGTACGCCGGCTGGGTCAGCACCATCGGCCCCGACGCGCAAGACTTCTCGTTCAAGGACGTGCTGCAACCGATGTGGGAAAACCCCACGCACCCGGCCGTCGCGGCGGCGGCCCGAATGATGTTCAACGACGAGCAGTCGCCTTGGACCAGGAAGTTCCTTCGCGCCTACAACACCCACGACCTGGCCGAGACGCCCATGCTTGGCGTGGCCGGGTTTCGAGAGCGCCTTCTTGTGGAACTGACCGACAAGGAGAAGGCCGGCTCGATCACGCTGTACGAGAACGGATGCGCGTCCACCGAACTGGACGGCGGTTATGGCTCGTCGGGCGGGGACCTCCGCTGCAAGGACGACCCTCTGGCGCCGAAGCCGTGGACGCCGGTGCCTTTTCGGGTCTGCGACTATTACGCCTTTGAACTGTCTCTCCACGACGGATTGCCGCGTTGCCCGCTGTACTGGCCCCTGGAAAAGCGCGACCGGGCCGTGGCGGACTGTGCCAAGCTGCTGCGGCGGTACGGGGAGCGGTTCCAGTATTCCGCCCTTCAAGATTCATTGTGGACCTTGAATGACCGGGCCAGAATGACCTTCCCGCCGCTGGACCACCCCGCGACGGCCGACGAGGTTAAGAAGGGGTTGGCGATCTTCTCCCTGGAAGGCGAGGGGAAAACGCGGTCGGCGGGGCTGTCGGCGCGGCCGATGAAGGCCCGCTGGACGACGCTGAAGGACTCCCCCTATGGGACCAACCGCTACGACCCGAAAACCAAGAAGACCGAAACGACGATCAATTACGATCAGGAAGGACTGGTCTGGCAGGCGGAGGAGGTCTTGAAAGAGGGTAAATGGGAGCGCTATTACGGCTTCGTCGGCGCCAACCGGGTCGCCCGCGTCCCCGCCGCGGAGATCGAGTTTCCGCCGGCCGAACCGCGTCGCTAGGCGCGCGTGAATCAGAATAGCGCTTCGCGCGAAAGGAGGGCCGTGTTCGTGAAGGTATTCATGCGTCGCGTCGGGACCGCCCTGACGCTGGTTTGCCTTGCCCTCCCCACGGCCGGCCGCGGCGCGGACGAACCCAAGGGGCCGGCCGACCTGATCGTCCATCACGCCAAAGTTGTCACCGTGGACGACAAGTTCACCACGGCCGAGGCGGTCGCCGTCAAGGACGGCCGCATCGTCGCGGTCGGCGACGACGACGCGGTGTTCCGGTGGGCTGGGCCGAAGACGCGCGTGATCGACGCCGACTCGCACACCGTCCTGCCCGGCCTGTACGACAGCCACGTCCACCCGCTCGACGCCGCCACCAGTGAACTCGACGCCCCTCTACCGAATTTGCGGTCGCTTAAGGATGTCTTCGCCTACATCCGCCGGCGCGCCGCCGTCACGCCGAAAGGCGAGTGGATCGTGGTGCGCTACGCCTTCCCCACGCGGCTCGACGAGGGCCGGTTCCCGACGAAGGCGGAGTTGGACGAGGCGGCGCCGGAACACCCCGTCCTCTACCACGCCGGGCCGGCCGGCGTCGTCAACAGTCTCGGCCTAAAAGTATCCGGCATCACGCGCGACACGCCGAACCCGCCGGCCGGCGTCGTCGCCAAGGACGCCGCCAGCGGCGAGCCGACCGGGATGCTGCGCAACGCCTACCGCCTGCTCAAGGGGCTGCCGCGCGACGCCGGCCGTCTGTCGGCCGATGTGAAGCGCAACGCCCTCAAGAATCTCTTCCGCCTCTACAACGAGCAGGGTCTGACGAGCATCGCCGACCGCAACGCCGACCGCGAAACGCTCGACCTTTACCGCGACCTGCGCGACCGCGGCGAGTTGACGGTGCGCGTCAACGTGGCCCGCAGCTTCGACCCCACCGGCACGCGCGAAGAAGTGGCGCGACGGTTCGAGGAACTGCCGGGCAAGGACGGCCTCGGCGGCCCCACCGGCGTCGGCGACGACTGGGTGCGCGTCGGCCCGATCAAGCTGTTCCTCGACGGCGGGATGCTCAACGGCAGCGCCTACATGCGCGAGCCGTGGCCCAAGGGACCGACCTACCAGATCGACGAAGACGGCTATCGCGGCCTGCTGTTCATCCAGCCGGAGCAGCTGCGCATGGTGGTCGAGGAGGGGGCGAAGCGCAAGTGGCAGATGACCGCCCACACGGCCGGCGAGGGGGCGATGGACGTGCTCCTGGACGCTTACGAGTTCGTGAACCGCGAAACGCCGATCAAGAACCTCCGCTTTTGCGTCACGCACGCCAACTTCCCGTCGCAAAGGAACCTGGAACGGTGCAAGGCGCTGGGCGTCTGCGCCGACGTGCAGCCGGCCTGGCTCTACAAGGACGGCGACACGCTGCAAAGGGTGCTCGGCGACAAGCGGATGCGCTGGTTCCAGCCGTACAAGACGTGGATGGAGTACACGACGATCGGCGGGGGCAGCGACCACATGGTCAAGCTGGATTCGCTGGAGGCGACCAACCCGTGGAACCCGTGGCTGGGGATGTGGACGACGCTGGAACGGCGGACGGAGCGGGGGACCGTCCTGACGCCGGACGAGCGGCTGACGCGCGAGCAGGCGATCCGCCTCTACACGATCAACAACGCCTACCTGACGCACGCGGAGAAGGAAAAGGGAAGTTTGGAGGTCGGCAAAGACGGCGATTTGATCGTGATCGACCGGGACGTTCTGACGTGCCCGGCGCGGGACGTGCGCGACGCGAAGGTGCTGTGGACGGTCGTGGGAGGCAAGGTGGTGTATGAGAGGAAGGAATAATTGCGGTCCAATGGTTCATTGAAGGCGCCCCATCCGCGCCCCTCCTTACCCCATTACCTCTTCTAAACTCTTCATTCTCTCCATCACGTTGGGGACGGCCTTCTTGCTCGACGCCAGTTTCTTCAACTGCGCCGTCGCCTCCGCGCGGGAATAAATGCCCTGCATCCCGAAATCGAGGAGGTTAAGGAAGCGGCTGTACCACTCAACCGCGTCGTCCCGCTTGCCGAGCTTCGCCAGACAGTCGGCGGTTCGGAAGATGCAATCCACCACGAGGCCGCGGGTCCAGTCCGACCCTTCCCAGCATTCGTTGGCGTCCTCGTCAGGTTCGTTAAGCTCCTTCATTGCGCGGCGAGTCAGGTGGATGTAGACTTTCCCCGCCTCCTTCGTCCTGCCAAGCATGTCCAGGGCACCGGCATAACTCCAGAGGGCCAGCGGGCAGTCGGGAACGATCTTCAGTGCCTTCTCGTCCGCGTCGAGCGCCCCTTGAAAATAGTCGCGCCGCTCGTACTTGACCCCGGAAAGGCGCGCCCATAGCCAGTGGTCGTCCGGCTCCTTGACGAGTTGTTTCTCGATGACACTTTGGGCCGCCGCCCATTCGCCGTCCGCGATCAGCGATTCGATCCGCGCCCGACGCGATTGTCTGCCATCGTCGCCTCCTCCACCGGGGGCGTCGCGCCCTCCAAGTGCCGGCGCTCGGAGGGCGCGACGCCCCTTTTCTTTTCTCGGAATGTACGACATCCCCTGTTCTTTTTCGACGTCCCCATTTCTTTTTTGAGAATTCCAACTAATTTTTCTTGACAGGGCGTTCACGCTCCTGATAATCACAAGTAATCGGGCAGGCACTGGATTCTTGGCGGCCGAGATAAGGGCGTCGCGTATGCAGGACGCCGCAGCGTCCTGCGGAGATGGAGGTGACGCTGCGGCTTCGCTAGGCGAGGGAAGGGGCCATGTCACCCGCAAACAACGCTGGCGGGGCCGTTGTCAAGGCACCGATGTGGATGTACGTCGCCGGTTACATCTCCCTGGGGGCGACGCTCCTGTTTCTTATGGCGATCATCCTTTTCCGGATCGATGTCCCGTCTCAGAACCGGTTCATCGTGGTCGCGGTTGTCGCCTTGGGCGCGGCGACGGGATCAGCCTTTCTCTCAGGCACGGCCGCCATTGAGGGCAAAATTCCCATCCCCTTTCTGAAAGACCCTTTGGCAGCGAGCGCGACGGGGGGAATCGCCGCCTTGGTCCTCGTCATGGTCGTGGGTACTTGGCTCTACGCCTACCTCACTCCCCAGGACGACACCTCACGCTCGGTCGTGGTGCCCGCCGATCCCAAGAACTCGGTGCAAAGATCATCACTTACGACCCAAAGGACGGGGCGTCCCACGATCCAGAGGCCATCGATGACGTGACCTATAACCCGCATGACAGGACTTTTCGGGTTACGTTCAGGAAGGGCAAGCAGGAAGGATGGTTCAAAGCGCTTCATGTGACGATCGATGACAAGCCGGACTCGTATGTGACCTACCACGTGACGCCGTCGGGATTGGCCAGCGCCGAGGTTACCCCCGCGAAATGAGCCGGATTTACACCAAGGAGAAGGCATGAAACCACGATTCCTTTTCACCGCGGCCGTCACCATTCTTTTCGCCGCGTGTGTCCCGGAGGGCGGGAGGGTTCACGCCGACGAGACCTCCGTCGTGCTGACGCGCGTGGAAATCCAGATCCTCAGGCTCGTTCGGTTCAAGAGGCATCCTAAAGTCCTGGACTTGCTCTCGCCGGTGGGAAACGAAACCCTATTCGGAGAACGGGCGAAGGCGGTGGACACGGTCGTTGTCGAGGGGGGCGGGAGCTGGAGGTGGAAGTTCCCTTCCGACGTGGACCTGAGCAAAGGGGAGATGGGTCTGCCCTCCGACGCCGTGATCCTGCGAAAGACCCTGAGCTGTTCGGCTTCGACGTTTCAAATCGCCCCGCGGCGATCTGGGGACGCCGGCCTGAGCCTGACGCTCGACGACGACACGGCGCGTGCGGTGTGCTTCTATCGAAATATATCTAATATATGGATCAATAAAGGAGGTGGAACTGTCGAGATGCGGGCGCTCTACGCCCGCACCCTCGACTCCGCCGCGGAAATATGGGATTCAAAAGGCCTTTCGGAGGACATAAGGAACGCCGACGCCGCCCTGGTGGGCGACCTACTGCGGCGACTGCCGGACGACTTCAGGGCGGATCTGCTGAAGGATGAAAAGGTGAATGGCATTGCCAAACAGTGGACGGACCTATCAAAACGTCGGGAGGGCCAGCTTCTTGATTCCCTTCCGGACGCGAAACCGGCCGACGACGGCCCCGTCTCGCACATCATGCTGCCCTTCATACGCGAGAAGCATGAGGGTGCCTTCCTTTTTCCCACTCCGGCCACCCCGGTCAGTACTCGGAACGGGTTATACATTTTACATATGGATCCCGGCACCAAGGTGGTCATGCAGGTGATGGACAAGGCGAGCATTCCCGAGAAGGCCTTTGCCGAAGTGGACGCCGATAAGTTGGTAGACTGGATGAAAAAAGGCAAAGTCGAGATCTTCCTCGATCAGGGGAACAAGGCCCAGAAGATTTCGCCGACCCAACTGGAAACGCAGATCAACGCGATTCAGACCCACGTTGGTTCCAAAGAATAGCACGGCGCTTATGGCCGCTGCGCCAAGAAAATGGGCGGGCGCGGCGGCCCTGTTCGTGATCCACGCCGGCCGCGGCGCCGGGCTTGGGGCCCTTCTGGGCGAGGCGTTCGCGGGCATCCTCTGTACGGATCGCCGGGTCGTCTACGAGCGCGTGCCGGTGGGCCGGCGGCAGTTGTGCCGGGCCCACCTCAGGTTACTTCCAGCCGACTGAACGGTTACTATCCGGACATGATCCGGCGCCGCCCGTTCTTGTCCTCGGCATAGGGGCGGGGAAGAAGTGTCTCACACCGTTGGCAGTACAGCGGTGTGTTTCCGTGGGCGCGATTGATGCCGTCGGCGCCGTGACTCGCTCCGTGGGTGCGATTTCCCTGGAACAGACAGGCCGGGTTGATGCACTGATTGTCGAAAGCCGACCTGCACGGCGGCGTATGCCTGATCCATTCGTACTTCTTTGGGTCCATCACGGGCACGCGATGGAAAGGAATTTCCGGATGGCTGGCGCGCGGGCATCGTTGTCCTTGCGCAGCCCAAGTGTCGGTGCCAGTAGCAACCGTGAATGAGCACCACCTTACGACGCGCCGGGAAAACGACGTCCGGCCGGCCCGGAAGGTCGAGACGGTGCAGCCGGTAACGGCAGCCCAACTCGGTCAGAACGGAACGGACGGTTTTCTCTGGGGTGGTATTCTTTGGACGAACCGCGGACATCCTCCGCGACGTTCGTTCATCCGTTTCGTACGGACTCTTTCGCTTCATCGCATCCCCTAGATGATATACGCGGCGCCAGGCGGCATTCCAAGAGAATGGCAGAGCCGGCTTTGCCGAACCCGCCTGGCGGCCCCAAGCACTCCTCAGAAGATCGACCCGTCCCATCTAATCGGTTCCCTCCTTTATATCCCATTCCGCCTCCTGATAATTCGCCTCCGACAACCACCAGCCGCGCACCGTGGGCGGGTCGGCGGCCAGCGACACGATCAGGCAAACCACTTCCTCCATCCCGTGGCGCGCCAGGTCGGTGCGGCTGGGGACCGCGTGCGACGTAGGGTGCGAGTGGTACACCGCCAGGAGGTCCAGTCCGCGCAGCCGCATGTCCTTGTCCGCGTCCAACATGCTCCGGCCGTCGGAAAGGAATTCGCGCGGGCTGGCCAGGGCATTGACGAGCGGGTAGCGCCGCAGCACCCGCCCGATCGTTGCCGCCGATCCTTCCCCCATTTTCCCTTCCTCCCGCACGCCCGCCAGCAGGCCGCAGCATTCGTTCGGCCGTTCCGCAACGGCCTGCGCAATCAGCCCTTCCAGAAGACTTCGCGGGACCAGCAGCCGAAATGACATTGACAAGGACCCCCGGCTTTCCCAAGCTAAACTACTTCGCCAGATGGGACAACCGACGCGCCGTGCAAGACCGGCAGGGGTTGGCGTTTTTCACAATAGGGATTCACCACGATGGCGTCCGGCGCAGCGAAACGCGACAAAGTCATCCTCGCCTATTCCGGCGGGCTGGACACCAGTGTCATGGTGCCGTGGATCGGCGAGAAGTACAACCTCGACGTGATCGCGTTCACCGCCGACCTCGGCCAGGGCGAGGACATCGAGCGCATCCGCCAGAAGGCGCTGCGCACCGGGGCCGTGGACGCCGTTGCCGTGGACGCCCGCAACCTGTTCGTCGATTGCTTCGTCTTGCCCGCCCTGATGGCCGGGGCCATTTACGAGGGCAAATATCCCCTGGCCACGGCCCTGGGCCGGCCGCTGATCGCCAAGCTGATGGTGGACGCCGCCCGCGAACACGGCGCCAAGGCGGTGGCGCACGGGTGTACCGGCAAGGGCAACGATCAGGTGCGATTCGACGTGACCTTTCAGACTTTGGCGCCGGATTTGAAGATCATTGCCCCGGTGCGCGAGTGGAAGATGAGCCGCGACGAATCACTGGCTTACGCGGCCGAGCATAACATCCCGGTGGAGGCGACGAAGAAAAGCCCCTACAGCGTGGACCTGAATCTGTGGGGCCGCAGTTGCGAGGCCGGCGTGCTGGAAGACCCGTGGGACGAGCCGCCGGCCGACGCCTTCGCCTGGACGACCGATCCCGTCAAGGCGCCGAACGAGCCGGTTTATGTCGTCATCGACTTCGAGCAGGGCAAGCCGGTCGCGCTGGACGGCCAGAAGATGGACGGCGTACCGCTGATTCAGCGGCTGAACAAGCTGGGCGGCGAACACGGCGTCGGCCGCATCGACCACGTCGAGAATCGGCTGGTCGGCATCAAGTCGCGCGAGTTGTACGAGGCGCCGGCCGGCGTGATCCTGCACGACGCCCACCACGAGCTGGAAACGCTCTGCCTGGACAAGCGGGTGCAGCGGTTCCTGACGGCGGTGGCGCAGGAATACGCGGACATTATCTATAATGGATTATGGTTTAGCGCGTTCCACCAGGACCTGTTCGCGTTCGTGGCCAGCAGCCAGCGGTTCGTGAGCGGGCAGGTGCGGGTGAAGCTGTTCAAGGGCAAGGCGACGGTGGTCGGCCGCAAGAGCGAGCACAGCCTGTACAGCAAGAAATTGGCGACGTATGAGAGCGGCGACCAGTTCGACCACGACGCGGCCAAGGGATTCATCCGCCTGTGGGGTCTCGGCCAGCAGACGCAGGCGCGGCTGCAACTGCTCAAGGGCGGCAAGGGCTTCGATCTGCCGGGGCTGCTGACGCATAAGGAGGGGTGATCCGATGACCATCGAACAGGTGCGGGCCGTCCACCACGAGAGGCCGTTTCGTCCGTTTACCATCCACCTGGCGGACGGACGCGCGTATGACGTGCCGCACCCGGATTTCTTGGCCTTCGCGCCCAGCGGCCGAATGGTTTTCGTCAGCCGGCCCGACGATTCGGTCGGCATCGTCGACGTGCTACTCGTAACCGACCTCGTGATTCACCCGACGGTTCCTGCCAACGGCCCGCCGTCCTGAAAATAAAACAAAAGGAGACCCCGAATATGGGAAGTGACATGATGGACGTGGAGCAGTTGGCGGCTTACCTCCGGCGAGACGCGCGCGAGGTGGGTAAGCTGGCCAGTCGTGGGCGGTTGCCGGGCCACAAGGTCGGCGGCGAGTGGCGCTTCGCGCGCGCGGAAATCAACCACTGGCTCGAATCGCAGATTCACGGCTACACCGACGAGCAGTTGACGGCGCTGGAGTCCGGCCACGGGCGCGACGGCGAGGAGCCGTTGATCGCCAACCTGTTGGCGCCGGCGTGCGTGGCCGTTCCGCTGGCCGCCTCGACCAAGGCGTCGGTGATCAAGGAGTTGGTGAAGGCGGCCGAGGAATCGTGGGAGGTCTACGATCCCGACGCGATCCTGGAGGCGGTGCGGCTCCGCGAGGAGATGGTGAGTACGGCCCTGCCGTCCGGCGTGGCCTTTCCGCACCCGCGGCGTCCGCTGTCGGCGGCGCTGGGGAAATCGGTGATCGCCTTCGGCCGCACCGCGTCGGGCGTCCCGTTCGGCGACCCCAACGGCGGACTGACCGACTGCTTTTTCCTGATCGCCTGCCGCGACGATCAGACCCACTTGCGCGTGCTGGCCCGGCTGACGCGGCTGCTGCTGCGCGACGGGTTCCTGAACGAACTGCGTGCGGCGGACACACCGGCCGAGGCGTATGAGACGATCGTGGCGGCGGAGCGGGAGTTGCTGCACTAAGGTTCAACCATGACCAGCGAAAACTTTGACCACGTGCTTCAAAGCCTGAGACAGCGACAGCCGTTTCAGATGTTTACGGTCGAGTTGAGCGGCGGCCACCGCTTCGAGGTCGATCACCCGATGGCGTTGGTCGTCCGCGACGGCGTGGCCGTTTTCATCGCCCCTGGCGGCGTGCCGATTTGGTTCGACCACGAGAGCGTCAACCAGATCATCGGCGCGCCGGCCAATGCTTCCGAATGACGGCGAGGGCGACCTGGTATCCCGCCGATGGACGACGCCGTTCGCCGCCTGATCGCTCTTCTGCACCAATCGCCGTACCGCTGCGTCCTAGCCGCGACCGGCGGCGCCCCCGGCGCCATCGCCTGGCTGCTTTCCGTCCCCGGCGGCTCGCGCACCGTCCTCGAAGCCTCCGTCCCCTACGCCGAAGAATCCCTTGGCGAGTACCTCGGCCGTCGCCCCGAATCGTTCTGCTCCGTCCCCACCAGCCGCGACATGGCGATCCGCGCCCAGCAGCGCGCCCGCTGGCTGGCGCCCGGCGCCCCCACGGTCGGCGTCGGCTGCACCGCCAGCCTCCGCTCCGACCGGCCCAAGCGCGGCGATCACCGCTTTCACGTCTCCGTTCACACCGGCGTCCGCACCTACACGCATTCCCTGGTTTTGGTCAAGGAGTCCCGCGACCGGGAGGGCGAGGAAGAGGTGCTGGACCGCGTCCTGCTCAACGCCTTGGCCGAGGCGTTCGGTCTGCCGGATCGTGTCAGCGTGGCGCTGCTGCCGGGCGAGGAAGTGGTCGTGGAGACGCGGGCGGAAGGTGAGGCGTTGGCCCGATTCCTGGGCGGCGAAACGGACGCCCTGTGCGTCGAGGCCGACGGCCGGATGCGTCCCGACGCGCCGAAACCGGCCCTGCTGCTGCCGGGTTCGTTCAACCCCGTTCACGACGGACACTTTCAATTGGCGAAAGTCGCGTCGGACATCGTCGGCGCCGCGGCGGCGTTCGAGCTGAGCGTGCGCAACGCCGACAAGCCGCCGTTGGCCGACGAGGAAGTGCGGCGCCGACTGACTCAGTTCGCCTGGCGGGCACCGGTGTGGCTGACGCGGGCGCCGACGTATACGGAGAAAGCGGAGTTGTTTCCGGGCTGCGCGTTCGTGGTCGGCGCCGACACCGCGGTTCGTATCGTCCAGCCGCGCTTCTACCAGGACAGCGAAGCGCGCATGGCCGCGGCGCTGGCCCGTTTCCGGGCCGCCGGCTGTCGCTTCCTGACGGCGGGGCGCGCGGGCGCGGACGGCCGATTCCTCGGCGTCGACGACCTGGACATTCCACCGGCCTATCGCGATCTGTTTCAGAGCATTCCAGAGGGGGCGTTCCGCGTGGACCTGTCGTCCACCCGGCTGCGCGAAGCCGGGGGCTGAGGAGCCGTCACAAAAAGGCGAGCGGCCGGCGTAAGCCGGCTGGTACGTCCCGCACCGGCCGGCTTACGCCGGCCGCTCGCCTATAAAGGTTGCGGCGGCAGGATTTGAACCTGCGACCTCCAGGTTATGAGCCTGGCGAGCTGCCACTGCTCCACGCCGCGCCTAGTGAGAGCCGCTTGCCGGTGTCCCGCTAGCAGGAACAGGGGCAAGCGGCCCCACACCCTCATTCTATGCCTCGCGCGACCCCGCCGGTCAAGGGCCGCCGCGAAAAAACTGCCCTTGCCGACCCCTTCCTCCATGCCAGAATGACGGTTTGGCCTACGCAACCGAGGATGCCATGACGACCGCCGCGCCCCCGCCCAAGTCGGAGTGGGCCGCACGCCTCTGGCACGGCGCCGACCTGTTCGCCTGGATGCGTCTGCTCGTCCGCAACCACTTCGCCGTTCAGCCGCCCTACTGGCACATCGCCGCCGTCGCCAGCGCCGCCAGCGTCATGAACAGTACGCTGCGCGTGCTGACGGAAGCCTGCTACGGCGGCGCCGTCGCCCGCACGCCGATCCGCCAGGCGCCGCTGTTCATCGTCGGCCACTGGCGCACCGGGACGACGCTGCTGCACGAACTGCTCATCCTCGACCCGCGCCACGCCTTCCCCACAACGTACCAATGTTTGGCGCCGCACCATTTCCTGCTCACCCAGCGAACGTTCCCGCGTCTGTTCTGGTTCCTGATGCCGTCGCGCCGGCCGATGGACAACATGGCGGCCGGCTACGACAAGCCGCAGGAGGACGAATTCGCCCTGGCGGTGCTCGGCGCGCCGTCGCCCTACCTGACCATCGCCTTCCCCAACCATCCCCCGCAGGACCAGGACGCCCTCGACCTGGAACGGCTGACGCCCCGCGCCCTGGCCGGCTGGAAGCGGACGTTCCTACACTTTCTGCGCGGCCTGACGTTCGCGGACCCGCGCCGCCTCGTCCTCAAGTCGCCGACCCACAGCTGCCGCATCAAAACGCTGCTGGAACTGTTCCCCGACGCCCGCTTCGTTCACATCGTCCGCGACCCTTTTACGGTGTTCCCGTCCACGGTGAACCTGTGGAAATCGCTGTACCGCAACCACGGCCTGCAAACGCCCACCTTCGCCGGCCTGGAGGAACACATCTTCCGGACGTTCAACCACTTGTACACCAAGTTGGAGGAGGGCGAACGGCTGCTGGCGCCGGGACGGTTCCACGAATTGCGCTATGAAGACTTGATCCACGATCCGGAAGGACAAATGCGGCTGCTGTACGACCGGCTCGGACTGGGGGGCTTCGACGAGGCGCTGCCGGGGATTCGGAAGTACCTGGCGGAAAACGCGGGCTATCAGACGAACCGTTACCCGTCGCTGGCGCCGGAACTGCGGGCGGAGATCGCGCGGCGGTGGGGGGCGGTGATCGAGCGGTATGGCTACGGCAAGGCTGGCGAAGGGGCCGTGGCCTAGGCCACGGCCTGTACAGGTACTTCTCCCAAGACTACGCCCGTACCCACGCCGTTCGTCGAAATCCTCCTGGGGCGATTGCGGCCCAAAGCGGCCGGCGGTACACTTTCCTATGCCCGGAATGTGTGCATAGGTCCAACGGGGGGGCCGGGACATGATAAACCGCAGTGAACACGCGCCCTGCGCCGGGCCGCGGCGGCTGTCACGCCGCCACGTGTTGCAAGCCGGGGCGGCCGGGTTGCTGGGGTTAACGCTGCCGCGCCTGCTCCGGGCGCGCGCGTCGTCGGCCGGCCCCGTCCCGCGCGCCGACCATTGCATCCTGATCTTCCTCAACGGCGGCCCCAGCCACCTCGACACGTGGGACATGAAGCCGGAGGCGCCCGTCGAGATCCGCGGCCAGTTCAAACCCATCGACACCACCGTCCCCGGCGTCCGGCTGTGCGAGCTTCTGCCGCGGCTGGCGGGGCACATGCACCGCTGCACCCTCATCCGTTCCGCCCACCACAGCGTCAACAACGCCCACGCCGCCGCCGTCTACTGCGCCCTGACCGGCCACGACCGCGGCGAAATCGGCGGCGGCGCCCGACCCGACGACCATCCCGCCGTCGGCTCCGTCGTCGGCATGCGCCGGCCGCCGCTCACGCCGCTGCCGCCCTACGTGTCGATGCCCTTCGTCACCAAGGAGGGGGCCGGCGGCCCGCCGCAGCCCGGCTTCTACGGCGGACTCATCGGACGTATTTACGATCCGTTACTGGTGATCCGCGACCCCAACGACCCCGCCTTCGCGCTGCCCGAACTGGGCCTGCCGGCCGACGTCAACGCCGGCCGCCTCGACGCCCGCAAGCGCCTCCTCGACGACATCGCCAACGCCGAACACGGCGACGCCGCCGCGCGGGAGCTGGCCGGTCTCCAGGCTCGGGCGCTCGATTTGCTCAATTCGCCCACGGCCCAGAAGGCCTTTCAACTGGAACACGAGCCGGATCGGGTCCGCGAGAGTTACGGCCGCAACATCTACGGCCAGAGCGTACTGCTGGCGCGACGGCTGATCGAGGCCGGCACGCGCGTGGCCTGTATCTCCTGGGCGCCGGACGCCAACGCCACCTGGGACACGCACGGCAAGAACTTCGAGAAGCTCAAGGGGGAGCTGCTGCCGCAGTTCGACGCGGCGTTGTCGAGCCTTTTGAGCGACTTATCGGATCGGGGAATGCTGGAACGGACGCTGGTCGTGGCGATGGGCGAATTCGGGCGGTCGCCGCGCGTCAACGGCATGGCCGGCCGCGACCATTGGAACCACTGCTACGGCCTACTCCTGGCCGGCGGCGGCGTCCGGGGCGGCTACGTCCACGGCGCCAGCGACCACATCGGCGGCCACCCCAGCCGCCAGCCGGTGACGCCTGCCGACGTCATTGCCACCGTTTACGAATGTCTCGGCGTACCGCCCGATCTGGAGTTACAGGATCGGTTGTCGCGGCCTTTCGTGCTGGCGCCGTGGGGGGCGCCGATCCGGGAAGTGCTGGCGTGAACGCCCGGGTCACTGCCTCGGCCGCAGGTCCACCCGCGACACGCGCATGTAGTTGGAACGCAGTTCGCCGCTGTAGATCGCTTGGCCGTAGCACTCGATACGGTAATTGAGGTACTGATCGAGGTTCACGCCCGGTTCGGGCGTCACGTGGTAGAACGGGACGCCGCTGTCGGAGAGCAACACGTACATTTTGCCGCCTTCCAGCGGTTGCCGGTGTGACGGCTTCAGCGTCCCGGCCCCCGTGGAATACGAATTACCATTGGCGGGCGCGGCCGGCGCCGGCGTGGCGGCGCCCCACGACGCCGCCGGCGTCGCCGAGAAGCCGTTGGCAGGCGCCGCGCCGACCGTGGCGCCCTGCGGCGGCGACAGCCGCACCGTCGGAGGGACGCCGGCCGTGGCGTCGGGCGTTAGCGGGTAGACCCTGCTGGCGCTGGGCGTGTTCGCCGTCTGGACTTCGGCGCCGGGCGTGGGGCCGGCCACCAGGGTCGGCGACGGGTTGCGCAGGTTGTCGCGGAGCCAGTTGGCCCGGTTCATGGCCTGAAGGCGGCGATCC
>Ga0182024_10009424_pt1 | contig 20191 bp, 20 predicted proteins | sample P32metaG_FD_120480 | JGI IMG/M metagenome (GOLD analysis project Ga0182024, IMG submission 120480) | Permafrost microbial communities from Stordalen Mire, Sweden - P3-2 metaG (Illumina Assembly) | ecosystem: Environmental > Terrestrial > Soil > Wetlands > Permafrost | place: Sweden: Stordalen... | reverse complement strand
CGACCCGACCGAATATGCTGTTGTCACGTACTTCTACGGTCATGGCTCCTCTTGGATTTTCCTGGTTTTCTTCTTCGCTCTCTTCGCGATGCGGGCGCTCCCGTCGCGGCGTCGCCGACGTGGACAACAAAGGACCTCTGCCCCGACGAGTTCATTCACCGATGCCACCTCCCCGGATCAAGCATCTGATGCTGTCGAGGGCCCATCGGGCAAGGTCACGTTCACTGGGATCGCCCCCGGTTGGCTGATCGACCCGTCGGGCCGACACGAGCGGCGGTACTGGTCGGGGTCTGAGTGGACCGAGCACGTGACCGACGGCGGTATTCCGGGCACCGACCCGGCACCTCTCAACACTGGTCGTGATGCGCCCTAGCCGGCTCCGGGGCAACGGTCGGCCCCTCTGATTGACCGAGGTACGTGCTCGCAACTCTCACGATTGTGCAGACCACCGTTGGACGCTGCGAAATCCCTCAGTTAGACAGGAGTGGTGCCGTGGCGCCATCGCGTTGCCACAATCGGTCGCCTGCGACCCAGACTCGGACCCATCCTCTATGTGTCGTGCCTGCAGTACTACATCGTACAAATAGTCGTTGGCCAACAGTGGCGTCCCCACTACAGCTGGAGTAGGAACACGATCAGCGACCTCGGGAACACCGTCTGCGGTCGGTGGAACGGTCAGCCTCTTTGCTCACCACAACACGACCTGATGAACCTGTCATTCGCGGCCTTGGGTGCGTCCATGCTGATTGGTTCTCTCCTGATCAGGCCCACCCATCTCCATCAACGGGGGGCGTCAATCGGATTCCGATGCATGGAGATCGCAGGAGCGGGTGTCGTGTTGGTGGGCCTGTTCCCGGAGAACAGCGTTCCCACGCTGCACGGGCTTGGTGCAACTCTGTCCTTTGTGTTCGGAAACGTCTCCATCATTGTGCTCGGTTGCTCACTCAGGCTCCCGTGGGCCCTGCGGGTGTTCTCCATTTGCCTCGGCGTGCTCGCCCTCGCCGCTCTGGTCGCCTATGAGAGCTCACAGTCCGTAGGCCTCGGGCATGGTGGCCTTGAACGAGTAGTCGCATTTCCCCAAACCGTATGGCTCATTGTGATCGGCGCCTACATGTTGTCGTCATCTCGCCGCGAGCAATCGCTCCAGGTGTAGCCGCACCTTCAGTCGAATAGGGAGGGCGTTGCCTCACCGAACCGGCGCTGTCGAACGGTATGGTGAGGGCCGTGTCATCGGTCCTCTTGGCAACGGGACTGGCGACCGTCTGGTGGCGGTACCTCGTTCTGTTCTTGGGCGTGATGGCATCGTGGGCAGGAGTCCCATTCATCGGAGCTGCTGCGGTCGGGGCTGCGGCCGTCGCAGCAAGCCAGGGTCAACTCAACCTGGTTGCAGTGATCGTGGTCGCAACCATCGCTGGCGAGGTGGGCGGTTTGATTGGCTATGCCGTCGGGTTCCGTTGGGGCCGCCGGATCTTGGAAAGACCTGGCAAGCGGCAGGCGGGGCGGCAAAAGATCGTGGAGCGGGGCGAGCAGGCTTACGAGAAATGGGGGCGGCTGGCCGTCTTCGTGACACCCGCCATAGTCTCCGGCACGGCAAAGATGCAGCACGGCCAATTCGTGTTGTGGAATTTCGTGGCTTCGCTCGCCTTCGCCCTCTCGGTGGCACCAACTGCCTACGGGCTGGGCAAAGTTGCGACAGGCCATAGTTCGGCGCACGACATCCTCATCCTCGCGTTCGGACTTGTCGTCGGAGCATTGATCGTCGTGGTCTCGCTGCGGCACCGCCGGAAGAACCTTGCCTCCTGAAGTTCCGGCAGCACACGCCCCTTCCGAGCGTCAGAACGTGACACCGATCCGGCGTTCCTCGAGGACGTGACCGAGCGGCTTCCTAAGTGGGCGACAACCTACGGTGAGCTGCCGGCCAGCAGCGAGTAGATCTCGACCATTGGTGCGGTGCCGTTCACGTTGTAATCCGGGGCGACGCCAACGCCCGAGGTGGAGGAAAACAGCCCCGTGGACGGAGAGCGCTCGTCATTCCACATGAAGGTTGCGTAGGTCTGCGCGGTGGTGGCGTATCGACTGTTGGGTGTGACCTCGTTGAGCAAGAACAGGTTGCGGAAGTAGATCCCGTTGAAGGCGGGGCCCTGGGTGTCCAACTCCGTGCCCGTCCCGAAGTAGGACAGGGCCGCCCGGGCGGTGTTCGTCGCGTTCTGGAGGTAGATGCGAAGGCCCGTGACCTGGGCGAGGAGCACTCCTGCACCGATCATGCTGCCCTGGTTGTAGCTCCAGATGGCCGTGTTGATCGTGCCGTTGGAGTTGATGTGGTCGTAGTAGAGGCCGGCGTTCGAAGTGCCGGCAGGAACGGCGAGGCACTGGTTGACCCAGTGGTACATCAGCTTCGCCCAGGTGAGGTAGGCCGAAGAGCCGCTGACCTGGTACAGCTCGACCGCCGCTTCGGCGCTCGCTGCGGTCGAGGTGGTGTTGCGCTGCGTGCTACTCGACGAGTCGATCCAATAGACGCCACCCGGACACGGGGCGGTGGCGTTCCTAGACCAACCCGTCTCGATGAAACTGAAAGTTTGTTCCGCCAACTGCAGCGCCGAGGCGTCGTGGTCGAGTTGGTATTGATGGAGAAGGTCGAGGGTGACCCATGCGTTGTCGTCGTAATAGGTGGCCCCGCCGGACCCCAAGGGCGAACCCACGGCCGACTCGAAGGCGGGAGGCTGGGAAGCCCCGGTCGGACTCTTCTCGTTGGTGTCCTGGTACTTGAGCAGGCCACTCAGTCGGGTCTCGACGTCGGAGAGGTACTGGCCGTCACCGGACACGCCGGCCAGGTAGTCGGTCCCGGCCGAGGCGTTCGTGAACGGCCACAGGTAGGAGAACTGGGTGCCGTCGCCCTGATACAGCTGGTACGTCGACAGGTACAGGTTCTGCTGGAACGCCTGGTACGTAGATTTGGCGAGCGCCCCGGAGGACGAATTGGCGGACACCACCGCCCCAGCGGGGCTGCCGGCCAGGGCGGACCCGGACGGCACCAAAAGAGCCAGGCCAGTTACCGTGGCGAACAGTAACTTGCTCTTCATGCTGACCTCCGAGCCCGGGTTGGTTGCAACATACTCCCCATCTTTTTCTTGGCCAAAGAGGCCAAGGACGGTGCAACGAAATGAAGCGTCACGCCGCCCACCGAGTTTCAGCCGGGTGGCACGTCCCAGCGCACGAGGTCGGTGCTCCGGGCCAGCCCGATGCGGGCGTGCCCCCATCCCCCGAACTGCGAGAGCTCCGTGCTCCCGGCATAGGTGAGGTAGTCCTCCCCCGCCGGACCGACACAGAGAAAGGCGGAGTTGGCATGCTCGTAGCCGACGCTCGAGATCCCTTCACCACTGTTGAACGTCTCGCTCGGCACGGACAATTGGTGGCCTGCACTCCAGTGCAGCCAGGTTGACGGTGTCGCCGGATCGCCCGGGCCCAGCGTGAAGATAAAGGGTTGGTCGAGCGTGTTCGACGTCGCCACCAGATGCCAGGCGCCGTCGACGGTCAGGAACTCGTAATTCTCGACCGTGTCGTCGTAGACCATAATGTCGGGCTGGCCCACCAAGTGGAACGTCCCGGACAGCGATGGTGCCCAGGCGATCTCGAAGTGCTGGGTCGTTGTTCCCGCCTTGAACCCCAGAATCACCCCGTGGGCGGTGAAGGCCAGGGCGGCGTCGATCATCCGGTGCGCCAGCCCGCGTCCGAGCGGGTGCGCGGCGGACCAGGACTGTAACGACGCGTTCGCACTCGTGCGGTAGGCCAGTCCCCGCGGTGTCTGATAGGTGACGATGAATGTGCCGGAAGGCGAGCGGACGATGTCGGGGGAGGCGGCGTTGCCGGCAATGACCTTCGGCGAAGTCCAGTGCTGCAGATCCGGGCTCGACGACACGGCCACGCTGAAGTGCACGTGGGGGGCGTCCTTGATCGCCGACATATCGCTGTAGAGCATGTGCCACGCTCCGGCGGACCACTGCAGTGCCTGGTCCTTCACACCGACCGTGCGGTACGAGAGGATGGGATTTGTCAATGCTGACCAGTCGATGGACGTGGGCGGCGTCCCCACAATGCAGGCGTGATCCTGCCCTGGCGCGACCGTTGCCCCTCCGGCGAGGCCTGGTCCCGCCACCATGGTCGCTCCAACCGCCGCGACGGCCATTGCGGCCTTTGTCTGAAGCAGCCGTCGCACGCCGGAACGCTACGGCAGACTGACTGGGCCATGCAGTCGATCGAACTGACAATCGATGCCTCCCGGGAGCGCATCATCGACCTCACGATCGAGCTCGAGCGCTTCTGCGCGGACCTGGGTGACGGGCTGGTCAACGTCTTCGTGCCGCACGCCACGGCCGGCGTCGCCCTGATGGAGACGGGCTCCGGGTCTGACACCGATCTGCTCGCCGCGCTTGAGCGCCTCCTGCCGCGCGACGACCGGTACCGGCACGCCCACGGGTCGCCCGGCCACGGCGCCGACCACCTGCTGCCCGCCCTCGTCAGTCCCTCGGTCACGCTGCCCGTGCTCGGAGGCCGGGTCGCGCTCGGGACCTGGCAGTCCGTGGTGCTGGTGGACCTGAACGAGGACAACCCCCGCCGGAACGTGCGCTTCAGCTTCGTGCCCGCCCCCGGCGACTGAACGACCGGCCTCACGAAGACGCGGTCGTCAGCGGTCAGCCGGACTGGCCGTCCTTGCTCGCCGCGTTGCGCGCCATCATCTTCTGCCAGTCCGGGTCGACGACCAGCGGGGCATCGGTGCTGTGCGCGTTGCCCGACACGATGTCGAGCATGCGGTTGGGTGGCACCGTGATGAAGACACCGTCGGCCTCGGCCGTAATCTCGCCCTGGTGGTAGATCCCGCCCCAGGCGTAGACCTTGCGCCCTTCCTTGCCCGTGTGGCGGGCCACCAGCTCGAGCGGTGCCAGCAGTGGGGTCGGGCGACGGTAGCGCACCGTCAAGGTCCCGGTCATGGCGCCCTCCCCCACCAGAATGTTCGACATGCCCAGGAGCTCATCGAACAGCTCGGCGATGACGCCGCCGTGCACGCAGGTCGGCGGTCCCTCGTAGGCGTAGCCGTAGGTGACGCGGCCGCGGACCTCACGCCACCCTTCGTGACCCTCGACCGCCCACACCTCCACCGGCGGCGCCACCGGGTTGGCGAAGCCGATCACCGGGCTCGTCGAGAAGACGTCCTGGGGATGGACATCCGGAGTGGGCTGGTTGCGGATCCGCCGCTCGACCGCGGCCGCCGCCTCCAGGCGCTCCGCCACCGCGGTCAGCTCGGCGGCCGCCTCCACCACGTCGGCCTCGTCGAGGGGTTGGCCCACGGCCACGGCGCCGATGCGCCGCGCCGCCGCGGCCAAGCGGTTCAGCGGCGAGTCCGCCGACGTCACCGACAGGCCGTCGATGCCTGGAAAGCCCCCTCCGGCCGGCGGGCCGTGCGGCCGTTCCTGTTCGCTCACGTGCGGGTGTAGTTGGGCGGGCGCTTCTCGGCGAAGGCCTTCTGGCCCTCGGCAGCGTCGTTGCTGGCGAAGATGGGCCAGCCGATCTCGAGCTCTCGGGCCAGCCCGTCGACCTCGGACATGCCCTCGGTCTCGCGGACGCTCTGCAGAATCGCCTCGACGGCGAGCGGCCCGTTGGCCCCGATCACGGCGGCGATCTCCAGCGCCTTGTCCAACGCCTTGCCCGTGGGGACGACGTGCCCGATGAGCCCGATGCGCAGGGCCTCCTCCGCCGGGACCTCGCGGGCAGTGAGGAGTAGCTCCATGGCCAGCGTGTAGCCGATCTGCCGGCGCAGGCGCACGGTCGAGCCCCCGAGCGGGAACAGCCCGCGCTTGGCCTCGAACACCCCGAAGACGGCGCCCTCGCCCGCCACGCGGATGTGCGTGGCCTGCAGGATCTCGGTCCCGCCGGCCACGGCCCAGCCCTCGACGGCGGCGATCAGCGGCTTGCGCAGGTCATAGTGGCGCAGCAGCGCCTTCCAGTGCAGATCGGGGTCCTCGGCCATGCGGGGCTGGTACTTCTCGGCATCGTTGCCGCCCATGGCCTTGAGGTCCATGCCGGCACAGAACGTGCCGCCGGCGCCGGTGAGGATGGCGCAGCGGATGTCGTCGTTGCCGTCGATCTCCTCCCAGGCGTCCTTCATGCCCACCAGCATGGGCAGGCTCAGTGCGTTCTTCGCCTCCGGCCGGTTCATGGTGACGATGGCGGTGGCGCCGTCGCGTTCGAACGTCAGGTGCTCAGTGGTAACCACGGTCCCCTCCAGAGGTAGGCGCCGGAATGAATGATCGGATGTCGGTACAGCCGTGAAGGCCGGAGCCGCCTAGAGCCGCTCGATGATGGTGCCCGTCGCCAGCGCACCACCGCAGCACATCGACACGAGCCCGTAGGTCTTGTCGCTGCGCTCGAGCTCGTGCAAAATCGTCGTGATCAGCCGGCTTCCCGTCGCTCCGACCGGGTGGCCGATGGCGATGGCGCCACCGTTGACGTTGACCTTGTCCATGTCGGCGTCGTGCACGCGGGCCCAGCTCATGACGACCGATGCGAAGGCCTCGTTCACCTCGAAGAGGTCGATGTCCTTCATGGTCATGCCGGCCTTGGCCAGCACCTTGGTCGTCGCCGCGATTGGGCCGTCGAGGTGGTAGTAGGGATCGGAGCCCACGAGCACCTGGGCCACCACGCGGGCCCGGGGCTTGAAGCCCTCGGCCTTGGCGCGGTCCTCGGACATCCAGAGCACGGCGGCCGCGCCGTCCGAGATCTGCGACGAGTTCCCCGCCGTGTGCATGCCGTCGGGCAGCACGGGCTTCAACTTGGCCAGGCCCTCGGCCGTGGTGTCGCGCGGGCCCTGGTCCCTTGACACGACCATCTTCTCGCCCGAGTGCTCGCCCCGCGGGCCCTCCTCGCCGACGATGGGCGCCTCGACTGACACGAGCTCGCGGGCGAAGCGGTCCTCGGCCTGCGCCCTCGCCGCCTTCTTCTGCGACTCCAGTCCGAGCCAGTCGACGTCAGCGCGGCTGATGTCGTACTTCTTGGCGATGCGCTCGGCCGCGGTGAACTGGTCGGGCATGTCGTAGGGCAAGTCGGCCGGAATGGCCCGTCCCACGCCGGCCGCGGCATTGGCTCCGAGCGGCACCCGGCTCATGGCCTCGACGCCACACCCGATGGCGGTGTCGACGGCCCCGGCGGCGATCAGGTTGTTCACGAAGTGGTTGGCCTGCTGCGACGAGCCGCACTGGCAGTCCACCGTCGTGGCGGCCACCTCGTATGGCAGCCCGGCCAGCAGCCACGCCGTCCTCGTCACGTTGAAGCCCTGCTCCCCCGCCTGGGTCACGCAGCCGCCCACGACCTGCTCGACCGAGCCTGGGTCGATCCCGGTGCGCTTGACCACCTCGACCTGGGCTGCACCCAGGAGGTCGGGTGCGCGGAGCCCCGACAGCCACCCGTTGCGCTTCCCGATAGGGGTACGAACCGCCTCGATGATTACCGGCTGCGCCATGACCGACGTCCTCCTACTGCCACGTCCGGCCCTGGGCCGGCTGCCCTCGGTGGGCGATTTCTAGAACCTGTTCTAACTTAGCACCGGCCCTTTCGGGCCGACCCCGGAAGTCTGCCCGGGCCGCAACGCCGGGCGCCAACGCCGTTCCGCCGGACCAAACGGCCACACCGGCCCGGTCGTCTCAGAGGTGCTTGAGCACCTCCCGGGCGATGACCACCTTCTGGACCTGGTTGGTGCCCTCGTAAATCTGGGTCACCTTGGCGTCGCGCAGGAAGCGCTCGACGGGGAAGTCCTTGGTGTAGCCGTAGCCGCCGAGGAGCTGCACCGCGTCGACCGTGACCGACATGGAGGTGTCGGAAGCGAAGGCCTTGGCCATGGCGCCGAACTTCGTCAGCTCCCCCGTGGGGTCGTCGTCGACCATGGCGCAGGCCCGGTACACCAGGGCGCGGGCCGCCTCGTTGCGCATGGCCATCTCGGCCAGCATGAAGCGCAAGCCCTGCAGATCAGCGATCGGTGCGCCGAAGGCCTGGCGCTGTTTCATGTAGGCCCCTGAGAAGTCGATGGCGCCCTGGGCGATGCCGATGGCCTGGGCCCCGATGGTGGGCCGGCTGCGGTCGAGCGTGTGCATGGCGATGGTGAAGCCCTGGCCCTCGGCACCGATGCGGTGCGTGGCCGGGACGCGGACCTCGTCGAGCACCACCTCGCCGGTCGGGCTGCCGCGCAGGCCCATTTTGTCCTCGTGCTTGGCGATGCGGATCCCCCAGTCCTTCTCCACCAGGAAGCACGAGATGCCGCGCCCGCCCGCGTCGGGGTCGGTCTTGGCAAACACGACGTAGACGTCGGAGATGCCGGCGTTGGTGATCCAGTACTTCGAACCGGTCAGCACGTAGTCGTCACCGTCGCGTACGGCCCGGGTGCGCATGGAGGCGACGTCGCTGCCGGCATCGGCCTCGGAGAGGCAGTAGCTGGCCTGGATGTCGCCGGCGGCCACTCGCGGCACGTACTCCTGCTTTAGCTCCTCGGAGGCCCAATTGAGAAGCGGCGTCATCCCGAGCTTCGAGATGAGGACAGTGAGCGCCGTCGAGGCGCAGACGCGGGCGAGCTCCTCGGTCATGATGGCCACGGTCACGGTGTCGGCGCCCGCGCCGCCATACGCGGCCGGCATGCCGAGTGCGGGCAGCTCCATCTCCTTGCAGGCCTCGAACGACTTCCACGGGTACTCGGCGTTGCGGTCGGCCTCGGCCGCATTCGGGGCGATCTTCTCTTCGCAGAAAGAGCGCAGGGTCTCGCGGAAGTCCCGTTGGACGTCGGTCAGGGCGAAGGTCGAGGTACTCACGGTGTCATTCTCGCAGGCGCCACCGGGGCGTGGTTCGCCCGGGCCGGGACCGTCGTCAGTTGGCGTTCAGGTGCCGGATCAAGAGGCCCGACAGCTCGACGGGCGCCATCTCGGGGATCCAGTGGGACACGTTGTCGAGCACCTCGAATGTGTAGGGACCCTGCACGCATTCGGCGGTGTTCTGGGCGGCCGCCCACCCGAAGGCCACGTCCCCGGTGGACCAGACGTAGAGCGTGGGGACGCAGATCGGGTTCAGGCCCGAGAGTGCGCTGCCGTCCATGGCCCGATACCAATTGAGGGCCGCCGTGAGGGCGCCCGGTTCGGTCAGGGCGGCGACATACATCCGGGCGTCCTCGTCGTCGAGCCCGGTCTCTGCCAGAAGCGTGGCGAGGCCGCCTCCCCCGCCGTCGGCGCCGAGCAACAGGCGCTCGGGCACCTCGGGGGTGCGGAAGGCATCCATGGACGCGCCGTAGGCGGCCTGGGTGGGATCGGCGCCCCGGAGCGCCTCGTGCAGCGCGAGCGGGTGCGGCGTCGACACGACGGTGAGCGTGCGCACGCGGCCGGGGTGGCGCGAGGCCAGCATCCAGCCCAGCATGCCGCCCCAGTCGTGACCCACGAGGTCGAACGTCTCCATATCCATGGAGTCCGCGATCGCGATGACGTCCTGCAGCAGATGCTCGGTGGCGTAGTCGCCCACCTCCGCCGGGCGGGCGCCCCGGCAGTAGCCCCGCTGGTCGGGTGCGATGGCGCGGTACCCCGCCCGCCCGAGCGCCCACAACTCGTCGCGCCAGGCCCACGAGGTCTGGGGGAAGCCGTGCAGGAGCAGGATCTTGCGCCCCTCGTGCGGGCCACAGGCCCGGCCGGTGAAGGTGAAGCCGCCGGCCTCGATCTCGAGCCGGTCAATCGCCCCGATTGCGTCCACGACGGTTACGTGCGCCGCGCCTAGGCGGCGGGACCGCCCCCAGCGCGGACCTCGTCCGGGCTCTGCCGGAGCATCTCCTCGGGGACGGAGTCGACGAGCGCCCGCTGCGCCACGTAGTCGTGCGAGATGGAGGAGAACAGCGTCCGGCGCTTCTCCCTGACATCGGCTGGGGCGTCACCGAGGAAGCCCCACAGGTTGAGGGCGAGCCGGACGTCGTAGATGCACGGCGCTCGCCCGAACAGGGCGGCCCGCTTGGAGGCCACGAGGGCGACGCCGAGCAGCACATCGTGCTCGGACTCGCCGTCGCCGAGCTCGAGCTCGTCCGCGAAACGGTGGCCCAGGCGAAGCGCAAAGCCCGAGTCGGGCCCCGGCGTCCCGATGTTCGCGCCTTTGCGCATGATCGGTCCCACCAGCTCGGCCGGACGGTCCGTGGTCCATATCCCGGGGACGTCCAGGTGCATGGCCGGGCGGACCTGGTCAGCCTCGGCGATGGGCACGAAGGTGGGCTGCGTCATGCGCGGGAGACTAGCCGAGGAGGTCGGGCGAACCCATTCCAGGCTCGCCCAGCGACCCGCTCTCCAACAGCGGCACGACGTGCAGCGCGAGGGAGGACGGGCGATCGGGATCGTGAAATATCTCCTGGTCGGCCGAGCGCAGGTTGGCCCCCGTCGCCAAGGGCTCTCCGGTGCCGGCGTTGCGGTTGAAGAGCGGGTGGGCGCCGCTGGAGACCTGCAGGCGGATGCGGTGGCCGGCGCGGAAGGTGTTGGCGGTGGGCCACATGGTGATGTCGATGGTGCAGACACCGTCCTCGTCTTGCTCGACCGAACCGGGCGTCAGCCGGACGATGCCGTCGCTCAGGTTGAACGACTTGCCCTTCTCCGTCACGTCACACAGCCGCACGAAGAAGTCGGTGTGTTGGAGCGACGAGCGCACGGAGAGCGTGGCGGTCAACGGGCCGATGACGGTGAGGTCATCGGTCAGCGGGGGGCTGGTGTACGTGAGCACGTCGCGCCGGCGCTCACGACGCGACTGCTCCTTGCGCCCCGCCGTCGTCATGTTGAGCGACGGGCCGCCGACCGACGGTGTCGGGTCGTTGGGGTTGTAGTGGTACCGGTCCGGCGCGCTGTCGTCACTCGGCGGGACCTGCGCCAGCGTGCCTCCCCGCCCGAGATACCACCGCTCGGTCTTCCCCGCCGGCGGCCACATGGAGAACTCCTGCCACGTGCGCGCGCCCATGACGAACACGCGCACCGGCGCGTCCAGCCGCTCGGCGCGTCCTGCCCGCCCTGCGCCGAGCTGGCTGTCGAACCAGCGGGGGCCGTCGCGCACGGTCTCGGCGAACAGCGCGGGGCTGGCGTGCGTCCACGGGCCGATGGTGAGGCGGGCCGTGCGTCCCGCGCGGCGGAGTGCCTCGTAGTCGTCGACCTGGGCCCGCAGGAAGAGGTCGTACCAGCCCCCGATGAAGCTCGCCGGTGGCACCTTGTCGAGCCGGCGGCCGAAGTCGACGCTGTCCCACCACTGATCACCCGGGGTGCTGTGCTCGAGCCAATCCTGGTAGAAGGCCATGGGCTCGCCGATGGCGGCGGTGTCGCACTTCCCCAGAGGCAGGACCTCGCTGGACGTCGCCACCACCCGGGCACCGCGCAGGTGCGCGCGCAGCACGCTGCGCCATCCGAGCTCCTGGTTCTTGATCTCGTGCAGCCAGGCCAACCCCGTCTCGAGCGCGAAGGCGCCCCCGGGGAACACGACCGAGTCGCGGAAGTTCGCCGCGGTGACCTGGAAGCTGAGCGCCTTGAGGTAGTCCGGCGCGTCCTCCGCCACCGCCCACTGCGTCATGCCGAGGTAACTCCCGCCCCACATGACGAGGCGGCCGTCGAACCAGGGCTGGGCCGCCACCCATTCGAGCGTTGCCTGCCCGTCCACCTGCTCGTTGCGCACCGGGACGAACGCGCCGCCGGACCCGAACGTGCCCCGGCAGCTCTGCACCACGACCTGGTAGCCCCGTTCGGCGTACAACCGGCCGAGCGGCCCCATGACCGTGCGCCCGTACGGCGTGCGGATCAGCACGGTCGGCACACTGCCCGACGGGTACGTCGGGTGCCAGCGATCGGCCAACAGCTCGATGCCGTCGGGCATTTTGGCGGTCAGGCCGCGCTCGACCGATACCGCCGTGGTCAGCGGCGGGGGGAGCTTTACGACGGATGCTGCGATCCGGCTCCACACGGTCATGCGCGACTCCCCCGTAATTCCCCCAAGCGACGTGATGGGTTGGTGGGCTGCGCGCCCCTCGCCTCAGGAGGCGTGGAGCAGCCCGAACACGATCGAATCGTAGAGGGCCTGCCAGCTGGCCTCAATGATGTTCTCCGAGACCCCGATGGTGGTCCAGGTCCGTTGCTCGTCGGTGGTGTCCACCAGGACCCGCGTGACGGCACCGGTGCCGCGGCCCGAATCGAGGACGCGCACCCGGTAGTCGGTCAGGTGGATGTGGTCGAGCGCCGGGAACTTGGCCCCGATGGCTGCACGCAGGGCTCCGTCGAGCGCGTTGACCGGGCCATTGCCCTCGGCGACCGCGACAATGCGCTCCGATCCCACGTGGACCTTCACCGTGGCCTCGGTCATGACCCCCGCGACCTCTTCGGTCCCCGCGGCGTCAGCCTCGTTGCGCTGGCCGTGATCCGTGATGACGCGGTACGACTCCACCGTGAAGTAGTCGGACACCCAGCCGGTGGCCCGCCGCAGCAGCAGTTCAAGGGACCCGTCCGCCACCTCGAAGTGGTACCCCTCGTGCTCCAGGCGCTTGAGCTCGTCGAGCACCCGGCCGATGACCTCGCCGTCCAGCTCGAGCCCGAGCTCGTCGGCCTTCATGGCCAGCGTGGACCGGCCGGCCATCTCCGACACGACGACCCGTGTCCCGTTACCCACGAGGTTGGGCTCGACGTGCTCGTACAGGTCGGCACTGCGCGCCACCGCACTGGCGTGCAGCCCGCCCTTGTGGGCGAAGACCGAGTTGCCGACGTAGGGCTGCTGCGGGTTCGGCGCGATGTTCACCAGCTCGGCGATGTGGTGGGCCACAGGGGTCAGGCGCTCCAGGCGGTCGGCCGGGATGGTGCGGATGTTGAGCTTGAGCGACAGGTTGGGGATGGCCGCCGAGAGATCGGTATTGCCGGCCCGCTCGCCGTAGCCGTTGATGCACCCCTGCACCTGGGTAACCCCGGCCTGCACCGCCACCAGCGAGTTGGCCACCGCACAACCGGCGTCGTTGTGGCAGTGGATGCCGAGCTGCGCGCTCGTGCGCTCCCGCACGTCGGCCACGGCCTGACCCACGTCGTCGGGCAGCGAGCCACCGTTGGTGTCGCAAAGCACAAGCGCTTCGGCCCCGGCCGCCTCCGCTGCCGCCAGGACGGACAGGGCGAAGTCCGGATTGCGCCGATAGCCGTCGAAGAAGTGCTCCGCATCGAGGAAGACGCGTAGGTCGTGCTCGCGCAGGAAGCGCACGGAATCGGCCACCATCGCCACCGCCTCGTCGAGGGAGGTGCGCAGGGCCTCGGCCACGTGACGGTCCCACGACTTGGCCACAATGCAGGCGATCGGCGCCCCGGCGTCGACCAGGTTGGCCAGGACGGCGTCGGTCTCCGGCTTCACGCCGGCCCGCCGGGTCGAGCCGAAGGCCACCAGCGTGGCCGTGTGGAGCGTCAGCTCCTTCTTGGCCCGGGCGAAGAACTCGACGTCCTTGGGGTTGGCCCCGGGCCAACCGCCCTCAATGAAGGTGACCCCGAGATGGTCCAGCTGCTCGGCGACCCGCAGCTTGTCGTCGACCGTGAGGGAGAGGCCCTCCTGCTGGCTGCCGTCCCGGAGGATGGTGTCGAATATGTCGACGGCTTCGGGCAGGTCGGGAACGGCGAAGTCGTGCGCGTGGGCGCTGTGGCCGTGCGCATGGGTGTGCCTGACCCCACCGTGGCTGTGGGCGGCGTCACCGCTGTCAGTCGACATGGTCGAGCCATTCCTTGTACTGGTCGACCTCGCCCCGCACGGTGGCGAAGTACGTCTGCTGGATCTCCTTGGTGATCTTGCCCGGGTGACCGGCGCCCACGGGACGGTCGTCGACGGCCCGGATCGGCACCACCTCGGCCGCGGTGCCGGTGAGGAAGGCCTCGTCGGCCAGGTACAGGTCGGTGCGGATGATGGGCTCGTGGCGCACCTCGTAGCCGAGGTCACGGGCGATCGTCCTGACGGTGTCCTGCGTGATGCCGTCGAGCGCGCCGGCGTCGGAGGTGGGCGGCGTGAAGAGCACGCCGTCACGCACGACGAAGATGTTCTCGCCGGTGCACTCGCTGACGTTGCCGTTGGGGGCGAGCAGGATCGCCTCGTCGTAGCCCGCCTTCAGGGCCTCGACCTTGGCCAGAGAGGAGTTGGCGTACATGCCGGTACCCTTGGCCGCGGTCGGCACCGCGTTGGGGTCGTGGCGCCGCCAGGAGCTGATCTTGCACGACACGCCGTTGGCGATGCCCTCGTCACCCAGGTAGGTGCCCCAGGGCCAGGCCGCCACCGACACGTTGACCGGGCAGGGCAGCGGGTTGAGGCCCATTTCGCCGTACCCGAGATAGATGAGGGGGCGGATGTAGCAGCCGTCGTTGAGCCCGTTGACCCGCACCACCTGCCGCGTGGCATCGATGACATCGTCGACGCTGAAAGGGACGTCGATCATGAAGATCTTGGCAGAGGCGAAAAGGCGGCGGATGTGGTCACCCAAGCGGAACACGGCCACGCCGCGGCTGGTCGGGTAGGCCCGGATGCCCTCGAAGACGCCGGAGCCGTAGTGCATGGTGTGCGTCAGCACGTGCACCGTGGCGTCGGCCCAGTCGACGAGCTCGCCGTCCATCCAGATCTTCTCGGTCGTGGTGATCGGCATGACGGCTACAGCCTTTCTGCGATGGCGTCGCCCACGGCAGAGGTGGAGAGCGCTTCGGTGGAGGTGGACGGTGTTGACATGGAATCGGACTGGGCGCTGAGCGCCTTGAGGATGCGCCCGGCGGCGTCGGTCTCGCCCAGGTGGTCGAGCATGAGCGCAGCGGAGTGGATGGCGGCCAACGGGTTCGCGATGCCCTTTCCCGCGATATCGTGGGCAGCCCCGTGCACGGGCTCGAAGAGGGAGGGGCCGGTGCGCGCCGGGTTGAGATTGGCCGAGGCAGCAAAGCCGATGCCTCCGGAAACCGCGCCGGCGAGGTCGGTGAGGATGTCACCGAAGAGGTTGTCGGTGACGATCACGTCGTAGCGCTTGGGCTGCTCCACCAGGTAGATGCAGGCGGCATCGACGTGGTTGTAGTCCCAGGTGACGTCGGGGTACTCCGTGGCCACCTCGGTGACGGTGCGGTTCCACAAGTCGCCGGCGAAGGTCAGCACGTTCGTCTTGTGCACGAGGGTGAGGCGGCTGCTGCGCCGCCCGGCCAGTTCGAAGGCGAAGCGCACGCAGCGCTCCGCTCCCATCCGGGTGTTCACCGAGCCCTGCGTGGCCACTTCGTTCGGGGTCCCCTTGCGCAAGAACCCGCCCTCCCCGGCATAGGTCCCTTCAGTGTTCTCCCGTATCACGACGAAGTCTGCGCCTTCGGCGATCGATCCGGGCACCCCGCTGAACGGACGCAGGTTGACGTAGAGGTCGAGCTCGAAGCGGAGCCTGAGCAGCAGGCCGCGCTCGAGCGTGCCCGGCGGAACCGTGGTGTCGCCGACGGGTGGCCCGACGGCACCGAGGAGGATCGCGTCGTAGCCACGGAGCTCCTCGAGGATCTCGTCGGAAAGGACGGTGCCGTCCCGCAGGTAGCGGGCGGCCCCGAGGTCGAACTCGGTGGTGTCGAGGTCCACCCCCGATGCGGCAACCACCTTGAGCGCCTCGGCACAGACCTCCGGCCCGATGCCGTCGCCGCCGATGACGGCGACCCGATGCCTGCTGGCCTTGTTCACTTCCGTGGTCCTTTCGTCGTGTCCCTCTGTGCTGCGTCCCGTGGTCTCCCCGCGCCGCCGGTTCCGCCGGAAATTGAAAAACCGCCCACGCAGTGGACGGTTCGACGGCGCGCGGGAAGAGTGCGCGCCTAGTGAATAATGCCTACGAAGGTCGGGGGTCGGCGCAACACGACTCCAGTCTCTCGCAGCCGAGCCCTCTCGTCAACCAAGGGTGCGGGGGGCGACCGACGCCCCACGCGGGGGCGATTAGCCTTGGAGACCGCTGGGCGCAGTGCACCGCACCGCCCGGCAGATCCGCCTTCCGGAGGACATGCCGTGACCAACGCTTCCGCCAACCAGACAGAGACGACCAAGCTGACCCAGGCCACGTACGACCGCCTGGTGGCCGAGCTCGAGGACCTGACGACCCGGGGGCGGGTCGAGATCGCCCAGGCCATTGAGACGGCCCGGGCGCTGGGCGACCTGAGCGAGAACGGCGATTACCACGCGGCCAAGGATGCCCAGGGGAAGATGGAGTCGCGGGTCCGCCAGCTGCAGGCGATGCTCAAGGAGGTCGAGATCGTCAACGAGGCGGGCGCGGGTGACGGATCCATCTCGTTGGGGAGCACGGTGACCCTCCGCTACGAAGGCGACGACGAGGACGACATCCAGCAGTTCTTCGTGGGCTCCATAGAGGAGCGCCAGGGCGACCTTCCCGTGGTCTCCCCCAGCTCGCCCCTCGGTCAGGTCCTCATCGGGCGCGGCGCGGGGGACGCCGTCGAGTACCAGGCGCCCGGCGGCACGCTCAAGGTCCACATCACTGCGGTCGACCGCTGATGGCACCCCGCACCTTGACGGAGAAGATCTGGGACGCGCACGTCGTCCACGCGGCCGAGGCCGAGCCCGACCTCCTCTTCATCGACTTGCACCTGCTGCACGAAGTGACCTCGCCGCAGGCCTTCGACGGATTGCGCCTAGCGGGCCGGACCGTGCGGCGACCCGATCTGACCGTCGCGACGGCGGACCACAATGTCCCGACGATCGACATCGACAAGCCGGTGGCCGACCCGATCTCGGCCCAGCAGTTGAAGGTCCTCGATGACAACACCGCCGAGTTCGGCATCATCTGCTACCCGATGGGGCACCCCAACCAGGGCATCGTCCACATCATCGGCCCCGAGCAGGGCTGGACGCAGCCGGGCATGACGATCGTCTGCGGCGACAGCCACACCTCCACACACGGCGCCTTCGGCGCGATCGCCTTCGGCATAGGCACCAGCGAGGTGGAGCACGTGCTGGCCACGCAGACGCTGTCGCAGGTGCGCCCGAAGACGATGTCCGTGACAGTCGAGGGCGACCTCGCACCGGGCGTGACGGCCAAGGACGTGGCACTGGCCATCATCGGCACCATCGGCACCGGTGGCGGCATCGGCCACATCATTGAGTACCGGGGGTCGGCCATCCGCAGCCTGTCCATGGAGGGCAGGATGACGCTCTGCAACATGTCGATCGAAGGTGGCGCCCGGGCCGGCCTGGTGGCGCCCGACGAGACGACGTTCGCCTACCTCAAAGACCGCGACCATGCCCCACAGGGTGAGGACTGGGACGTCGCCGTCGCCTACTGGCGCACGCTCCCCACCGACGAGGGTGCGACGTTCGACAAGGAGGTCGTGCTCGACGCGGCCGCCATCACCCCACACGTGACGTGGGGCACCAACCCCGCGCAGGTGGCGCCGATCTCGGGAAACGTGCCGGACCCCGAGGCCATGACCGACCCCGGTGACCGTGACGCGGCCCAACGTGCCCTGGCCTACATGGGTCTCGAAGCCGGGACACCACTGCGCGAGATCAGCGTCGACACGGTGTTCCTGGGCAGTTGCACCAACTCGCGCATCGAGGATTTCCGGGCCGCTGCTGCCGTGCTCGAGGGGCGCTCGGTGCACAAGGGCCTGCGCGCCCTGGCTGTGCCCGGGTCGCACCGGGTGAAGGCGCAGGCCGAGGCGGAGGGGCTGGACAAGGTCTTCACCGCCGCTGGCTTCGAATGGCGCGAGCCGGGCTGCTCCATGTGTCTCGCCATGAACCCCGACAAGCTCGCCGTCGGCGAGCGCTGTGCCTCGACCTCGAACCGCAACTTCGAGGGGCGCCAGGGGCGCGGCGGCCGCACCCACCTCGTCTCCCCCGCCGTCGCGGCCGCCACGGCGGTTGCGGGGACGTTCGCCACACCGGAGGACCTGCGCTGATGGAGCCGATTGTCATGGTCACCGGACGGGCGGTGCCTCTGGACCGCACGGACGTCGACACCGACCAGATCATCCCGTCAGACTGGCTCAAGCGCGTGGAGCGGACCGGTTTCGGCGCCGGCCTCTTCTCCGAATGGCGCGACGACCGGAACTTCGTACTCAACAACCCCGACTTCGTCGGGGCCACCATTCTGGTGGCGGGCCACAACTTCGGCACCGGATCGTCGCGCGAGCACGCCGTGTGGGCCCTGACGGACTTCGGCTTCAAGGCCGTGGTCTCGTCGCGCTTCGCCGATATCTTCCGCAACAACTCCACCAAGCAGGGCCTGCTCCCCGTCCAGGTCAGCGAGGAGCTCGACCGCGCCCTGCTCGACGCAGTCGCCGCGGACCCGACGCTCGAGCTCACGATCGACGTCGCCCGGGGCACGATCGAGGCGCCGGCGGCCGGGCTGGCCGGTACCTTCCCGTTGGACGAGTTCACCCGTGAGCGTCTGCTCAACGGGTGGGACGACATCGGCCTGTCCCTTCGCCACGTGGACAAGATCGCCGAGTTCGAGCGCAGGCGGCCCGCTTTCCTTCCTTCGGCCTGAAGGTCGTCCGATGGTGACGTTCCGCCAGATGACGGAGGACGACGTGCCGGCGGCCGTCGCCGCCTTCGAGAGCGGGTTGCTGGGCATTGCCGCCGGACTCGGCATGCCGGTGACAGGCCACTCCATTCAGGACGAACGGCGGCGACAGGACCGCACCCGGCACTTCCTCGGGACCGATGCGGGCGGGTCGTGGGTGGCCGAGGAGGGCGAGACCATCGTCGGCATGTCGCAGTCCTTCGTGCGCGAGAACTACTGGATGCTGTCGCAGTTGGGGACGGTGCCGGGTCGCCAGGGACGCGGCGTCGGCCGCGAGCTGCTCAAGCTCGCCCTCTCCCACGGCGACCCGCGCAGCCCGGGGACCATTCAGTGTTCCCGTGATCCCAAGGCCATGGCCCTCTACACCGGCTTCGGCTTCACACTGCACCCGGTCGTGACCGCATGGGGCGCCATCCGGCCCGGCGCAGTGACGCGACCTCCGGACGTCGATCGCTACGAGGTGGACGAAGTCGGCGAGCGCGAGCTGGACATCGTCGCCGCCATCGATCGGAAGGTGCGCGGTTCGGCCCGCTCCGTCGACATCGTGGCGATGTTGGCTCAGCCGGGGAACCGCCTCCTGTTCCACGCGGACCAGGCCTACGCGATCGCGAAGGATGAGCGCATCGTGACTCTCGGCGCCCGTCAGGAGGAATCGGCCGCGCTGGTACTGCGTGCAATGTTGGCCGAGGCGCCGCCCGGAGAGACGATCGAGGTCAACTGGCTGACCTCGGCCCAGCAGTGGGCCGTCCGCGAGGTCGTGGCGGCCGGCATAGAGCTGCGGCCCTACGGGCCGGTCATGGTGCGCGGCATGGACGGGCCGCCGAGCCCCTACATCCCGAGCGGCGGGTTCGGCTGACTCGGGAACACGCGAGCAGATCCGAACCGCCGTCACGCATCGTCCGCGGTGGCGTGCTCCAGATGCCGGGCGAAACGCTGGAGGCCGATGGCCCACCCTTCGGGTGAACCCACTGCGTCGCGCATGCCCTCCCAGCCGTCGCCGTGGTGGTCCAGGTGCCTGTGCTCCAACTCGACCCGCGTGCGATTCGAGTGCTCAGGAATGAAGCGCACCTCGACCTCGCTTGTCCGACCCGAGTTCGACTCGATCTGCCACTGCAGACTGATGTCCCAACTGAAGACCACTCGGTGTGGCGGCTCATGGACGAGTACGCGGGCCCACTGACATTCGGTCCCGTCCTCCCCCACGTCGTACACACGGCCACCAGCCCGCGGTTCGAACACCATGGTCGCCAACGGGGTCTGCAAAATGTGGTGCTCGGGAGGCCACCAGCTCGCGATGTCCTCCGTGAAGACGCTGAAGGCAAGGTCAATCGGCGCGTCAACGGTGATGGACGTGGTGACAGCAGTGGTCTGGGATTCCGTCATTCCTTGTTCTCCTCCTGAAGTTCCTCAACTCGTTTCTTGAATGCATGCAGGGCGGTGTTCCAGAACCGATCCAGGTAGTCGCGCAGTCCGGCGATGCCATCGGGGTCGAGGCTGTAGATCCGGCGGGTCCCGACCTGGAGGTCGCGGACCAGGCCGGCCTCCTTGAGGACTTTGAGGTGCTGTGAGACTGCCGGCCGGCTGACCGGCACGAGCGAAGCAAGGTCGACGACGGCCGACGGG
>Ga0182024_10009423_pt1 | contig 20194 bp, 19 predicted proteins | sample P32metaG_FD_120480 | JGI IMG/M metagenome (GOLD analysis project Ga0182024, IMG submission 120480) | Permafrost microbial communities from Stordalen Mire, Sweden - P3-2 metaG (Illumina Assembly) | ecosystem: Environmental > Terrestrial > Soil > Wetlands > Permafrost | place: Sweden: Stordalen... | reverse complement strand
GGATTCAGGATCACATCGCCATTCTTCGGATCATAAAAGCGCTGGACGAACTCCCGTGCTGGGTCGTAGACGATCGCTGAATCGCCACGATGTTTTATCTGCCGAAGGATCTGGAGCATGATCGTGGTCTTGCCCGCGCCAGTATCTCCGACGATCTGCATGTGCTGTGCTTCGGCGCGTTCCGGTATGCGGATCATCCCCTTCATCCCGTCGGTCTTGATGCCTATGCCATCTCCTTCAACCCTGCGGTTGAACTCCTTCGGTGTCAGCATCTCGGGGCCTTTCAGTCGTCGCCCGTACCTCAGTTCCTTGCGCCGTCGAATGTCCTTGCCGACAGAAAACGGGAGCTGGATGACCAGTGACAGCAGACCGAAAAGCAGCGGGAGCTCGTACCTGTCGAAAAGACTGTCGCCGGCGTAAACCGCACCCTTGAGGTAGGCACTCAGGGATGCGTCGATATAGCTCTGCTCCAGCCCTCGGAAAAGGAAAACATAGCCGAGCTGCAGGGCCGGTTGCGAAAGCGCAAGCGGGATCGAGTGGCCGCCCGGTTCCGGCGTCTTGCCGTCTGTCGCGTCGGCGTCCGTCGCCAGACGCGCTGGAATTCCGCGACCGCCCACCATGAGCATCCGGTAGCTGTCTCTGCGGGTCGCTCCGATTGCGCCCGCGACGCTCGACCGCAGGTAGATCGGCGTATAGAAACGCTGTAGCGGGGTGTTGCCGAAGGTGAACTGGCAGTAAAGAAACAGTCCGGTCAGGACAACCGTCATGAACCCCGCGGCATACGTGTAAATCGGGCTGTGCGGCGGCCAGATGATTGTTTCCTTGCGTCCCCACTTTGTCCTTGCCATCGCCTATTTCCTTTCTGCGGGAGTTGCCAACTTGGCGGCGAGTTGGTGCTTCGCATCGCCGATTTCGTCGAGCAGTTTGTCGAACGCCTCCGGAGTGAGTCTTTGGCCTGCGGCCAGAGGCCGCAACACGTTTACCAGGAGCAAGCGGACCCCGAGAATCTCCGCCAGCGATGGATCCCTGGCCGACTCTCCGCGCATCTCTCGGACGATCACATCGCGCATCCATTCGCTCCGCGCCATGCCCTTTGCAACTGCGAACTGATCGAGTTGTCGCGCCTCTTGTTCGGTCAACTTGAGGCATACCGTTGTATTCCGAAAGACGGTCTTTCTCCCTGTCTTTTGCAAGTCGCTATGTTGAGCAAGTAACGGCATCCGGAGTGCCTCCAGAGGCGGTATACCCACGTATACCCGCATCTCATAACTCTTTATCTATGTGCAGGTTTACCGTGGTATACCTGCACGCCCCTACAAGGGGTGGAGTGTCGAGATTCTTCCGGTGCGAAGCACCGTTCTCGCACCACCACGAAATTGAATGCAACCTCAGGCCTTCGACACCCGCACGGAAGCCGTGGACTCCACCCCGGCTACAAGCTTCTTCGCGGGCTGCTCCGCCGCAGCCTTGCTCGGACCTTTACGGATACGCAACGTGGAGGCAACCTGCTTCGCCTGTGGCGTTTTCAGAAACTCCTGGAAGTCACGGTCCTTCGAGAAGACATAGTTGAGCGCCTTGTCCACAACATCATCTGCGGATGCTTGGATAAAAGCGGCGTACTGATCGACCTGTGCGGCGGTAGATTCATCCAGCCGAACAGAAGCACTGATGTGGCGGCTCTGGTTGATCTCAAGTAGTGGCATGTTGTTATCCTTTATATATAGGTAGTGGAATCAAGCAATCTTTCCGCGGGCAATCATCCTCTGCGCCGTCTGCGCAATCTCCCGCGCACGAGCGCAGCAAGGTGCGGCGGGGATCTCGAAGCAGCGGCGAAGTGCCAGCATCGTGACCACGTCGTCCATCGGAATGCCGTCGATGAGCCAAAGTCTGGCCGATGCAACATCCACGGTCCGCTGTGCGTAATAGAGAGGATTCGGCTTATCGGAGCGGCGGGAAGCCAGCGTTCGCGTCAGCTTCGCGGCGTCCTTTCCCTGGGCAAGTTCGTGCAGAACCCACGCCCAATCGTGTTCGGAATTGGTGTGCTTGCAGGAATGCTTTCGCGAAGCGATTGCACTGAACGAGAGCATGGCATTGGCCGCTGAAATATCCAGCTGGAAGTCGTCGGGATTCCAAGTGGAATCGCTGGGATATTCGACGGTGACGGGATACGGTGGGTCGTACTTGCAATTCAGGAATCCAGGCAGGCGTAGGACACGGTTGCAGTCCGTGCAGGCGGGATCGCCGCCGAAGGCGATGGCAAGCAATTTGAGCGTGCTTTCCTGCTGCTCGAAAGTAAAACCGCTAACTCGCCAGAGGAGCTGATACTTGCCGAGCGATGTCGAGAGGATCACGTTCGGCATGGGAACGGCATCGGAGGCCCGGAGCGAAGTGAGGCGGGTCTCGCCATCGGTATCTAAATCCAGATAGAGATGCCGCACCGTGGCGATGCACTCTTTGGTGCGTTTGCGGCTGCCCGAGCGAAGCGGATTGGCAGCCACATAGATATTCAAGCCGGTAGAGTTCTCATGTGCGAGCCAGCCGAGGTAACGAGGCGCAAGCGCACGCTCGAGGGGAACAATTCGCTGCAGTGTCGTGCGCGGAGATTCACGCCGGACGAAAAGCGAAATCGTCTCACCCGGAGCAAAGCAACGGGTAAGGAATGCGGCGGCAATATTCGTTGCGTTCTGTGTTCTAAGCGGCCGCATGTTCCACCTCGAAGACCGGCTCAATCAGGAAGCGTTTGGCGTCGCGGTCGTATCCACGGAGCGCCAGCACCTCGCGGAGGATGCGGCGGCCCGGCTGCCGCTCGACATGTGCGACAAAATCGACGGCTTCTCCGATCTCTGCTTCGGTGTCGGAGAAGGTGGTCTGCGCCTGGTTGCGCATGACCAGATTGGCGAAACGACGAAGGGCTTTCTCTGCCGAGTTGGCATGAATCGTGGCTAGGGAACCCGCATGGCCAGTGTTGAAGGAATCGAGCAGCGTTCGGGCTTCGATTCCGCGCACTTCACCGAGAATGATCCGATCCGGTCGCCAGCGGAGAGCGGACTTTAGAAGGTCATCGAAAGATATGTTGGCCTTGAACGTGCCGGTCTGGCATTCGACCCCCAAAATGTTCGGCTTCTGGATGTGAAGCTCGGACGTGTCCTCGATCACCACGATGCGTTCCTGTTCTGGAATGAAGTCAGCCAGTATCCGCAAAAGCGTGGTCTTGCCGGTGCCGGTTCCACCACTGATAAGCAACGTTTTTCCGCTGCGAATCTGTTCTGCTAAGAAGTCCGCAAGTGGCCGCGTCAGTGTGCCGCGAGCGATAAGATCGTCGACCGTGAAACGGCGGCTGGTGAACTTCCTGATTGTTAGGGCAGGTGCAGGGCGCACGACCGGCGGAATGACCGCCGCCAGGCGGCTTCCGTCCGGGAGCTGCGCATGGAGGACGGGATTGTCCTCGTCAAGCTTTTTGCCGAGCTGGTTGGCGATAACTTCGAGGCCGGTGCGGAGCCTGCCAGGGTCGAAGGAAATGGTCTCTTCTCGGCGCATGATGCCATCGCGTTCGGACCACCATGAGGCGTCCGGATTCCCCATGATTTCGCTGATACTGTCGTCCAGCAGCAGTGGCTCAATCGGCCGAAGGAATGGAAGGATCAATTCGAAGCTCATAGCAGGAACCTCACAACGATGGAAGCCCAGCGGCTAGCTGGGCTTCCGACAGTGAAGAGCAAGGGCCTATGCGGCCGTTTCCTCTTGGGGCGCTTCATCGTGCTCCTGATCTTCCGGGGCGGTCTTTTCAGCGCGGTCCAGCTTTAGGATCGAAGCCACCCGAATCTCCCAGACGCGCTGCTTGGTGTCGGTCTTCTTGCTGTCGTACTCCCGGCTGCGCAGTTCGCCTTCCACCTGGATATGTGCGCCCTTGGCGAGCGTCTTGGCGAACTCCGAGAGCTTGCCGAAGACGATGCAACGGTGCCATTCGGTGTGCGAGATGTACTTATCGTCCTTCTTGTAGGAGGACTTTGTGGCCAGCGAGAGTGTGGTGAAGCTGCGGTTGTTGTTGGTGCGAACTTCTGCACTGCTGCCGAGGAAGCCGATGAGGGTTACTTTGTTCTGGTACATGATTGTGTCTCCGTTTGTTGAATTTCCCGATCTTGATCGGGGCACCATTAAGCGAGTGGGCCATGCTCCCAAGTGCCGAAGCTCTGCATTTACGGAGGGTCCGGAGAAATCTTTTCGGCGCGCTTTCCGAACAAGATTTGGAGGGAAACCGTAACCTGCAGGGCGGCGCAGCCGAAGCAGAAGAGCGAGCTGCCGCAGGGCGCATGAAAAGGCCCGAAGCGGTGCCCGAACAAGAGGCGGGATACATAACGGCAGACACGCTCGAGAGCAAGGTCTTCATCTGCGTCTTGGCGAAAGAAGTCCCCTGCCATCGCAGCTGCGTTCGGGCCACTAAGGACTCTGCAACAAGACCGCAGTCCGCCACCCGGGTTGCACGTCGGAAGACTCTTGTTCGCCTGCTCCCCGAGGCACGGGGACAGGTGGGGAAGGCCAGCCGAATTAGCAGCATGAAAGGACACGAATCAGCCTCTGGGCAGGTCGATGAATCTCTAGCTGAACGCCTGGTCGGCCCGGAAACCCACGATAGTCAGACCGAGGGGGTTCACGGCAAGCTCATTGTTCTTCACGTTCTCCCGAAAGACGTAGGTGACACTGGCTGTCCATCGCTCCCGCTTGAGTTCGGTATGATCCGCCGGGTTGGTGTACACCTTCTCGAACTCGATGCGCGCCGAATACGGAGACTGGCGCAGGTCGTCAAGGATGACGTTCTTGATGTCTACATCGACATACGGCAAGGTGCTGTCTTTGATGTAGGTTTGAATGCTGTTGTCCTTGCGCTCCTGCTCGATGACGGCATGTTGCACGTCGCCGTTGAGGAAGTAAAGCGAGGCGGTCTGGTCCCGCTCGATGGTGAAGCGATTGCGGCTGAAATACAGTTCCGCCCAGCGGGTGAGGTAATACTTGTTCTCCGCTTCCTGCGGGCGATACTGGAAGTTGCGATAGTCGATCGCCTCGGCGTGGCCAACGTCGTTGATACGGACAATCATGGGCCGCATCGACGCGAGAGCTTTCTGGCTCAGGTAGGTCAACCCGGCGAGGGTGACGCACACAGCGGCAAGAACAAGGACGGTCACCTTAAGATAGGTGTTCATCACCAGCGGATCGCCATACTGCTCCAAATAGCGTTCCGCAGCGCGAGTGATTTCCGGGGTAGCTTTCGTTTCTATGCTCATCTCTGGCCTCGTTTCTCCTGCGGTTTACATCGCGGCCCGTATCGCCATCATCGCCACGCCCAGGCCCCCACCGTGTCCGCCAGTGCCGCCGCTGAATAAGCTGTGCGTCATGGCCGGAATCTTGAAGAGGATGTAGATGTTGACCAGTACGAGAAGGACGAGAAGCGGCAATGTCTGGACAATCGTTGAAGGGTCCGACACGCTCTGGCCAAGTTGGATGTAGTAGTTCGTCAGAACATGAGACAGAACATTCATAGTGGCTGCGGCGACGACCTTGTAAAAGCTGAATCCGAGATACGCTTTGAGCCATCCCCAGAACAACCAATCCAGCTTGTCGAAGACAAGAAACGGGATAAAGATCGGCCCGAGCAATCCGATGATGGTTGCCGCAATTGCGCCGTAGGCCAGGATGGCAGAGACGATCGCGGCCAGGACAGCTAAGAGGAATTGCACCGCAAAGTACACAAGGGAGTAGTACGGAGACATCATGCTGGTCAGTATCGAGGGCCCTGTTTTGGAGGATGCCGCGTGGATTTCGCTCAGCATGGTGGTGGAACCATCCGACCCAATGAGGTTCACAAGATTGCTTGTGCCGCGGTCGATAAAGCTCTTGATGGAAAAACCAAGTCCGGGGATGGAGGTGTCGTAATAGTTCACCATCGCGTAAGCGAAGGTGAGAAGCATGAAGAGATTGAGGAACCTCCCCATGCTGAACCCCGCCCCGCCATGCGCCGATGCGAGTGCTTCTTGTACGCCGAACCAAACCATCATGATGGTTGCCAACGCAAGGACGATGTGAATTCCCATCGCGGTAATGGAGGGTGCCGCCGTGGCTGCAAGCGACTGGCACGCCTGCGCGATAAACTCGAAGAAACCCATGTTCGGTACCCTCTTGCTTTCTTCTGCTTGCGCCCACTCAGTACGCTTGCGTGAGGAGATTCGCCGCGCCGCCGCTGGTCGAGGCGATGTTGGCGTTGTAGTAGCTTTCATATCCTGCCGAGTCACGAAATGCCGATTTCATGGCATCCTGCTGTTGCTTTTGGGCAACGATCTGCTGTAGGGCAAGATTGGCATTGATTTGGTTGGCGTCCTGTTGGGTACGCAGTTGCAAAAGCAGGGCCTGATTGATGCGCTGTAGTTCGGACATGATGGTTTGCTGGGATCCGTCCAGGGTTTGTGTTGTGGCCTCCAGGTTAGCGAGGTCCGTTTGCCTTGCTGCTTGATTCGCTCGTATGGTCCCGAGCGCTTGCAGGTTGTTGGTGGTTACGGAATCGCTGATGTCAACGGTAGCTCCCTGCGCGGCAATCTGCAGCTGCCCGGCAACACTGGCGGTGCTGTAGCCGGGGACCATGTAGGCGGTGCGCGGCACACTCACCTGCTGGTAGGCGGCGGCGGCGCCGTTTCCTGTATTTGCGGAATTGAGCCAGCCCATCGAATTGCCGTAAGTATTCGAGATTTGTTGCAGCATCAGCAAGTCAGAAGTTGGAGACAGGAACCGCGCATAGAGCATCCTTGGCGCGAGCATCATCTGGTGCGTGAGTTGGTACTGCTGTTTTGCGACGTTGTAGGCTTGCAACGCCGTCGTAGCAATCTTGACGGTGTTGGTGAAGATTTGCTGGCCCTGCTCAATCTGCTGGGCTTCGTTGGCGATGGATTTCTCTTCGTTCTCGATCTGCGTGAGGGCGTGACCCGCCTGCGTAGGATCGAAGACGATGCCGGAACCGAATTGCGCGTGCGCGGCAGGTTGCAATGCCGTTGCAATTCCGATGGCGAGTGCGGTCAGGATTAGTTTCTTCATTTTCTTGTCCTCTCATTTAGAACGTCTGTGGAATGGCGTGGTTGGAGTACGCAGGAAGAAGCAAGTCCTGCGTGAAATACACTTTTACCCGGTGGCCCTCCCGAATCGTGATGGTGGGCGGTATCTGCATGAAGCGGTCAAGGATGGTGGTCGCAGACTGCGAAACACTGGCCGCAGCCCCGTTGGTAAATGCCTGGGAACCGCTGGTGGTAATGGTGCCGCCTTGCGTGATTTCGCTCGCGCCAGCAACCATACCCAAAGCTATCGAGGTGCCGAAGATCTGAAGGTAGTGGTTGTTGACCTTGTCCTTCAGCCCTTCTTCTCCGATCTGATCGAGGCCGTGGAACTGGTCAAGATCGGCGGAATAACCATCTGGCATAATCAGGCGGTGAAAAACGACGGCCATCCGCCGCTGTTGACCGAAACCTGCCGCCCCAATCTTCTTTGCTTCGCCCAAAACAATCGTCCCCTCGGGAATGATGACGTGCTGATGATCGTGCGAATAAAGCGGATTTGAGACAAGGGCTTTGACCGGTCCTACGGCGTCCCCATCGAGGCGATTCATGAGAACAGTGTCGAGAACCGAACCCTCGTAGACGAGGTAGGGCTGACCAGTGGCCGAATCAAGATTTGCCTCTAGTGGGCGTTTATAACCTCCGGGGGGCTCCTGCTGTTGCGGTCCTTCTGCAGTGGGAGGGGTGACGAGATTAGTGTTTACCTGTCGTTCGGTATGGTCATACTGGGGACCCATCATCTGGCTTTGCGGTTGCGGTTGGTCGGGAGTACGGGAGTACACAAGATTGGAAGCGAAACGGGAGTCGTCAGCCCGTTCCCGTTCTTTCGCGGCGATCAACTGTACCTCCTGTTGTACGGGAGTAAGTTGCATCGGCATGTTTCCCTGCTGCGCTTGCGGGCAAGGCCGGCCCGGAACGCAGGGAACGGCAGCGCCGGTCGGGCCGTAGGCCGCGGCGGCCGCCTGCTGCGCGGGCGTCGCAGACGCAAGCGTCGGATCTTCCGTTGCGGCGGCGGTGATGGTTGCCTGCTCTTTCTGACGTTCGGCCTGAAGCTGGTTCTTCAGCTCCTGCACGTTGTTGTCAGTGTTGTCCTGCAACGTGGGTTGCGGTGGTTGCCCTTTCGCGCTGGCCTGCCGTGCAGGGCTCTTCTTGCCGGAGGAACTGAAGAGCGCCGCCACGATAACGAGCAATACCGCACCCAGATAAACAAAGGTCTTGAGGCTTTTCTGCAAGACACCGTTTGGCTGCCCTAGGTTGCGGCGCAACGTCGGCTCGGCCTGCGGATCGGTCTGCGGCGCGGTGTTCGGAGTAAAGATGTTTTCGGTCATGACGGCTATCCCTTGCGCGTGAATTCCATCCGCTTTTTACCCAGCTCCACATATCCGCCGTCCATAATCTTCGGGATGATGTATGTCCCTTCCCGCAGGGCGTAGGAGACGAGGTTGGGTTTGCCGTCTTTCATCTCATACACGCTGAACTTTTCAGGCGCATTGGTCTTGATGTAGGTGAACTTGTCGTCGTGATAAATCGACTGGATATCGAACGGGGCTTCGTTCGCCTTGTAGACATAGTCGAACTTGAGCCGTGTTGGATAGGCGCTCTTGTATTCATCCACTGCCTGCTCAACGTGCGATTGAAGAGCGGCAAGCTGCTGCTGCGACTGTTCCAATTGGGCGGCGGGCACGAATTGCGGGGGGCCACTGGCGGCCACAATCGCGGAACGGTCGGCGGGTTCCACGATTACCTTTAGGTCAGGGCTGGTAGCAGTCCCGGAGATGTCCTGGAGGGTGAAACTGTAGATATTTCCCTTGTCCGTAATGAGATTCAAGTTCGAGCTAATGCCTTGTTTCGCCGGATGTACAAAGCAAAAGTTGCCGACCACATCCACAATCCAGAAGTCCTTATCGCCGGTAGCGGCTTCCATGATCTTCTCGGTCGTGGGCAGTTCGATGAGGGTTGTGTATTTCACCTTGGCGCGGATCGCAACAATATCCTGCGAGTGATACTGCACCGTGCGAGCAGACTCCTGCGCCAACGCACCGATGGAAGAAACGGCCAACACAAACTCGATAACGAATTTCAGATGTCGCATTGTTGTCTCCTCACGGGTTGGTGTTGGAGGTTGATATGGCCAGCGCGCGCGGCTGGAATGGATGATCTTCCGCCAGACGACGAAGCCCATCGGCAATACCGAAGCGGTCGAAATAGTCCCGCTTCTTGAGGTTGTCGCGGGCGTTGTTGGTTGCCATCCAGTGCGAGACTGAATCGACGTTCAACTGCACTTTCTTTGAGGTCTGCGCCTTCCGTATGAGCATCTGGCCGGGTGGAACAAGGCCGCTGATGATGTCCAGTTCGGTGTCGTTCAAGTGGAATGCCTCCCGGTAGACTTCGCGGTTCATCTCCGGGTTGGCCAGGAAGATTTTTGTAGGGCAACTTTCGGCTACAATCGCCAGCATCCCCGATTCCTCAAGCTCCTTGATCGATTGCGTAGCAAGGATCATCGCGGCGTTGTGTTTACGCCAGGTCTTCTGCGCCTGCACCACGTAATTGCGGATCGTCTCGTTCTTGATGAAGAGCCATGCCTCATCGAGCAGGAAGGTTTTGAAGGTAGCGAGCTTCTTCGGGTCAGTTATTTCATTCGATGCGCGATGCAAAACGTAAAACAGCAGCGGCTCCAAAACTTCCGGCGCATCATTCCAACCGTGAAAGTTGAAAGTCTGAAAGCGGGAGAACGAAAGGGTGTCCTCGGCGTTGTCAAAGAGGAAACCGTACTGTCCGCCGCGTGTCCAGCGGTGCAGGCGTTCCTTCAACTCGCCGACGATGTTGGCGAAGTTGGAGATCGTGCGTTGGCTCGCCTCCAGCATGTACATGCGCTCGATCGCGTCCCACAACCGCCGTTCTTCTTTGAAGTCGAGGCGGTAACGCTGCTCGTTACCCTCAATGAGCACGCGGAAGAAGCTGAAGAGGAATTGCAGGTTCTCTTTGGTCTGAGGTAGTGAGAAGGGGTTGATGGTGAAGTCCCGTGCCTCCTGGCCGACATTCAGGTACGATCCGCCGAAGATCGTCGTAAGTGACTGGAAGCTGCCGCCGATATCGAAGATGAAGGTCAGCGGTCGGTACTTCTGCGCGTTTTGCAGTAGGAAATTACAAAAATAGGATTTGCCGCTCCCGGTCATCCCGAGAATCAGCGTATGGGCAACCTCGCCGTTATGCAGGTTCAGAAAGTATGGTGTGCGGTTGTCGGTTTCGAGCGCAGCCAGGTACTCCGTACCGAGATGCGCGTTGGTCTTTTCGCCGGGAAGGATCGTAAACAGAAAAGACAGGTCGGCATAGTTCGTGTTCAGCAGGTACAGCTGGCGGAGGTTCAGCGCATAGTTGCCCGGCACGGTGGCGAAATATGAGTTCAGCTGGTTGTAGGTTTCCACAAACAGATTGCCGTCCGCGTTGGTAAAGACACCGGTAAACTCGCCCACGAGCTGATCGAGTTCCGTTCGTGACCGGCCATACAGCACAATCGTCAGTGAGAAATTGCCAAGTGATTGACCGTCCCCCAGGGCGCAGAGGCAATCGCCAAGGTTCTCAATGTCGGCCTGCTTGGACTCGTCCACCAGCACATCGCGTGGGTTCGTTTTCGTGGCGTCGTTGCCCATCTGAGAGACAAAGCCTGTCTTCGACATATTGAAGTGACGACGACGCTTGTTTACTTCTTTGCGGGCCTTGTCTGCCGGGAGCGGCGTCCACTCCGTGACCACACAGAAGTTGGCCGGAATCTTTAGTAGCGCGTCCAGCACCAGGGGCCGCGTCTCTGTGATGGCCTCTTTCATCGTCAGCAGACGGACGATGTGATCGCCTACACGCAGATGATCCCGTTCCGCCTCGATGTTGGAGTTGGCCACCTGATAGTCGAGAAACTGCGTGGACTGGGGCCGGCCAGCCACACGCCAGGCGTCGTAGTTCAGCAGCCGGCGGAAAAACGTGAACTGTCCCTGCTGATTCAAAACCTCGATTTGCATGAAATCCGCGAGTTGTCGAGTGAATGCCTGCACGTGCTGGTCGAGCCGTGCACAATCGCGCTCGATATGCGTACGCAGCAGCGTCTTCATGCTGTCGCTCGTGAACTGCGCTCTGAGTTCGCCAACCGCGCCCGCGGGATCGCGCCAGAGGCGGGCGAGCGCGGCGCCCACGCCGGTTTTCGACCTGGCACCTTCGAGAAGGACGCAGTAGAAGATTTCAACCTGATAAAGATGTTCACGCTTCGCTGCAAAGAACTTCCGGCGCTGGTCGATAGCCGCTTCCACAATGGGGTCGTCGTATCTTGCGAAGGGGATGTCGGGGCAGTTCGATTTGAAGAGGTATTGGTAAACATGGAAGCCTGGGCCAAACGCTTTGAGCGCTGACTCCAACCGCTTCACCGCATACTCCTGTTCCGAGCGGTCAAGACTTTCGTAGTCCACGCCGGGAATACTGAGCACCATTCCTACATCACCGCTCTTGGTTAGGAAGGTCGTCTCATTCCAGAAGCCGTAGAGGTTGATGTGGTCGTTAAGACACGCACTCTCTTTCCACGGCTTGATGATCTTGTCGAGACGCAGCATCAGATCACCTCCACATGGGGGACTTGCTGTTTGGCTGCGTCGTAGCGCAGCTTGTAGCGTTCGGACTTTGCCAAGATGCAGAGAAACGCAGGATCGCTGTTTGTGATCCAATGGCCGAAGGCAAAACCACCAATGAACACGGCCATACCCGCGAGTATGGAATTGAAGATATTGAAGGCACCCACCGCGCCGACGCAGACGAAGTAGAACAGCGTGCGTTCCACACCCAAGTAGGTCAGAGGCTTATGCAGGCTCTTGAAGACTCGATTTATGCGATGTTTCTGCTGTGCTCTGTCGGGCATAAGTCCTTCGTCTAAAGATAGGTCGCAGCTGTTGGGGAGGCGCTATACGCCCCAGAGCCAACTCAGGACATTCACAGCGAGAACGGCAATGCCCGTTCCGGCGGCAACGCCGGCGAGCGCCTTTTTTGCGCCGGGTTCGCCGTGTGCGAAGCCGTAGCCGCCGATCACGATCGCAACCAAACTCGCAACTTTCGCAATGGTGCCGGTGAAAAGGTTTTGGATGGCGTTAAAGCCGGTGTCGAAGGGACTCCCTTGAGCGTGAGCTGCGAGTGGGGTCAAGATGAGAACCGTGAGGACCATCAGCGTTGGCTTCGCCAACGTTGAGCGGGCTACCGACCGGATGGCGGACGGAAGTGTGACACGAGCCAAATGCGGCATGAGTGCCTCCAACAGCAACCATTGGATCGCTGAGTTGGGCCCACATTAGTAGGAAGAATCGTGCCAGTCCAATAACTTCTGAGCAGCGCATCATTCCCCGAGGTTATAACGGGCCACACACTAAAGCCGCTGCCAAGCCAGTCAAGCTGCCGAAATTGGCTGTGTACCGGTCGTATCGAAGAAACCATTTCTAATGATTCGGATTATGAGTTCATCGGGTCGCCTCAGAGCGGTAGAATCACTAGAACGCCCGTCTGGCGCGGCTTTCGGGTCGAGTGATTTCTACTTTGTTCTGTTCTTCGGGCAACGTTTCTGAACTGGACGGGTTCCAAAGCGTCACCACCCGTTATTTCACGCAAAAATGACAGCACGAAAGTTTTGTTTCACTGAACTCTTGAATGGGGGCTTGGAGCAGTGTTCCCGAACCTTGAATTCCGTCACCTGCACGCAGTCATTATCTTGGCCGAAGAGCTGAACTTCACGCGGGCCGCGCACAGACTGCGCATTACCCAACCTGCGCTCAGCAAGCAGATTACCGAGCTTGAGGAACAGCATAGATTTCATTTGTTTAGTCGCAGCAAGAAGCGGGTTGTGGGGCTCACTGACGCTGGGCGCGTCTTCGTCGAAGAAGCCCGCTCTTCGCTCTTACACCGGGAGCGGGCTGTTGTTCGCGGGCGTGCCGCTCATGAGGGCTGCGATAGCGCGTTGGTCATTGGGTACTCGCCATACGCCGATCACGCCTGGATTTCCGCCATGCTCGCTATCCATCTTCCGTTGTATCCGAGGCTCCAAATTCGGCTCACGAATCAGTTCTCCATGGAGTCGATTAGGAGCGTCCTTGTCGGCGAACTGAACTTCGCGCTGGTGACGGCGCCGCCGCAGGATGCTCAGATTACGGCTGTACCATTTGCTCGGGCTCCGCTCTACGCTGCCCTCCCAGAGACTCACCCGTCGGCTCACAAAGAGCAATTAGTTCTTCAGGATCTGGCAAACGATCAGTGGATTCTGTTTCCGAAACGGCTTGATCCACTCGTGCATGAGGCGATCATGGATACAGCACGACGAGGGTCGATCGTTCCCAAGCACGCCCACGATATTATTACGGCACAGCAGGCGATCGATCTGGTATCGGAGCATGTTGGTGTCGCTATTCTTACGAAGCCTACTGGCCGAGGCTTTCATGCTGACGGGGTAGTGGTAAAGCCGCTTTGCGATACGTCTTTGTGGTTCGAAACATGCGTGATCATGAGAGCTGGTGATGATTCCCGGCTGGTGAACGAATTCGTTCGATCATTTCTCCGTAAATATGTACCCCAGCGTCTCCCACCAAAGCAATTGGAACTGTCGCTGCCTGCTTGACGCGCCCTCTCAAATGGCAGCTTCGCATCCGGGAAACGGCTTGTTCAACGAGAACTTGATGTGACGAATCGGCCTCGCGCGGCCCGTTATAACCTGTGGGAATAACGTATATGCGAAAAGTTATTGGACACGGCGGCAGGAATGAATCAAATTGGATAACGGTCTGCAATCTGGGGCGACGTTGGACCGAACGCCGATTACCGGCGCAGGAGGATTCCGTCCGCATTGTTGCGTGCGTGTGGCGGTTGAGGTCGTGCCATGTCTGATTCTGCTCGAAAACCGATTTCCATTTTGCACCTGACCGCGCGGTTTCGGAGAATCGGTTACATGGCCCATTTTGACGAACAGGGGTACCCGGAGATATCTGCCAAGTGACTCTGATTGAGCAGTTGCGGTCCAAGAAGAAAGCTCTCACCGTGGAAGAGTTGGCTGAACTGCTCTGCATTGCTGTCCGGACTCTGTACAAGGAAGTAGAAGACGATCACATCCCCTTCTTCCGTGTACGAACATCGATCCGCTTTGACCCCCACCAAGTAGCGGACTGGTTGGAGACGAAAATGCCGTCGCATTCTGTTAGGACGCAGCGGCAGAGTGAATCAATTGCTCGTGCTTAGGCGTGGTTAATTTTCAGCCGGCCGATACCTCTGCGTATCGCGCACGCGGAGGAGTGGGCGTGGGGTCCGCGGCGAGTGAGACAATACCTGACAGCACCACGGCCTTGCCCCGGTCCTCCGGTTTTCACTCGTCGCCCTCCCTGACCAGGTCGCAGCATTCGTTTGCCGCACTCTCCCGAACATCAGTTCCGAAAACCATTCCTGACATTCTCGCAGCGTTTGCGTATCAGCGCGGCCACCGCTTCGGCAACCGGGTGTTCAATTCCTGCCTTATCGAGATTCGCAACAACCGTTTCGGCCAGTTCCGGCACGCGATTCCTCACAATGGGCTTGGCCAGGCCGGTCTCTTCCGCGAGTTGCGCAAAGTCTTTCGGCGTTACCTTATCCGACGGATATTCACCGCCGATTTTCATGGCCATGTCTTTGCTGAGCTCGGGGTAGTAGCTCGTGCTGACGACATCGTAGAGAGGCGCGAGCCGGATCTCCTGGCGGACTGTTCCCACGCCGTGGTACAACAGCGAAAAGTTCTTGCCGTGGGCGTCATTGTTGCCGACCAGGAAGTTATAAATCACCGCATCCAGAAGACGGGACAGATCGATGACAGGCGCACTGGACACCTCGCGCAGCAGCGCGAAACATTGCTTAAGAGAGGGGCCGCCTTCCTTCTGATACTTCGTTTCGGAGACGATGCCTTGTGCCTGGCAGAAATCCTCCTGATGGAGCCGCTCGAGAGAAGTCGGACCGCCGGGATTCTGGCGGTGGGTCCTGTCATAGCGCTCCCCCAGCAGATACTCGATGCCCTCGACGCTTCTGGTCTCCACCTTTGCGGCAGGCAGACCGGACGCCGCCGCCAGCTTCATGCAGAGCGCTTCATTGAAAACGATGCCCGCGAAGCGTTCCACCGCAGGCTTCAATATGTGCGTGCTCGGCGCGCCTCCCAGAGGAAGAGAGATCTCGTTGCCTTCAATACGCACGGCGACTTTGTCCTGCGCACCGGCAAGCGAAAGGCGAATCCCGTCCTCGCCCGCCAGAAGCGGGCGCTTTGGCAGTTCCTTCAGTATCGCAGCGAGCTCCTGGGAAGAGAGCGCCCGGTAACCGTAGTTGCGCTCGGGTAGATTCTCGCCTGGGGGGATAAAGGTGACGGCGCCCGCGCATTCACCCCCGATCTGCTCCAGCAAGGCGTAATCGTTGCCCGCGCTGATGCCAAGATTGCGAGCAATGATCTCGCGCTTGCTTTCTTCCGGCAGAATGCCAGCGAAAAAGCCCCGGCACTCGTTGCGCGTGAAACGTTCTTTTCTCAGGGGCAGTGATTGGGACAAGGGAGTAGCGCCGGGTTTCTGCAGCCAGCTTTCGGTGTAGTCAAACACCATCTGGCCGCCGTCGTCCTGTATGAGATGACCGACGAGTTCGTTGTGCAGATAGACTTCGAGGGTTCTTGCCATGCGCTACTCTTCTTTCCTGGGAGTTTCGGGAGGCGTCAACGCCAGCCTGATTCCCAGTGTGTGCAGGATCGTCAGCGCTTTCCCGATCTGGCAGGTTTCCTTGCCCTTTTCGAGGTCGATGACAAACCGTAAGCCTGTACCGGACGTGAGCGCCAAGTCCTTCTGGGTGACGCCCAGCCTTCTGCGGGTTTCCCTGACGACCTTGCCGATTTCCTGAGGCGTATATCTCACATGCCCACCTTTAATGTTACCGTACGGTAATATTAGTCCGTTTATGTGGATAAAGTCAATTAATTATTACCGTACGGTAATGTTACAAGATTTGCGCTCGAAATGGCAGCTAATATTCCCGATCGGTAACGGAAAGTATCAGCGCGAATGTGAGGCTGCGCAGTGAATGATCCCCGCGCGCTTAGCCTTGCGCGGCCTATTGGGGTTCTTTTTGTACTCACGACCCCGGTCAACGAGCGATGTTTCGCCGTTTGGACAATAGAACTCCACTCGCGGCTGGCTTGCCTATCAGATCGCCGCGCCTCACTTTCATACAAGCAACCACAACGCGATTCTTTCGATTCTCTTCCCGTTCTAAGCACGCGCGCAAGTGGCACGCGGCCCAGACGTGAGCATTGAGGAATCGAATGCGCAGATTGAAATGATGGCGGAGAGGCTGGGTAAGAGTCTTTATCGTGGGGTGTTAAAGACCGTTGCGAGGGTATGGAATCCGACAGAGATCCACGATCCCGAGGTCCTGCAAACCAGTATAAGACGAGCGGCCGTGGCCGTGCTTCGATTCGATGAGTCAACTGCGGTTGCAAAAACTAGGATGGGATGTGCTACAACGAAGTCGTAGCGCGACGCATCCTCTGAAATTGAAGCGATCAACTGTCGTAATATCAATTACAGTGCGCCGTGAAAGGGTGCTGGTCGACAGCGGGAGGAAAGACCCGACCGGGAACTGGATCGCTCCACCCGGTAGCATCGGAGCGGCGGTGGAGAAAGCCCTGAGGCCTCCGGTGGAAAGGTATGCCAAGAAATTCTCGGGCAAACGGACCCACCGAATCATCAAGGGCATCGGTCACAATCTGCCTCAAGAAGCCCCGCAGGCCTTTGCCGAAGCTATCCTCGATGTCGACGGTCATTGATCGGCGTTAGCCTGCATAGGCCGCGCAACCCATGACCTCGCACCGTCCGACGATCCTCTGTTTGAGTTGCGCGCCGCGCTTTACCTGATGAGCGGCAGGCGCAGACGCCAAGCTTCTGAGTAATAATTAGAGCGCGCAAGTACGCTGACTTAGGAAGGACTACGGAAAAGTCGAGCGCCGATCTAGATTCCGGGATGCAACACAACCGCAATTCACCGAAATCGACACGACCGGCACCGGTCGATGAAAGATTTAGAGAAAGTGGGTAAATGGAAGCGCGTCCAATAGAGACGATGGACGCGATTGTGCAGCTTCAGTGAGGCGGGCGAGAATCTGATTTGAGAACAGGAGAGACGCTATGGGGAAGGAAATCGCACCCAAGCCTGATTTTAAGAATGGATATCCGGTAAGCAAGGTGTTGGATGGCGCGCTGATACTGGGGCAGGTGGACGGCGAAGACATTGTCCTGACACGCCGGGGCGGAGAACTCTTTGCGGTAGGCGCGAACTGCACTCACTACGGGGGTTCGTTAGCCAAGGGGTTAGTTGTGAGTGAAGAGGTGCGTTGTCCCCTGCACCATGCCTGCTTCAACCTGCGCACGGGAGAAGCCACGAAAGCGCCGGCCCTCGATTCGATTGCTTGCTGGCGAGTAGAAATCGTGGGAGATACGGCATTCGTTCGCGAGAGGCTTCCGGCTCCCCAGGCAAAACCTGCGCTACGTTCGACCGATGCGCGGAAAATCCCTGCCTCAGTCGTAATCGTGGGAGGCGGCGGCGCCGGGCTAGCCGCCGCGGAGATGCTCCGCCGCGAGGGCTACGACGGTTCTTTAACCATGATCAGCGCCGACGATGCACCCCCATACGACCGCCCGAATCTCTCCAAGGACTACTTGGCCGGAACGGCGTCGGAGGAATGGTTGCCACTGCGCCCCGCCGATTTTTACAGAGACCGGCAGATTAAACTCGTTCTCGGTTCGCGTGTCTCTTCACTCGATGTCCGCCAGCGGAAGGTCCAAACCGAGAATGGCGAAGCCTTTGGCTTCGAAGCGCTTCTTCTCGCCACCGGCGCCGATCCCGTCCGCCTGAAGATCGATGGCGCTACCGACTCCCAGATTCACTATCTCCGCACGTACGCGGACAGCAAGGCGATCGTTGCGAAAGCCGCATCCGCCAAACGGGTGGTCGTCGTTGGTGCAAGTTTCATCGGTCTTGAGGTCGCAGCCGCGCTATGCGCCCGCGGCCTGGAAGTTCACGTCGCGGCGCCGGAAAAGCAACCCCTGGAACGCGTTCTCGGCGGGGAACTAGGCGGTTTTGTTCGCAGTTTCCTGGAGGGCCACGGCGTTGTCTTCCATCTGGGAGAAACGGTGAATCGTGTCGATGGACGGCGCGTTACACTCAGTGGCGGCGGCACATTGGACGCCGATTTTGTTGTTCTCGGCGTCGGCGTCCGCCCCGCGCTCACATTGGCCGAGAGTGCTGGCCTGGTAATCGATCGCGGCGTTGCGGTCAATGAATACCTCGAAACCAGCGCGCCCGGCATCTTTGCCGCGGGCGATATCGCGAGATGGCCCGACCCAAGTTCTGGAGATCGCATCCGCGTCGAGCATTGGACCGTGGCCGAGCGCCAAGGGCAGGTGGCAGCCAAAAATATTGTCGGCCAGCGCCAGCGATACACTGTCGTACCTTTCTTTTGGACCCATTTCTACGACTTCGCCATCCACTACATTGGCCATGCCGAGAAATGGGATGCGGTCGAGATTGACGGAAAGCTGGATTCCGATGGCTGCGCCGTGACCTACAAGCGCGGGGGTAAAGTCCTCGCTGTGGCGACGATCAAGCGCGACCTCCTAAACTTGCAGACCGAGGTCACGATGGAATCCGGGGCGCAACCCAACTAGAGTCTGATTCACAAGGCCAAAGAAAAGCGCACGAATCCGCGAATGAGTGTCTGTCAATTTAGCTGGTTAAAGCAATTTATCCGGGGTAACCGGAAGTTCACGGATTCGTTTTCTTTCCATTTCTTCAGTTCGAGAATGATGAGTGGATCGATCTGGCGCATGATATTTCATTCATGTGTTAGGTACGGTCCGGAGCGAATTCCCAAGAGTTCAGATGGCAGTTAGCGGCCACATGTCAGGGTGCTATTCTGCAGGATCGTAGTTTAGGTTTTGTCCGAGCCATCGCTCGACCTCTGCCACGCTCATCCCCTTGCGTTCGTGATAGTCGGCGACTTGGTCGCGGTCGATCTTGCCAAGGCTAAAGTATCGCGATTCCGGGTGGGCAAAGTAGAGCCCACTCACGCTCGAGCCGGGCCACATCGCAAACGACTCAGTAATCAGCATTCCGGTGTTCGCCTGCACCTCGAGCAAACGCCAGAGCGGGCCCTTCTCTGTGTGATCCGGGCACGCCGGGTAACCCGCGGCCGGCCTGATCCCCCGATACTTCTCTTGGATGAGATCCGCGTTGCTCAGACCTTCTTCACAACCGTAGCCCCATTCATCCCGCACTCGCTTGTGCAGGCATTCGGCGAAAGCTTCAGCCAGGCGATCGGCGAGGGCCTCCGCCATGATCGCGTTGTAGTCGTCGTTCTCAGACCTGAACCGGTCGCACAGCTCCTTCAAGCCGATCCCGCTGGTTACCGCGAAACCTCCGATGTGATCGGGCAGCCCTGTTTCCTTTGGCGCGATGAAGTCAGCGAGCGATCGGCACGGCTCGCTGCCTTCTCGGTTAGATTGCTGGCGGAGGAAGTGGAATCGCTCGAGCACCTTTTCGCGTGTGTCGTCCGTGTACAGTTCGACATCGTCGCCCACGGCGCCGGCGGGGAAGAAGCCGTATACGCCACGCGCCGTAATCAGGTTCTTCTCAATGATGACATCCAGGAGAGCCTTGCCTTCGGTGAAGATCTGGCGCGCCTGTGCACCTTGTCCCTCGTGCTCGAGAATGCGGGGGTAAACGCCCTTCAGCCCCCAGGTGTGGAAGAACGGCGTCCAGTCGATGAAGTCGCGCAGTGTCGCCAGAGGAAAGTTGTCCAGCACGCGCACACCGGTAAATACGGGTACGGGCAGGTCTTCGGCACGCCACTCGATCGGAGTCCGCCTTGTGCGAGCGGTCTCGAGGGAGACGCCCTTCTGGCGCGGCGCGGAGTGGGCCTTGCGGAGCGCCTCGTAGTCGGCGCGATGCTGCGCCACGAACGCCGTCTTGCCTTCGTCACTCAGAAGGCTGGTCGTCACGGGCACCGCCCGGCTGGCATCCAGCACGTGGACCACTGGCTC
>Ga0182024_10009422_pt1 | contig 20195 bp, 17 predicted proteins | sample P32metaG_FD_120480 | JGI IMG/M metagenome (GOLD analysis project Ga0182024, IMG submission 120480) | Permafrost microbial communities from Stordalen Mire, Sweden - P3-2 metaG (Illumina Assembly) | ecosystem: Environmental > Terrestrial > Soil > Wetlands > Permafrost | place: Sweden: Stordalen... | reverse complement strand
TAAGCTAGCATAAGCAGGCATGTCAAGAGGATTATCAAAATTATGCTTGCTTAATTAGCTGGCATGGGATACCCTGGCGCTGCTCTCGAAGAGGGGGCCAAATATGAGTGAAGATGCAGATAGGGACGTAATGCACGCAGACCGTGCCTCAAAGGGTGGCGCAGCTCGTATGCGTAAGCTGTCCAAGATTGAAAGGGCTGCGCTGGCGAGCAAGGCGGCTAAGGTGCGATGGGGGAAAGTCGAAGCTGGCATCGTAGTCGCCGGGGAACAAGGGAGGTATAAAGCTATAGTTCTTGAAAGTAACTCTAATATTGTCAACCCCTTACCTATAGCAAAATGGCCGGGCGTTTTGCTGGTTGGCGGCATAGAAGTCCCCGCTTATGTACTCGAAGACGGCCGTCGTGTCATTACGCGGACCGCAGCGACAGCTATCCTCACAGACGGCAAGGGAGGCGGGAATCTGGAATCCTATTTGGTCGTTGAAGGACTCAAGGGATATGTCTCGGAAGGCTTCAGGGACCAAATGATTGAGTTCTATGCACCTGGCGTGAGTGCCCCGAATACCCGCACCAGGGGAATCTCGGCAGAGACTTTTGTGGAAATCTGTCAGGCATATGTGGCCGCTTTTGAGGGTAACGCTCTCCAAACAGATCGGCAAAGAGCTATCGCTATCAAAGCTGCGATGTTTCTAGCGGCTTGCGCAAAAGTCGGCCTCATCGCCATGATCGACGAGGCAACTGGCTATCAGTATGAGAGGCCAGTTGACGCGCTCCAGTTCAAGCTAAAACTGTTTCTTGCTGAAGAAATGAGAAAGTGGGAAAAAACTTTCCCCGATCAGTTATGGGGACAGTTCGCCAGATTGACAAAATGGAAAGGTTCTCTCCATTCACGTCCAAAATACTGGGGCCAGCTAGTAATGCAGCTTATCTACGAATATCTTGACCCGGACGTGGCCCAATGGTTGCGCGAGAACGCTCCCACGCCGATCCACGGGCAGAATTATCATCAGTGGCTGAGCGAGCAATACGGGCTTAAGAAGTTAGTTGAACATATTTGGAAGGTGATCGGGATTGCGAGCACCTGCCAGGACATCAACGAGCTAAAACATAAGATGGAAGAGCTATACGGACACAAGCCCGAATTCCAATTTGAACTTAGGCTGGTGACCGGTAAGGAAAACATGTGAGCAACCGGCGGCCCTTTCTTCCGAGGCCGCCACCGACTCTCAAGATCAAATGACGCCACTACCAATTCGTGAAGTTCCCACGCTGTTGAAGGTTCGCGCACGGGTTCATAGAATAGTGGAGCCGCCGTGGTAAACTTGCGAGACAATGCAGGTAGCGAAATTTGCGAAGGAAAACTCGGCCCGCGACGAGGAGGTTGTTGACAGTTGTTGCCAGTCAGGTCCAAAAACAGGCTCATTCTGGCATCCGAAGACTCCCAACTGTTGACAAACGAAATGCCGTATCTAACTGAAAAAGAACGAAAAGAAGCAATAAAGCCATGTTTTTGCGAAGTTGACGTGTCCAAGGTCAGCTTCGGCACGACGACTCCCTGATCGGCTAGCGGCATCGTGTCCCGAAAATACTTTGGAATTGTTCGGCGGGCTTCAGGGGTTAAAACCCCTTGGCGGCTGGTTGATGATTTCGGAGTGGAAGCTCCGCCCCCCAATTCCCGCTGTCCCTTCTGTCGCTCCCCATTGAGGCGTGGCACAAAGAGAACGGGCAGGAGTGCCTGTGCTACTGGTGGCGGGCGGCGCGCTGGGCGTTCTTTTGGCAAGAGCGCGACTTTCGCGGCGCTGTTTGCTCTCGCTGTGCTGCTGGTCACGCCGCCTTTGTTTGCGCGCGAGCTGCACATCCTCACTTTTCACGCCGATTTGGTGGTGCTGCCCGATTCGACTTTGGATGTGACTGAAACGATTCGCGTGGAATTCAGCGGCTCTTGGCAGGGGCTTTTTCGGACGATTCCGGTGGAGTACGACGGGCCCGGCGGCTTCAACTACTCGCTCTTTCTTTCCGACGTGCGGGCGACGGAAGGAACGGCTAGCGGCGAGCCGCTGCGCATCGAGAAGCAGCGGCAGGGCGGGAACATCGAATTTAAGATTTACGTTCCAAACGCCAGCGACGCGACGCGTGTGATCGTTCTTCATTACAGCGTGCAGAACGGGCTGCGCTATTTCGACGATCACGACGAACTCTACTGGAACGTGACGGGAACGGACTGGCAGGTGCCGATCGAGGCGGCCAGCGCGCACATCATTTTGCCGCAAGGCGTGACCGGCCTGCATGCCTCCGATTACACCGGCGTATTCGGTTCGCGCGCGCAGGACGCGGCCGTGGAAACGCTGGGAAGCAATGTGGACATTCGCACGACGCGCTCGCTGGCCTATCGCGAGGGGCTGACGGTGGTGGTGGGCTGGGACAAGGGCTTCGTGCATGCGCCGAGTGCGACCAAGAAGTTCGAGCAGTTCCTGGCTAGCAACTGGGCGCTCGGGATTCCGCTGCTGGCGTTCCCCCTGATGTTCTGGCTGTGGCGCTCGCGCGGGCGCGATCCGCGGGTGGGCGCGATCGCGGTGCAGTACGAGCCGCCCGCGGGATTATCGCCGGGCGAAGCCGGAACGCTGGTGGATAACACGGCGGCCATGCGGGACATCACCGCGACGATCGTCGATTTGGCCGTGCACGGCTACCTGACCATCGAGGAGCAGAACAAAGAGCACATGATGGGCTTGTACGCGAACAGGGAGTACATCTTTCACCTGCAGAAGAAGCCTGTGGATTGGGGAGGCGCCAAGCCGCATGAAATGCTGCTGCTGGGCGGGCTATTTGAGAATGGCGCGCTCGAGGAGGTTTCGCTTTCGGATTTGCAAAACCGATTCTACAGAAACTTGCCGGCGATCCGCGATGCCATCCTGGACGCGCTGGTCGAGCGAGGCTACTACGCACACCGGCCGGACCGGGTTCGGCAGAGCTTTGTGGCCGCGGGATTCGTGGTCGGCGTGCTGCTATTTTTTGTTGGGCAATGGGCGTCGCAGCAGTACGGGATGGCGCCGCTGGGCTTCTTTGTATCGGCGATCCTTACCGGCGCGATTATCGCGGGATTCGGCTGGGTAATGTCGGCGCGCACGGCGGACGGGGTGCGGGCGCTGCACAACGTACTGGGCTTCGAGGATTTTCTAGGCCACGTCGAGGGAGACCGGATGGAGCGGCTGGAGAAGACGCCGGCGACGTTTGAGAAATATCTGCCGTATGCGATGGCGCTGGGCGTGGAGAAGAAATGGGTGAGCGCGTTCCAGGGAATTTTCACGCAGCCGCCGGCTTGGTTCCAGGGTCCGCCGGGTTCGTTGTTTGTTCCGCTGGCGTTTGTGAACAGCATGGATGTGATGTCGATGCGCGCCGGGCAGATGATGACGTCGGCGCCGCGCAGTTCGGCGGGCGGTTCGGGTTTTGGCGGGGGAGGCGGGTCTGGCGGCGGGTTTGGCGGAGGCGGGGGAGGCGGGTTCTAGGCTCGTGGCGTGGTAGGAGCGGCCCGGCTATGGCGCTGAAGTTAGGCGGCTGGGGCGGGCGCGCAGAAGGCGTCGAAATGCTTCCAGCGGTTGAGATCGCTTTCGCCGACTGGCTTTCCGCGGTAATTGTCTTCACTGACGATGCGGTGCAGCGTGTATCCGAGGTTGGAGACCGAACGATATAGGCTGCGGCGCTGGTCCTCGGTAAGCTTCCTGTACATTTCGATTCGCAGGAACGGTTTGTGGCGGGAAAGCAATTCGGATATGGAGTGAATCACGGCCTCGTCGTTGCCTTCCGTATCGATTTTGATGTAGCGAATTTTGGGAATGAGTTCCGGGTGATCTGCTTTTAAAAGCGACAACAGGTTTCTGCCTTGCACGCGGAGCTGGAAGGCGTGGCCGTGGGTCCAGCGGCTGATGCCGGCAAAGCGGCCGCCATTGCAATAGCCGGCGTCGGAGTATTGAAAGACGAGTTCGGCATCCTCGGGCGTGGCGGCGAACGGCAGAGGAATGATGCGGGTTTTGCCAGGGTTTAGTTCGGCGTTTTTGGCCAGCACGGGGTAGACATACGAATTGGGCTCGAGGGCCAGAACGCATCCCGATTTGGCGACGGCCAGGGCCATGGGGATGGTGGAGTCGCCGGTGTGCGCTCCGATGTCGATGGCCACATCGCCTGGGGATAGGAAGCGGCGCAGCTCATCGACGGATTCCTGCGTGATTTCCTTGGGGGTCTCGCGCGGATGGAGCCATTGCGCGTATTCGATGCGGCCGTCCTTGCTGAGAGTGAATGTTTTGATTTCGCAGCCGTAGGTTTGCGCTTTTGGGCGCAGGCCCAGCAAGTAGAAAAGCTCTTTTGCCTTCACGATGAATTTTCCCCGATCGCGGATCCGGCTGGCCGATCAGGCCGCCGCGTGCGCTCGATGCGAAGCGAAGAATCCACTCGAATGGCCGCGGTGTCAAGCTGCGTTGACGAGATTTAACGGCGCTTGTGAGGCTGCGAAGCTGAACCGTTGCGGCTTTCGAGTTTCAACGCGGAGAGGACATCCATGTGGGTCAGGATGCCTTCGAGCGTGCCCGTTTTCGATGTGACCAGCAGCATGTGCTGCTCTTTGCCAGCCATCATCAAACGTGCGGCTTCGGTTAGATCGCATTCGGGCGAGACGCGCGGCGCATCCCGTTCCATGAGCGCCGCCACGCTGGTATCGTCCCATTGCGACGACGGCACGGCGCCTAGAGAGCGGATGGCGATGACTCCGGCCGGGCGCCCGTCGTCGAATACGGGATAAGCGGCGTGGAGATGGTGGGCATTGGCATGATCGACAAATTCGCGCAGCGTGGCAGCCGCCTGAGTGGAGATGACCTGCGTTTGCATCACGTCACTTACCAAAACTTTCCCGAGGTCCGCAATCCTGACGGCTTCGTGGAGGCGTTGATCGCCGGAGACGGAGGCTTCGCCGGACACGGCGTAGGCCACCGCGGCGCCGATCAGCGCTGGAATGATGTAGGGGTGCCCACCCGTTGCTTCGGCAACGAAGACGACCGCGGTCAGGGGAGTTTTGTAGGCGGCCGCGATGAAGGCGGCCATGCCGACCGCAGCGTAGAGATGGGTCTCGGGACTGCGCGCCACGGACTGCGCGAAAGCGACGCCGAAACTTCCTCCGCTCAGGAAAAGGGGAACAAACATGGCGCTGACGCCGCCGACGGCCAGCGAGCAGATGGTCGCGATCAACTTGAACACGCCGAAGAGCACCAATTGCACCGAGCCATACCCGGCTTGCAGGATTTGCGGCACTGCTTCGTAGTTGGGACCGATGGGAATCAGCGGGCCGCGGTAGATTTCCAGGAATATCAGGCCGCACACGCCGGTGAGGATTCCGCCCAGCGTCATCTTCAGCCAGTGAGGGATGGGGGCGTTGACCATGAAGGTGCGCGCGCGACGGAAGGTGATGGCAAAAACCATCGCCACCAGACCACACAGCACACCCAGAATCGCCGACCAGAGCAAGTCGATTCCTTTGAAGGCGGCTAGGCCGGCGGAAAAGGCGAAGACCGGTTGCGCGCCGAGAAAAAATGCCAGCGTGACGTAGGAAACCACGGAAGCAATCAGCGACGGCAACAAGGCTTCGTGCGCGAGATCGTCTTTGTAAGGCATCTCGAGAGCGAAGACGATGCCGGTGAGCGGAGCGCGAAAGACCGCGGCCATCCCGGCGGCCGCGCCGCTGATCAGCATGATGCGGCGCTTGCGCGGGTCGCGGCTCACCCGCTTCCAGCGCGTCCACAACCACGATCCGATCGCACCGCCGCCGTAGATGCTCGGTCCTTCGAGGGCGGCGCTTCCGCCGAAACCCACGGTGGCAATGGCGGCCAGCAGCTTGGGCACGAACGGCCTCATGTCGATGCGTCCCTGATGTTCGTGATAAGAGCGAATAATCTCTTCGGTGGAGTGCTCGTCCGGATCGGGCGTGAAATACTGCATGAGCAGACCGGCGATGGCAAATCCTGCGGCTACACCCGGGATGATGGCGATGGGATGCTGGAGATAGAGGCGCAGAATCACCGGCCACATCCAATACAGAATAACCTTGGCGATGAGCGTGATCGTCAGGCCGGTAAGGACGCCGATTACGGGTGCGATGATTAACCACTCGTGCAGATCGCGCGAATACGTGGCGGAAAGGTCCTCGTGGACCAGATCGGCATATTTACGGAATCTGGGGGAATTCAGCAGGCTGGCCATTGGCGCTATGACGCGGAGGTAGTGGCAGCTCTGCGGTTCGCACGTTTTGGCTTTTGCGGGCGGCTCTTGGGGGGCGCGCCTTCCGAGTTCGGCGAGACGCGTTTGCGCGAAGCGGGGCCGAGCAGGGCGCCGAGCGCCTGAGCCAGCGAGGGACCGGTTTCCTGAAGCTCCGCGATGCGATGACGGACCAGGCGGCTGAGAAGCTTTTCGCCGCGAGGCGTGACGTGCAATAAGACCAGACGCCGGTCGGTTTTGGACCGTTCGCGGCGGCAGAGTCCGCGCTTTTCCATGCGATCGACCAATTCGACGGCGCTGTGGTGACGAATATGGAGACGGTCAGCCAGGCCGCGGATGGTGGCCTGCTGGCCCGGGGGCATCCCGCGCATGGTCAGCAGACTCACATACTGTTGCGGCTCGAGTCCTACCGATCGCGCGGCAATCTCGCCATTGGTCAAATAGCGGCGGATCAGTGACCGGAACTCGGAAAGGGCCCGGTACTCGGCAGGACTCGTGTTGCGGTTCACGCGCGGCACATTGCGTCTCCTGGACTAATTATATCGTATGGCGATACTCGGCGCAGGCACAATCGTGCTGGAGAGCTGGGCGGCGAAGTGCCGTCGCGCGTGGTGCAAGTTCGATCGCTGAATCGTGCGAGCGCCTCTCAGCCCGGTCAAAAGGTTTTCTCCGAATCCATGACGATCGTTACGGGGCCGTCATTCACGAGCTCGACCTGCATGTGCGCTTGAAAGCCGCCTGTTTCGACGCGCACGCCGAGCGCGCGCAGGCAATTTAGATATTCCTCGTAAAGGCGGCGGGCTTCCTCGGCTGGCGCGGCGCGATCGAAGCCGGGGCGGCGTCCGTGGCGCACATCGGCGTAGAGAGTGAATTGGGAGACGACCAAGGCCGCACCATGAGTATCGAGAAGCGAGAGATTTATCTTGCCCTGAGTATCGTTGAAGATGCGTAATTCGGCGGTTTTTTCGGCGAGGTAGAGCACGTCCGCAGAGGTATCTTCTTTGCCTGCGCCGAGCAGAACGACGACTCCCGCCGCGATCTCACCCGTCACGCGGTCCTCGACTGTCACTCGCGCACTGCGAACGCGTTGAATGACGAGGCGCAAGGCGTCGGCCTACGTTGTGCGGCGGGGACGCTTTTGGGATGACGCGCGCCTGGAACGCGGCGTTCGTCTTGCCCGACGCTTCCTAGGTGTCCGGGGCGGCGGCTGGCAGCGCGGGCAGAAGTGGCTGCTTCTTCCGGCGACGATCACGCGGTGGATGATTGCGTGGCAGCGATAACAGGGCTGGTCCTCGCGAGCATAGACGCGATGCCATTTTTGATAGCCGCCCGGCTGGCCGTCGGAATCGACGAAGTCGGAGATGGAAGAGCCGCGCAGGCGGATGGCGTCGCCGAGCACGCGTTGCACGGCTTGGCGCAAGCGGTCGATCTCTTTCTTGCTGAGTTTGGCGGCCAGCCGCGCTGGGTGCAGGCGCGCGCGCCAGAGGCTTTCGTCGGCGTAGATATTGCCGACGCCGCGGAGGACGCTCTGGTCCAGCAACAATGCCTTGATCCGCGCACGGCGGCCTGCCAAGCGGCGCTGAAACTCTTCCGCGGAGATCGTCAGCGCGTCCTCGCCTAGGCGTTCGCGCAGTTGGGCGATTTTGGCGTCGTGGAGGAGCAGCATTTGGCCGAAGCGGCGAATGTCGGTGTAGCGCAGCTCGCGGCCATCGTCGAGCTGGAAATAGACGTGGGTATGGGGCGGTGCGGGTTCGCCCGCAGCGCGCACGACTAGCCGGCCGGTCATTCCGAGATGAACCATGAGGTGCGAGGGCGCGTCCGCGCTGACCGAATCATTTGACGCAAGTTGCAGGTGAATGAATTTGCCGATGCGTTCGACGGCGGCGATGCGCCTGCCGGGCAAAGATTCACCTAGCGCAACCGGATCGTCGATGAAGTCGGTTTTTCCCAGGCGAACGCTGACGATGCAGCGTCCGGGCAGGGCGGTTCGCAGACCACGGACGACGGTTTCGACTTCGGGTAGCTCTGGCATCGTGTGGGGTTCAAATCAACAGTAGCACAGTGGCGGATGCGCGGAGGGCGGTGCTCGAAACATGGGTCGCGGGCAATTGAAAAAGCGCAGCGGACCGGAAGGACCCAGGTTTCTGGGAAGCGAAACCTGGGGCACCCGGGTGCGGAGCGGAGCGGACTCCGCGAAGGACCTCTGTTGCTCCCGGCCCGTACGAAGTTCGATCCAAACACCGGCCCCAGGCTTCTAGGGAGCGAACCTGGGAGCACCGGACGCGGCGGTACATGTGAATCTCAGAGGGCAGAAGGCGCGCGGAGTTGCTATCGGGTTTAAGGAAGCGGGAGGCCGGGCGAGGCTACGATTCCGGCCATGCGCAGAATCTCTTGATACTCGGTGTCGGTAACCGGAGAGATGATGAGGCGCACGTTTTTGAGGAATTTCACTTTGCGCAGAGATGGATTTTCTCGCAACTCATTGAGCGAGACTTGCCGCGGAAGGCGCTCGAGCGCGCGCAGGTCCGCAACCATGGCCTTGCGCTCCGGAGCGTGCGGGTCAGGATAAGGATCGCGCGTGACTTCGGCGAGTGCATACAAGGCTCGTTCCGGTGCGGCGTGGTAACAAAGCACGCGATCGCCTTGCCGCACCTGCTTGAGCGCGCGCAAAGCGTCGACGCGCGAGCCCGCGCCGCGCCACATCTCTTTGCCTTTCACGAACAGCGTATCCCAATGGTAGTTGTGCGGGTCCACGCTGAAGAGCCAGTGATTTCGTTTTGGGGCAGGCTGGGTTATGGGCACGGGAGGATTCTTGTAAGTTTTGCCTTGATGGCCATTAAAGTACGTCGCAATATACACTTGAGTCGGCTGCAAGGGGAGCGAAAAGTGCCTTGTGTGTCCCCGAATGCTAAGCGCTCCAAAGACGGGCTGTGGGGCCCGGCAGGAAGCCTGGGACACGCTATCCACTTCATTATCTGGCAGATATAAGCAGGCAGGCGCGGAATTAACCGATGTCGACCCAAATGTCCTCTCCGCGCACCTCGGCGGGGAATGTGGCGACTCCGACTGCGGGATTGGCTGCCACCTTGCCGGTCGTGGCGTCATACTGCCAGCCGTGCCATGGGCAAGTGACGATCTTGCCCTTCAATTCGCCCTCGCCGAGCGGGCCGCCACGGTGCAGGCAGGTGTTGCTGATGGCGTGGAACTTTCCCTCGATGTTTGAGATAGCCATCGTCTTCCCGTCCACTTGGAACTCGCGGATGGTTCCCGCGGGGATTTCATCCTTGCGCGCCGCACGCACAAATGCCATGAATTCACTCCTCGCTATTTCAAAATGCCCTGGGATTCTCTTTGGCCGCGAAGTCAAAAACGTTCGGCGGTCGCGACGCTCGCAGCGACACTAGCGCGGCGAGGGCGTCTGCGCCACCATCACGCCACGCTTGAACTGATCGACCATTTCAGGATGCAAGCGGACCTCGGTGGGCCGCTTGGCCAGCGACATCTGGTCAATTTTGTCCTGGAGTTTGAGCAGCGCGTAAAAGAGCGCCTCCGGACGCGGCGGGCAGCCGACGACGTAGACGTCCACGGGAACGATGCGGTCGACGCCCTGCAGGACGGAATAAGCATTGAACGGGCCACCCACGCTCGAACAGGCGCCCATGGAGATGCACCACTTGGGGTCCGGCATCTGTTCCCAGACTCGTTTGAGCACCGGAGACATCTTGAGCGTGACCGTGCCCGCGACGATCATCAAGTCAGCTTGGCGCGGAGAGGGACGGAAGACCTCGGCGCCGAATCGGGCCATGTCAAAACGCGCGGTGGTGGCCGCGATCATCTCGATCGCGCAGCAAGCTAAACCGAAGGTGAGCGGCCAGATGGCGGACTTGCGGGCCCAGTTGAATACGTAATCGACCGATGAGATGAGGAAGTTCTTCTCGAAACGATTGTCTAGGACGCCCATGAAGTTTGGAGTGCCTCCAAAAGCAATACAGTATAGCGTCCGGCGTGGGAGCAAGTAAAGGGCGCGTGGGGCAGGCGTTTGTCTTGGTGGTTGCCGAGAACCCGTGAACATGAACGTCGAGCGACGTGTCTGCACCAGGGACACCCCGACGCGGACGTGAGCGGTATCCGACGTCGCCGCTTTCGAGTCGCGCGTGCGGCGGTGTCCGGCTACTTCTTCAATTCGTCAACTCCCACCGTTGAATCGGCCGTCGACACAGCGAGCTTGGTGAGCGAAATTTTCATGTCGGTGGGCAGCAGATCGTCCACCGCCAGCATCACGACGCCCTGCGCGAACTGGTACTTGTTCCACTTCGTGAGTTGCACTTGGTGTTTTGGGTAATAGACGGCGTTAGAATTGGCGCCTAGAATCAGCGTCAGCCGCGGCCGAATGGGATCGGTGCGACCGAACTCTTGTTCGACGACCTTACACGCCGACAGGTAGAGGCGTTGGGCTTCGGCATACGGCCAGGCTTGGCTCCGGGGATTTTCGATGGCGATTGAGTTCCTGGGGGTTCGGGCTGGGGAGCCCAGCCTGGGCACCGGGCGCCGCAAATGTGAGCAACGCCTGAGCGTCCTTCACGTAGAGAGAGGTAACGTAGGCGCCCGACCCGTCGTCGATCATGACAACTCGAGTGTTCCCCGAGGATGGCTCAGACGAGACTGCTCTCGGGACGATGGTGGCGGCAAAATCGCCGTCCTTTTGGTCAACCCTGATCTTGGGATTCGCACCGGAGGAGACCCAAACGAGATAGTCGCCGGGCCGTAGAACGGCGCTGCCCCAGTGCACCTCTTTGGAGAAGCGGAAGACCGCCGTGGGTTGCGACTGAGCGAGGCCAGGAGTAGGAATCGCCGCGCTGAACAAGAATACCGCGGCGCGAACCAGCAGGAACTTCTGCAACGACCGAATTTCAAACGTGCTGGGTTTTGTTCCGTGCGAAGTGAACAGCGTACTGAGAAAACCGCCAATTCGAGCAAAACGACCTGGGCCCAAGGGTCTCACAACGGACTCCCATCACCAATTGCCCTAGGGGCTGAGGCAGCTGGTGATACTCGTTTACAGTGGCACGCCACATCGCGGCGGTCCAATTCAAAGAACGTATGCGTGCGATTGAAAAAAACTTCGGACATCGGTTGTTGATCGTCAGAAAGCAACTCTGGGAAGCCGCGGAGTTTCCGGCACGAATGTTGAGATCGGCCGCGGCGACGAATACTTTATTTTATGAGCGCGAATCGAAAATTGTGGCCATCTGTCAGAGAGCCGCTGCGAAAAGCATCATCCTCTGTGCAATTTTGAAACCGGCCACTGCTTGGAATTTGCGGGCTGCTGTTGAGGCGCTTCCATTGGCCACGGGCATTCTGATACTCTCTAGACTGGGGGCTATGGCTATGAAGCTCCTTTTGCGGTTGTCGCTGCTGCTGGCGTTTTTGGGCTTGAGCGCGGCGCTGTTTGCACAGTATCGGTTTAACACGAACCCCTACGGGGCTGTCGATAACGAAAAGGCGGAGTTTGGCTGGTCGCGGCTTCGTTACGCTTCTTCTGCGTCCAATCGCTATTTCGGCGGATTCGGCGGTTACGGGGGTTGGTCCACGGATTATCCCAAGGCCGACCGCACGTTCCTCCAAGCGTTCACGCGTCTGACCCGTATCAACGCGAAATCGACGGAACAGGTGGTCGATCTCGATAGCGACGACATTTTTAATTGGCCCTTCGTTTACGCCGTGCAAGTGCAGAACTGGACGTTTACTCCGGCGCAAGCCCAGCGCATGCGGGAATATCTGGACAAGGGCGGCTTCCTGATGGTCGACGATTTCCACGGGAACGCGGATTGGGAAGCGTTCATGCGGGGCATGCGCATGGTTTATCCCGACCGCCCCATTGAAGATCTGCCGAACGACGACCCACTCTTTCACGTGATTTTCGATCTTGGCGAGCGATTCCAGGTGCCGGGCGAGCAGTACGTGGCGACGGGCAGGACGTATGAAAAGGATGGCTTTGATCCCAAGTGGCGCGCGATCCGCGACGACCAAGGGCGCGTCGTGGTAGCCATCTGCCACAACATGCATCTGGGAGACGCCTGGGAGTGGGCCGATGATCCGCGGTATCCCGAGAAGTTTGCGTCGATGGCTTTCCGGCTGGGTATCGATTACATCATGTATTCCATGACGCATTAGAGCTGTTCGACGCGCCGCTCGCTCCTAACGGGCTCCCTGTTTTATCTCTCGTCAGCAGCATTTGTTGGATTCTGGACGCAACGCTTGCACTGCGGCACGCGCTGTCGTGCAAAATTATCCCTACCGTTTTTATTCCTACCGTTTTCTATCTTTTGGGGAAAGGCACGTGCACTTTCGGTGCGCGGGGGTGTTTCTACGTAGGAGTGTCTGAGGTATTTCCGGCGGAAATGTCGGGGGGAAGATCGATCCGGCCCAGCCCTCAATCCCCTAAAGGGATCCTCGGTTCGTCTTCCCCCGTCGGCATTCCTATACGCACGCCGGGAGCCAAAGGCTAATCGCTGGGAATTCAAAGAGTTGATGTTTTCGTGGGTGGTAAAAACGGCACCGCCCGCGCAATAATTTCGCAGCGTCTTACGATCATCGCTCTGTGTTCGTCCATGAATCGCGGTAGACATTTCGCGCGGCGCTGCGTGGAGCGCTTGGACGGTTCTTGACCCGTCTTGACCTGCTGAACGGGCCCTGCTAGTTTGAAATGTTATTCTCGCCGCATTATGCCCGCTGTGCGGTGCGCTTGCCTGTTCCGGCCGCCGCGGGTCGCGGCCTGCCGGGAGACCGGCTCCGAGCATGGGACTCACAAAGATCGTCGTACGCGGCGCGCGGCAGCACAACCTAAAAAATATCAGCCTGGAGATACCGCGAGGCTCGCTCACGGTGGTCACCGGGCTTTCGGGTTCGGGCAAATCCTCGCTCGCGTTTGACACTATTTACGCCGAGGGCCAGCGGCGCTACGTAGAGTCGCTTTCGGCGTACGCGCGGCAGTTCCTTGATCAGATGGAGCGGCCGGAGGTGGATTCGATCGAGGGCCTCTCCCCGGCGATCGCCATTGAGCAGAAAACCACCACGCGTTCGCCGCGTTCGACGGTGGGCACGATCACGGAAATTTACGATTATTTGCGCGTGGTGTTTAGCTCGATTGGAACGCCGCATTGTCCGAACTGCGGGCGGGCGATTACACGGCAGTCCGCTGAGCAGATCGTGCAGTCGGTCTTGAGCGGCGAGTTGGCGCGGCCGGGCGACCGGCTGATGATCCTGGCGCCGGTGGTTCGCGGGCGCAAGGGCGAGTACCGGCAGGAGCTGGAGAAGCTGGCTCGCGCGGGATTCACGCGCGCGCGCATCGACGGCAAGCTGTGGCAGCTCGATGACCCGCCGCCACTGGATCGGCGGAAGAATCACACGATCGAGGTTGTTGTCGACCGCCTGCTGGTGAAGCCGGGCATCGCGGGGCGGCTGGCGCAGTCGCTGGCGACGGCGCTGAAACTCGCGCAGGGGTTGGTGAGCGTTTCGGTGGTGGACGGGACCGAGCAGGTGTTTTCGGAGAAGCTGGCGTGCAGCGAATGCGGCGTTTCCGTGCCGCAACTCGAGCCGCGCTCGTTCAGTTTCAATTCGCCGTATGGGGCTTGTCCGGCTTGCAACGGGTTGGGGTCGAAATACGATTTCGATCCGGCGAAAGTCGTGGCGGATTGGTCGAGGCCTTTATTTGAAGGCGGTCTCGGGCCGGGGTCGGGTTCGGCAAATTTGAAACGTACGCTGGAGCTGGCGGCCTATGCGCACGGGTTTGATCTGGCGACGCCGTTCGAGGATTTGCCGCGGCGCATACAGAACCTGATTTTCTACGGCAATCCGCCCAAGCACGGCGGCGAGAACGGCAACGAGAATGGGGCGGGGGCCGGGCACAAGCGCACGCGCGGCGACAAGCTAGCGCCTGGATTGCGTTTCCAGGGCTTGTTCGGTTTTCTCGATAGCAACTTGAACGACACGGCTTCCGATAAATACCGCGAGTGGCTGACGCAGTACATGTCGGCGGCTCCTTGCGCGGCGTGCGGCGGACGCCGCCTGCGGCCGGAAAGCCTGGCCGTGAAGATCGCGGGATTTTCCATCGCGAGTTTCACGGCGCTGGCGTCGAGCGAAGCGCGGGAAGCGGTGGATCGCATGCGCGCGGGACTCACCGCGCGGCAGTTGGAGATCGCGGGGCGTCCGCTATCTGAAATCGCCGAGCGGCTGGACTTTTTGCTGGCGGTGGGGCTCGGGTATCTGAGTCTGGACCGTTCATCCGCGACGCTTTCGGGAGGCGAGGCGCAACGGATACGTTTGGCGACGCAGATCGGATCGCGATTGCGTGGCGTGCTGTATGTATTGGACGAGCCCTCGATCGGCCTGCACGCGCGCGACAACGACCGGTTGCTGACCTCGCTCGAACAGCTGCGCGATCTCGGTAACACGGTGATCGTCGTGGAACACGACGAGGAGACGATTCGGCGTGCCAATTTCGTCGTGGATCTGGGGCCGGGCGCGGGACACGCGGGCGGGCGACTGGTGGCTATTGGCAAGCCGGCGGAGATTGCCGCAAATCCGGCGTCACTCACGGGCAAGTATCTGAGCGGCGACGTGGTCATCCAGGTGCCGGAGCGGCGTCGCATCCCCAACGGCAAGATGCTGTCGCTGCTGGGTTGCGAGGCCAACAATTTGCGAGATATCGACGTGCGGATTCCGCTGGGAACGCTGACGGTGGTGACGGGCGTTTCGGGCTCGGGAAAATCCACGCTGGTGAACGACATCCTTTATCGCGCGCTGGCGCAGAAGCTGTACCGCTCGATGGAACAGCCGGGAAAATTCCGCGCGATCGAGGGCGCCGAGAACATCGACAAGGTCGTGGAGATCGACCAGGCGCCGATCGGGCGCTCGCCGCGGTCGAATCCAGCAACGTACACCGGCGTGTTTGCGCCGATTCGCGAGCTGTACGCGATGCTGCCGGAATCGCGCGAACGCGGTTACAAACCGGGACGCTTCAGCTTCAACGTGAAGGGCGGGCGGTGCGAAGCATGCCAGGGCGACGGACTGCGGCGCATCGAGATGAATTTTCTGCCAGATGTTTACGTTACCTGCGAAGTATGCCGCGGGAAGCGCTACAACGCGGAGACGCTGGCGGTGCGCTACAAAGGCTATTCGATTTCCGACTTGCTGGACCTGCCGGTGCAGGATGCCATTGGCGTGCTGGAAAATATCCCGCAGATTCGGCAGAAGCTCGAAACGCTGGTGGACGTGGGCCTCGGATATCTGGAGCTTGGGCAGTCGTCCACGACACTTTCGGGCGGAGAAGCGCAGCGCATCAAGTTGGCGAAGGAACTTTCGCGGCGGCAGACCGGGCGGACACTGTACATTTTGGATGAGCCCACCACGGGCTTGCACTTTGACGACGTGAAAAAGCTGCTGGACGTGCTCAATCGCCTGGTGGACCTCGGCAACACGGTGCTGGTGATCGAGCATCACCTGGACGTGATCAAGCAAGCCGACTTTATACTCGACCTCGGGCCGGAGGGCGGGTCGGCGGGTGGGCGAATCGTCGCACAGGGCACGCCCGAGCAGGTGGCGCGCAATAAGAAATCTTATACGGGACAGGTGCTCGCTCGCGTGCTCGAGCACCGCAACCACGAACACGCCGCCGTGCCAAGCGCGCCGCCGGCGCCGATTTGCGTTACGAATGCGGACACGATGTCCAAAGCCGGCGCGGATTGAATGGGGTCTTCGATTGCGTGTCGCTCCAATTGAATTGAACTGTGCTTCACGGCGACGATTGTTGCCGTTACTACATCGGGATATCAGGGTTCAAGAACGATCTTTCCACGTGTATGACGCTGTTCGAGATCTCGATAGGCATCGCGAACCTGGGCCAGAGGATAGGCCTTAGCGATCGGGATCTCGAGGCGGCCGGCGGCAAGCAGCCCAGCAAGTTGCGCAAGCACATCTGCAGTCGCGGCTTCATGGTTACCTTCCGTCTTCACACCATACTTAGCCGCGGCGGCGAAATCGATGATCGTGTCGATTCGATTCGGGGGGACGCCCAACTTCAGTGCAAGTTCGACGTAACCTCCACCGAATGTGTCAATGAAGGCATCGACTTTCCCTCCAGAAGCGGCGCGAATTCGATCTTCAACCCCGTCACCGTAGGTAACAGGAATTATGCCGTGATCGGCGAGCCACTTGTGATTCGCGTCGCTGGACAATCCAATAACCTTGGCCCCAGCATTCCTGGCCAACTGCACCGCGATGGAGCCTACCCCGCCTGCGGCGCCGGAGACAGCGACCGTGTCACCCTCGCTCAGAGAAACGCTCCGCACCGCGGCGTAAGCCGTGGCGCCGGCCACGAACAGGGCGCCGGCTTGATCCCACGACACGTTCGCAGGACGTGGCACGAGGTGGCCGGACTCGACGAGCACGAACTCGGCCTGGCTTGCTCTGTCGTTGGTGAATCCAATGACCTCATCACCCACCGCTACATTCGTCACCCCCGGGCCAACCTCCTCAACGATGCCAGCGAGATCACTGCCCTGCCCTGAAGGAAATTTTGCAGGCCAGCGGTCGGCAAACATTCCTTTCCGGATCGAGGTCTCGCCCGGATTAATGCCCGCGGCCTTGACCCGGACAAGGACCTGCCCAGACCCCGGGGTTGGGCGGTCGACTTCCACCACTTGGAGAACTTCGAGCCCACCATACTTTTCGAATCTCACTGCACGCGGCATAGCGTTTTTCCTTTCAAGTTAAGTATACGATGCCGGAGCACCTATCTTCTTCACCTAGGAGACGAGGACCGTTGTAGGTTGCGTCGTACTCGCGTTCCTACTGGCGATGTGTATATCACTCGGCGATTCCATCTGTCTCTTCCGGAAGCAAATTGGCGCGAATGAGTTTTCATTGACCCTCGGTCGAGAGTCGGTCTGCCTTCTGGCTACGCCGAAGACTGCAACCCGCTTGCCAGAGACGCGGTCCGACCGAGACTGCGCAAAGGGATGAAGATAGAAGAGATTTGATTTGCAAAACGGCGGACGCTTGAGAAAATGTCAGGACTTTGACACCTCTCTCGACACTTATTGATTGTGAAACGGCCGCGAGCACATCGCGCGGGTCTTGCGTCGCGCTGGAGCCGCCTTTACAGTGGTAGCCAGCGACCATCCGTGAAAAGCGTCTACACAATCTCACCGCTGAGTCTTGAGGGAGTTCCGGGTAAGCCACGCGCCGATCGCCCCGGCAGAACCACAGTGCGAGACTTTGCGCGGCCGCACCGGCGCGGAGCGCGCCTTCCGGAATTTTTGGAATCGCTCCCACGCGTTCGCGCCGGCAACCAACTGCGCGAAGTGATTGCCGCCATTCTGCGGGCGCGCGTGCGGCAGCGGATGATCCTCTGGGGACTCAGTGGGCACGTTCTGCGCTCCGGACTGGGGCCGCTGATTGTGGACTTGATCGTTCATGGATTCGCGGGCGGGATCGCCATCGATGGCGCGACGCTGGTGCACGACTTCGAGACGGCGGTGACCGGGAAACTGTCCGACGATGGCGAGGCGGCGGGACCGGTCGCGGACGGCATGGCCGAGGAGACCGGCTTGCTCATCAACGAAATGGCGGCCGAGGCTGTGCGCCGCGGGATTGGACTGGGTGAGGCCGCCGGCCGTCTGCTGTCGAGCGGACGCGTGCGCGTGCGCCACGCCGCGGACAGTTTATTGATTGCCGCGTATCAGGAGCGCGTGCCGGTTACCGTGCATCTGGCCATCGGCGTGGACACGCCGGACACGCACCGGGCGGCGGACGGCGCGTCTCTGGGCGCTGCCAGCCATCATGATTTTCTTCTGCTCTGCGCCCTAGTCAAGCAGATGCACACTGGCGGCGTCTATTTGAATTGGAGTTCGACGGCGCTGGTCCCGGAGACTTTTTTGAAAGCGGCTTCCCTGGTGCGCGACCTGGGCGTTCCTCTGCGGCCGATCACCACAGCGAATTTCGATCTCCGGCGTCCGGGCGTGCTGAAAAGCAACGGGAAGCGGGCCGGATCACAGGGTGAACAGTCGCGCGATTACGCCATCGCCGGGCATCATGAGATCATGCTTCCTTTGGTGGCTGCGGCCCTGGTCGAAGGAGCCAGCGGAGTCACTCTGGGCTCGCGGCGCACATCTAAGTTACCGACACGCCTATGAATTCACCTGAGCCCGACGAGCGCGGACTGGAATCGCCCGAAGTCGATGCGGGAGCGCCTCGGCATTTGGTGCTTCAGCCACACGAAGGCGCGGAGTCCGGCCTTCCTGGCTCGGCGATGCACTCGCCAGATGGCTTGCCGCCTGTCGACTCCGGCGGGCTTGGGGATTCTGGCAGTCCGCTGGGATGGGCCGACTTAATTTACCTCCTGTTGTTTTACATCGTTGCTGGAGAGTTGCTGGGGCTGGTGGTCGCGACGGCGGCGACGTTCGTCTTCCACATTCCATTTTCGGCGCTGCAGGACTTGGCCGGGCCGGGAGCGTCGGTGGCCATCGTGAGTCAGGCGCTGCTCTCGTTTGCAACGCTGGCATTTCTTTATGTGCTGGTGCGCGTGCGGACTGGCGCGCCTTTTTGGCCGGCGGTCGGATGGCGCGCATTGCGCGGCATAGCGTCGCGCGCGGCGACAGCGATGCGGTATGTTTTTCTGGGCTTCGGGCTGGCGTTTCTGGTGAGCGGGGCCAGCAAATACCTGGATACGGACAAGACGCTGCCCATGGAAGAACTTTTTCGCAATCGCCAAACCGTGGTGATGCTGATGGTGCTGGGTATCCTGGTGGCGCCATTCATCGAGGAGACGCTGTTTCGCGGCTGCCTCTATCCGGTGATTGCCAGAAGGTTTGGTGTTTCCGCCGGAGTCATTGTGACGGGCATTGTGTTTGGCCTGGCGCACGCTCCCCAGCTCTGGGGCGGGTGGGGGCAGATTGCACTGCTGATGGGCGTGGGCATGGTGCTGACCTACATACGAGCGCGCGCCGGAACCGTGGTGGCGAGCTACCTGGTGCACGTCAGCTACAATTCGATTCTGTTTGCGGGATTGGCTTTCGCCACCGGGGGGTTGCGACACTTCCCTACGACATAAGCGACGCTAGATGCCGCGATGAGGGCCGCGGCGCTAGATTTAAATCTCTGAAACGGCTTCTGCACTACAATAAGCGCTAGTCGATTTGGTTCGAAAGGAGAAGCTTCGCTTGCGCGTCGCACAACCCATCGAGTGGACTCCGGAAGGCGTAGTCATGATCGACCAGCGGCGCCTGCCGGGCGAGCTGATTCACCACACCTACACCGATTATCGCGACGTCGCCAGTGCGATTCGCGACATGGTTATTCGCGGCGCGCCGGCGATTGGAGTGGCGGCGGCGATGGGCGTGGCGCTGGGAGTGCTGCGTTCCGAAGCTGTTTCCGCAGGCCAATTGCGCGCCGAATTTCCGACGATCTGCGAGACCATCCGCCAGACGCGGCCCACGGCCGTGGACCTTTTCTGGGCGCTGGAGCGGATGAAGCAGCGCTTCGATGCGCTGCCCGCGACCGCCGATGCGGCGGCGCTGCGCGCGGCCATGGTTCGAGAGGCGCAGCTCATTCATCTAGAAAAGAAAGCTACCGACGAAGCCATCGGGCGATTCGGCGCCGATTTGATGCCGCACGACGGACAGGTGATGACGCAATGCAATGCCGGGGCGCTGGCGACGGCGGGAATTGGCACGGCGCTGGGCGTAATTCGCGTGGCCGTCGAGCAGGGGCACCGGCTGCGCGTGCTGGTGCCGGAGACGCGGCCGTACCTGCAAGGGGCGCGGCTCACAGCGTGGGAATTGGCGGAGGGCGGCATTCCGCTCACGTTGATTACCGACAATATGGTGGGACATTTCCTGAAGACCACCAAGGTGGGCGCCGTCGTGGTCGGCGGGATCG
>Ga0182024_10009421_pt1 | contig 20197 bp, 12 predicted proteins | sample P32metaG_FD_120480 | JGI IMG/M metagenome (GOLD analysis project Ga0182024, IMG submission 120480) | Permafrost microbial communities from Stordalen Mire, Sweden - P3-2 metaG (Illumina Assembly) | ecosystem: Environmental > Terrestrial > Soil > Wetlands > Permafrost | place: Sweden: Stordalen... | reverse complement strand
TTTCCGCCAGGGACTATGGACTGGAGGCAAGCGAACCCCGCCAGGGCCGGAAGGCAGCAACGGCAGTTTGACCCCCTTTGCCGTAGCTCTCTGGCGGATTTTTTTAATGCCCCGCACCGGGGGCCTTCCAGGAGGGCGCCATGGCCGTGATAATGGGTCAGCCCCGGGGGTCTTTGATTTTCGCGCTTCCGTAGGCTGGGGTGTACCGGCAAGGTGGGCAGCGTCCATCTCTCCTCCATGCGCCGTTATCTCCCGCAGCTCATGTTTACCGTGCTGGCGCTCGGCATCCTGCTCCTGCGGCAGGCGCGGGTCCAGCCGATGGCCGGGATGGAGGAGACCTTCATCAACTGGCTGGCGGCAAATAGCAACGGGGAGCACGGCGCCGCCCCGGTCATGCTCATCGAGATCAATGACAATTGCCTGATGGATTACCCCTGGCCCTGGACCCCCCTCAATTACGCCGCCTTCCTCGACGGCGCCCTGCAATTCCACGCGCGCGTCGCCGCCATCGAGCCCGTGCTGGCCTGGGACGAGAAGACCCTCCCCCCCGAGCAGGCGATGCAACAGCCCCAGTACGAGAAGCTTCTGCATTACCGCATCCTCCAGACCCCCAAGCTCGAGCTCGGGGCCCAGCTCGGCTTTCCCGAGGATCCGGACGTCCTCCCGCCCCTCCAGCCCCTCCCGGTGCTGCGCAATATCGACGGCCCGGTTGATGCCGTGCCGGAGTACACCGTCATCGAGTCGGAGCCCGACGAGGATATCCGCCTCACCACCGCCCTCGGCTTCACCAATGTCCCGACCACCGAGCCCACCGCGCAGCACGCCCCGCTGGTCTTCCGCTACCGGGGCCAGATGGTCCCCTCCTTCGTGCTTGAGGCGATGATGCTCTGGTACGGCGTGGTGCCCGAGGAGGTGGAGGTCCACCTCGGCTCGGAAATCCGCCTCGGAGACAAGCTCACGATCCCGGTAAACGCCGCCGGCGCAATGCTGGTCGACTGGAAGGTCAATTACGACCGCGCCGGCTTCGACGACCTCACGCTCGCCGTCGATCAACTCGAGCACAAACACGCCCCCGTGATCGACCCGGGCAAGCTCAAGGACCGCCTCCTCCTCCTCGCACGCACCGACGCCCGCTCCCAGACGATGCTCCTCCCCACCGGCCACATGGGCTCCGCCGGCGAACTATTCGCCGCCGCCCTGGCGACCGCCGAAACCAACGCCTTCGCCCGCCCCGCCGGCCGGGCAGGCAGCGCGCTGGTCCTGCTCCTCGCGATGGCGCTCGGCTGGCTCCTGACGGAACGCGGAAAACTCTGGGTGCCCCCCGTGGTACTGGCATTCGGCGCCGGTTACCTCCTCCTCTGCCTCTGCGTATTCGAGGCCATCCGCGTCGCCCTCCCGCTGACGCCGATGCTCGGCCTCGCGGTATTCGTAGGCATCTTCCGCCTCCTCGCGCCAGACGGAGACTTTACAGAAGGCCGCAAACGAGAGACGGAGAAAAGCGCTCCTCACCCCCAGTCGAGTTTCGGATCAGAATAACCCACGCCTGAACGCGTTACGCCCGATTCAGACCAGGTTCATCAGTGGAAACTGCCTCCCAAGCACTTCCTTGCTAGGCGCCCGCAGCCACCTGTCCAGGATCGTCGCATAAACACTCCGGAAATCGACATTGTACGCCAAATCCCCCGAGTTCAGGTTATCCAGGCTCGGATACTTCCCGAACAGCCCCGGCTTGATCCCCCCGCCCATGACAAACATCGGCGCCGCCGCCCCGTGATCGGTCCCGTTGCTCGCGTTTTGCGACACCCGGCGCCCAAACTCGCTGAAGCTCATCAGCATCACCCGGTTGAAATTCCCCTGCGCCTTCATGTCCTGCGCAAACGCCACGAGCGCCGTGTTCAGCTCGTCCATGAGCCGGGCATGCGTCGCCACCTGGTTGGTATGCGTGTCGTACCCCCCCTGGCTCACATAATAAACCCGCGTCGCGAGCCCCCCGGCGATCATCCGCCCCACGAGGTTCATGCTATCCCCCAGCGCCGTCCGGGGATACGAGACGCTCGCAGGATATTTGCGGGCAATGGAGAGCACTTTGTCCGAGCTCATCTGCGCATCCAGCGCCGTGCGCTGGAGAAACTCCAGGTTGCTCTCCCCATGCCGCGAGGGCGTCGAGGTTCCCGCCAGCGACCCGATCGATCCCCCGTCGTTCTCATCCAGCGCCCGCATATCCGTCGGGTCCGGCGCGTTCATCTCCATATAAATCTGCTGCGACGCCCCGCTCTTGTCCCCGTTCAGCCACCGGTATTGCTCCGGCCGCGAGAACGCCACCCCCGTCGGCTCCGCCGCCGCGAAGGATTGCGGCGTCTGGTTGCCGATTGCCACCCCCACCGTCGGATCCGCCCCCTTGCAGCAGCTATCGAAATACCGTCCCAGCCACCCGTACGAATCCGTCTTGTCGGAGTCCGACGCCGTCTGCCATATCTCCGTCGAGCGGAAGTGCGACCGGTTCGGATTCGGATACCCAACCCCCTGCAGGATCGACAGATGCCCCTCGTCATACAGCCCCTTCAACCCCACCAGCTTCGGGTTCAGCCCCGCGTAATCGTTCAATTTGATGACGCTCTCCCTCGGGATGCCGATCACCGGCCGCGCCCGGTAATACGCATCGTCCGCGTAGGGGATGACGGTGTTCATCCCGTCGTTGCCCCCCGCCAATTGGAGGACGATCAGGATCGGGCTGTCCTTGCCCGTCGCCGTCTGCACCGCGGAGTCCGCCGCCATCGCATCGAGGGTGAAGAATGTCTTCTGCAAAAACACCGGCACGCTCAGCGACACCGCCGCGCCGAGCATCGACGTCCGCAGGAACTCCCGCCGGGTATGGAGCGTCGAGGTGTGGGGTTCGATAATGTGGTCGTCGTCGTGGTCGCTCATAGTTTGGATCCTAGGTCAGTTGATATTGTGGGGTGCTCATCATCAGGTGCAGCAGTTCGCGCAGCGCGTCGTCGCTCAGGTTCGGGCCCTGGTCCGACACGTATTTGACAAAAGTCTGCGTATCGCGCGCCGTGAGCGGGTCCTGGTAAAGCCGGAAGCAGAGATACGCCACCAGCCGCCTGGGATCACCCCGCACCACCTGCGGCACCACCTTCGCCAGGTCCGGCCCGTTGTAATTCTGCACGTCGAACCCATTCCCCATCGGCCCCTGCACATTCGCAACGCGCCGCACCGGCTCGATCCGCAGCGGCCCATTGCCCACGGAGAAATTCGCCATATTATACCGGTACAGCAGCGTGGAGGTGGTGATCCACGCCTTCCCCCCGTCCCACCCCTTCACATTGGGCGGCGCAAATGGCACCTGCCCGAGCTGCCGCAGCGCGTTCACGGTGATCTGGGGCCGCGGCAGCGGCGTATCGAGTACCTTCGCCGTCTGGACCACCCATTGCACCGGGCTCTTGATCTGCGTGCGCACCGCATCCGCCGAGTAAAACGCCGCGCTGCGGAAGATCGTGCTCATCAGCGGCCGGATCTCGTAATCGCTTTGCCGGAAGCTCGACGCGAGCGTATTGACCACCGCCGGGCTCGGGTCCTGGTACGCGTAGAACTCCCACAGCTTCTTCGAGATAAACTTCGCGCACGCAGGCTGCTCAAGGATGATATCGATGATGTCATCCCCCCCGAACGGTCCCGTCTTCCCCAGGAAATGCTTGTCCGTGCCATCATGCTGGAACGGCGCGAACCGGAACGTCTCGTCCCGCGGATCGATGCGGTAGCCCGTGAAGGCCCTCGCCGCCTGCTGCACGTCATCCTCCGTGTAATTCCCGATCCCGAGCGTAAAGAGCTCCATCACTTCCCGGGCGAAGTTCTCGTTCGGGTGATCCCGCTTGCTCTCCCGCGTATCCAGCCAGATGAGCATCGCCGGGTCCCGCGAGATCGCCTTCACCATCAGCCCGAAGTTGCCAAATGCATGCTCCCTCAAAGTCTCGTTCTGCAGCCACATCAGGTAGCTCTCCCGCACCTTTTGCACGCTGGTCGCAAAGTGCCCATGCCAGAAAAGCGTCATCTTTTCCCGGAAGGGATTGGCCGAGTAACGCATCCGGCCCAGCCACCAGTTGATCAGGTCCAAGTCGTTCTGCCGGTACTGCTTCTGGATCTGCTGCTGCATCGCCTTGCGGTCCGCATCCGGCATCAGCGCCATCGTCTGGTGCATCTCGAACAGGTTCTTCGCCTCCGCCCACGCCGGCTTCGGGAATTGGAGCGAATCGTCCGGCCCATCGAGGACGGTTTGCACCGCGCGATCCATCCCCAGCTCGCAAAACGCCTTGATTTCGTCTGGGGTTCCGCCAAAACCAGCGCGGTTGAGGAGATGCGCCGCCTTCTGGAGGTCCCACTGTCTCGCCTGGAGCGGAGTCAGCATATAGTATGAATATCAATACACCGCAGGAGCAGAAAAGTTACCAGTTTTAGCAAAATCCGCATGCAGTTCCTCAATCTCACTGGCCATGTGGAAATCGGCGCGAACTGTTATGCCCTGACCCTGGCCGGGCGCCGGGTGATCCTCGACTGCGGGATGCACCCCAAGCGCGAGGGCGATCTCGCTCTCCCCGCCTTTGGCCGCCTCACCGGCTCCGATGGCACCGGCCGCGAGCCCGAGGCCATTTTCCTCTCCCACGCCCACCACGATCACATCGGCTCCCTGCCCGTGCTCACCCGGCGCCTCGCCCACGCCCCCGTTTTCACCACGGAAGCGACCGCCGTGCTCGGCGAGATCATGCTCCACAATTCAGTGAACGTGATGAGCCGCCAGCGCGAGGAAAACGGCCTCCTCGAGTACCCGCTCTTCACCCACCGCGAGGTCGATGTCAGCGCCCGCCAATGGCAGCGCGTGCCGCTTCACCGCGCATTCACGCTCGAGGGGGAGCGCGCGGCGGGCGGCGAAGAGGTGACGTTCGAGTTCTTCGACGCCGGCCACGTCCTCGGGGCCGCGGGCGTCCTCTTCCGCGCCGAGGGGCGCACGGTCTTTTACACCGGCGATGTCAATTTCAACGACCAGACGATCTCCCGCGCCGCCCGCTTCCCGGAGGAAGCGGTCGATGTCCTGATCATCGAGACCACCCGCGGCGACCATGCAACCCCGCCCGGGTTCACCCGCGCCGCGGAGGAGACCCGCCTCGCCGAGGGCATCCGCGCCGCATTCGAGCGCGGCGGCGCCGTGGTGATGCCCCTCTTCGCCCTCGGCAAGACCCAGGAGCTCCTCGTGATGCTCAACGACTTCCGCCGCCGCGGCCAGATCCCCAATTGCCCCATCTACATCGGCGGCCTCGGCGCGAAGCTCACCGAAGCGTACGACTCCCTCGCCCACTCCGCGCCGCGCCTCCGCCCGGAGATGCAAATCCTCGACACCGCCGCCCCCTTTGTCCTCGCCGGCCGCGGCTCCCACGATGCCCCCATCAAGCCCGGCCGCATCTACGCCCTCTCCAGCGGCATGATGATGGAGAAAACCCTCTCCCACACCTTCGCCCAGCGCATCCTCTCAAACCCCGAGCACTCCCTTTTCTTCGTCGGCTATGCCGACCCGGAATCCCCCGCCGGCCGCATCCGCGCCGCCGCCCACGGCGCCGAGCTCACCCTCGACGCCGAAACCGGCCCGCGTCCCATTCGCTGCGCGGTCGAGCAATACAGCTTCAGCGGCCACGCCCCGCGCGAGAGCATCCTCGATTACATCTGCAAGCTCAACCCGAGGAAGGTCCTCCTCGTCCACGGCGATCCGCCCGCCGTCGCATGGTTTCAGGAGGCCATCCGGAATGCCGCCCCGCACATCGAGGTCGTCCTCCCCACCCCCGGCGAGACGCTGGAGATTTAACCGCGCGAACCCGCGCCCGCCGACCGCTTGTCCGTGAGCTTTAGAAACACGAAGTAAAGCACGCAAAGCACCAGCACGCCCAGGATCAGCACGTGCGACTGGCTCTGGATGAACTTGATGACGCCGCTCGGGTCCTGCGTCCAATTCGGATTCTGCGCCGCATAGGTCCCCAGCACTTTCTCCCCGTAGATCGCCAGCACCGTGCACCAGATCGCAGAGCCGGCAATGGTCATCGCGCTAAAAACCCCGAAATTCATGCGGATGATCCCCGCCGGGATTGAAATCAGATGCCGGATAACCGGGAGCAACCGCGCGAAAAAAATGCCCCCCGCCTCGTACCGGTGCAGCCAATGCTCCGCCCGCTGGAGCTTGCCCTCGGTGATCATCACATACTTCCCAAACCCGATGATGAACACCCGCCCCAGCCCCCGCGAAAGCCAGTACATGACCGCGCTCCCGAACCACGATCCGCACGTCCCGACGACAATGATCCCAACAATCCCCCCACCCGAGGACGTGGCGAGATAAGCCGCCGGCGGGATGACGACCTCGCTGGGCACCGGCAGGATCGAGCTCTCCATCGCCATGAGGACGAAGGTGCCCAGATAAATGTGCACTTGCACCCAGGCGAAAATGACCGTGAGAAAGTGATGCATGGAGCCGCGCTGTGTAGCAGCGGCCAGGCGGGAGCGAAAGGTTTTATTCCACCATCCAATGCGCTGCCCACGCCAGGAGCAGGGCGCCGGAGGCCAGCTCGAGGAGCAATGCGTTGTCAGGCTGGGTCACGCTGCGCATGACGCGAGCCGCGAGGGGTTTCCAGTTCATGCCCGCTTGCTAAGCATCGCCCGTGCCGCGCCCCTCCACGGTTATGTGCCGGGAGTAGGTAAGAATGCCTCGTTAACCGCTATTTCTCCCCAGCCAATCCCCCCACCGTCCGCAGTTGGATCGACGCAAACCGCTCCTTTCCCGCAAGCAGATCGCTCACGATCACGAGCCGGTCCCCCGGTTCCACGAGCTTCCGCTGCACCAGGTCCGCCTCCGCGGCCTCGATGGTCCGCTCCGGATTCTGGTTGAGCGCAAGCAGCAGCGGCTGCACTCCCCACAGTTGTTTCAATTGCCGGCACACCTCCTCGCACGGCGCGAAGGCGTAAATGAGCGCCCTGCGCGGCCGCAGATTGGCCGTGAACCGCGCCATGAACCCTGCCCGCGTAAAAACGACGATCTTCGAATGCGGCAAACTATTTGCCAGCACGACGGCCGAGTGGATCGTCTTGCTCCGGTCATCCGGCAGCAACGCGTCCGTCGCGAAGCCCATCCCGCCGCTTCGCTCGATCCGCCGCGCGATGGTATCCAGCGTCCGCACGCACTGGACCGGGTATTTGCCCACCGTCGATTCCCCGCTCAGCATGACCGCATCCGCCTGCTCGAACACCGCGTTGGCGACATCCGTGACCTCCGCCCGCGTCGGGATCGGGTTCGCGATCATTGATTCCAGCATGTGCGTTGCGACGATGACCGGCCGGTCCACCCGGATGCACTTCTGGATGATCCGCCGCTGGATGATCGGCAGCTCCTCCATCGGGCACTCGATCCCCAGGTCGCCGCGCGCCACCATGATCCCCTCGGATTCCTCGATGATCGCGTCGATATTATTCACCGCAAGCTGGTGCTCGATCTTCGCGATTGCCCGCGCGCTGCTCCCATGCGCGGCGATCGTCTTTTTCAAGAGCACCATGTCCTCCGCCCCCCGGCAGAAGCTCAGCGAGATGAACTCGACCCCCACCTCGCACCCCAGCGCCACGTCCTCGACGTCTTTTGCGGTAAGCGCCGGCAGGTTCACGCGCACGCCAGGCAGGTTGATGTGCCGCCGCGAGCCGAGCACGCCATCGGTCAACACCTCGCACCGGATGCGGTTCGCGAATTTCTCCAGCACCCGCATCCGGATGACGCCGTTGTCCACCAGCACGACATCCCCCGGCGAGATGTCGTCCACGAGCCCGTCGTAGTTCACATCGACCGAGTGCTGCTCGACGCTCTGCGCCCCTCGGATGGTGAATTCAAATATCTCCCCCGGCTTCAGGTCGATCTTCGCCGCCACGTCGCCGGTGCGGATGGCCGGCCCCTGCGTGTCCATGAGGATGGCCGTCATGGAGTCGAGTTCCTTGGCAATCGCGCGGATGTGGGAGACAGTCTCCCGCACCCATTCGTGCGTCGCGTGGCTCATGTTCAGCCGGAAGATATCCGTGCCCGCCTCGATCATTTGGCGTAGCATTGCCGGGCTGTCCGTCGCGGGGCCGAGGGTGGCGATGATCTTGGTTCTGCGCATACGTCCCGTCGATCAAAGGCGGAAACCGCCGTCGAGGCAATCCCTCCGTTCGCGCCCTCACGATGCCGTGACAAATGCCGCGAACGGCAGCACCCCGAGAGACTCCGCCACCCGCGGCGAAAACTCCCGCCCCGTAAACAGATCGCGCATCGGCTGCGCCGCCTGGAAGTCGAGCGCCGTATCCTGCCAGCACTCGCCAATCGGCGGAAAGCCGGCCCGTCCGGTAAGCCGCGGGGCTATGACCAGCAGTGTCTCACCTCCAAGCCGCCGCGCGAATGCGAACACCGATTCCGCGAAATGGCCCGACGCCGCGACCGGCTGGTAATCCCCCTTCGCGAATAACTCAAACCGCTCGCGCCGGCAGAGCAGCACCTTATTAGTCAGAAAGAGTTTGATCCGCCCATCCTTCCAGTTGGCGAGTAAGTCGCCGGGGTCCGCCTGGCCGATTTCCGACAGCGCCCGCCGCCTCGCCTCATAATCCACCGGCCTCCGGTTATCCGGATCGACAAGCGACAAGTCCCACATCTCATTGCCCTGGTAAATATCGGGCACCCCCGGCACGGTAAGCTTGAGAAGCACCTGCGAGAGCGAATTGATCGCTCCCAGCTGGGCAATCTGCTCCGCGAGCGGGCGGAACTGCCCGGGAAAGGTATTCCGCTTCCCCTCCCCGAGAATCTCCCCGATGAACTCCCGCACCGCCGCGTCCCAGTTCTCATTCGGCTGGATCCAGCTGCTGTTGACCTTCGCCTCCTTGATCGCCTTGGTCATGTACTCCTGGATGCGCGTCACAAACTCCTGCGTGATCACCCCGTCGAGTGGCCACGCCCCCGCGAGCGTCTGGTAGATCAGGTATTCCTCATTCGCATCCGGCGCATGCTCCCCTTCCACATCGTGCCTGTGCTTGCGGTTCGCCGTGCGGAAACGCTGGACCGCCCGCCGCCATACATCCGGTATCTCGGAGATCGCCGCAAGCCGCGCCCGCACATCCTCGCTGCGCTTGGTGTCATGCGTCGATGTCGCAAGCATCGAATGCGGGAACTCCGCCAGCCGCGCCGCGTTTTGCTTGTGGAACAACTCCGGCGTCGCCCCGAAATGATCCGGCTCACCCCCCACCTCGTTCAGCGCCGCCAGCCGGTTATAGATATAAAACGCCGTGTCCTCAATCCCCTTCGCCATAATGGGCCCCGTGCATTGCTGGAATTTCATGACGAACCGCAGATGCTCCGCCCGCCCCGCCTCGTCCACATTCTCCGGAAACTTGAGCAGCAATATCTCGCGCAGGAACTGGAAGATCGACGCTTCCATGCCGGGGTTGCGCCTCCGGGCCGCGCGCACCGCGCGGTCGATGACCTGCCGGTCATAGTCGTCCATTTCGCGCCCCGGCTCCGCATAAGTGCGGTAAACCGGGAAACACGCGATCACCTCCCGCACCGCCACCGCGAGCGCGCTGAGCGTAAAGTCCCGGTACCAGCGATTCTGCTCCGAGAGCCGGTTGAGCATGTGCGCCAGCACATTCACCTCGCTCGCGAGCGATAGCTGCATGGTAAGTTGCTTCTTTTGATAGACCAGGTCCGCGAAGCGCAGTTTATCGCCGATGAAACGCTGGTAAGTCTCGGTAAGTATTTTCTCCGCCGTCTTATCCACCAGCAATTCTATTACCTGGTTGGTAAAGTCATACCCGGTCGTCCCGTGCACCGGCCATTCGCCGCGCAGTTTCTCGCCGGACATCACGATTTTTTCCACAAGCAGGTATAAGTCGCGCCCCGTATTCCCGACCCCGGTTACTTCGCCAAATTTACTTTGCAAATGCTCCAGGTATTCCCGCGGATTCCACAACCCGTCGACGTGGTCGATGCGCACGCCGGACACCGCGCCGGACTTGATCAGCTCAAACAGAAACCGGTGCGTCGCTTCGAACACCTCGGGCAATTCCATCTTGATCGCCGCGAGATTATTGATGTCGAAAAAGCGCCGGTAATTAATCTCCTCCGCCGCCACGCGCCACGAGCTCAGCCGGTACGCCTGTTCCCCGATCAAGATATCCAGCGCATCGAAACTATGCGGATCGCCCGGCTTCCCATTATAGCACTCCACTGCCGCCGCGATGGCTTGCGCGACGGGCGGGTGCTCCTGGCACACCCGCTCGAGCCGCTTCTTGATGACCTCCTTCTCCCGCGCGCGCTCCGCGACCTTCTCCGGCGTGATCTCGTACCGGTGCGGCAGGTGCTCCGTCGCCGTGACGATGCTCAGGATCTCGATCCCCCCCTCGTCCTCCGGCGGCAGCCCGCTCACCTCCAGCGCTTTCTTGAGGATCGGCCCATAACTGCGCGGATTGATCGGGAGCCGCGTCTCGAAGTAAGTCAGATGGAACCCCCCTTGCTCGAAGTTCACCTTCAACTCCCCATTCTCCAGCACCCGCCCATATTGATCGCCCAGGATCGGTAGCAGCACCTTGTCCGCAAGTTCCTCCTTGAGCGGCCGCCAGTCGATATCGAAAAACGGCGCATAGCGCGACCCCTGGCCATTCTCGAGCACGTCCATCCAATACGGATTCAGCGGCCCGATCCCCATGTGATTCGGCACAAAATCCACGATCTGCCCAAGCCCCACCCCCTTCAACGCACCCACATAAGCCTCATAATCCTCCGTCGACCCTACCTCCGGATTGAGCGCGTTATGATCCGCCACATCATACCCGTGCATGCTCCCCGGCGCCGCCTTGAAGTAAGGCGATGCGTACACATGCGAAACGCCGAGGTCGCGCAGATACCCCACCAGCGCCCCCGCCTGCGCGAAGGTGAAGTCCTTGTTGAACTGGAGCCGGTAAGTGGCTGCGGGAATGCTGGGATAACTCATGAGCGGAGGACCACCAGTTCCGGCTCGCTGAAGCGCACCTGGTTTGCCGCGGACTCAAAGGCGCACGCGCCCGTCCCGCCAAACTGCTTCTCGCTCGTGGAAAACTCCACCGCCCAGCCCCCGGGGCCGCGCGGCTTGCATATCCACTCGTCAGCCAGCGAGCCACTGTGTCCGCCCACAAGATCGAAGAGCAGCAGCCAATCGGACGCCGTCCCCTTGAATCGCAGCGCCCCCACCCCCATCTCCAGCGCCTCCACATACCACGTCTCGCGCGAGGCCGGGCGGAATGCCTGCTCCTCCCGCCGCAGCGCCAGGCACCGGCGGTAAAGCTCGAGCGTCAGCGATTTCTTCTCATCGCGAATCTCGTCCCACACCAGCTTGGAATCGGTGTACGTCTTGACCGCCTGCGGGTCCGGGATCCGCGCCACCGCGTCCGGCGTATTGAATGCCGCGAAGTCCTTGAACTCGCCGCGCCGCCCTTTGGTGACGAGCTTTCCCAGCTCCTCATTGTGATTGGTAAAGAAAAGGAACGGCGTCGATGCAGCCCACTCCTGCCCCATGAAAAACATTGGCGTGTAAGGCGTGAGACAAAGCAGCGCCGATACCGCCAGGTACGCCTCCCGGCTGATGGAATGGTTCAGCCGCTCCCCCAGCGCCCGATTGCCCACCTGGTCGTGATTGCTGATGCAGTGCACGAATTTCCGCGGCGGGATGTGCCGGCACTGGCTGCCACGGTTCCCCTTCTTGCTCGCGGAATATTGCCCGCGGTAGTACCACCCGTTGCGCAGCGTCTCGATGATCTCCGGCAGCGTCCCGGTGAAATCGCCCAGGTAGCCATCCTTCTCGCCCGTATTCGCGACCCGCAGCGCGTGGTGAAAATCATCCGCCCACACCGCGTCGAACCCCACCCCATTCTCCTCCACCGGCAGGATGAGCCGCGAGTCGTTCCGCGCGTCCTCCGCGATGGAAACCCCCCCATGCTCGTGGATCGCCACGTTGATCTCCTCGAGGATGTGCCGCGGCGACTCGTCGATGATCGCGTGCGCCGCGTCGAGCCGGAAGCCATCGATGTGAAACTCATCCCGCCAGTAAAGCGGGTTCGCCACGAAGAGCGCCCGCAGCGGCCGGTACCCCGGATCGTCAAACCGCAGCGCCCCACCCCATGGCGTCTTCCGCTCCTCGTCGATATACCCCGGCGCGTAAACCCCCAGGTAATTCCCATCCGGCCCCAGGTGGTTGTAAACCACGTCCAGGATCACCGCCAGCCCCGCCTCGTGCGCCGCATCCACCAGCCCCCGCAGGTCATCCGGATGCCCGTACGCATGCGCCGGCGCATAAAGGTAAACCCCGTCGTAACCCCAGTTCCGCTCCCCGGCGAAATCGCCCACCGGCATGATCTCAATCGCCGTCGCCCCCAGCTCCCGCACATGCTCCAGCCGGTCGATCGCCGCGAGGAACGTCCCCTCCGGCGTGAACGTCCCCACGTGCAGCTCGTAAATCACCAGCTCGCGCGGCGGCGGCGGCGTCCACTCAAAATCATGCCATTGGAATTGCCTCGGATCGATCACCGCCGAGCGGCCGTGCACCCCATCCGGCTGGTAGCGGGAGGCCGGGTCCGGGTACTCGCTCCCGCCGTTCAGCCGGTACTTGTACCTGTCGCCCGCCTGCCCCTCGTGATCCAGCCCGTGCCAATACCCGCTCGCATCCAGCACCAGCGGCACGGTGCGCGGCGGCTCGTCGCCGGTCCACACCAGCGCCTCCACCTGCCGCGCCTCGCGCGCCCAGACACGGTAGCGCACCCCTTCGGTCACTATTTCAGCGCCTTGCGGCAGAAGATCTCTTTTCATGGACAGGCTTGGTCTTGCCCGGCTTTGCGGCCGGGGCCGGCTTCCCGGCGGTTGCAGCCGGGGCCAGCGCCGGGGCTTTTACATCGCGTTTCCTCCATGAATCGGTTCGCGCGTGAGAATGCTCGCCTGTACTTACGCGAAACAGGCTCAGGGAACGCTCCATCAACGGAAACTCATCCCCCGCCCCATAGCTCTCCGCCATCGCCGGGAAGCCCTCCTCCAGCTTCGTGTCCAGCAGCAGCTCCCATTTCACATCCTGCTCCCCGGGCAGCACGAAGTTCAGCGGCTCATGGTGCGAGTTGATCAGGATCAGGAACGTATCGTCCCGGATCGGCTCCCCATGCTCGTCCCGCACGTCGATCGTATCCCCGCACAGCAGCATCCCCAGCGTTCGCACAAAGCTGGTCGTCCACTCGTCATCGTTCATCTCCGTCCCCCCGGGGTTGAACCACATGATGTCCTTGATCTCCGACCCGCGAATCTTCCGCCCCTGGAAAAACTTCGGCCGCCGGAAGATCGGATGCTCATGCCGCAGATGGATCAGCCGCGTGGTAAACTCATGCAGCCGCCGGCTGTGCTCATCCCAATCCCAATGTGTCCAGCTGATCTCATTGTCCTGGCAATACGCGTTGTTATTGCCCAGTTGCGTGCGCCCGCACTCGTCTCCGCCGCACAGCATCGGCACTCCCTGCGAGAGGAAGAGCGTCGCGAGAAAGTTGCGCTGCTGCCGCCGGCGCAGCGCGTTGATCTTCTCGTCATCGGTCGGCCCCTCCGCGCCGCAGTTCCACGACTTGTTATTGTTATCCCCATCCTGGTTGTTCTCCCCGTTCGCCTCGTTGTGCTTCTCATTATAACTCACCAGGTCCGCCAGTGTGTATCCATCGTGCGCCGTGATGAAGTTGATGCTCGCGTACGGCCGCTTCCCATTCCACTGGTACAGGTCCGGGCTCCCGCTCAGACGGTAGCCCATGTCGCCGATGTGCCCCTCGTCCCCCTTCCAATACCCGCGCACGGTATCCCGGTATTTCCCGTTCCACTCCGCCCACAGCACGGGAAAATTCCCCACCTGGTAGCCCCCCTCGCCCACGTCCCACGGCTCCGCGATCAGCTTCACCTGCGAGAGCACCGGGTCTTGGTGGATGATATCGAAAAACGCGCTCAGCTTGCTCACCGCATGCAGCTCCCGCGCGAGCGTCGCCGCCAGGTCGAACCGGAACCCGTCCACGTGCATCTCCGTCACCCAATACCGCAGCGAGTCCATGATCAGTTGCAGCACCCGGGCGTGCATGACGTTCAGCGTGTTGCCCGTGCCCGTGTAATCCATGTAATACCGCAGGTTATCCGGCACGAGCCGGTAATAATTGAAGTTATCCACCCCCTTGAAGCTCAGCGTCGGCCCGAAGTGATTCCCCTCCGCCGTATGATTATAAACCACGTCCAGGATCACCTCGATCCCCGCCGCGTGCAGCGCCTTCACCATCTCCTTGAACTCCGTCACCTGCTCCCCGGTTATCCCCATCGAGTACCGGCAATCCGGCGCGAAATACCCGATCGAATTATACCCCCAGTAATTCGAGAGCCCCTTATCGATCAGCGTCTTGTCGTTGACGAACTGGTGCACCGGCAGCAATTCCACCGCCGTCACCCCCAGGTTCTTGAGGTACTCGATCGACCACGGGCTCCCTACCGCCGCGTACTTCCCCCGGATCTCCTCCGGGATGTGCGGGCAGAGCTGCGTGTACCCCTTCACGTGCATCTCGTAAATGATCGACCGCGAGAGCGGCGTCTCCGGACGCTGGTCCTTGCCCCAGTCGAACGATGTATCCACCACCACCGACTTCGGGATGCCCCACCCGTCGTCCCGGTAATCCCGCACCCGGTCATCCCCCTCGCTCAGCGTATAGGCAAACATCTCGTCGCTCCAGTTCACCCCGCCCGCGATCGCCTTCGCGTATGGATCGATCAGCAGCTTCGCCGCGTTGAACCGGTGCCCCTTCTCCGGCTCATAAGGCCCCTGCACACGGTACCCGTACAATTGCCCAGGCTGCACATCCGGCAGGAACACATGCCACACCTCGTCCGATTGCTCCGTCATCCGCACCCGGATCGTCTCCGCCGGCGAATCGATATCCTCAAACAGGCAAAGGTCGATCCCTGTCGCATGTTCCGAGTAAATCGCGAAGTTCGTGCCATTACCCAGCCACGTCGCGCCGAGCGGGTAAGGTTTGCCGAGCCAGGTTTTTATAGGGACCATTTCCCGTAAAATCGTAAGTCAGCCCCCGCACGACAAGCCGCGAGCGAAAAAATTCGCCGATCAGCCATTTCCTGATTGCGCATGTGGGCATACTTTCCTCCCGGGACCGCCATCCTGCAAATGACGCCCGCCGCCCCTACATCTCGTGCGCGTTCGGAAACTGCCGCAGGATCGCGTGATGCCGCACCGGCTGCAGAAAATTCATCGCCACCCGGAACGCCGGGTTGATGAACCGCGAAGTATGGCTGACGTACAGGTCCAGCGGCGCCAGCTCCAGCCGCAGATGCAGCTTCGGATCGTAATTCAGCGGCGCGGTGTAATAGGTGCGCACCTCATGCCGGATCGCCCACCCGAACACATCCCGCCACGTCACGAAATAAAGATGCAGGTCCAGCGCCACCGAATAATCCAGCCCGATATCCATGTCGTACAGCACCCCGTCGTGGAGCAGGCAAAAGTTGAACGCGATCACCTTCCCATCCAGCCGCCACAGGAAAAACCGCACCTTGTCCGGCATCTCCTGCCCGATCCGCGCCAGGAACTCCGGCGTCAACTCCTCGAACGAAAAATCCGCCCGCGCCAGCGTCTGCTTATATAATGGGTAAATCTCGTCGATGATCCCCGAGACATCGGAGGTCACCGTCATCTCAGGACTCCCGATCGCCTCCGACGCGCGGAATTTCCGCCGCAGGTTCTTGCGGAAGACCTTCCCCAGCCGCCGCTGCATGTAATCGTCAAAGTCCTTGTAATCCACCAGGTCCACCTTCGCCGCCGGCATGCTCGGCACCCGCCGGTAGCTGCTATTGGCAAACGGGCTCAGCGCCTCGCGGTGCCGGGCTGGGTAATCCTTGAAGACGATGATCGACGCCCGCGCCTGCCGCGCCACCGCGTGCAGCGCCTCCTCCAGCGCCTGCACCGCCCACGGCTCCGAGCACGCAAGCTGCCCCTCCCCCACCGCGCACCCCACCATCAACACCCGCATCACCAGGAAGCGCGGGAACGTCCGCTGCACCCGCGCGACTATGCGCTGGATCCGCGGCGGCAGCCCGTCCGTCAGATCCTGCGCGATGAAGAAGAATGGCTGCACCGCCGCCTGCCCCGTCTCGTGATTGCGCAGGATCAGGTAGCGGTATTCAAATTTCTCCGGCAGCGTCTGCTCGATAACCTCATAATACCGCGCGTCCCGCGCCTCTCCCTCGAATGTCGACCGCCAGATATCCTGCGGGATGGACCTCGCGAAGCAGGCCACCTCCGCCGTCCCAAACGACGTGCGGATGACCCCAGCGCGGGCCTCTTCGCATTCCTCCGGCGGTACGGAGAGGGTGTCGGTAAGGATGTTCATTCGGCAGATCGCTACTTTTTTGGGAGTCCCGGCCTCGTAGCAATCCTGCTTTACTAATTTTTTTGTAATCTTTTGCGAGCGAAAAGCCCTCGCTTCCGCTGGGAAGAAGGATCGCGCACCCCGTTTTCCCACCGTCCGCCCTCAGCTAGTGTGGCGACCCCGTGCGGACGATCTCCGTCGCGTAGATGAGGTACTGCGTGATCGGGTCGCCGATATCGTGCCGCACAAACAACAGCCAGTATTGGTGCAGTTCCACTCCCCCTGCCAGCGCCACCAGGGCAACCGTCGCCAGCACCGGCGCCCGGCGCACCGCCCCCGCCATTTGCAGGATCGTCCCGGCCGCCAGATACCGCAGCGGCATGTCCCACATGGTCGCATACCGCAGGTTCATCCCGTTCCTGACGTTCACCATCACCACGCAACTGAAGAGAACGAAAAGGAGGAGAAAAATCCCCTGCCGGTTCTCCCGCCGCAGCGCGAACGCCCCCCCGATTGCCGGCAGCAGCACCGCGGGGCTCGCTAGCATGATGTCGATCACGTAGCGGAACCAAGGGCCGCCCCCACTCTGGTACGCGTAGGTCATCAGCTCCGCCTTCGTCACCAGCAGCCGGTACGCCTGGATCAAAATCTCCGGCCCGCCCGCGAGCCCGATCAGCGCCAGCACTCCCAGTGCGCCGCCCGCGACCGTCGCCGCCAGCGTGCTCCATGTCGCCTTCCCCAGCTTCAGCCCGGGAAAGAGCGCCGCGACCCCCTGGATCCCCATCAGCCCCGTCGCCGCGAAGAATGCGTTCTCCTTCGTCAATACCATGAACGCCACCGCGCCCCCGTACGCCGCCAGCCACGTCACCCGCCCCGGCCGTTGCAGATTCTCCCACAGCAGCCAGAGCGTCAGCAGCGCCCAGAAGGCAAACACCCCGTCCACCAGCTCCCGGTGCGCCAGCATCAGCTCCACCGGCGCCACCGCCATCAACGCCCCCACCACCAGCCCGTAGCGCACCCCTCCCAGCCGGTACGCAAACCACCCCGAAAGCAAAAAGCTCAGCACCGAGAACCCCGCCGCCACATACCGCAACGACATCCGCACCCCGCTGTGAAAGAGCGCATCCCACGTCCACCCGAGCATGATGTAAACGCACCGCGTCGGGGGCAGCATCACCACCTCGATCTTCGCCTGCGACTCCACATAATAATGGATCAGCGCCTGGTACTCGAGCGGCCCGCCCACCTTCTGCAGCATGACCACATTGGCCATGTAAAGGTACTCATCCTCGGTCATTCGGTCCGGCACCCCGCAGCATGGCAGCAGCCTCAGCGCCATCCCCGCCACCGCGATGATCAGCGCCGCGGCCACCGCCAGCCTGTGCCGTTGGATCACGCGGCCAATCGTGGACGCGCGAGCCGGCTTCGCGGCAGGAGTTGGTTCCGGGGCCATCGCCGAGTCCTGGCGGTCAGGCGCGCCCGGGGCAAGGCTTAATGTGGGCGGACATGAGGGCACTCAAGAGAGAAAGCAGGGGCCATGCCCCTGGGTCCGCAGCTTGGGAAGCTTACTCCTGCGGCAGCGGCCCGCGCGTCGCGATCCGCCCCGCCAGCGCCTGGAACTCCTTCTCCCCCGGCTCCAGCCGCATCGCCGTCCCGATGCTCGCCTGCGCCTCGTCCCATTGCCCCAGCTCCGCATCCGCGCGCGCCTGCAGGTAATGCGTCTTCGGGTCGGACGGGTCGATCTCCAGCGCCCGCGCAAAGCAGTTCCGCGCAACGGACCATGCCTTGTTCTTGCTCGCCAGCACACCCAGGTTATTCCACGCGCCCACGTGCCGCGGATTGATCTCCAGCGCCTTCCCGTAAAAGGTCTCCGCCCGTCTCAGGTCTCCCTGGTCCTGCCAGAGCAGCCCCAGCGCGAAATTCACCTCCGAATTCTCCGGCACATACCGGTAAGCCGTCTCCAGATCCCGCCGCGCCGCCGGGTAATCCCCCTCGTCCAGCGCCTTGATCCCCGTATTGTAATAGTCCAGCGACCACAGCGACGCCTCCGCCGGTGGAGTCGCCACCAGGAAGGCCACCGCCAGCCCCCCCGCCCCGTACGACAGCGCCGGAACCCATCGCGCCCGGTTAATAAAGCCCCACAACTCCCACACTCCGTACGCCGCCAGCAGCAGCAGCCCCGGCACCGCCGCCAGCCGGTACCGCTCCGTGACGAACACCGGCAGCAGCGCCGCCATGTGCAGCAGCACCGCCCCCACGATCCACCCCGCACGCCTCCGTCTCGCCACCGCCAGGATCATCCCCGGGATCGCCAGCGCCGCCACCCAGCCAAATCGCGGCCCCGGCGCCAGCGCCCCCGCCCGGTCAAAGAGCGAGATCAGGCTCAGGTCGTCATATTGAAAGCTGTTCCAGAAGTTCCCCAGCTTCGTCGCCATCAGCCGCAGCCACTCCACCCGGTGCCCGGCGATGAACGCGTGCGCCTGCCCCGCCCAATACCGCGAGACCTCGTAATGCTTCAGCGGCCGGCCCTCCGCCTTCTCCGCGAGGGTAATGGAATCCCTCAGCATCCCCTGCTGTCCCGCGCTCATCCCGGGCGGGATCTTCGGGTACCCCGTCGCCAGCGCATTGTTGCCGATGTAAAAATTCAGCCCGCTATGCGCCGAGAGCATCACCGGCTCCCGCGCGATCAGGTAATTGTGCAACCAGCACGGCGACGCCCCCGCATAAATCCCGGCGACCAACAGCGCCCCCGCCGCCGCACCCCGCGGCATCCCCGCCTTCGCCCCGTAGGCCCGGCACCGCACCACGATCGCCGCCACCGCCAGCGGCACCAGAAACAGGATCGTCGCCACGATCATCGCCGAAAACCCGATCAGCATCCCCAGCGGCAGCCACGGCACCCACACGGAAAACTCCCCTTCCCGCCGCCGCATCAGCACCCACACGCAATACCAGAACACCGCGACCGCCAGCGCCGTTGGCATCAGCACCGCCGAAAACGTCTGCGCGGGCTGATACAACGCCCACCCCAGCGCCGCCATCAGCCCGATCGCCCACCCAGCCGAGCGGCCCCCGGGCCCCTCTGGCTCCCCCGGAAACGCCTCCAACGCAATCTTCCAGATGAACACTGCGGTAAATGAATCGGCTAACGATTGAATCAATCCTGCGACAACCGACACCCAAAACCTATCGAAGTTGAGAATTTTAAATAGTAACCCCAGCAGGAACGGGTAACCCGGCAGCCCGTAAAAAGCCTGGTGATCAGTAAACACCCCATGCGCCACCTTCAGCCCCCAGTCGCTGTAAAATTTCATGTCCCCCCCGTTCGGGATAAAAAACGGCATCAGCGATAGCCGCACCACTACGCATATGCGCACGCAGGCGGTTGCCAGAAACAACCAGAAGGCGGGAGAGAGGCGGGGCTTGAACATGGGGCGACTCCGCTAATCAGCACCCCGTTTGCCGCAGGGGTGGAAAAATGAGGGATTGGCGAGAAAGGAAGCAAAAAGACGCGGAAGTTGGCATCCCGACTGCTTAAGGTTCCATTGCCACTAGCATTAAAGCTATTGAATATAAAAACCATAACAGCACTTATCCTATGATACAGAAACTTCAGACTCGCCGTGGCGGCTTCACGCTCGTGGAAATCATGATCGTGGTCGCTATCATCGCACTCCTCGCCGCTATCGCGGTCCCCAACTTCCTGCGTGCTCGCAAGCGCTCACAGGCCACCCGCATCCTC
>Ga0182024_10009420_pt1 | contig 20200 bp, 19 predicted proteins | sample P32metaG_FD_120480 | JGI IMG/M metagenome (GOLD analysis project Ga0182024, IMG submission 120480) | Permafrost microbial communities from Stordalen Mire, Sweden - P3-2 metaG (Illumina Assembly) | ecosystem: Environmental > Terrestrial > Soil > Wetlands > Permafrost | place: Sweden: Stordalen... | reverse complement strand
GTTTTGTTGCGCTGCGTACGCCGGGAGCAGGCTTAAGCAAATCGGCAGACAGGAAGGCATCATCTGAAACGTCAGCCTTGAAGCCGTACTGGGGAAAACCCGCCGTACGGAATTTTAGAGGGGATTATGGAAACGGCGGCATCATTCGAAGCCCGCTTAGCGCCATAACCCTACTCGACTTGATATGGTGTGACCCTGTCAACATCTGCGAATCGCTGGGGTTGTTTTTGTATTTGTGTTTTCGAGGACAGGGTCAGCAGCAGTCGTGGCAGATCCTTTGGAGTGGCATCGGGCGCATTCCCTCCACTGAGGCCCAGGGAAAGCGACTGTCCCATATTTGCGCGTAAGAGCAGCAGAGTCAACACTTAATTGCCCTGGATCGATCCGGTGGGGGCCCCAATTTGTCGGAAACGTTCGGCCAATTTGCAGATAAGCTATTGATTCCGGGATTTTAACTGCGGGTTCCGCCACAAAAGTTTGCTTGCTCAGGTCATGCGTCGGGAGCATAGTTTCTTGATCAAGTTCAGCGCAGATTATCGCGTTACAAATTGACCGAATACTTTGGTTGATTGGTGGGGTCTCTGCTCAACCCCGAAGAATTAAATCGGAAAAAGAGCTGGACGTGCCTAAAGTCCGGCTTCCGGGAAAAACCAAGGAGGACCCAATGAAATCTATAGCGATGGTGGTTCTGATCGGGGCGTTGACGCCGTTACTGGCTCAGCAACCGGGAAGCCCAACGCACCTCAGCGGCGTTTTTCGCGCTCCAATGCCCGGTGATCCGGCTGGAAGCGGCCCTGCCTTCTTCCTGACATTTTTTCCCGATGGCCACGTGATGCGAGGGGCTCCAGATGTTGGGCTGGCGGGCTACAACGCTGCCTACCAGATGAATCTGGATCTCCGCAGCGGAATTGCCACGAAGGTATGGCGGTGGGGCGTTTACCAGGTCTCGGGACAGCAAGGCAAGATCGATTTCGTCGATCGCACGTCCGTAGCCTTCGACCTGAAGAATTATCCGCGGATGATCGATGCGGTGGGCCTGACTTATCTGTTGCTCGATCCCGGAGACGGGCTCAGCCTGCAAGGCACCTACAGGTCCACGAAAGACAATTCCGCTATCGCGTTCCTGCCGGGTTCGACCATGAATCAGCAGGGTATCGTTGCCAATTGTGTCAGTGGCGGGCAGCATTTCAGCTATGGCGGCAGCGTTCCGTCGATGAGTTCGGGTGGGCAACTCTGCCTCGACAGGCCCGTCGCCGGAGGGTACAGGCTTGGAAACTACACCATTCAGTTCGTTTTCCCAGACTCCACAACTCCCACGTTCTCTTTCTGGGCTGATTTGACTCAGAACCGGGTCAATCCGCCCATCATTTACATCAACGGCGTCAGGTTCGTACTCGCGAATTAGACGTCGTCGCATGCGGCGCGGTGTGTCCGCGCTGCCAGGAGAGTCAGATGTACGCAGGATTGATGTTTCTCGCCCTGGGTAACCGGCAAACCGGAGAGCGCCGGGCTAAACCGGCATGTTGTGGGGGATGCAAGAGCCCTGCAGGAAAGGAAGTAGCGAATCCATCCTGACCTCGAGTCTTGCGGGTGGCGCCGTGAGGGGTCACTTGAAGCGCAGACAGAGGCGTCGGTGGGCCGGGCTATTGAGCTTCGAAAAGCCGGCAGATCAGGATGCCGACTTCATTCCGAGTTGGAGGAAGGCAACACGGCAACCGCGTTAGACGCGAGTGGTTGTCCGGTCCTGCGTAGTCGAAGAACCTGTGCACGCTGCGAAACAACATGCACGAGAACCGGGAGATCTCCAGCACGCCTTAGTCTTCGGATCAAGGCCGGTCCGCGAAGGCCACAAGCCGTACGGCGGACAAGTATGCGCTGGAGAAGTCGGACTGTGCCGTAGTGTGCGCTGAGCAGCACATAGTTCGGGAGGGTTGAAGTCCCTCCGGCGCTCAGGGGAGGAACATACACGTCAAGGCGAAGGCTGAACCGTCGTGACGCTTCCGGGGTTTGTACGTTCATGTCTGCAAGATGGAGACGCTACGCGAGGCGTATACGCTGGCCAGGGAGAACAACGGCGCTCCGGGAATCGACGGGGTGACGTTCGCGGCCATCGAGGCGCAAGGCGTAGAGAAACTCCTTGAGCAGATACAGGACGAACTGATCGGGCGAACCTACGTACCGCTACGAGCACGGCGGCGGGAGATACCGAAGGAGGGAGGAAAAGTTCGTGTCCTGTCGATTCCCGCAATCCGTGACAGAGTGGTGCAAGGCGCGCTCAAGCTCATAATGGAGCCGATCTTCGAGGCGGATTTTCAATCAGGTTCGTATGGTTATCGACCCGAACGCACCGCACATGAGGCGGTGCATCGAGTGGCAACGGCAATTGTTCAGCGAAAAACTCACGTGATAGATCCGGATTTGCGGGCATACTTCGATACGGTCAGACATCATCTGCTGCTTGAAAAAGTTGCGCGTCGGATCAATCACGGCGAGGTTATGCGTCTGCTGAAGTTGATGCTGACAGCATCGGGCAAACAAGGCGTCCCGCAAGGCGGAGGGATTTCGCCGCTTCTCAGTGAATCGCTCGTGATCGGTGAGGGCCTGCTTGACGCTGTCGTAGTCGAAGAGAATCCGGGAGTCGGTTTGGAGGTCGTGCAGGATGGGCGAGGCGGCGCGCAACTGGTCGTACATGGGAAACGGATTGCGGCGTATTTCGGGAGAGAAAAAGTCCATGGTACGAACCATCCTTCGGCTTATGCCGAGTATTAGACTCAGCACACTAGTCTAATAAACAAAGTGCGACCGGGAAATCCGCAAGGGCCTCGGAGACACCGATCTTTGCGGATTCGTCGGTTTTATCGAGGTCCAGGATTTCTCCTGTAAATGCGTCTCGACACTTTTCAGAACGGCTGCTGAATGGGAGAAGAACGTGAGTATCGTCCCAGATTCGGGGTCCGATTGGTGGAAGGTCGATGTCGTTGAGGCGTGCCGCTCCATTGATTGCACCACAGACCCCTCGAGTGGGTACCGCAAACAGTGGAAAGGTGCTTGATATTCATATTGCCGATCTCGAAGGCCAGGCCAAGCGATGGGCTGATGTTTATTGGACATCCGGTCTCACTATGCCGCCACCTGTCTCAAACTCGTTGACATGTCCCGCGTCCGCGAGAGTGCTTGCACTCTGACGGCGGAAACGCATACGAGCCTGTGCTCTTCCAGTTCGTATCTGGCGCGCTCCATATCGACTTTCTTGTAGGCTGCAGTCTTCGTGCAGATCGGATAATACGCAGATGAACGGGCCTCGATGTACTCGATGAGCCCAGCATTAAAAGCTCGTTCCAGATTCCCACAGATTGGGCAACCCATACCTAAGCCCTCGGACACGCTGCCGGAAAAGCCGTAGCTAAGTTGATGTCCTGGATCAAAAATTGCTTGAAATCTCGACCAATGAGATGCGCAGGCCGGGCAGAGAATGTTCCAGTGTGAAGTCTTCGGCGAAAATCGGCCTGCTCGCCGTTGAAGCGAACGAATTGATTTCCGAGAGACTGGCGGTTTGGGCTCCCACAGGCCTGGACGAATGCCGGCTCGCGGTACGACTCGAGGATGGACCTTTCCAACCATCGCAATTCTTGGGGAGGCTCATTGCAACTCCAGTCGTTCCATTGCTTATTTGAATGGCGCGCGTCTATTGACCCTCTTGTAGACGGCAGGGCTAAGTCTCGGTGCTTTCTTTGCATCCCCACCGTATTCAATGTGGAAATCCTGAGCCGGTCAAAATTGACTATTCGCGAACTATGTAGAGTGTTATTTCGCCCGGAGGGCGCCCATCTGCGATGGATCAAATCTCGAAGTGCAGGTCACACCGTAATTTTTTCCGGCATAAACAACCCAGTGATGCGGTTTGGCGTCAAATGGGTCTGTTGTCCGCAAACGGCTGTAAGAGGACATCGCCTCAGGAGGTGAATTCATGCTCTGGACAATTTTTGTAATCCTTCTGGTCCTATGGTTGCTCGGACTGGTCAGTTCGTACACGCTGGGAGGATTCATCCACATACTGCTGGTTTTGGCGCTGGTGGCGCTGATTCTACAGTTGGTCTCGGGTCGCAGGCCCGTTGTCTGAAAGCACGAGGAACCGGTTCGCAACGAACTGAGAGCCGGAGCAGGGGCACAATTTCTGTGCCTCGAAACAAATACAACCCAGGAACCATGGAGGAGAAGCAATGGACAAGGACAGAGTGAAAGGTGCGATTGACGATGTGGCCGGGCGCGCCAAGCGCCAGGTAGGCGAGTGGACGGGCGACACCAACGCTCAAGTTGAGGGCGCGGCGCAACAGTTGAAGGGAAAAGCGGAGAAGGCCTGGGGCAATATGAAGGATGCGGCCCGCGATGCGAAAGACGAAGCGCAACGCAAGCCGGCTCAAAGCGAGAACAAAAACATTCGAAGCGGAACGCATAACTGAGATTACCCCCGGCGGAATCGGGGCTTCATATTGTATGCCGCTCTAAGCGGCTTGACCGGGGTCGCTAACGCGGCCCCGGTTGAGTTTCATAATTCTGCTTCTGTTCCCCATATACCTGCGCCGGGTGAATCGCGCTCTTTCCCTTGATGAAACCCACCATCGACAACGCAGAGCCGGAGGAACTCCCGTTTGATTAGTTGAAATGGAGTCCTTTGGATTGGGAATGCGTGAATCTGATCACACGCCTCAATTGGGTCTTGCAGTCATCGGGGATCTCCCGATGAACTCCACAGAATTTCGTACCCATCAAAACTAGGGTCTCCACATTAAGGTCCCTTCCCCATGAGATTGGGGTACCTGCCGCTTTAAATTAGGGTCCCTCCCGCTTGTTGGGCGTTGGTCATTCCAGTGATTATGTCTTAGTCGGCAGGCACGCGCGAATGGTGGCCCGGCGCCGACAGCGAGTGTTGACACAACTTCTAAGGCATTGATGGCTTGTAAGGCATTCACGGTTTCGAAAGCAAGCCATGTTATGCCAGATAAGTCTCAACAAAATGAGGAGGGAAAAAATGAAGAAGGCAATTGTGTTTGCGGCGACTCTGTTTTTGACGAGTGTAGCGTGGGCGGCGACAGCGCGCCAGGCAACGGAAGACCGGCTTCAACATGCTGGTGCGGTGTTGCGCGAGATAATGGCCGCGCCGGATAACGGCATCCCGGACGAAGTGATGCATCATGCAAAATGCATTGCAGTTGTACCCCACATGCTGAAGGGCGGCTTTGTTTTTGGCGCAGAAAATGGCAGAGGGGTTGCGACGTGCCGGACGGCAAACGGATGGAGCGCGCCGGCGTTCTTTACGATTACGGGGGGCAATTGGGGATTACAGATCGGTGTGGAAGGCATCGATCTGGTGATGGTGTTTCAGGGCGATCAGGGGATGGATCGCCTGATCAACAGCAAGTTCGAGATCGGCGGCGATGCGTCAGTGGCCGCTGGGCCGGTGGGACGTCATGCTTCTGCCGACACCGACTGGAAGATGAATGCCGAGATCCTGACCTATTCCCGAGCCAAGGGCATCTTTGCCGGGGTGACGCTGAATGGGGCTGCGGTTCGCCGCGACGATGACTCCACCGAGGCGATCTACGGGCATGAGGTCGCCACACGCAGCCTTCTGACGGGCGAAGTGCCTCCGCCCCCTGAAGCACACGCATTTCTGGACGCGATCAAAGACGCAAGGGTGCAGGCCACTGCTTCCAGATAGCGTTCATTCACCATTGCTCGCGGGCGCATGAAAAGAAGATGGAAGGCTTCTTGCGCCTGCGACGGGAGTTATAAGGAGGACTTATGCTTTGGGCGATCTTTGTCATCATTCTGGCGCTTTGGATTCTCGGCTTCAGCTTGCACGTTGCCGGCAGCTTGATCCATCTTCTGCTGGTGCTGGCAGTTATTGTTCTGGTCTTCAATCTGATTGGCGGACGCCGGACGGTTTGAAGCAGAGCCTGAGAAGCGCGAACATGCGGTTTATGCATCGTTAGCCCAGTGCGCCAACCTTTTGAGTCCTTGCGTCTCGTTGTTTAAGAGGATGCGCGACAATCCACAGTTCAAATCGATCGCAGTTGTCTTCCGCAAGAACCATTCAGTTTGAACAATCAGCCTACTAGGAGGAAGATTTTATGATGAGCGAAATGAACGACAGACAGCTTGTCCCAGCCACCTTTCTTTCGAGCGCCGGGCTCGGACGAAGAATTGTTGAATTGGAACCCGAGCAGTCCTTTTTTGTTCAGGGCGATCCGGCGGACTCAATGTTTTGTCTTCAGACGGGGCGCGCAAGAATCAGTGTAGTTTCGGCAAAGGGCAAGCAGGCCACCATCACGCTTCTTTGCCCCGGCGATTTTTTTGGGGAGGAGTCGCTGGCTCTAGATGCCGGACTTCGCACGGCGACCGCGACTGCGGTGAACCGTTGTACCGCGCTCAAGATCTGCCGGGAGGATATGCTCCGCATTTTGCATCGAAACCCTGAATTTGCCGACCGTTTCCTGTCGTATTTGCTTGGCCGCAGCATGCGAACCCAGGCCGACCTTGTGGATCAGATGTTCAACTCCAGCGAAAAGCGCCTGGCGCGGACTCTGCTTATGATGGCAGAGATTGGAAAGCCGGAGGAGCCGCAAACTATGATTCCTCCGATTACTCAGGAGATGCTGGCAGAGATGATCGGCACGACCCGTTCTCGGGTGAGTTTCTTTATGAACCGCTTCCGCGATCTGGGCCTGATCAGTTACAAGGACCGCATCCGGGTGCATAAGCCGCGGTTGCAAGCGGTCTTGCTGGATCAATTTGCTGAAGTATAGGCGCGCGATCTGTCGCCTTCGAATTCATAGCTGCTGGCGGACGTGTTCGGCGCGGTCATCGTTTGCGGTGAAAAGCTCAGGAAGGGGGCTCCGCCAGCAGCAGCTCCTGTTATCTTTGCCGCCGTACCTTGTGGACCGCTTTTGACTCAAAGGGGCACTTCGATCTGAATGATGTTGTTCTTGATGGCGTAGACGACCAGGTCGCGAATGGAGTGCAAGCTGAGTCTTCGCATGATATTGCTGCGGTGCGTTTCCACCGTCTTCGTGCTCAAATTCAACAGAGACGCGACTTCCTTGGAGCTCATCCCCTCCGCCAGAAGTTGAGTGATCTCACGCTCGCGAGCGGTCAGGGTCGGCAGATTAGGGGCCTCGTTCCTGGAAATAGCGTGCCCTTTCTCGAGGAACCCAGCGAGCACCAGATCGTTCACGCGCGGTGTGAAGAACATGCGCTTGCTCTGCAGGGCTTCAACCGCGGACACTAGATCCCGCGCCGCATCGGACTTCAGCACAAAGCCGCGCGCACCGGCATCCAGAGCTTCCCGGATGACCTGATCGGCGTCGGTAATTGTGAGAATGACGATTTTGAAGTTGGGGTCGTGCTGCAGCAGTTGACGGGTAGTGGAAAGGCCATTCAGATTCGGCATGCCAATATCCAGGATTATGACATCCGGCTTCAGTTGCTTGGCCAACTCAAGCGCTTCGCGGCCGTCCGACGCTTCCCCGCAGACTTCCCATCCTTCGTGTGCCTTCAGCAGCTCAGATAAACCCCGGCGCACGATCTCGTGATCGTCAGCCAACAAGATACGCAATTTCATGGACACTCCTCCAGGTATAGCTCGTCCAACTCCATCCGCCTCTGATGCCGCCAGCCCCTCAAGACGAGGTAATACTGTCTCGTCGAGCTTGTGCCACAAACACACGATGCTGGCTCACCGCATCTATCGCCTCAAACAGATCCCGTCCAGCGTTGGACTTCACGACATACCCTCTCGCCCCCGCGTCCAATGCTTCTCGCATCATGTGCTGAGAATCATGTTGAGTAACGATCACGATCTCAGGGCCTGCAATCTTCTGCCTGAGCCTACGGCAAACTTCGAGACCATGCATTTTCGGCATAGTAACGTCGAGCAGCACGACATCGGGCTGCAAACTTTCGGCTTTGTCCAGGGCTTCGAGCCCGTCCGAAGCTTCCCCCACCACTTCCCAGTCCGATTTCTCTTTTAACAGAGTCTTCAGCCCTTTCCTGGCTACCGGATGATCGTCCACAACAAGAATACGAATCGCCATAACCCATTTCCTAGTCCTGAACCAAGGGAAGCCGATCGTAAACCGAGCGCTGCTGTCGTGGACTTCTGCCTGGAGATCCGCTCATCTCCGAACATGAGTAGGGATCCTGTCCCAACCTAACATGTATCGGCCCCCACCCTGAATACAGCGAATCCTGTATTCCGATGGCCCCTACTTCAAATGTTCGCCGATTTTAGACGCCAATGGTACTGATCTCAGGGAAATAGGTTTTATGATGCAGCAGGGCGTCCACCCCTTGCACAATAGAAGCGACTTCCGACTTCGCGCAAGCTCCGCGAATCCCCACGCGTTGGGCGGCCAAAGCGAGCTGTTTAGAGAAATGAACCGTGACCATCAGGATCGGAATGTCAGGAAAGAGTGGCGAGATTTGCCTGGCTATATCAAGTCCGTTCAATTCCGGCATTTGGAAATCGAGCAAAATAATGTCGGGGAGCATTCTTTGTACCCTCTGCAGCACCTCGCCTCCCGTCTTCGCCTCATCGCAGACCTCCCAGCCGCCACGCTGCTCGAGGGCAGAGCGAAGATAGTGCCGCACCGTCGGGTTGTCGTCTGCCACAAGAATTCTAGCCAGAGGGATTCTCCTCATTCCAACCGGCACGGGGAATGACGACGCGATTCTCGCGGAGAAATCGCAATCGCATTCCGGTTGCATCACGCCGATCGAACGCCGCGGCCAACCTCAGGGAGGCTTCGGCTCAACGCTTGAGGTGGTTCAGTGCCCTTTTTCGTGGCCTTTTTCTTTGTGCTGCTTGAGCACCGTCCGAGCAGCTACCTCTTTGGCTCGGTTGCCGTAGCGTCCCGTCCGTTGGGCGCTTTCCTTGATGTGCTCGTATTGGCGTTGTTCCTTCGTGCTTACGCCGCGCAGGTGTTTTTCTTCTGGCATTGGCTCCTCCTTCAGGTTGCCGCCTTCAGTTTGCGCGAACCGCGAACCGGCAACCCGCTCCAAACGAAGTGTGCGCGGATTTTGTACGTTCTTCATTTCCGCCACCCTTCATGACTTCCAACGGCGCTACGTCGCGATTGCCTGGCAGCTTTGAAATCTCCCGGAGCTCCGTAAACGCCGGGGAAGAGCTACCTTTGCGGAATTGCGTGTGACGGAATTGAGTGGAAGCTCTACACTGCTTCCTCCGTTGTCTCGAACGTTTCGAATAAACGATTGGCCAGTATAAGCTCCAGGATCACCCTCGACGCCGGCGAAACCGCAGCCAGTTTCAGATCCCCATCGCGCCCCATCGCCTGCTGCACGCAGCGCGACAGCACCTCAAGTCCGGCACTATCCACGTAGCGGACCCGAGAACAGTCCAGAACAATGCGTGCACGGTCAGATTGGAGCAGCGGCTGCACTCACCCAGAAACATTCCTGCGTCCGCGTGGTTCAATCGCTCCGGTACCTCCATCACGGTTACGGCTTCACTGGTGTACATGTCATTCACCCCTTGGAATATGATTGGCACCCAGCCGTCGTGTTGCGGCGCTGAGTGCCACAGACATTTGTCCTCTCTGATCAGGATTCCCCAGCCTCCTTAGCAACTCGCTGGCTGTGCCGTAAGATAAGGCAGTTCGCACAGGCGATTGTTTCCGGCAAGAGTCGCGGCCGGCTTTTGGACCCACGGGACGGCTGCGCACCGCCGCATGCTTTTCTTCTCCGGAAACAGCAGGTCTCGCATCTTGAGCTTTGCTCTGTGGAGTTGCGACTTGGAGGTGCCGACAGAGCATTGCAGCATTTGGGCAATCTCATGATGTTGATACCCTTCGACCTCGTGCAGGGCAAAGACCGTCCGGCAGCCTTCGGGAAGCTCCTGGATCGCCCGACGCAGAGCAAGGCGATCGATCACACCAGTCAGGGCCAGGTCTCTCCTTCCGAATTCGCTCGGCCGAGACGATTCCGGCGATACAGGCTGGTCAATAGAGAATGGCGTCGAAGGTTTTCGCCGGCGAAGTTTCATCAGAACGGTGTTCACTGCAATGCGGTGCAGCCAGGTTGAGAACGCCGCATTGCCTCGGAAACCGCCGATGGCGCGAAAAACCTGCATGAATGCCTCCTGGGTCAGATCTTCGGCCTCGGCGATGTCTTTGGTCATAATCAGGCACACCGAATAGACACGCTGCTTATGCATTTGAAAAAGATCGGCGAAGGCTTGCTCATCACCCCGCTGCGCGCGTTCGACAAGGCTGCGTTGGGAATCGTCCCAACTCGGTTGTTTCTCGGCAGGAACTACTTTCGGTGCTGTCGGGGAAATTGCGCAAGTGGCCACGGTATTCTCTCCTTCGATCGGTTATGCATCTATCCGCTCTTCTGGATTCCGGGAACATTCAGCTTTCTAGAAGAGACTAGAGAATTTGGCGGGGCCGTCCTATCGGGTTCGCTCTGTAATTGCTTGCGAACCTTGCTGTACTGTGGGTGTATTTATTTTCAGGGAGCCGAGGTCGCAAATTTTTTTCGCAGGAGGTGCTGCGGGCGGAGCTATCAGACGGCTGCCTTTCGGTGCAGTGCGGTGAATTATGTATGCCGGCCTGGAATGGGCCGTAGAAGCAGGTGTCAATTCATCCGGAATCCAACTTGCATGTGCCGCCGCCTTTGAAAACTCTTCCCCGCCTGGACCTGATTCTGGCGATTGTGGGGGAGTGGCGGAAGTTTAGAGCATCTTCGATTCACATGTCGCCATTTGTGGATCGTGGAAGGTGGCTTTTTCTTTAGGGAAAACACTCAGCTTCCAGGTTTCTGTAAACCTCAGAATCGAAAATGCTGTCGCAGGCACCGGTCCGCGGGAGGATCCGGCGCCTGCGCCTGCCGAAACGTTATACGGCTCGGTAAGGGAAGTGGGCTCGATCGGTGCGGGATAAGATTTGTGCGTTAAGCACTACACACCTCTCGCGACGCCATCCGCATGGAAGGAATCACGAGTTCAACCAGCGTGCCGGGCTGAGTATTGGTCAGCCGCAGTTCTCCACCAAACTCCTTGGCCCGCTGTTGCATCCCCCCAATGCCAATCCCAACACTTTCTGGCTGTAGCTCCGCAATATTCTTTCCGATTCCCTTGCCGTCATCCCGCACCGTTATGACGGTTGAATCTTCTGTTTGCCCCAACCCGATCCAGACCTTACGTGCCTCCGAATGTCGGAACACGTTGGTGAGCGCCTCCTGAACTATTCGAAAGATCGCGGTCTCCAAGTCGGGTGTGAGCCGGGTAAAACTGCTGGGCTGGACATCGAGATAGGTTTCGATTCCGCTGCGCTCCTCCAATCCCTCCAAGTACCAGCGCAGCGCTGAGAGCAGACCGACTTCGTCCAGCAAAGGTGGATGAAGGAGATGCGATATGCTGCGCACCTGTTGAATCGCATGATCAATAATGTCGCTGGCATCAATGCATGCTTGCTTGTCCGATTCGGATGAACTCTGTTGAGGTACCCTGGCCAACACGATCTTGGCCACGGCAAGGTCCTGTCCGAGCCCATCGTGCAGGTCGCGCGCGATGCGGCGGCGTTCCTCATCCTGCGCGGTCATCAGGCGGAGAGAAAGACGCTGCAATGCGGCTGTTCGTTCATCGATTATCTTTTCCAATTCAGCAGCATTGTCGCGAAACGAATGCTCGACCAGTTTGCTGTCATGGATATCGGAGCAGGTACCGTACCATTTGATGACCTTCCCAATACGATCTCTGATTGGCACGGCGCGGGCGCGGAACCAGCGATAGTCGCCATCTTTGCCGCGCAAGCGATATTCCACTTCGTAATTCTCGCCCGATTGGACACATTCCAGCCAACGCTGCTGACTTCGATCCCTGTCGTCGGGGTGCACGTAATCCCACCAGCCCATGCCAACCGCCGAGCCCGCCGGAGCGCCGGTATATTCATAAAATCGATCGCTGAGGTAATCTCGGATGCCGCTTGGCTGTCGGCTGAAGATGATATCGGGAGCGGTGTGGACAATCGCATCGAGTTCCATGTTCTTCTGGGCCAGTTCGAAGTTCAGCCCCTGCAAAGCTTCCGCTTTTGTCTCCAGTTCCTGGGTCCGCTCCGCAACCCGCTGCTCAAGTTCTTGATTGAGAGCCTCCAGTTGGCGAGTCTTGCGGTGCAGTTCGGCGAATAAGCTAACCTTCGCCCGCAAAAGTTCTGGAATGACCGGGACGGATATATAGTCCACCGCTCCATGCTCATACCCTTTGATCCGGTCCAAGTCCGTCAGATGCACAGCCGAGATAAAAATGATTGCAGTCCTCTGAAAGCGGGGGTGCTGGCGAATCATACTCGCCAACTCGAAACCGTCGAGATCCGGCATGCTCACATCCATCAGGACGATGGCAACGTCGGTCTTGAGCAGATGTTCGAGCGCTTCCTTGCCGGAGTTGGCCTTGATCAGATTCTCATCCAGTGCGCTGAGCAGAACCTCATAGCTCAATAGCTTGCCCGGCTGATCGTCCACCATGAGGATATTGACTTTGTCTTTCGTGGTCATTAGGTTTCTCCGTCTCTTAAACCTCCCGCTAACTCCAGACCCTTCAAAGTGCTCACGGAGCTAGCGGTGAAGCCACATGCGAAGCGCCGAAAGTAGCTGCTCCGTATTGACCGGTTTGGCCAGGTACTCAGATGCGCCCGCTTCGAGACATTTCTCGCGATCCCCCTTCATTGCCTTTGCCGTGAGAGCAATGATTGGCAAGCGTTGAAGTGTAGACTTCTGGCGGATTACCTGCATGGTCTCGTACCCGTCCATCTCCGGCATCATGATATCCATCAGCACAATGGCTACATCTTTCGTCGACTCAAGCATCGCGACCGCTTCGCGTCCAGTGCCGGCGGTAAGAACAGTCATGCCCCGCCGTTCCAGCACACTGCTGAGCGCAAAGATATTTCGCACGTCATCGTCCACCACCAACACCTTCTTGCCCACCAGAGCGTCATCCGAGCGATGTAATTGCTCGAGCATACTCTGCTTTTCTGGTGGAAGGTCGGCCACCACGCGATGCAGGAACAGCGCCGTCTCGTCCAGCAGCCTTTCCGGCGACTCGACTCCCTTCACTACCACGCTGCGCGCCAGGCTGTGGAGGCGGGCGTCTTCTTCCGGCGAGAGCTCCTTCCCGGTAAAGACCACGACCGGCAAGTCGCTCAGCGCCGGAATGTCACGGAATTTCTCCAACACTTCGAAACCGGACATATCGGGCAAACGCAGATCAAGCACGACGCAGTCGAAGACCTGTTCCTGAACCGCGGCGAGTGCTTCCGCCCCAGTCGCGGCCGAAGTAATATCAATGTCTTCATGTCCAAGCAGCGCTTTGATTGTGAGCTGCTCTGCCTGGTTGTCCTCCACCACCAGCAATCGTTTACGGCGCGGAGCGGAATACTGCTTGATTCGCATCAGCGCTGTTTCGATTCCTTGCTGCGTGGTGGGCTTGGTGACAAATGCGAAAGCCCCTCGTGCCAAACCATGATGCCGGTCCTCGTCCAGGGTCAACATTTGCACCGGGATGTGCCGTGTAACTGGCTCCTGCTTTAGGTGGTTGAGTACTGTCCACCCCAGCATGTCAGGCAGGAATACATCCAGTGACACGGCGGTCGGATAATACTCACGGGCCAACTCCAGTGCCTCCGCGCCGCGGGTGGCGACGAGAACCTTAAATCCCTTATCCCGCGAAAGATCGCACAATACGCGAGCATAGTGCGGGTCGTCTTCGACGATTAGCAAGACGGCATCTCCGGGCTGAATATTATCCCGGTCATCGGCGATTCGCTCGACCAGGTGCTCCGACGTGCTGACAACGGGCAACCGATGTGGTGAAACGGACGAGAACGATTTCCGTTCGATCGCGGTAGCGTTGCCGCTGGCGGCGCCCATATAGGTCTGCGGCAGGTAAAGGGTAAACGTGCTCCCTTTGCCGGGAGCGCTGCGCAACTGAATTTCGCCTCCCAGCAAACTGGCCAGCTCCCGGCTGATCGCCAGTCCGAGTCCAGTTCCGCCATACTTGCGGCTGGTGCCGGCGTCGGCCTGCTGAAATGCTTCGAAGATAATTCTCTGCTTTTCGGCAGGAATGCCGATTCCGGTATCGGACACCTCGAAGGCGACTACCGACCCTGCCGTTGACAGGACCGGATGATCTTCACTCCACCCCCTCGGAGCCAGCGACACCGTCAGGCGGACACCTCCCTGTTCCGTGAATTTGAAAGCGTTGGATAGCAGGTTCTTGAGTACCTGCTGCAGGCGCTTAGAATCGGTGACCAGGCTGCGATCCAGTTGGGGATCGGAGCGTACCTCGAAGTTCAGGCGGCGGTTCTCCGCCTCATGCCGGAAGGGACGCTCCACTGTGTCGAGCAGACTGGCATAGAAGACTTCTTCCGCCTCTACCGAAACTGTCCCTGACTCGATCTTCGACAGATCGAGAATGTCGGTGATCAGGTTCAGCAGGTCAGTGCCGGCGCCATGAATGGTGCGGGAGAACTCCACTTGCTTGGCGGTCAGGTTGCCTTCGGGATTGTCACTGAGTTGCTGGCCCAGAACCAGGATGCTGTTGAGCGGCGTGCGCAACTCATGGGACATGTTGGCCAGGAATTCGGACTTGTATTTCGAAGTCAGAGCCAGTTCCTTTGCCTTGTCTTCCAAGGCGCGGCGAGCTTGCTCGATTTCCTGGTTCTTGCGTTCGACCTCGACGTTCTGTTCGGCGAGTTGCTGCGCTTTTTGCGCCAACTGCTCATTCGTTTGCTGCAACTCTTTTTGCTGCACTTGGAGTTCGGTCGCCAGTTGCTGGGACTGCTTCAGAAGGCCTTCGGTTTGCATTGTGGCCTCAATACTGTTGAGCACGATGCCGATGCTGGCCGTCAGCTGTTCGAGAAATGCGAGATGGGAGGCTGTAAAGGTGCTCAACGAAGCTAGTTCGATAACGGCCTTGACACGATCTTCGAAGAGCACAGGCAGCACAATAACGCTTCGCGGAACCGCCTGGAACAAACCCGATCGAATCGAAACCGTGTTTGGAGGCAATTCCGAGATGAGCATCCGCTTTTTCTCTGCCGCACATTGTCCCACCAGACCCTCACCGATTTTCAAGCGCCGAAGATGCCCATCCTCGCCGTCGCCGGCAAACGCCGAGAGCAGGACCATCTCTGAGGATTCTTCGGTCCCCATCTGGTAGATCACTCCTTGTTGGGCGCTCACCAAGGTCGACAGTTCTGACAGCAGCATGCGCCCCACCGTCGCAAGATCGCGTTGCCCCTGCAACATGCCTGTGAATCGGGCCAGGTTCGTCTTCAGCCAGTCCTGCTCCGTATTGCGATCGGTCGTCAGGCGGAGATTGTCGATCATGGTGTTGATGTTATCTTTCAACTCAGCCACTTCGCCGCTGGCTTCCACTTGAATAGACCGTGTGAGGTCGCCCTTGGTAACCGCAGTGGCCACTTCGGCAATCGCTCGCACCTGGTTGGTCAGATTATCGGCGAGCAGGTTGACATTGCCCGTGAGATCTTTCCAGGTTCCGGCAGCGCCCGGCACGTTGGCCTGTCCGCCGAGTCGGCCTTCGACGCCGACTTCGCGAGCAACAGTTGTAACCTGGTCGGCAAAAGTAGCCAGCGTATTCGTCATGTTGTTAATAGTTTCGGCCAGAGCCGCAACCTCACCCTTCGCGTTCACGGTCAGCTTCTGAGTCAGTTCGCCATTGGCGACGGCGGTCACAACTTTCACAATGCCGCGCACCTGTTCCGTCAGATTGGCAGCCATCACGTTCACGTTGTCGGTCAGGTCCTTCCATGTGCCTGCCACACCCGGCACCTGCGCCTGCCCGCCCAGCTTGCCTTCCGTACCGACTTCGCGGGCCACGCGCGTTACCTCGGCCGCGAATGCATTGAGCTGATCGACCATCGTATTGATGGTGTTCTTGAGTTCGAGAATTTCGCCTTTCACGTCCACCGTGATCTTGCGCGACAAATCGCCGCGGGCCACAGCCGTGGTCACCTCGGCAATGTTGCGCACCTGGCCCGTTAGGTTCCCGGCCAGGGAGTTCACGGAGTCGGTAAGATCCTTCCACGTGCCTGCCACGCCAGACACGTTTGCCTGTCCGCCCAGACGGCCTTCGCTTCCCACCTCGCGGGCCACGCGTGTCACTTCAGCGGCAAAGGAGCGCAGTTGCTCCACCATGGTGTTCAGCGTTTCCTTTAGCTGCAGGATTTCGCCATGCACATCCACCGTGATTTTCTTCGAGAGATCGCCATTCGCGATTGCCGTGGCGACTTCGGCGATATTACGCACCTGGCCGGTAAGGTTACTGGCCATGAAGTTGACGTTGTCCGTAAGATCTTTCCACGTCCCGGCAACGCCCGGCACCTGCGCCTGCCCGCCCAGCTTTCCGTCGGTCCCGACTTCGCGCGCCACGCGCGTCACTTCTCCGGCGAACGCATTGAGTTGGTCCACCATGGTGTTGATGGTGTTCTTGAGTTCGAGAATTTCGCCTTTCACGTCGACCGTAATCTTGCGCGACAAATCGCCGCGGGCCACAGCCGTGGTCACCTCGGCAATGTTGCGCACCTGGCCGGTAAGGTTCCCGGCCATCGAGTTGACGGAATCGGTCAAATCTTTCCAAGTGCCGGCTACTCCCGGTACGTTCGCCTGTCCGCCGAGCCGGCCTTCGCTGCCCACTTCGCGCGCTACGCGCGTCACTTCTCCGGCAAACGCGTTGAGCTGATCGACCATCGTATTGATGGTTTCTTTGAGCAACAGGATTTCGCCGCTGACGTTCACCGTGATTTTCTTCGAGAGATCGCCGCTGGCAATAGCCGTGGACACTTCGGCGATATTGCGAACCTGCCCGGTAAGGTTGCTGGCCATCGAGTTGACTGAATCCGTGAGATCCTTCCATGTACCGCCGACGCCAGGCACCTGTGCCTGCCCGCCCAGCTTGCCATCGGTACCAACTTCGCGAGCTACGCGCGTCACTTCCGACGCAAACGAACGCAACTGGTCCACCATCGTATTGATCGTGTCCTTGAGTTCGAGAATCTCGCCCTTCACGTCCACCGTGATCTTGCGCGACAAATCACCGCGGGCCACCGCGGTGGCGACCTCGGCAATGTTGCGAACCTGCCCGGTAAGGTTGCTGGCCATGAAGTTCACATTGTCGGTGAGGTCTTTCCAGGTACCAGCCACGCCCGGCACCTGCGCCTGCCCGCCCAGCTTGCCCTCCGTACCCACTTCGCGGGCCACACGAGTCACTTCGCCCGCGAATGCGTTGAGTTGGTCCACCATCGTATTGATAGTGTTTTTCAGTTCGAGAATTTCGCCTTTCACATCCACCGTGATCTTGCGCGATAAATCGCCGCGGGCCACAGCCGTGGTCACCTCGGCGATGTTGCGCACCTGACCGGTGAGGTTTCCGGCCATCGAGTTAACCGAGTCCGTGAGATCCTTCCACGTGCCGGCGACTCCCGGTACGTTAGCCTGTCCGCCCAGCCGGCCTTCGCTGCCCACCTCGCGAGCCACGCGCGTCACTTCGCCGGCGAACCTGTTGAGCTGATCGACCATGGTGTTGAGCGTCTCTTTCAGCTGCAAAATCTCTCCGCGGACATCGACCGTGATCTTGCGGGAAAGGTCGCCGTTGGCAATTGCGGTAGCCACCTCGGCGATATTTCGCACCTGGCCGGTGAGGTTGCTGGCCATGAAGTTGACGTTGTCAGTAAGATCCTTCCACGTCCCGCCCACACCGGGCACTTGCGCCTGTCCGCCCAGCTTGCCTTCGGTACCGACTTCGCGCGCCACACGAGTTACTTCACCGGCGAACGCATTGAGCTGGTCGACCATCGTGTTGATCGTGTCTTTGAGTTCAAGAATCTCGCCTTTCACATCCACCGTGATCTTGCGCGACAAGTCGCCACGCGCCACGGCCGTCGTTACCTCGGCAATGTTGCGCACCTGCGCCGTCAGGTTACCGGCCATTGCATTGACGGAATCCGTGAGATCCTTCCAGGTACCGGCAACACCTACTACCACAGCCTGGCCGCCAAGTTTGCCGTCCGTACCGACTTCGCGAGCCACGCGGGTCACTTCGGAGGCAAAAGACCGCAGCTGGTCCACCATCGTGTTGATGGCCTCTTTGAGCTGGAGAATCTCGCCGCGGACATCGACGGTGATTTTTCGCGAGAGATCGCCGCTAGCCACGGCGGTAGCAACTTCGGCAATGTTGCGCACCTGGCCGGTCAGGTTGCTGGCCATTGAGTTGACTGAATCCGTGAGATCCTTCCACGTGCCGGCCACGCCGGGCACCTGCGCCTGCCCGCCAAGTTTGCCGTCCGTGCCGACTTCACGCGCCACGCGCGTCACCTCGGCCGTGAAGATACCGAGTTGCTGAATCATCGTGTTGACTATATTCGCCGAGCGCAGAAACTCGCCTTCCAGCGGGCGCCCGTCAACGTCCAGCCGCACAGTCTGCGTTAGATTCCCCTGAGCTACGGCGGCGATAGCCCGAGTCACCTCGGTGGTTGGCCGAAGCAAGTCTTCCACCAGAGTGTTGACAGAGATCTCCATCTCGCCCCACGCTCCTTTGGACTGATGAAAGCGCGTGCGCTCACGTGTCCTGCCTTCTTTGCCCACAACTTGCCCAACCCGCTTCAACTCCCGAGAAATCTGCTGGTTGGCCTCGACAATCTCATTGAACGTATCTGCGATTTTTCCGGAGAGTCCAGTCCATGATCCGGGCAGGCGTACTGAAAACTCTCCCTGGCGCATCGTCTGGAGGGCCGCAAGGATCGCCTTAAGCTCGGAGGAACCCTCACTCGCAACTTGAATGGAATGGTCACCGTTTTTATTGTTTGCGTCCGATTCAACATTGGCAACCGCCGTTGCACTATTCTGACTGTCTCTTTTCATGGATCCCCCGTTGCCTTGCATGTTTCCCTGTTGTGATGAAAGAAAGAACTTGCCTCGCACCTGAGTTTCGGCCCTCTGTTTCCCAGACACCCCGAACCAAAAATAGTCGCAGCCTAACTCAAAAGTCCAGGGGGTGCCAAGATACCCCGGAGGCTTTCGCAGACAGCGACATCCACATAGATTTCCTCCAGTACCGCAAAGACTGGTAAATGAACCTGCGCAAATTTATCGACTATAGAATCCGTAACACGAAAGCCCGCAATCTGACCCTAGGGTGTTTACTGTAGGTCACGATTCGTGCAAAAAACGGCGCCTCAGATTGCCCGGCGCAATGTATGTAAGTTGGTCAGACTAATGATTTCCCTGTCAACCAAGTCCCTCATCTGAGGGCTCCAACCTGGCTTCCCGTGCCGGACGCGTGTAATGGATCTGCTGGATCCACTCGACGTATTTTTCTGTCCAGGCCTTCAGTCCCAGTGGGGGGCGCTGGCCCGTGCGGAACAGGAACTTGGTTAACCGATGCCGAGCCCGCAGCTGATCCCGCTTCCACCCCACGGACGAAGACCTGTCCGTGGGGAACCCGGTTTGGCTGCCTCTCGCGCTCGGACAAGATCACGTAGCGCTTCGGAGTCTTCATCCGGAACCCAGACCGCAGTCAAATCGCCGGAACGGTGACTGCGCGCTAGCTTCAGCGCATCCCGCCGGTCCGTCTTGACCCGGTCACCAGCCTTCTTCGGAACCAGCGTCGGTGCTACGACTGCGCACTCCACTCCCAGTTGCGTTAGTTGCCAGTAGAGTACAAACTCCGTCGGGCCGGCTTCATAGCAGGCCCGCAACTGCTCAGCGGGACCAAGCTTCCTGATTAACTTGCGGATCGACTCCTCGCGGTTGGCTATCGTACCCAGGCTGCGTACTTCGCCATCTGGCTCGGCTACCGCCGCGGCGATCGTTTCGGCGTGGACATCCAAACCCCAAAATCGTAACTTCTCTCTCATGACCGGTTCCCTCCGCTTGTGGCTCTGGACTGTGGTTCTGCAAACAAACTCAGCCTGACCCACGACTAGGGCATCGAGCCGGTCACACCATAATGACTACTGGTTGATCAACAGCCCGGCACGCCTTCGGGCGATTCTTTGCGTGTAATGTCGCTATCCTTGCTACGCACGGCCTTCAAATAAACCATCGTCGAGGCCAGATCGCTGTGGCCAAGCCAGAGTTGCAACGTGCGAATGTCGCATACCGCCTC
>Ga0182024_10009419_pt1 | contig 20200 bp, 16 predicted proteins | sample P32metaG_FD_120480 | JGI IMG/M metagenome (GOLD analysis project Ga0182024, IMG submission 120480) | Permafrost microbial communities from Stordalen Mire, Sweden - P3-2 metaG (Illumina Assembly) | ecosystem: Environmental > Terrestrial > Soil > Wetlands > Permafrost | place: Sweden: Stordalen... | reverse complement strand
TCCTTTGTGTGTGTGTGTTTTGTTTTGTGTAGCTTGGCGGTTTGCCTTGCTTACATTCTTTATACGCCCGATTGCCTTACGGTATTTTTTCCGCCCGGTTTGCTTCACCCGTGAAGCACTTTCACCCGGTTTGATTCCTTCCGCTTTGCTTCACCCGTGAAGCACTTTCCCGCCCGGTTTGCTACCGTCTAACCGATTCCCTTTCTCCCCTGTCTCTTATACGCTGGATTGCCTTACCGAATAACAATGAAAAAGGCCGCTAGGGTTGAACCTAGCGGCCTTCCGATTGCTTCTCTTGCTTACTTACTCAACAAGCGCGAAGCGTAAGCATTGACGCGAAACGCCCTTGCCCATGCCGTACCACTGGCAACGCTTGGCAACGTGCTAGGCAATTGCAGCGTATGACCCGCCCGCAAGCGCATTGACTTAGCACGAACACACGCAACGGATGGGATCAGCGTTGAGTATTCCGTTTCAACTAATAGGCGAGAAACCCGCTTTGCAGGGTGTGTTTCTGTCTCCTCTTGCAAGAGCCTCTCTTGATTGCATACCCGCCGCAGACTCGCCCGCCGCTTGGCTACCCTGTCCGCTACGCCCTCCCGACTAATAGGCCGCACCCCTTGCCCCTCTTGGACGCCTACACGGTCCAAGAGCCTTTCCCATGCGTCCTCATTAGCTAACGCTTGGAACGCTTTCGGCCCTACGTCATTCCGACTAATTAGGCGGATGTATTCCAGCGTACTTTGCAGGGTGACGACATCCGCCGCTTGAATGATGATTTCCCCGCCTATCACTTCCTTTTGCAGCCGCTCGATTGCTTGGCCTAGTGGCGTTTCCGATGGCGAGAGCTTGCGAGGTTTCCACGCTTTCCCGCACTTGGACTTGCGCGGCCTTTTCGTCATTGCTTGCCGCTCGCCTTCCCCCACTTCGAAACCCAAGTCTAATAATGCTTTCGCACCATTCCCCCGCTTGGATTCATACACCGCATGAAGCAAAGCCAATTTGCGCTCTAGCGTGTTTTTCCATTCCTTCCCGCTTTCGTTCTCCCAATAGACCGCAAGCCGCAATCTATCATCTTGATATGATGCACGCAGCCGCAACAACGCAGCCGCATTCATCCCGTTTCCTTTGCCGCTATCCCATAGCAGATTCCCCACGCACGAACGTCCCGCAGCATACGCTTTCAATAGCTGGAAAGACGCTTTATCGCTCTTGCTCTCTCCCGGTTTGCCTTCCCCTGCAATGCGATCATATTGCACGAACTCCGAAACGTCTTCCGCCCCCTTGCCGTAATGGTAAGACCTAGCCTTGCTCTTGGCCCTGTCCATTGCCGCCCGATACATAGCGCACCCTTTGGCCGTCCAAATGGTTTGCCTTGAACCGTTGCGCCGAGGGAAGAAACCGACTCGACTATAAACCGCCCCTAGTTCGTGCCGATAGATAGCCTTCATTTCTTCCACCTCGCTAGGCTCTAGCGGAATGCCGCTGGATTCTTCTATCTTGCGAGCGCAACGGCTCGCACCCTCGCCCGCCGCTTTCTCTAGCCGCTTGGCATCTATCGCAGCGTATGACGCTACAGGGTGAAGCAGACTTGCGGCCTTGATTGGCCGAAGCGTGCGAAGCACGAAAAGAACCGCAACCAATCGCGCGAAGCGCGATTGCCAATTGTTACCTAGACGCGCGAAGCGCCTATTTTGCACCCTTGCCCTTGCCCTTGCCCATTGTTTACTTGCTTTAGCTTTCATTTGACTTTGTGTGTGTTTGTTTGCTTATGCCGCTTGCGCTTGCCAGTCACTTGCCGACAACGCGCAGGAAGCACTTTGCCCCTTTATATTCGCCGCTATGTCAAGAGCCGAAAGAGTGGGAAAATGCGCTCGCCCTTTTTAGGATTGGCCCGCTATCGCTTCACGCGTGAAGCAAGGCCGAAAAATGCGGTTGCCCCTGTATTCATGCGGGAATCACCCCGCGCGAAAGGGTAACTTCCTCTAGGTAGTTTCCTCGCAACCACCCGGCAAGGGGGATAGGTTACAAGGGGCGGGAAGTGCCACTTCAAACCACCCCAGGCTGTCGAGATCGGCGCGCCTCGCGGGAGCCGGGAGCTATCGGCCCCGGATCACCGGAAAGTTACTTTCTCGCCCGTGGAGCCGGGGAGGGTCGCCGGGCATGGGGGAGGCCTGCTGGGGCCACACAGCAACCGTGAGGAAGGCGCGAGGCGGGGGCAGGGGGATTGGAAGCGTGCGGAAGCGCTGCTTCCAAAGATTTGCCCCGGTGCTTCCAGTCCTAACTCTCTTATATTCAATAATTTCATTCAAAAAATAAGAAATTGGAAGCAACGGAAGCTGGAAACATCTCTCGTTAGGGGAAAATATCGGCGGGCAAGGTGGTGGGCCGAAACAAGAGGGCATGGGGTTTCATTACATATTGCGAGATGCTTCAAGAGTGCTTCCATGCTTCCCGTTCTTTGTAAGTGCCACAAATTACGCAAGTAACGATTAAGCTCATGCTTCCCGATGGAAGCGCCGCGATACCAATTCCCCTACCGCCCGGTACAAATGTACACTTTGGGAGAACGGCCACTTATCCCGTTAAAAGTGTACATTTGTACCCTTTGCCCTAAGTTCCGGCAGTTGTGCCGTTCTCGTCGAGGGCGTCCTTGAGCTGCTCGGCAAAGGGGAATTTCTCAAGGTTGATAACCCATACGCCGTTGTACCGATGGCCGTTGAGTGTGGCGCGGTGAATCCGTTGCGTGCCGGCTGGCTCGATCCAGTATTCCTCCTTGGAAATCTCGCGCTGGATGTCGTTCTTCGACAATGGGGCGGCATCGCCGCGCCTGCGGAGGTCCAGGGCGTACATATCGAAGACTTCGTTGGGGGCGAGGAAGACGGATTCGATACGGGGCGCGCCCGAGAGTTCCACAAGGGCGGGGTCGTAGGCCCCCTTTGGACTGAGCACGATGGATTTCTCGTCGAAGAGGCGGCGGTCGATGTTGCCTCGGTTGATTGCGGAGATTACGTCAGTCCAGAACTTGTTGACCATCGTTTCGTCGTGAACATCGTCGAAGGCCAGGTTCGCGTGTTTGACGGTGTAATTGGCGAATGCGTTCACATCGACGTTGCTGATATTTAACATTTCCGCAAGCGCCGTGAAGGCGGCATACGCCGCGCCGTGGACGAATCGTGTGCGATCATCAGGGATGCCAAGCTGGGACTGCATCCATATCGAGAGATGGCTCGCGAGGTTCTCGTTGAACTCCCTGCGGTTATTCATGAGGTAGCGTCCGATCAGGTGCAGATGGTTGGAGTCCGCCATCATGGTGCGGAAAAGCGAGACATTGCCCTCGCCTTGACGACGGCGGCGGCTTGTGGCGATCAGGGCGTGAACGTACCGGGAACGGGTTGCGGCATCCGGCGAGGACATTTCGCCCGAGACGATGGGGGTGGTAAGTGCTCGGACGGTGTTCGTTTTCGTCGTGGAGTCCATGCGGCCCTTGGAGCCGGAGGATCTGTCGAACGCGCCGCGGAGCACGGCTTCCTTGAGGTCGATGTCGGGGATGTTGCGGCGATACTCGTCAAACCAAAGGGGTATGTCGGAGTATTGGGTGAGGTTGCGCGTCATGCCAACGGCGGTCGTGGTCTTGTCGAGCCGGATGCCCTGTAGTTCCTTGAAGCCCCATATCCGCATGAGCCACCGGGCGACGGTCGTTTTGCCGCCCCCACGCTTGCCGTAGAGCCAGAGGCCGGGCATCCCGCCATAGTCGCGATAAACCTGCTGGGCGGCGGCGTAGAGCAAGCTCATGCCGACACAGAGCAGGCCGTCATAATCGCCCACGGTGTCGAAGATGCCTTCCGAGAAGCGTTGAAAAAGTAACTTTATGTCGATTTTGTCATCACCTGGCCGCTCGGCAAGCAGGGGTGCGCCTTGCTGGAATCCCTCGCCTACGAGAGCGGCGTCAATATCGACCTGATAGCCCATGCCACCATGCCAGAAGATATTGTTGGCGTCGGGGAGAAGTACCTCGCCGTCCGGCGCCCATGCGCAATCTCCGAAGAAGGTAATTTTTGAGTTTGGATCGAATCCGTAGTGAGGGATTTCGAATATGTTGCGGTGTGCTGATAGGTGTTTCATGTCTTCTGTTAGGTTTTGTAGGTCTTTTTCTCCTCCCCGCCATACGGCAACGCCTTGGGTGCGTTCTAGGCACCAAACGCGGAACTCCGCGAGGCGTCCGTTGCTTTCGGCGGGCAGGGGAAGAAGGCTGGTTTTTTCGCCTTGGGTGTTTTCGATTCGGATAAGTCGCTCTGTCTTATGGTCCGCCGTGTGGCGACAGTATTCACACTTGGCGGTAAAGTTGGAAATGGCCTCGGGAGTGCCTTCCTCGATCAATTCGGTGAGGAGCCGGCGCTCAAGGGTCATGCGCGCGATCATCGCCTCGATGGATTCCATGCCCGCTGCGGTCTTTTCGCCCCGGCGATTCTGGAGGTCTGCGATATTACCGCTGAGAGCCGCCCTTGATTTGATGTACGACACCTTCACTTTGTCGGGGGTGACTTTCAGGACGTAGTAAGTGCCGATCACGGAACGCAGCGCGGCGGTCATCTTCTGCGCCATTATCTGCATCGAGACGGTGGAGAGCTTGCCGATGCGGTCGAGACGCCGTGCGAGCTTTTCCTGAACGTCGCCGCCCGATTTAAGGAGGGGTGTATGCCAAAGGTTTTCGAGGCGGGTGCCGATGATCGTTTGTGCGACATCGGGGAAGAGGTCGAGGAAGTCGTTTGGGGCCTGTGCTTCGAGTAGAACCTTTTCAAATTCCTGACTGGCTCGCGCGGTGCCGTGGATCACGCCTTCCTTCCTGACGAACATCGCGAGGGCGGTGTCCCAATCCACCTTCCCCGTGTCCACGCCGTTGTCGTCGAGACGCCATTCGTCGCGGAGGTTGCCGATCTGCACCTCGTCGAGCATGGCGGAGCGCGGGCTGCGTTTGATGAGGTCCCAGGCGATATACCGCGCCCAAATGACGTGCCAATAGCGGTCGAAGGGGTCGGCTTTGTAACTCGGCATCCCCGGCTTGTCTTTAATCTCGTTGTCGAAGACGACGATCACGCGCTGGATGCCGAATCGCTCGAGTATTGAGACGAGGCGGGCGCGAAAGATGGGGTTGCGAACAAAGGAAGTGCCGGGGATGCCGATGGCGGGAAACCCGGCCTGCCAGATAGCGGCGGCCTTGAACTCGGATTCCGTGAGAACAAGAGTCCGGTAAAGGGGGGAGCCGTGGTCGAAGTTTTCGAGGCGGGTTTCGATGAGAAGCGGGCAGTAAATATCGCCCCCGCAAAACTCGTCATCGTCCTTGTCTCGCTTGGGGATGCCGCCTTTGTGAGGGCGGATGGAGGTTACTGTTCCATTGGCATCGCGGTAGGGGATGAGGACGGGGTTTGTCGTGCCCCATTCCGCTTTGCCTTTGGTGTCTTTCTTTCCCGTGATGCCCCAGCCGGTAAATTGGTTGAATGGTGCCATGCCCCCGGCTGGCGTTTTTACGAAGAGTCCGCTGTCGAGGAGCTGATGGGGTGGAAACTTGTAGCGGAGGCTGTTGATGATCTCGATGTTGGCGGCGTTGCTGGATTTGAAACCGAGCGTGTCTATCGTCTGATCGCTGAACCCTCGCTTGGTTTTCAGGCGCTCGCGGTCGGCGTTGGTCAGCAGGAGGAGCGGGTGAAGCGTGGCCCAAATATCCTTGGTGTCGGGGCCTTTGGGCGGCGTTGGTGGTGGCGGCTTGGCTCCCGTGCTACTCCCCTGGAGGAAGGGGACGACATTGGCGGGCTCCGGCTCCGGTTGTGCTTCGGGTTGCGGCTGGAACAAGGTTTCCAGCGGGGGTTGTGGTGCAGGTTGCGCTACAGGCTCGGATTCCGGGGCGGCTTGTGGTGCAGGTTGCACTACAGGAGCCGGGGCCTTCTCGATCACGACTCCGGCGAGTTCGAGGAACCGCAGGTACGCCGCCTTGCGGTCGGGGAGATTCTCCATGCGTTGGATGAGGCCGATTTCATCCATCGCCTTGTTCGCCTCGCAGGGCGTGGGGCGGTCAATCTGGCATTTTACCAGCCACTTGCCGTCCACCTTCTTCGTGAAGGCGGAAAACTTCCCCTTGCGGCCACAGAAGGGGCACGGCTCCTTCTTGTAATTGCCGCCGTGTTTTGGGGGCAGGAATTGCCCCATGCTGTAATGCGCGAGGACGCGCGGCATCGGCCAAGAGGCGAGGGCCTCTTCGTAGGCAGACGTGGAATCGAACGCCATTTATCCCCTCGTCGTGTGGCTGGGGCGCTTGAATGGTCCGAGTTGTTCAACAACGGACGGGTCGTAGCGCGCCCCACCCACTGAGAGACGAAGGGCGGGTTTGATGCCCTTGGCGCGAATGCGCCGCTGGACGGTCATTGTGGTGCGGTTAATAAGGACAGCGATTTGTCCTACCGAAAGGAGGGGGGAGATTTCGTCAGCCATGATGTGCGTGGGCGAACGTTCTATGGCAAACACCTAAAGCGGGGCAAGAAGGATTTGCAATTTTGTCTCTGTGACGTAAAACGCCATCCATGAACCCCTACATTATCGGAGCGTGGGATGGCTCCCATCTCTGGCTCCAATGGACGCCAGTTCCCAAGGCCAAGGGCTACTTGGTGCGCGTGCGATACCGGCGACCGTCCTGTAAGGCAGGGAGCAAGCGGTGGGGTGCATGGATCAGGCTGGGCGCTGGCCTGATTACCGAGCCGTCCATGAAGGTGACGGCGCACAAGGATGGATGGGAGGCGCAAGCGCAGGTTGCGTGCTTCGGCTCGAAGAAGTGGGAGAATGCGACGCCCGCGGAATTTTCGCGGAGCCGGTGCGAGTTCGAATTCGCGAGCCGGGGGCGAAAAGTTACTTTTCAGGCCGGGGAGACGATTCATTGCATCGTCAAGGGCGAGTCATGCGCCTACCGCTTTCGCGAGGGGTTTGAGCTTCCAGAGGGCGGCAAGTGTACGGCGGTCCTTGAGGCTGTCCGATCCGCGCCGGGGAATCGGCTGGAGCGCGCGGGCGACTTCCGGATTGCACCCGCCTTCGACCTCGAAATCCGAAATGTTGGCCCGAGTGAAAATGACGTGGCGGTGATTCAAGAGAGCGTGGCGAAGATCCACCCCTTGACTCCCGATGGGGAGATGACGGCCGCATTTGGTTCGCTGCCGAGGCGCTCGATATGAATTTCGCCGGCGGGGTTGTAAAATCAGCACGCTTCACTCAAGCGTGGGGCGCATCGCCGGGGTCGGGGACATTGGAGGTCCTGGGGAAGATGGAAGTGAATGTGTCGGTCGCGGTGGCGTTCACGCTGGGGTCGGTGACGATTAACGGCGTGGTCAAGAAGGCGGAAAAGAAAGAGCAGGGAGAGGGAGGCAGGCTTTGGGATATAACGGTCGCGGACAACCGGGAACTGCTTTCATGGGACCATCTGGAGTGCATGTTCAACATGGTGGAGATTGTCGAAGAGAAGGTGGATCAACCGGGGGTGCATCGGAGCAAGCGGTATTACTCGGTTTACCCGGATGATTGGAAGGCGCTCAAGAGGACTTACACGACCGACAAGAAGGGGAAGGCCCGGGCGCTGACGGCCAAAGAGATTCTTGATGCGATCTTCAAGGCCAAGGGCATCCGTTATGATTTCACCTTTGAGGATCACAAGAATCTAGCGAAGGCGCCGCAAGCGGTGGATGCGCAGAACGGGAAAGAGGTAAGTGCGCTGGTGCAGGAGGTCTTGGACAAAGTTGGGCTCCTGATGACGATAAAGGGGATGAATCTGTCGTTCTGCGTGAAGGGGGAGGGGCAGGAGCCGGAGAAGAAGGAATACTCCGAGTCGATCACGACCGGCGAGGCGCTGTCCAACAACGCGACCCAGGTGCGGATTATCGGGGACCGCAATCTCTATCAGGATTTGCCGGTTAAGTTGAATCCGAGTTGGAATCGCAAGTGGGAAGATTTCGTGTTCGAGCCGGATTGGTTGGAGGCGGTCGAAAAGCATTTCGGGCCGTATGCGAGCGATATGGTGGGACGCGCGGAGCGTGTGCTGAAATCCCGGCAAGTTACCGTCAGGGAGTTTTGCGCGAAGAAGAAGGGCAAAGGTTTCGAGGATTTTGGGAAATGGGGAGAGGTAAGCAGGATGGAGATTCCCGCATGGGTGTACCTGCAAGAAATCGTATGGAAGGCGTATGAGATTGACCGCGCCTTTAAGTTGAACGGGCTTGATCTTTTCTCGCTGGAATTGAAGGAGGGGTTGCTGAGGGCGGTGACTTTCGATGTGAAGGGCAAGCTCTCTTATGCGAAGCCGGAGGAGCTTTACCCGGACACGAAGGCTTTCATCATCATGAAGGGCCAGCCGATTGACCTTACCGATCCGTCAAAGACGGACGTGCTGGACCCGAAGCAATTCGAGCACTTGAAGGAGTTGTGGTGGAGCGCGAATCGGTTTCACCTGGACCCGAAGAATTACGCGGTGATTTTCGAGGACCCGATCTTTGTTCCCACCTGTAAAAAGGGCGGGGGCGGCGGTAGTAGTAGTGGCAGTAACAGCCACAGCGGCGGCGGTGGCAGCAACAGCCAAGACAGCGAGAGTCAGAGCGGAAGCCAACATACCGGGCAAGAGTTGGCTCGCCTTCTCGATCCGGCTACCCCTGAGTTTGAAGGTGTGGATAGTGCCGGTGGCGAAAGCGGCGGCGATGGAAGCGGGAATGGAGCCGGTGGAAACGGGGAGAGTGCCGGATGGTCAACCGGGCTGGGAAGCAGCTATGGCGGCAATGGAAGGGCGGGCAAGGCGAAGAATAATTGCTCGCTGTTCATTTATCCAAACCAAGCCCTGCCGGCGAGCCATCCGGCGCGAAACATCGTGGTGCCAAACGCGGATGCCGAGTTCCAGCCAGCGGAAATCCGGGGTTCGTTTTGCTTTGCCGGGGAGAAGTTTTCCAAGGAGTTCGGGGCTGGGCACAAGCATGGGGCCGTCTCCGTGCCGGGTATCGGTTATCACGCGCTGATGGAGGAAGGCGCATGGAAAGAGGAGGTCAAGTATGCGGATGACGAGGGCGCTGAGAAAAAGGCGAAAGATGCAGCGGAGGCGTACACGGACAAGCAGCAAACCTACAAGGATGGCGGGTTGGTGAACAAGGGGGTGTGCGCGACGGAATTGAACGGGGCGATTGACCGCGCGACTTACTCGCTGAGCACGCGAGGGCTTGAGGAAACGCTTGAGTACGCGAAGGAACGCGCGCCCAGTAACTTTGAAAACGAGCGGGAATTGGAGCGGCAGAAAGAGCAGGGAGAGTTATTTCCGGGGCAGAGAGCCGAGAGGCAGGAAGTGGATGAATTGAGTTATTGGGCGCGGATACTCAAGGCCATGAAGCAGGGGCAGCAAGCGAAGCCCTACCTGAACCTGAATGATATTCTTTTGAAGCCGCCAGGGGCGATTCATTGCTCCCCTACGGTGGTTTATCCGTCCAAGCCGGTGAACGCCGGGGATTGCATTTTTAAGGACGGCCAGAAGGTCGATGACAAGGGCGATGCGTTCGTGGGGGTCGTGACGTGCAAGATTTCGAGCAAGATGGCTGTTCCGGTGGCGACACAGGGAATTGTGCCCGTGAGGATAAGCGGCCCGGTGGAAGCGGGTGATGCCGTGGGCTGCGAGCCGGGCACCCGTGTAGCCACGGCTGCAACGCCGAGTACAAGGCCGGTGGGCGTCGTTACGATGAGCTATGACGGGAAGCATGGCGAAGTGCTCCTGCCTACCAGATTGGGGGCTGCTGGACCGATGGCGCGGACGCCTTATGAGGTTTTGCCGGTATTGGATAAGAAGGGGAAGGTCACGAAGCTCAAGGTGTGGAAGGAGAGCTTTCTACTCGTGAGCGCCAACAAGAAGGCGTACACGCAAACCATTTCGGGGCTGGGCAAATCATTCAGTGTAGGGAAGAAGGGGGACAAGATTTACATGCGGTTGAAGGTCACGGATGACAATTCGACCGATAACGTGGATCAATTCGCGGTCCCCTCCCAGGCGAAGATTATGCACGGGCCTGCGTGGACCCATTTCCCCGACCCTATCGAGATCAAGCAGGGGAAAAGCAAGGATAGGTGGGATAAAAACTCTAAGCAAAGTTACTTTTACCAGATCATTGCGGAGTTGGTTGACGTGGATGATTCCCGGCCCGGATTCGTGATACCGGAGAAGAAGGCAAAAGTGGTGCAGTTGCTCTTTACGAATCTGATGGCGACGCCGGCCTTCACGACAAAGCAAGCCTACGAGCCTTTCCTGCCGGTGCTGGTTTGCGTGCCCTGGTTGAATCCGGGGACCAAGGACGGGAAGCCAGTACCGAAAGCCAAGAGCGGGGACTTGATGACGCCGTGGAGCTTCGGGCTGGGGTTGCCGATCCCGGGCGACATCAAGCGGGCTTACATGGTGGTGTGGGAAAAGAGTAAATATTGGAAGGTGTTAGAGGCTCCCAAGAAGGGCCAGTATTTGCCGGTGGTGACTAATTCTTCGTGGGGATGGATCAAGACGAAGAAATGTAAAAAGAAGGGCTAGGTATGGCTGCGACAGTCATGCTTTATGATGGTGGCGTTTTGTTGAAGGACGGCAAGGTTGCCATCGACCCGAAGTGCTGTTGTAAAAAGCAGGAAGACAGCAGTAGCAGCGGCGGACCTGGCCCCAGCAATAGCAATAGCCACAGCGGGCACAGTCACAAGCATAGCCACAAGCACAGCCACAGCCACAGCCACAAGCACAGCCACAGCCACAGCCATAGCCACTCGAAGAGTCATTCGAAGAGTTCGAGCCATCAGAGCAGTAGCAGTCACCCGAGTAGCCATTCGAGTAATCCGAGTAGCCATTCGAGTAATCCGAGCAGCCATTCGAGTAATCCGAGCAGCCGTTCGAGCCAGCCGAGCAGTAGCAGTCGCCCAAGCCACAGCAGCGGTCCAAGCAGTAGCCGTCCGAGCAGCAGCCGTCCAAGCAGTAGCCGTCCGAGCAGTAGCCGTCCGAGCAGCAGCCGTCCGAGCAGCTCGTCGAGTTCGAGCAGCTCGTCGAGTTCGAGCAGCTCGTCGAGTTCGAGTAGTTCGTCGTCGAGTTCATCATCGAGCAGTTCGTCGTCAAGCAGCTCGTCTTCGGGCAGTTCGTCGAGTTCATCGAGTAGTTCCTCGTCGAGTTCCAGCGGTGGTAGTACGTGCTACACCATTCCTGACGCGGGGGACTCTCAATCAAGTGACGGGATATGTAGTGGCACGCAGTACCCCATTGGTACATGGACGAATCCATATTCCGTCGCGGCGACGTGCGAAGTTTCCGGTAATGTAAACGACCAGATTGTGATTAACGGCGTTGTCTCCGGTGGCGACCCTGATTGCCCTTACGGGCCTTGTAATTGCGCAGGATCGTTCGATTACTCATTCGAGATCGAGGCCGGGGGGACTGTCACGATTGCCGTCCAGAACAACTATGATCCGGGGTGGGACATTCAAGGGGCCACTATCTGCTTCACCCCGCTCTCTTCGCCCCCGCCATGATGCACGCGCTCAAGATCGAGGAGCTAAGAATGGTGGCTCCCTTTAGGAAGCGGGGCTATTTCAAGGAGTGCCAAAAAAGGGCGGTGGAAAAGAAGGGCGGATACCTTTTTGTAACCGAAGCCGATTACCTCGAATTGGGGCGTCTGTTTGTGCCTAATAAGGGCCAGAAAGTAACTTTAGCCAAGAAGCGCGAACGCGACCCCTACGACCAAAGCAAGTGGCCTGGGTACATCAAAAAATGGGCTACGAAACGGGTGAAGAAGGATCGTGGTGCCGGTGACGTATTCGCGCGATTGAAGGCGAGTGGCGAACTTGAAAACACTTGTGGATGCACGGAGAGGAGCGAGATTCAGACTCGGCGCAAAAGCCTTAACCGCGCATTCCCGTTTCCTCCGAAGCGTTACCTGACGGTTTGCGCGATTGCGAAGGATGAATTGGATATTGAGGAGTGGGTGGCGTATCACATCGCGGTTGGCGTCGATCATATCCAAATTTACGACAACGAGAGTGCGGTCCCGATCCGGCGAGTGCTGCGCAAGTGGATAATGGCGGAGAAGGTGACGGTGGAGATCGCGAAGGGCGTAAAGATTCAGAACAGGCTTTATACCCGGTTTCTGTCGAAGTCAGAGTCAAGGTGGGTGGCGTGCATAGACATTGACGAATACCTGGTGCCGCTCAAAACGGATGATGTGAAGGATGTCCTCCGGGGCTTCGAGGGCTACGCGGGATTGGGGGTGTTCTGGAAAGTGTTTGGGTCGAACGGCCATGTAAATCGACCTCAGAGCCTCGTGATGGAAGCCTACACGCGGACAACCGTTGGCTGGTTCGATACCTACCTACGGAGGAATCGCTGGCCGCAATACAAGACGCTTGTGCAGCCTCGCTATGCCAAATGGTTCAGGGACCCGCATCGTTGCAAATACGGCGAGGGATGCGCGGTGAATGACGCGGGGGTTGCAATTCCGCGTCATGGTCCGCCTCACGGGCCTCCTTCAAACACGCTGATTCAGATAAACCATTACATCGGAAAATCATTGGAGGACTTCCGACTAAAACAGGCCCGCAAGGGAGCGATGTGCAACAAACCGCGGCCTTTCAAGCAATGGCATTACTGGGAGAGAAATTGCAACGCGGTTGAGGATCGCACCGCCCTTCGGTTCCTGCCGAAAGTTAAGGCGTTGCTGGAGCAAATGAAATAATTTATGAGACGCGTGCGTGAATTGCCAAGATTTGACGGCCCTGAGGAGATGGGTGAGTCATCCAGTCCGGAGCGATCCAATCCGCCACCGCCGCCCCAGCCCCCCGAGCCACCGCCGCCCCAGCCCCCCGAGCCAACGCCGCAAAAAGTAACTTTTCAGAAGCCGAGTTACTACCTGACTGTTTGCGCCATTGCCCGCGATGAATTGGACTTGCTGGAATGGATCGCCTACCAATTCGCGATTGGGGTCGAGCATATCCATCTCTTCGACAACGAGAGCATTATTCCCATCGCGGAAAGGATTCCGAAATGGATCGAGGCCGGGAAGGTGTCGGTGGAGAGGGTTAGGGGCCGAAGGGTGCAGACGCAATGTTACACCCGCCATCTGAGAAGGGCGCAGTCACAGTGGACCGCGTATATCGACGTTGACGAATTCATGCTTCCGCATCACACGGACGATCTAAAGACCGTGTTGGCGGGGTTTGAGAAATTCGGTGCTCTTATCATCCCCTGGATAACCTTCGGCTCCAACGGGCATCAGGCGAGGCCGGAGAGCGTTCTTGAGGCGTACACGATGCGAGGCCCGAAAAGATTCAGCCTCTATGGATCATTGCCCCAGCATAAATCCATCGTGCAAAATCGCTTCGCGTGGAAATGCCCTAACCCGCATTACTTCCGCTATCTGAGCGGGCACTATTCCGTGGATACCAACAGGAAGAGGCATTGGGGCTGGCATTCCACAAGCCGTCCGGAAGTGGTTCAACTTAACCACTACATGACGAAATCGGGGGAGGACTGGCTTCTCAAGCAGGAGCGCTTGGGCGGATTTACGGCAAAGCCGCGCTCGCAATTCACATGGGACGCGGTGGAGTCAAAGTGCAACCAGATCGAGGATTTGGGAATTCTGCGCTTCATGCCCGCCGTGAAAGCGCTTATGGAGGAGTTTCGATGAAATATCTAACCGGGTGCGCCATTGTACAGGACGAAATCGACCTTCCTGAGTGGGTGGCGTACTGCTTTGCAATCGGCTTTGAGCATATTTATTTTTATGACAACGAGAGCGCCGTGCCGGTGGCGGAAACGCTGGCTTCGTGGGTGGGTGAAGGAAGGGTAACGGTGAGCCCTATCTATGGCGCGAAGCAACAAATGCCCGCGTACAAGGATTTCCTTTCGGGATGGAGGGGAAAATCCCGGTGGGCTGCGTTCATCGACCCCGACGAATTCATTCTCCCGCATCAAACGAACGACCTGAGAGAGTTGTTGCAGGGATATGAAGCCTTTGGAGGCTTGTCGATCCCGTGGTGCGTGTACGGGAGCAATGGGAGGATCGAGCGGCCCGAGGGCCTGGTGATCGAGAGTTACACCAAACGCGGCCCGGTGATGTTCAGCTTGAGGAAGGATTTTGTCGCGCCGGCCATAGCGCCGCCGCAGGGCAAGACCATCGCGCAACTGAGCTATGCGCGGACAATGAATCCCCACCGCTTTGCTTATCGGGGCAATCGCTTTGACGTGAATGAAAACCGCCTCCCGATGTCGCGCGTCATGGGATGCCACAAGAGAGGGGAAAATCTCTTCTCGTGTGAGGCGGTGCAGGTCAACCATTACATCGTGAAGAGTCTGGAGGATTGGTCATTGAAGCAGGGGCGCGGCGACCCCTACAGCCCGCCCAGGACGAACGATGAATTGGCGTTCATAGAGAGCCGATGCAATGAAATCACGGATACCCGCATCCTGCGTTTCGCCCCAGCCGTGCGGGCCTTGATGGAGAAACACTGATATGCCCAAAGTATTCGTAATCGGACTAAGCAAAACGGGTACGACGAGCCTGACGGCGGCATTGAGGATATTGGGCTATAGCGCGAAGCACTTGCCGGAGGTTTCGGAAATCCGCCGATTCGATGCCGTGGCAGACATTAGCGTGGCCGTGATGTTCAGAACGCTCGACAAGTGGTTTCCCGGCTCGAAGTTCATCTACACAACTCGCGATGAAGAATCGTGGCTTAATGCTTGCGAGCGTCATTTTTCGGAGAGCACGGTCAGCCGGGACAGGTGGTTTCGGGAATTGCGCATGAGGGTGTTCGGCTGTGCCTACTTCGACCGCTCCTTGTTCACGGAGGCATACAAGGTTCACGATGACAGAGTGAGGGAGTATTTTGCAGGGCGGGACGATTGCCTCGTGCTCAATGTCCGCGAGTTGGGCTGGGAGCCGGTTTGCGCCTTCCTTGGGAAGCCCGTCCCCGACCTTCCGTTCCCATGGGAGAAAAAGGGTTTCAACCCATCGCGCGGCAAGCCCAAGAAAGGCCGGAGGACCCGCAAGGAACGGCGTCGCCCATGGATGTGGAAGCAATGGGACAGGTGCGTTCTCTCCGGTAAAAACAAATGAAACTCCTGCTCTCGATGACAACCATCCAGGCCCGACTGGAAGACGCCCGCCGCGTGCTCGCCTCGTTTCGGGACCAAACGCGCCCAGCCGATGAAACGCACCTGTACGTCTCAAGGGAGGGCTACATTTTTGACACGGGCATCGCAGATCCGGGGCCGGTGGCGGCTGACGTCCACTTCGTCCCCAACACCGGCCCGTACCGCAAGCTGCTCCCGCTGCTTCGGGAGCGATGGAATGAAGACGTGCTGATTGTCACGATTGACGACGACGGGGCTTATCCGCCGTGGTTCCTTGAGCGGCTCGTCAACGGGTACGAACGCACCGGCTGCATAACCTGCTTCCGCGCCAAGCGCGCGAAGCGAAGGGGTGATGGGCGGTTCAAGCCCTTCCTGTCATGGCCTGGCGTCCAGCCAACGGAGGAATCTGTTTCGCTGTTCAATTACCCGCTTGGCTCGTGGGGCATCCTCTACAGCCCCCGGCATTTTTCGGAGCGAGTGTTTGACGAGGCCGCGATGAAGGCTTCGCCCACCGCCTGCGAGCCGTGGCTCTACGGGAACACTTATCTGCGCGGGACGAAGACCTGTGTACTACGGGGCCGCTTCCCGATGCTGCGCGAGAACGAAGATTGTCTCTGGAAAATCAACGCCGACAAACAGGATGCCCGATTGCGTGCCGTGTGGCAGCATTTGGGAGCCGTGTTCTAATCCCCATGCAAACCCCCCTCTTTCGAATCAAACCCGCGGAGCCCCGGTCCGCGCCGGCTCTCGCCTCTCAAGCCGCTTACGAGTGGATTGACGTATCGGCCGTAGCGGCGGCGCGGCCTGATCGACGCGCGAGGGAGATAGCCGCTTCGCTGGCCCATGCGATGGCGCTGGAGGCGTTTTTGGACACGCTGGCTCCCTTTGGGGTGGTGATCGAGGACGATGCGATCCTGGCGCCGAATACTTCGTGGATGCTTCTGGCCGGGTACGATTTCTTTGTGCCGTTCGGTCACAATCGAAAGAAGTGCCCTCCGGAGGCGATTATCAACGTGGGGTATGTCCCGAGGTCGGGGGCGTTCGCTTATGTTGCGAGTCGCCGGTTTGCCTTATCCTGCCTGCCCCGGCTCCACGCGGGCGAAGTGGCCGATAAGGCGATGCGCCGTGCGGCGGATGGAATGCGGATTGCCTCCTATCGCGGGAATCTCGTGAACCATGACAACCACTCCCCGTCGATGATTTCGGAGGCGAGGCGATTGAAATTCCTGAGAGGAAAGTAACTTTTCAGACGTGGCGGGGGTCGGGCTTTGCGCCTTGGCCCTCTTCCACCAGATCGCGAATGTCCGCGAGTTGGCGGCGTAGAGCGCGGGATTGGGGGGCGCGGCGAATGATCGTGGCGAGGGCGTTGATCGTATCGGTATCGAGGTTCCCCTTCTGGCAAAGCGCGTCAAGGGTGCCGTGTGGACGCGCTGGGGAGGCTTTCCCGTGGGTGACGGTGCGGACTTCGATTAAGTGATTGAGCGAGGCCAAACGCTGGTCGCGGAGGTAGGCGGCGAGGAGTTCGGCCTGATCCGCCTTCTTGCTGCTGACTCCAAGGCAAATCTTCTCAAGCGTCTCAGGGTTGCAGGAGAGCCGGACGCCGGTGATGAACTTGCTGAAAGCCGACGGGTGAACGCCGATTTTAACCGCAATTTCCCTGGCGGATGAATTGCTGGGAATTAACTGTTTTAGGGTGTTGCCAAATTCGCTCATAACGGGTGGAAATAAATAGCCAAGTAGCCAATTTTGTCAACATGCAAAATTGTGAGTGGAAAATTACTGGCCGAAAATTGCGGTGAATAACTCACTGGATTTCAGGTACGTGACCGGCCCGGCTATAGCGCGGGGCTATGGGGCGAATGTCTAAAGGCGCGCGCGCGCGAGGGGGTGTGAACAACTCGCAACTCAACCGTATATGCCCGGTTTCGGGTAGAAAATATCCGTTGCGCGCGGCCTCATTTGCCTGTTTATCCGCCGCACATCCCCTTACCCCATTTTCATGAAAACCACGTCTATTCCGCCGCTGTTTCGCAAATCTTTTGCGAATTTACTTTTTGACAATGTGACAAAAAAGATCACGCTCCCAACACCCATGAGTAGTGACTTTCAGAGAATCGCGAACGCCATCGAGAATCTTCTCGGAGTGGCCGACGAGTCGAGGAGCATAAAACGACGCAGGGCGGTGGCGCGGTGGTCTGCAATCGTCAAAGCTGAACTTCAAAAAGAAGCCGCCGCCGCCACGCCGCACAGGGAGAGAGTGGCTTTAGCCGGATGAAATTTTCCGCCATCCGCACCCCTGAGAAGCGGTCCCTTGATCTGGATGAGGCTGCTGAATTCGTCGGAGGGATCGGCAACCTGCGGATGTACCGCGCACTCGGTTGGCTCGCTCCCTACATCGAGCGGCACCGAATGACGCGGTTTGATCTGAACGATCTTCACGCCGCCATCGACCGTCATAAGCAGACGGGCGACGAGGAGGCTAGGCGGCAGCTTGAGACGGCTGCTGTGGCAGCTTAGCGGGGAAGTGATCGTCTATCGCCCTATCATCAACGCGCAAATGAGCGTAATGCTTCTCAACCACCCGGATGCCATCTCCGAGGTATTGCGCGACCTTGAAGAGACTCGCCCCCGAAAACACCAAATGGGAGGCGAAGCTGTGCCGCATGACGTGAGGGGTTGCCCACTCGAAACCCTTGCTAATCATGTATTCGGTGTAGGGGCGGCGGAAGTCGTAGCGGTAGCGCCACGCGCCTTTCTCTACGTCAGGCCGAAGCATGTAGGGGCCGTCGCTCGGGTAGTGTTCGAGGAATTGTGCGAAGTCGAGCGTCATGGGGATAGTGCGGAGGGCCTCGCGGTCCTTCTGGCGGAAGCCTGTCGGTGTGGTTTCACGATCCTCGCTTATGACCCTAACGAGCCTGCCTTTCTTGTCGAACCAAGCGGGCTTGGCGTTGACGATTTCATCCCGGCGAAGGCCGGCGTGGAATCCGCAATAGAGGATGAAGCGGAGGTCGTCGTTCGGGGCCTCCGCGATGAGCTTCTGAAAATCCTCGAAGTTCACGAAGCGGATTTTGGCGTAGCTGTCCACCTTTCGGAGTTCGAGTTCGGCCCAGGGATTTTGATGCGTGGTTCCCTTGGAAATGAGCCACGTCCAGAATCCTTGAAGGACGGCGACGTAGCTGTTGGCGGTGATCGGCTTCATGGGGGTTGCTCTCCTGCTCGGGCATTTCGAATTGCGCGGGAGAGGTTCGGAAAGGAGCCGTTTGTAAAAGGCTTCGGCGTCACTCTTTTTGATCTGGTGAGGGGCGTGTTTTTCGTGGAGGCCAGCGAAGGTATCGAGGAAGAGTCTCTTGTTGCGGGCGGTGTTCTCGCTGAAAAGATTGAGGCGTTTTTTCTCGGCCAGATAGTTGTCGATTTCAGCCCTCCATCCGGTTGTCTCGGCGCGGACGCATGGAGCGTTCTGAATGGCGGCGGCGCGGGCGATGGCTTCGACGTAATTGGTGGTTTCAAGATCGACGTAAACGCTCTTGAAATTGACGGTCTTTTTGAACCAGTAAACGCCACGATCCTTGCGGAAGTAAACGCCCCTAACTTTGGTTGCGCTGTGCGGCAATTTTGTCTTCTTTTTGTGGTTTGTCATGGTGGGTTTTTGGGCGAGGTTTTTGGTAACATTCCGGTGTTCCCGGCTGGTAACATCGGTCAATTGAACATAGCCGAACATAGGGCTTTGCTACGGCTGACACAAGCTAGAAATTCACCCCATCGCCTTATGACCCCCCTTGTGTCAAGGTAGTGCTCTACCACTGAGCTAACCGCGCGTTTTCCAAAAAAAATTCCCGCTGCGGGAAGGGGAGGAAAATATGGGGGAAATGGCTGGGTCGCAACAATTTCTTTGTGGGATCAAAGGGGGGAGTGGGATCGCGGGTTGGGGGGGGTGTGGGGAAGGGAGATGGGCTTATGGGGACTGGCGGGCGGGGAGGGATGGGGTTACTCGCCGGCGGAGCCGGCGAGGAGGATGGTGCGGAGGTGGTCGCGGAGGAGGGCGCGGTCGGCTTCGGTGGCATGGGTGGGGACGCGGATGGGGGTGCCGAAGGTCATTTGGCAAGGGGAGAAGGGGAGTGGGATCTGGAAGCGGTCCCAGCTTTTGAGGCGGAGCTTCCAGCGGAGCTGGCAGGAGTAGGGGACGATGGGGAGGCCGGTGAGCTGGGCGAGGGTGATGATGCCATCGTGTACGGTGTAGCAGGGGCCGCGGGGACCATCGGGGGTGATGGCGAGGTGGTGGCCGCGGGCGGCCCATGAGGCGAGCTCGAGGATGGCCTGGCCGCCGCGCCGGCTGGAGGAGCCGCGGACGGGCTGGACGCCGGAGTCCTGGAGGATGCTGGCGAGGAGGGCGCCGTCTTTGCTGGCGCTGACGAGGGCGGCGAGGTGGCGGTGGTGGTGCTGGGGCCGGACGAAGTGCTCGTAGACGCGCATGCAGAGGCAGAGGCGGTTGTGCCAGAGGGCGAAGATGACGGGCTGGCTGAGGTAGGTGGCGGGGCCGGGGGGGGAGTGGATGCGGTAGCGGAGGGTGCGGGCGAGGAGGCGGATGAGGCGTGCGGCGAGCCAGGCGAGGATGCGCTGGGGGCGGGTGGAGGGGGTGGGGATGACGGGGGCGCGGCGGGGCCGGGTGGGTGCGGCGGAGAGTGTGGGGAGGGTGTGGCTCAACGGGGGTGGCGCTTGCGGGGAGGGTGGTGGGAATGCGGGAGCCCGGGGGTGTGGGTGGGTGGGCGGGGCATTACCTAATTGTAATGGGATGTGGGGGTGGGCGCGAGGTTTATTGTCAGGATAGAGATGAGGGTAGAGTCGGGGTGGGCCTGATGCCGGGGGGAGAGGTTATACGGCGTGGCCGGCGGCGTGGGCGCTGGCCCAGGCCCATTGGAAGTTGAAGCCGCCGAGGTGGCCGGTGACGTCGATGGCTTCGCCGATGAAGTGGAGGCGGGGGAGGGGGCGGGATTCCATGGTGCGGCTGTGGAGGTCGCGGGGATCGATGCCGCCGAGGGTGACTTCGGCTTT
>Ga0182024_10009418_pt1 | contig 20200 bp, 17 predicted proteins | sample P32metaG_FD_120480 | JGI IMG/M metagenome (GOLD analysis project Ga0182024, IMG submission 120480) | Permafrost microbial communities from Stordalen Mire, Sweden - P3-2 metaG (Illumina Assembly) | ecosystem: Environmental > Terrestrial > Soil > Wetlands > Permafrost | place: Sweden: Stordalen... | reverse complement strand
TGTTTCGGCTTCCTTGGCACCCTCGGAACTCGAAGACTGCCGGTCCTTGGCTAGCGAGTGGGGCCTCAACTACAGCGAGGTGCATACGGAGGAAGGTGCCAGGCCCGGTTACATTGCCAACGGAGCTGATCGCTGCTGGTACTGCAAGGACGAGCTGATGAGTTCCTTGGCGCCGCTCGCATCTTCTTTTGGCGCCGCTCGCATCGTGCTCGGTGTCAACATGGACGACCTTGGCGACCACAGGCCGGGCCAGGCGGCCGCCCGTGACGCGGGAGCAGTTTTCCCCCTGCTCGAGGCGGGTTTCACCAAGGCAGACGTGAGGGAGATGTCTCACTCGCTAGGGCTGCGGACCTGGGACAAGCCCGCGGCGGCGTGCCTTGCTTCGAGGGTTCCTTACGGGACCCCTGTGAGCTTCGCGACCTTAAGCAGCGTGGCACGTGCAGAAGCCGGGCTGACCGCCCTTGGCTTCCGGGCCATGCGTGTACGGCACTACGGCGACCTAGCGCGGGTGGAGCTGCCCACGGCGGACCTCGAGCGCGCAGTTGCCTTACGGGAACAAGTCGTGCGGGCCGTCCGTGCCGCGGGGTACCGTTACGTGACCCTCGACCTCGAGGGCCTGCGTTCTGGCAACCTCAATGCCGCGCTCGGGCTCGAGCTTGCAAGGAGTGGCGACCAGGAGGTGACGAGTTGAGCGCTACATCAGTAAGGGCCCGGCTCACGTTCCCAGAGGATCTCGTAAGTGAGCCGGTCATTTCGAGGCTCGCCCTCGACTACGGGGTTATCGCCAACATCCGGCGTGCCAACGTCGAGGAAAACACCGGCTGGATCGTCTGTGAGCTTTCCGGCACCCGTGAGGCGCTCGATTCGGCGATCGAGTGGCTGACCGCAACTGGTATCAAGGTCGACTGGCTGGGCGGCCCGGTCGAGAGCTGAAGAGGCGCTCGCTTAGCGATGTTTGCGGCCCTTTTTCTTGTTCTTACCGGCTCGGCCCGGGGGAGCTCCTCTCCCGGTGGAAGGCGGTAACCCGGCAAGCCCCCAAGCCGTGTTGGACATCGGCTCGCTTGCCTCTTGTGCCCATCCTGCAGTTGACAGGACCCTCGCCTCGAAGAAAAGGCAACCTTCGGGACATGCGAAAGGGGTCTCCTCGGCGACCCCGAGCCGGCAGCGGCGAAGCACTTCGCCACCTGTCGTAGTGCGCTGGACGTAGTGGCGGCAGTCTTCTCGCACCCCCACTCCACCATGATCGCGTATTGGCGGGACCGGCGCCATGCGATCAGCAACCTTGGCGGCGTACCCTCCAAGGGGACCACTTGGAGGACAGATGCCGGCCGACCGCTTGAGTGGGACCTCCAAGAGTGCCAAAAGCTGACTCTCCTCGCCCAAGCCCTCTTATGCCCGCCGCGCCCGGTCCTACCTCTAACGACCGGCGGGCCCTCGTGCTACTTTCCGCCACCTTGGGCCTGGCGTCAGCCCAAGCCGCGACGATCGGCGCCGTGGCGTCGGAACTGCGTCACGCCTTCGGGGTCGACAACACGGCGGTCGGCGTGCTAGCGAGCGTCACCACCGCTGCGGCGGCACTGGCCACATTACCGTTCGGGGTGATGGTCGACCGAACGCGGCGTACCAGGCTGCTGGCGGTGTGCGTCGTGCTTTGGGGGGTGGTCACGGCGATGTCATCGCTGGCTGGCTCTTTCGCCTTCCTGTTCGCAACGCGGCTTGCTCTTGGCGCCTTGACCGGGGCTGCCGGGCCCGGAGTGGCGTCGCTGCTCGGTGACACGTTCCCTGAAAGTAGGCGCGGTCGCTCCTACGGACTGGTACTCGCTGGCGAACTGGTCGGAGCGGGGCTCGGTTTCGGGCTCGCCGGAGAACTGGCAGCGGTCAGTTGGCGGCTCTCGTTCGCGGTCCTGGCCCCCCCAGCCTGGGTGCTTTGCGTGTACCTCTGGCGCATGCAGGAGCCTTTGAGGGGTCAGACTGTGGGTTCAATTGAAGGCGAGGCGGTCCCCGATGATGTGGTCGCGAGCTGGCGAGAGCTGAGCCTCCGGCGGACCATCGTTTACGTCCTGTCCGTACCGACCAACGTCGTCTTCATCTTCTCGGGCGCATTTGCCTACTTTTTCTACGCGGGCCTGAGGACCTTCGGAGTGGAGCTAATAGGCGACCAGTACCACGTCAGCCAGGCCGCCGCCACGTTGATCTTCCTGCTGGTAGGGCTCGGTGGGCTGGCCGGGGTCCTGTCTTCGGGACCAATTGGTGACCGCCTGGAAGGCCACTATCGGGCTGGCCGGGTGCTCATCGCAATGGTGGCTCTTTGCGCCGCAGCAGCAGTTTTCGCCCCCGCCCTCCTCCTGCATTCGTACCTCCTCGCAGTGCCGTTGATCACTGCGGGTGCCTTTGGGCTTGGAGCGTCCAACCCTCCGCTCAGTGCCGGCCGCCTCCAGGTCATCCCGCCAGGCTTGTGGGGGCGAGCAGAAAGCGTGCAGGGCGTACTGCGCCAAATAGGCGACACCTTGGGCCCGTTCAGTTTCGGCTTCGCTGCGGACCACCTTGCGGGTGGCGGGCCAGCCGGCTTGCAAAGTTCGTTCCTCGTCATGCTCTCAGCGCTGGTCCTGGCGGCCGGGATCTTGGCCCTCGCGCTGCGGACTTACCCACGCGATTCCGAGGCCGCCCGTTTTGCCGCAGCGCACGGACCGGCCGCACCACGCTCCTAGCTTTTAGGCGCCTCGGGTGCCCTGACCTAGGCGCCGATGGCGCCAGGCGAGCAGGTCCAGCACCAACCATGTGAGCAGCGGCAAGGCGAGCGAAAGGCCGACGAGGACCGGCGTGGCCAGGCTCGGGGCGTCAGGCACCGGGCTTGTCACGTCTGTGAGCACCATGACCGGTGCAGCCCAGGAACCGGCTTGCCCCGACGACGACGTCCCGACAACCTGGAGCTTGTGCTCGCCCGGCTTTGCGTGCGGCACGACGAGCCTCATGGCGAAACTGCCGTTGCGCTTGGCGACGGTTGAGCCGACGACAACAACGCGCTTGTGGGAGCCGAGAAAAACGATCTTGACCTTGCTCCCCGGGCTGAAACCTTCGCCTACCAGGCGCACCATTTGACCGGCCCTGGCGTCGCTCGGTGCTGAGACAACAGGTGCCGCCACGATCGCAGAAGGTGCCAGCCGGGTAAGCGGGGCGCCGGCAGGGTTGGGGTGGAGGGCGGTCGTCGAAGTGGTCGAGGTCGTCGAAGTGGTCGAGGCCGTCGAAGTGGTCGAGGCCGTCGAAGTCGTCGAAGTGGTCGAGGTCGCCTGTGTTGATGGGGTTGGTTTCGAGGTCGGCGCCGAGGTTGCCGTTGAGCGAGCCGTCACATGGGGCTGATGGCTCAACGTCGCACCAGTTGCGGGGGCTGTCGTCGAGGAGGTCGGTGCGGTCGAGGTAGTCGGCCTGGTTGACGTAGTTGGCCTAGCCGGCTCCGTGGACGTGGTCGTGGCGGGGAGCCCAGTGGTCGCAGTCGGCAGGCCTGTTGTCGGCCCCGTTGCAGAGGTCGTCGAGGTACTACCTGGCGTTGTCGTAGGCAGGCTCGTCGAACTCGGGGGCGCAACCGGGACGGTGCCCGACGGTACCTCCGGCTGGCTCGTGCTCGTAGTGGTGGGCTCGGCTGAGGTGGTCGGGACGATAGTCGTGGAGGGCACTGTGGTGACCGACGAGGCACTCGTGATCCCCGTCGTGGTAGTCGATGGGGCCGTCGTGGTCGTGGAGGGCACTGTGGTGACCGACGTAACGGATGTGACCGATGTCACAGGCGGGAGCGACGTGGCGCTGCCAGCAGGCAAGCTGGTCGTTGTCGTGGGGGCCGTACCCGCCTCAGCGGACAAGGAAGGCACGCCCACGCTCCCCGTCGCCACGAACAGGGCAAAGATGGTCGCCCGCGACGCCGCGCCTCGAAGGGTTAGCCCCCTGGTCGAGATCGGCGAAGAGAAGGGCATATCCGGGCACCCACGTTCGTAGAGGAAGGCCGACCGGCCCAGCCCGCCGGCTAACGGGATCATAGCGCTCAGGCCGGAGCCGAGCTCTTCGGACACAGGAACTTGCCTCATCCATCCTACGGCAAGACGGGGACGAAGCCGGAGGCCAGGTCGCTCTAGCGCGAATTAACCGGTCGACCGGGTGGTACGCGTTTTTCGCGTCGTCGTGGTCGTAGAGGCAGGCTGCGTGGCGGAAGGGCGGGTCGTTGTGGTCTCGGTTTCGGCCAACTTTGTCGCTAGTGCTACGAGGGCCTCTCCCGCTCCTATGTCGTTCTGGTAGGTCGCGAGGTCACCCTGGCGAAGTGCCGCGTTCGCGTACGAAAAGTCCTGCTGCGCTTCGGCGAGGTCCTCAGCGACCGTGCTGTGCTGCGTCGGCAGCGCAATGGTGGTTGCAGAGGTAGGCTGGGTGGTCGTCGTCGTCGCGGAAGTCGGGACAGTGGTGGTCGTGGTTGACGGCGGTGGCGTGGTCGTTACCGGCGGAGCGGTTTTCGATACACCGGCACAGTAGCTGCGGAAGGGCCGGCTGCCGTCGGGGTTTGTGATCTGGCAGATCGCAGCGTCGAGCGAGGGGTTACCGGAACCAGAGTGGTACGCGGTGTTGTTATAGACCACCAAGACATCGTCTAGGCGAGGGACACCATTTGCTGCACCTTCGACATAAAGGGGTTGTACGTAGACCAACGATTGGTCGATGGCGACCATGATGACGTTGCCCAGGACAACCTTGGAGCCACGTTGGCTGAGGAGCGTGATCTCTTCGGAAATGGCGCTGTTGGTCGTGACCGCCGTGGAGACAAGGTAGGGCCCATCGACGGTCTGGCCTGCTGGGATCGTGAAGACCGTGAGCTGTCCGTAGTCATCTGGGTCTGACGCCGCGGTCATGAACGCGGTCAGGTTTTGCTTGTCGCCGTTGGAAAACGGGACGAACGGCTGCAACAGGACGAAGCTCTGCTGGGTCTGGCCTGGCAGCGCGGTCAGCTCGTAGATCGGCATCACGCTCTGGGCGGGGGCCTGCTGTACGGGTACGAGAGCGCCCGGCAGCGGCGGGACGGTGGTGGTGGCTGCGCTGACTTCACCGGACGAGGGGTTCTGCGCAATGCCCCATTGCTGCGAGTTCGTGTAGAACACCTGGGCATTGGTCTGGTGGTACCGCCCGTACATGTCGGTCTGGACCGTGAAAAGGTCCTCGGGGTAGCGCCAATGGCTCGTGATGCCCGGGACCATCGAGTTGGCTTCGCTCATTTTTGTGAAGAGCTTCGGGAAGGCCCGCTCGTACACTTCGATTACCGGGTCGTTGGGGTCCTGGACAAAGAACCACATGGTGCCGTTATAGGCGTCCACGACGCACTTCACGGAATTGCGGATGTAATTGAAGTTCTCGAAGCCAAGCTCGCTTGTACCGGGTAGCCGGGAGGTGCCTGCAGGGTTTGCCTGCTGGGAATAGGGGAAATTTCCTGTTGTCGTGTACGCGTCCTCGACCCAGTAAAGCCTTCCGTTCAGCACGACCGGGTAAGGGTCACCGTCGAAGGACAGGAACGGCGCAGCATTTTCAAGGCGCTGCTCAACGTTGCGGTAGTAGAGCACCTTCGAGCCCGATTTGACCTGGCCGGAGATCAAGATGTTGAAGTCGCCAAAGCTAAGGGCGAAAGCGGTCCGGCGCACGACCCCGCCGACGGGTACGCCGCCGGTCCCGTCGTAATGGGTGGTTACCTCGCCACCGCTGGGGTTCTCGTAGTCAAGCTCGGCCTGGTTCGAGTTGGCGATCACGTAGCCTGAAGCCGACCCTGGGTTGGTGTCGAAATAGATGCGTGGTTGAGTGCTGAGCGACGGTTGGCCTTGGGGGGGCAGGCTGGCCAGGCTGAACGACGGGTACCCGTCGGAAGGGTCAACTCCCTTCTGGTTGGCAGGAGCAAGCACAGCCCCGTAGCCATGGGTGTACTGAAGGTGCGTATTGACCCAGCTCGCTGGGACCTGGGCAGGGTCGAGCTCTCGGGCGGAGATCAGCACCTGCGTTTGCTCAGCTTTACCCGCTGGCCCGTCTGGCAGGTTGTAGCGGTCGGTGCTCGGACCACTCATTGTGTAGTACCCACGGAAACCTTGTTGCTTGAGGAAGGTGGAGTTCATTACCGTTGGGTCGAGCAGGGGCACGTTGGCCAGAGTCTGTTTGTTTGTTTGCGCCTGCAGCGAGTTCCCGGTCACGTCGGACGCCATGACAGTGCCGTCGCCCTGGAAGTTCTCCGCTGTTACGCATGACGATGCGGGCGACGCGGACGACGTGCAGCTCTGGAGCCCATAAGCGGCGTTCGTCGCCGTGATGTTGTCTTGTATGTACGGGGCTTCTTTAGTGTTCTGCGACGGGTTGACTACGAGAGATTGCACCAACGCGGGGTACACGTTGGCCACGAGGGCCCAGACGAGAGCCCAGAGCACGACCGCGACAACTGGCAGCAGCCAGCCCTGTTGGCGGACGTTATAGAGGAACAGGCCGGCCGCGATTACCGAAATCGCCATCAGTAGCACGAGCGCGGGCCGCATGGCGTGGACGTCGGCGTACGAGGCGCCGTCAAAGAAGTGGTTGGTCCCCAACACCAGAGAAAGGCGCTGGAAGTAGTAATTGACCCCCTGCACAAGAGCGAGGACTGCCAACAACACCGACAGGTGCGCCTTCACGTGCGGGCTCACCCGTTGCACCGCTGAAAGAGGCCGTATCCCGCCGTTTAGGTAGTGGGTGACAGCGCAGAGCAGTAGGGTCACGATCAGCGCCGAGAATGCCCAGCCGACGACCCAGCTCAAGAAGGGGAGCCTGAACACGTAAAAACTGTCGTTCAGGTGGTTGAGAGGGTCGACGCCGTTCCACGGGGCCGAGGACGAAGTGAAGGGGACCGAATTGGAAAAAAGCAGCCAGTTGTTCCACTGGCCGCGAGCGCTGACACCGCCGATCAGAGCGAAAAGGATTGCGACTCCCAGCCGGATCCATTTCATGTGGGCCGCGGCCAGCTCTTGCCACCGGTTGACGAGCTCGTCGCCAGCGGGTGCGGTGCCCAAGGGTGCCAGGCGGTCGGACAGCGTAAGGTTCCCCCACAAAAGGGCGAAGAGCACGACGCTGAAGGTTGCCGCTAAGCCCGCCTGCACGGTGATTGTCTTGGCCCAGACCGAACTGAAGCCAACCGACTGGAACCACAGGAAATTCGTATAGAAGGAAGCGATGTGCTGAATGGAGGCAATCAGCACGATCAGCACGATTACGCCGACGACGAGTGCCCAACGGAGACGGCGGCTGCCTATAGGAAAGTGGCGCGGGATGTCAGACGATGCTCGCATGGGCAACCCGGAGCCTACCTCGGCCCCAGCTAGCGGGGGGACAGCCCGGAGATCCCCAGGTCAGTCTGTTTGTGCGTTTGCCCCTGTAGGGAAAGATGCTGCACCTATCGTGGCGTTCGGTCCCAGCTGGTCCGGCGCCAAAGCGCACCTGCACCCCGGATGGGCGGGCGGGTAAAGCTGGCCCGTCGGCCAAGGCTCACCCTTGGGCTGCGCGCCGGCAAGTTCGTTGTCCTCACAGTCGGGGCACGGGCCTTCGGAGGGGTCAACCACCCAATGAAGGACCGCCCCTTCGGGGAAAGCCAGGTAGGCACCTCTGGAAAATGCGGCCGCGATTTGGTCGCGCGCGGCGGCCTCGATGCGTTGCGTCTTCCATTCCCGGTACGCCGCGCCCAACACCTCGGCCAACTCTGCGACGTCCTCGTCTGACGAGCTGAAGGCCAGTTCGAGACGTTGGTGGAGCGGTTCTGCGATCGCTCTGCCCAGTTCCTCGGCGAGGTCGTCGATGCGCCCCAATTCGAGGCCCGGCTGAGGGGCCTCGTCACCGTAGAGCGAAGCGACCAACTGGGCGCCCGCTTTTGCTGCTTCTTGGAGCAGCGGCCGTCCGGCCTCCACAAAGCGGTCAGGCTGTTCTTCGGCGCTAGGCAGGACGTTCGCAGCGGTCGGTGCGCCCTTCAGGTTGCGCAGCCGGTCGAGGATCGAGTTTTGCTCGTCCTGGAGCGCCCGCTTGAGCTTTCTAGCGAGCGAGGAGTCCAGGTGGCCGGCGACCTCGTCGCGGCGCTCCAAGAAGGCGCTCCTAGGCCCAGGGTGGTGATGGCCGTCCTCGTCGTCGTCTTCCTTGTCAATACGGGGCGCGTCATCGCCTACGGAGCCTTCGGCGATGGCCAGCGCCTTGGCCCCCTCGGCGGCGGTGAGGTCAAGGCCCAGCTCAACAGCGGCATCCTGCTCAGCACCAGCACCCGGTCCGGGGTCGAGCGCCTCTTCGGCCGCGGCGGTTGCCCCGCTGGCGGCACCGACTAGTTGGCCCGGGTCGCCCTGGGTTCCGGTGTCGGAGAGAGCCTTGCGAGCCTCGCTTGTTGCCTGAGCGCGGCTTGCCCGGATCCGGGCGAAAAGGCCCTGCACATCCCGCTCCTGGCCGCCACCGGCGCCGTTGTCGTACTCTTCCGAAGTGCCCTCGTCGGAGGGTGCAGTGCCTGACCGTGAGGTCTCAGGGGCCGCTCCGCCGTCCAGCAGCTGGTCAGAGATGGCCACCTTCTTTGGCGTGGTTTCCTGTGCTCTGGTCGCCCGTGCCACGGGGCCTGCCGCCGGCTCGGGCGCACCTTGGCTAGCCGTTGGGGGCGTGTCGCTGCGAAGGATGCGGACACTTTCTATTGCGTCGGCTCGCGGCACCACCGAAGCGCTGTCTTGTCCAGCGGTCGCTGCGCCCCGCGCCCCGCTTGGTCGCTTTTCTGCAAGTGGTCCGGGCTTGAGCGCTGCAGGAAGAGCGGGTGAGGGGGTTTCAGCTCTTCGTTCGCCTCGGGCGGTCATCATCTGAGCGACTTTGGGGGCCGCAACGGCTCTCGACTGTTCGGGCGTCAACTGTTCCCTCGGGAGTGCCGCAGACTTGCTCGCATTAAATGAGGTCGGCGAGCCCAAGGCCTCATCTGGCCGCAATTCCATCGGTTCTTCATGGTGCTCGGTACCAGCCTGTCGCCCGACGGCATCGGCGGCCGCCTTGGCTTCGGCACCGGCCCGCTGTAGTTCGTCGGTCACCTCGTCAAGTGTGCGGCGTACAACGAGGTAGGCATCGAGAAGACGCTCGCGCCCAGCGCGTAGTTGATCGATCTGGACGGTCGCAAGGTTGCGGCGCCGCGCAAGGTCAGTGAGGATCGTTTCGCGTACGTCCTGGGCGGCCTGGGTTATTTCCTTGTACTTCTCGGCCGCTTCTTCAGTGAGGACCTCGGCGTCGTGCTGGGCCGTTTGGCTCAAATCCTCAGCCTCGCTCTGCGCGCCGGCCAAGATTTCAGCGGCGGTTGCCTCAGCTTCGGTGGTGCGGTCCGCCAGCATGGACTCTGCTCGGGCGACCAAGTCCGTGGCTTTGGCTTCCGCCGCCGCGACTAAGGCTTCAGCGTTGGCCTCTGCCTTTGCGGTTATCTCCGCAGCCGCACTTCGTGCGCTTCGCAGGATGCCCGCAGTCTCCTCCCCAACCGCCGACATCAGGGCCGCCTCGTCCATCTCGGGGTGCGACGCACGCTGTTCGGCGTCCCGTCTTGCCGAATCCGCCGCCTCGATGCGCTCGCGCAGTAAACGCACCTGAGTGGCCACCCGTGCGAGGAACTGCTTTACCTCGTCAGGGTCGTAGCCTCGCCACGTTTGACCAAAACGACGCCCGGCTATCAGGTCGGCCGACATGTCCGGCAGGTCGGATTGGTGGTGAGTTCGGTCGGTGGGCATGTCCTAGCAGCCTAGGCTCCGCGTACGCAGGGGTTTGGAACCGGTCCTTGTGCCCCAGTCAAACACGTGACATTAACCGCATATCGTGCGTACGGCAACACTCATGGCTATGTTCGGCTGGAGCCGCTTGTCTCTGGCAACCCACCCCCATAGCGCTGCCGAAGGATTTGGAGCACTTGGCCCAACGTTGTTACGGGGATCACCTGGAGCCGGCTGTTCGCCACGGACTTAGCCACTTTGTACTCGACTTGTGGGACGAAGAAGACCTGGGCCCCCGCTTTTTCCACCGCTACTGTTTTCTCCTGCACCCCCCCGACGTCGCCCACAACGCCTTGCGCTGTGATCGTGCCGGTTGCAGCGACCCGGTGGCCACCGGTCAGCTTGCCATTTGACAAGGCATCGAGGATCGCAAGCGTGAACGCGAGACCAGCCGATGGCCCACCTATCCCAGCTGCATCAACCGACACCGGGAAGGGCAACACCGTTTTAACGCGGCTTTCGATCTCGATGCCCACGTATGTACGGCCGGTGAAACCGTCGACGAGAGCGCTCTCGGGCGGGCTAACTAGTTGCACTTTGACCTGTTTGGGCCGCCCCCCGTTGGCTGGGCGGTCGGTGAACGTGACGGTCGTCCCCGGCGCCATACGGGCAAGCAGGGCCGTTACTTGCTGAGCCTCCGCCACATGCTTGCCGTTAACGGCCGTTATGAGGTCGTCACATTTCAGCCCAGCTCGCCAAGCTGGCGTCCCGGCGAAAACAGAGTCGATCTGCGCGCCGAGATAGTCCTCGGCGACCTTGTAATGCAGTTGCGCCAAGGCGGCGAGGGCGGAGTCCTCGTTGGCGTCGACCATCTCCTGGGTGTCCTGGCAAGCGAGCTCGGAGGTCGGCGTCGGCCCTGCGTACACGGCTACGGGGTACAGCTGGCGCGACCTCCCGAGCAGGCCCAGCTCGTACTCGAGCCAGTCGACTGGGCCGGCCTGGCCCACTTCCACGTCCACCATCATCAGCTGGCCGTCTATGCCGTGCACCTTGTCGCTCGGCAGGACAAGGCGCACGCAGGGGGTGCCGCCGGGCAAAGCGAGCTCGCCGTCGCCGGACAGCCGGCACTTGCTGTCCGAAGTGATCACGGGTGCGGTGCCGGGCGAGAACAGGAAATAGCCCGACGCCTCGTGCGCGGCGCCCAGCGCCACCACAAGGACTGCGATCAGGGCCGCTACCAGCGAGATGACCGCGGTGGCCCCTCGGCCCCCTCCGAACAACTTTGCCCACGGCGATGACCGTGGAGCGCCGAAAGCGTCCGGGGCGTCCGGGGCCTCCGGCGCACCTGGAGCATCCCCCACGGGACCAGGGGTCGTTGGCCAACCCGGTACAGTCGGCTCAATGTCGCTCATCTCGGGCGCCAATGCATGTTGTCCCCAGGTTGCCATGCCAAGACGTTCATTTGGGGACCACCCCGGCCGGCGCCTCCCACTGGCTCCAGCCTCCCACGGGTTTGCGTGGAGGGAGGGCTCTGTTGGCGCAGGTTCCTGAACAGGTCTCGAGCGGAGCCGAGCGAAGGCGAGCGGCTGCTATTGCCGGTCACGTCGGCGACGAGAAGACGGCTCGCGAAGCGCTCGCCGACCCCGCCAGCGACGTACGAGCCAGCGCTCTGGGCGCCCTAGCCAGAATGGGGGCGCTGGAGGGCAATGACCTCGTCCTTGCGCTGGCGGATCCCGCAGCCGAGGTGCGTAGGCGCGCTTGCGACTTAGCTGGGCGCCTTCACATGGCCCCGCTGGCGGGCCGGCTGTGCGAAGCACTCGCTGATGGTTCGCCGGCGGTGGTCGAAGCCGCGTGTTACGCGCTGGGCGAGCTCGCAGAGCTGGCGGGGCAACCAGGCACCGAAGCCATCGTCGTGGCTCGGGTCGTCGTTGTGGCAACAAGCCATCAAGAACCGCTGTGCAGGGAGGCCGCGGTTGCGGCCCTTGGGGGTTTGGGCAGCTCGGCCGGTCTGGGAGCGGTCCTCGCGGCGCTTGAGGACAAGCCGGCCATCAGGCGTCGGGCGGTCGTTGCACTGGCTGCTTTCGAGGGCGAAGAGGTGGAGGCTGCGCTGTCGCGAGCAGCGCTCGACAGCGATTGGCAGGTGCGGCAGACGGCCGAGGACCTCCTCGGCCGGCGGCCCCGCCCGTGAGGGTCGAGCCCTGCAGTTCAGCTCATAAGCAGGTCATGGACGGCGTCGAAGTTCTCGATGCACTTGCCGGCGCCGATCACCACGCACTCCAAAGGCGCGTCGACGAGCCGCACCGGCAGCCCCGTTTCCTCGGAGAGGCGCCGGTCGAGGCCTTTCAGCATGGCGCCACCACCCACGAGGTGTAGGCCTTCGGTCAGCAGGTCCTGCGACAACTCGGGAGGGGCGCCGCCTAGGCAGCGAAGCACTGCGTCCACGATGGCCCCCACCTGCTCCTCGATCGCCTCTCGCACTTCCTCGGGTGCGAGGATCACGGTCTTGGGCAAGCCGCTCATCAAGTCACGGCCGCGGACTTCAGCCTTAACCGCGTCGTCCATCGGCCACGCCGAACCGATGGCTATCTTGATCTCTTCTGCGGTGCGTTCACCGATCGCGATGCCGTACTCACGTCGCACGTAGGCCTGGATGGTCGCGTCGATGTCGAAGCTACCGACCCGGATCGCCTCCAGGGCGACAACCCCGCCGAGTGAGATGACCGCCGTTTCTGTCGTGCCACCCCCGATATCGCACACCATGTTCCCGAGAGGTTGATGGATCGGCAAGCCGGCACCAATGGCGGCAGCGGTCGGCTGCTCGATCAGGCTCACGCTGTTCGCACCTGCGGCGCGGGCTGCCTCCTCGACAGCGCGTCTTTCGACAGCAGTGATTGCCGACGGGACGCAGATGAGCACCCGGGGGCGACCGAACCGGGAAATCCCGGCGCGCTTGAGGAGGAGCTCGATCATCCGCTGCGTGATATCGAAGTCGGTGATGGCGCCTTTACGTAAGGGGCGCACCGCCACGATGTAGCCCGGAGTGCGCCCGATCATCTGCCAGGCTTCACGGCCCATGTTGAGCACCGTGTTGGTGCGGCTGTCTAGAGCGATAACCGTTGGCTCGTTCAGGACAATTCCGTGCCCTTTTGCATACACGAGCGTGTTGGCGGTACCAAGGTCTATTGCGAGATCTCTAGACACCTTCGGTATCTCCTCTCGTTGCACGGACGGCACGTTCTTCTTGTGCTTTTGCCGGGCCGGTACGTGCCCCGGTCATACCGGGCCGGGGCGCCGAGCGGTGGGCCGGTGCCACAGCCTGCAGCGAACGGGAGAAGTGGGCCATGCCGTCTTCCATCGATTTAGGCCTGCGCGAAACCACGACGATTATCCCAATCGTGACCGCTGCCACGACTGCCGCTCCCGCGATCCAAGCCAGCGTCCACCACTGGACAGATGTATGGCCCGCTTTGACGGCGGCCATAAGCAACTGCAATCCCATGCGGTCCTCAGCTCCCTAACTGGCTCAAGTGATCGTCCTCGCTCAAATGTGGCACGCCTGAGCCGTCAACTGGGTGCGCGTCGAGCCCCCAAGCGCTCCCGCCCTCCCAGGTTTCGCGCTTCCAAATCGGGACTCCCGCTTTAATCGCATCTATACCAAAGCGCGCAGCATCGAAAGCCTCAGGCCTGTGCGGAGCAGAAACTGAGACTACGACCGAAACCTCGGAAGGCACGAGTAAACCGGTGCGGTGCACCAGCGCAACCCTACCTAGAAACGGCCACTGCCTGCGCAGGTCTCGGGCGATCGACACCATCTTGTCCAGAGCGACGCGCTCGTACGCCTCGTACTCGAGCGAGATAACCCCGGGCCGGCCTTCAGCGTGCTCGCGGACGGTGCCCGCGAAAATGACCACGGCGCCGCAGCTGGGGACAACGGCCCAGGTTGCGAACTGGCCGAGGTCGACGGGCCCAGCGGACAGAGCAACCCAGTCGTCTCCTGAGGGAGGCAGCAACACTGGTCAATCGTAGGCCGTTCCGCCCTCCGAAGTCGAAGGGGCGCAAATCGCTCGGGGGCCGATGTCAGCGCGGCCGAGCAGGTCAGTAACCTCGTGTGCAGGATGGATCCAGAACAAGGACCGCCGCATGGCCCCGGCGAAGAGGACGATGACCAAGCGGGGAGCACATGGCTGCCCCCGGACGACCGGCTTTGGAGGCATCCCTCCGAGGTCCGCTCCAACCCGGCTGTCGCCGCGCGACGACCGAACCGCTCGGTGGGTGGTTGGTTGGTGGGCCCAGAGGGGCGGACCTGGCTCGTCGGGGTCATTTCCGGGGTCGTGGGGGCCCTCGTCTGTGGAGGGGTGCTCATAGCCGCAGGGGCGGTCAACCAACCGGCGCCCGTCTTTGTGACCAACAAAACGGCTTCGCACCCACCGTCGAGCGGTGCTGGCGGGGGGGATGCCAACGCTATTGGGATTTTGGGTTCGGTGGCGCCATCTGTGGTCGGGCTGAGCGTAAACGGTGCGCAAGGTGTCGCCAGCGGTTCTGGTGTCATCGTAAGCACCGACGGCGCAGATTGCTACATACTCACCGATAGCGCCCTTTTTTCGACGGCCGGCTCCAACCCTCAAGTGCAAGTTCTCTCTTATTGGGGCCAGCAAAAAACTGGTCTCCTGGTCGGGACGGATGCTTCTGCCGGGCTCTCTGTGGTGCGGGTCGTGATGGGCTCGCTAGACCCCCCGGACCCGGCCATCCCAGGCAGTGTTGCCGATGTCCAGACAGGCGCGACGATCTATTCGGTCGGTTCTGGGGGAGCTGCAGGCTCAAGCAATGGCTCGGAGTTTGCGACCGGTTCGATAGACGATTCGATGAGCTACCTCCAACCCGTCGAGGGCTCCGGTGCGATGTACTCGATGCTTGTGGCAGACATGTCGGTCGACCCGTCCGCGTACGGCGGAGCAGTCGTCGATAGCTCCGGGGCGCTCATCGGCATCGCCACCGAGGTGGCCAGCCAATTGGCAAGGCCAGGGCTCACCTATGTAACTCCGATCGATACGGCGATGGCTGACATGTACGGCCTGATCAAGGCCGGCGGGCAGACTGACGTCCACCCCTGGCTCGGCATCTTGCAGGCGACGGATATCTCCGGGCCGGGTGCCCAGGACCTCGGGGTCGCCGGCGCCATCGAGGTCGAAAGCGTCGCGGTGGGCAGCCCGGCCGCCAAAGCCCGCATTGCCGACAACGACGTGATCACGGCGGTCGACGGGCACCCGGCGGCTTCGGTAGGGGCCCTCATTGCGTGGCTGGCGTTAGCCAAGCCCGGCGAGGTGGTGAGCGTCGACTGGCTGCACACTGGCCATCGCAAGCAAGCCGATATCACCCTCGGTACTCAGCCTGCAACGGCGGACCCCGGCTAGCGGTCCCCTAAGGCTGCTCCTCAGCGGGAGCTAACGCCGGTGGCGCCACCACATGGCGCTGCCGGCGCCTACGACGAGCATTGTGGCCGCACCTGCCGCAAGGGTCGCCGAGACTCGCCTGTTGGGGGGAAGCTCGTCCCAGTGGGCGCGCTCGTCGCTGACCACCAATGCTTGCTCGGAGCTGTACTCGGGGCGCCATCCCGTCGCACGCAGCTTGTCGCCTGCGATGACCCAGGTGTGCTCGGCGTAGGGCCCTGACCCGGGGGGCGCTGCGCGCCGCCAGAGGCGCCAACGTATATCGGCTAGTGCCGCCCGGACAGGCGCCGGCAGCGGGAGGCTGGCCGACCCCCCGGTCAACGCCCCGGCGACCTCTTCACGGACGCCGTTGTCAGGTGCCACGTTGTAAGTGCCCGAGAGCCCTTTTTCGAAAGCGTGCACCACGGCGCCGGCCAGGTCGTTGACGTGGAGGTACTGGACAATGCGTCCTTCGGCACCGAGAGGAGGGCGCTTGCTGGTGGCTAGAGCTTGGTAAAGAGGCTGTTCGATCGACCCGACGGTGCACGCAGGGCGGAGAATGGCGACTGCAGTGTCGGGATGGGCCCTGGACCACTTTTCCACTAGTTCTTCCGCCGCCGTTTTCTCCACCGCATAAGCGAGCTCGGCGTTGGGCCGGGGTGCCACTTCCTCGGTGAGGGGGACGGCATTGTCTGGCCACGCCCCATAAACAGTCGCACTCGACAGGTGGACAAATTGTGCCGGTTCGATGGCGTCGGCGGCTTCGAGGACGTGTTCAAGCGCCCTCAGGTTCTGTTTTCCTTCGGGTTCCCACGCCAGGTGTAGCAAAACGTCGGCTTGCTTTGCGAGTGCGGCCAGCTCGTCTTGTGCGCCGGGCGTCGAGAGGTCAAAGGCGTGCGCCTCCACCTCTGGAGCGGTCGCAGGCATCGGGACAAGGTCCACGGCCAGGACTCTCTCGACCGTTGAACGCGCCGCCAGGCGCGCGGTAACCCTTCGACCTAGGTTGCCGGCAGCCCCCGTGACCACAACTGTGCTTTGTGTAATGGGGGTCCACGATAGCGCCGGCGAGCGTCTCTAATCGCCTGGCATGGTCCAAGCAGTTTTTGAGCGGCTGGTTATTGGGGTGCCCGCGACCGGTAACCTTGAGAAATGAGCAACCCGTCGCCGTTCTCGGGCGGTGGCCCCCTGGGAGATCTGTTGCGCGACCTAGCCCGGCTCTTGACGGCTCAGGGGCCGCTCAACTGGGACGTGGCGCGGCAGTTGGCGGCGTGGGCAGCGACCGAGGGCCAGGTTGAGGCGAACCCTGACCCGTTGGCGCGCATCCGTATGGAAGAGCTGCTCAGGGTGGCAGACATGTACGTAGGAGAAGCTACGGGCATGCCCACGTCTCGCCGTGGCTGGATCGGTTTGAACTGCGTGACCCGCTCCGAATGGGCCTCCAGGACACTCGAGGCCTGGAGGGACGTTCTTTTGAAGCTAGCCACGTCCCTCAGCCCGGGAGCCGAAGCGCCCGAGCAGGCGAAGCCCTCCCCAACTGGCGAAGGCAACCCCATGGACCAATTGCTCGGGAACCTTCCGCAGGTGATCGGGCCGCTCGTCCTAGGGGCTCAGGCTGGCGCGATGATCGGGCACCTGGCGAGCCGGGCGATGGGCCAGTACGACATGCCGATGCTGGCGCCGAGCACGGACGAGTTGATGGCGGTGCCGGACGTCATCGACAGTTTTGCGAAGGAATGGGAGCTTGCCCCTGACGACGTGCGTATGTACGTTGGCCTGCGCGACGTTGCCCACCATGCCGTGCTGAGCCGAGCTCACGTCGCGGCAGCCTTCAGGGACCACCTGATGGCCTACGCCGGAGCGTTCCACGTGGAGATGGACACGATCGAACAGCGCCTGGGCAGCCTGGACCCAACCGACCTTGCATCTTTTCAGCAGACCCTTGGCGACCCGGAGGCTCTTCTCGGCGATATCCAGAGCGACGAGCAACGCAGGCTGCTCGGGCCGTTCAAGGCATTCCTGGCCGCGGTGGCAGGGTATACCGATTTCATCATCGACAAGGTTGGCAAAGGCCTGGTCGGTTCGTACCCTCTCGTGAGTGAGGCTTTCCGTCGCCGACGGCTCGAGGATGGTCCCGGCCAGCGTGTGCTTGGCAAGCTCTTTGGCGTCGAGCTCGACCAGACGACCATCGACCGGGGCCACGCGTTTGTGCGCGGCGTGTTGGAGCGCGCAGGCGAGGGGGAGCTTTCCCGTTTATGGGATAGCCCGGCGGGGCTCCCGACACCCGCCGAGGTCGACGCGCCGGGCCTTTGGCTTGCGCGCATCGATTTGCTCGGCTGAGCGTGGCCTAGGCCCTAGCTCGGGGGCGTCAAGGTCCTGAGCCAGGTTTCGGCCCGAGCCCGCTCCGCCCACTGGGTTTGGAGGCGGCCGGGTGACCAGGACGGGGTGCTGAACCCGGCCACCACGTTGGCAGCGTCCCGCGGCGAGCCTTTACCGAACCCCCGGCGAACGCCACAGCTCCGAGCAGGCCGACAATCCCGATGGCAATGAAACCTTCCGACAGTGTCATTGGGACCAACACGGCCAACAAGCTGCCGATTGCCCAGGAGAGTTGGAACGCGCTTTCGAAACGGGCGAACGAGCGCGCCCGAAGCCGCGCCGGTACGTCGCGCTGGACCATCGAATCGAAGGCCAGCTTTCCGGCACCTGCTGCGAGGCCGATCCCGCCCGCCAGGACCACGGCGACAGCCCAATGCTTGCCCCAGTTGATCACTCCGGCACCGAGCGCGGCCGCCCCCACGACCACCGACGAGCCTGTCACCATCCATTCCTCGGGGGCTCGCTTGCGAAGCCTTGGCGCCAGCAACGCTCCCGAGACATTGCCGAGCTGGCTCGCACCGAGCGCGAGGCCGTACCAGATGAGCGCTGCGGCGCCGCGCCTGAATGTGAACACGAGCAGGAAGGTCACGAACCCGGTGGAAAAGCGCAGCGCGGCTGTCGCCACGGCCGCAAGTTGCAGCCCTCCTGGGGGCAACCCCACGGCTGCCTTCAGGCTGGGCGGCCCAGAGGTTGGTGCCAATGCAGGTGCCGGGCCCGCGGGTGCCAACGCCGGTGGTGCCAGCTCCAGAGATGCTAACGGTGGCGGTGCCGCTGCCCCAGGGACGAGACCTGCCTGTGGCAGCGGCACGTTGGCGTTCCTCAGGCGAGTTGCCGCCCAAGCACAACCGAGGTACACGACAATGTCGCAACGCAGCAACCCGGGCGACCCCAACAAGGCGAGCACCCCCGCACCGGCGCCGCCGGCAATTATCCCGGCCGCAGATCCCCCAACGGAGAGCTTGGAATTTGCGAGTACAAGCTGTCCGGGAGCGCTTACGGCACCAGGTACCAGAGCAGCCTTTGTGACCATATAGAGCTTCGAGAAAATGAGTGTGAAAAGAGCCACAGGGAAAAGCGCGAGCGAGTGCGCCCAATAAGCCATCAGGAAACAACAGATCGCTCGCCCAATTGCGCACCCGACGACAATGGCCCGCCGCCCGCCGCGGGCACGCTCCACGAGTGGCCCGAGCAACGGCCCGACCACCAAGAAAGGAGCGACCGTCAGCCCCAACGAAAGGGCCACCCTGGACTCGGCTGCCCTTGCCGAGACGTCGAAGAAGACGGACCCGGCAAGAGCGATCGCCACCAATGCGTCTCCGGCGGAGGACAGGCCGTGCACGGTCGCCAGCCGACGAAAGGGCGTGTCCCGCCTGCCGGGCTCGTCCGCGCCTTCGACGGGGAGCCAGTACGGGTAGTACGCCCAACGGCGCGCCGTCGGGAGCACACGGAGCAACCAACCACCGGCACCGTTGGTCACTCCGGTGCCCTCTGGGTGGACGGCCTTCACCTGGCGAGAGTACAGCCGCGGCCAGACCTGGAGGTTGCCGGCGGCGAACGAGACGTGGCGAAATATGACCGGGACATTGCCGTAATGAGAGGATTCGGCAAGCCCGCCGCCGTTATCTCAAGTGCCGCATGGCAGCAGCCGACGCACCCTATGTGCCAGAGTTGCAACACGGCCTTCAACCCGTCGCGGGCCTAGGTGTCCCTGGGCCCGACAAAGGGTACTTATCGGACGTGAGCGACCGCGTCGACGCGCCCTTTATCGCGGATAGCCAAACAGGCTCGTTCGTTGAGCCACCTTGGGGGCCCCTTCTAGGGGCAAACGCGACCGGGCCGCACCCGCTAGCCCGGAGCTCGATGGGGCAGCACCCGATGCTGAGGTCCTCGGCGGGCGCTGGCAGAACGCACGTTGACAACATCTTGGTCTCTCTCTCCCACCCGAGACAGCCTTCAGCTCGGGCCGCGGCGCTGCGACAACACGAGCCTGCGGACCAGGAGGCCGTCGTCGAGCCGCAGGCCGCCGCTGCCGCCCAGCCGCTCCCGCAGCCCACGGCTCTTGTTGCCGAACAACCCGGGGCACAGCCCGAGGCTCAGATCCGCCTATTGCAAGCCCCCACTGCTCCTGTGGCTCTCCGTCCAGCTGCAGCGGCCGCTGCCGCTGCTGCCGCTTCGGCAGCCACCCTCCGTCCGGCCCCCCCTGCCGGCCCGGCTGTCACCCCTCCGGGGCCGGGCAGTGGCGGCAGTCATTTTGCCACTCCCGCCGTCCCCGCCGACCTCGCCGGCCCCGCGGCTGCCCCTCCCGCAGCCCCCGCCCTCGTGCCGCGTTCCCCAGGTGCAGCGGCCGCGGCCCGCGCACTAGCGGCTCTCGCTCCTGGCCCCGCTGTTGCTGTGACGCCACCGAGCACTGCCGTTGCGGCGCCTCCCGCTCCAATTGGGACGGGCGCTCAAGATGGGCAAGGGCTCTCTAACTCGGCTGCCTCTTCGGCCGCTCGGGCGCTCAGCAACCTCGCCGGCGCAGCTGCTCGCGCGGCTGCCGCGAGGACAGCGTCGCCCGCCAGCGATGGTCCGGCGCGTACAGCCTTGGCTGCCGGCGATGGCCACGGTCCCGATGGCCACGGTCTCGCGGGCAACGCCTTCGATCGCCACACTCCCGAGCGCCAC